>Ga0226835_1000195_pt1 | contig 102490 bp, 103 predicted proteins | sample LAC_MetaG_1_FD_163627 | JGI IMG/M metagenome (GOLD analysis project Ga0226835, IMG submission 163627) | Anaerobic ammonium oxidizing microbial communities from anammox membrane bioreactor (MBR) in UC Berkley, California, United States -... | ecosystem: Engineered > Bioreactor > Anaerobic >... | reverse complement strand
TGCACCACCGAGATCCCGATGCCGTCGCGGTTCGAGATGTGCGGATGCGCGTTCTTCTCGTTGACGCCGCCGTGCGTGGCCCAGCGCGTGTGCGCGATGCCGGTGGGCGCGTCGGCGCCCGCCTCCTTCGCGCGGTGCTCGAGCTCGGCGACGCGGCCCACCGCGCGCACCCGCTCCATCGCGCCGTTCACGATCGCGATGCCGGCCGAGTCGTAGCCACGGTACTCGAGCTTGCGCAGCCCTTCGATCAGGATCGGCACGACGTTGCGCTGCGCAACCGCTCCGACGATTCCACACATTGCAATGCTCCTTGCCGCCGCAGCGAGGCTACGGCTTGCGGGCCGGCTTCTTCGCCGGCCGCTCCCACGATTCGACCGTCGTCTGCTGCGTGCGAGACATGGTCAGCTTGTGCTCCGGGGCGTCGCGCGTGAGCGTGGTGCCGGCGCCGAGCGTGGCGCCGCGGCCCACGCGCACCGGCGCCACCAGCTGGGTGTCGCTGCCGATGAACGCGTCGTCCTCGATCACTGTCCGGTACTTGTTGGCGCCGTCGTAATTGCAGGTGATCGTGCCCGCGCCGATGTTCACCCGCTCGCCGACCACCGTGTCGCCGAGATACGACAGATGGTTTGCCTTCGACTTCGCGGCCATCTGCGTGTTCTTCATCTCGACGAAGTTGCCGACGTGCGTCTCCTCGCCCAGTTCGGTGCCGGGTCGCAGCCGCGCGTAGGGGCCGATGCGCGCGCGCGCGCCGATCGACGACTGCTCGATCAGCGTGAACGGCAGCACCTGCGCGCCCGCGCCGATGCGGGTGTCGCGGATCACGCAATTCGCGCCGATGCTGGCGCCGTCGCCGAGCTCCACCCGGCCCTCGAACACGCAGTTCACGTCGATCGTCACGTCACGTCCGCAGTTCAGTTCGCCGCGCACGTCCAGGCGCGACGGATCGGCCAGTTGCACGCCCTGGTCCATCAGTTGCCCGGCAAGCCGGCCCTGGAAAATGCGCTCGAGCGCCGCCAGTTGCGCCTTGCTGTTGACGCCGAGCGTCTCGCAGGCATCGGCCGGCTGCGCCGAAGCCACCTCCACACCATCGTGCACCGCGGCCGCGACCACGTCAGTGAGGTAATACTCCTTCTGCGCGTTGTCGTTCGACAGCGCGCCCAGCCAGCGCGCGAGCGCGGCGGTCGGCGCCACCAGGATGCCGGTGTTCACTTCGCGGATCGCACGCGTGGCGTCGTCGGCGTCCTTGTGCTCGACGACCCGCACGATCCGGATGCCGTCGCGCACGATCCGGCCGTAGCCGCTCGGGTCGGCGAGTTCGACGGTCAGCAGCCCGAGCCGGTCGGCGCCGGCGACCGCGAGCAGTCGCGCCAGCGTCTCGCTGGTGATGAGCGGAACGTCTCCGTACAGCACCAGCGTCGGTGCTGCCGGATCGAGGTGCGGCAGCGCCTGCACGACCGCGTGACCGGTGCCGAGCTGCGGCTCCTGCAGCGCCCAGCGCAGGTCGTCTCCCCCGATCGTGCGCGGCACGGTTTCGCCACCGTGCCCGTACACTATGACGATGCGGCCCGGTGCCAGGCTGCGCGCGGTGCCGACGACGTGCGCCAGCAGCGGTCTGCCTGCAAGCGGGTGCAGCACTTTGGGCAGGTCGGAGCGCATCCGTTTGCCCATTCCGGCCGCCAGGATTACGACGTTCATCTTTCCCTTGTTTCTCAGTCACTTAGAGGAAGAATCGGGGGTGTTTCGCGAAAAGCTTATCACGCGTCCATGGCGGATCCTGCTGCCGCTCGTCGCCATCCGTCCGGTGGCGACGGCCTGCTCGTCCACGAGGCTCGGCTACGACGCGACGCCGACGTGGCTGGGCTGGCGACTCGATCGCTACCTGGGGCTGGGCGCGGGTCAGCGCGAGATGGCCTCGGCCAGCATCGACGCGCTGCATCGCCGGCATCGGCAGACGCAGTTGCCCGCCTACAGCGCGTTCCTGGGCCCCGTCCGGGCGCGCCTCGACGCACCGATAGCTCCCGGGGAGATCGGCCGCTGGCGAGAGGAAGCGCTCGCTGCGCCGACTCGGCCCGCCGAACGGATCGCCGGACTGTGGCGCAGTGCCGACCCGGCGCGGCGCGAAGCGATCGCCCGGTCGACCGCGGCCGCGGATGCGCTCTCGGCGATGGTCCTGGCGCGACCCGGGCAGCGCCGGCCGCTGCACCGGCGGTTGCGCGACTTCGCCGGCGACTTCAGCGTGCTCGCCGTGCGCTGACCGCGTCGGGGCGGCCAGGCGCGCCGGCGATCTGCGGTGCGAGCGAGCCGGCGATCATGCCGAAGACGGCCGCGCCCAGGCCGACGATCTGCGGCGGCAGCAGCGCGTCGGGCGCCGACAGCTCCATGATCCCCCAGGCGGTCAGGCCGAGCACGATCGACATCATCGCGCCCTGCGGCGTGGCGCGCCGCCAGAACAGGCCGAAGGCGAGCGGCGTGAACGCCGCCACCAGCGTCACCTTGTAGGCGTTCTGCACCATCTGGAACATCGACGATTCGCTGTTCAGCGCGAAAATCATCACGCACAGCGCGAAGATCACCAGCACCATCCGCAGCATCAGCAGCATCTGCTTCTCGGGCACGCGCCCGCCGATCAGCGGGCGCAGCACGTTCTCGGTGAACACCGCGGTCGGTGCCAGCAGCGCACCGCTGGCGGTGGACAGGATCGCCGAGAGCAGCGCGCCGAAGAACATCACCTGCGCGAACAGCGGCGTCTTCGCCAGGATCAGCTGCGGCAGGATCAGCTGGAAGTCGAGGCTCTCGTCGGCGAGCACCGCGCGCACCTTCTCGGGTTCGATCAGCAGCGCCGAGACGGCGATGAACATCGGCACGAACGCGAAGACCAGGTAGAAAGTGCCGCCGACCAGCGTGCCGCGCATCGCGGTGTGCTCGTCCCGGGCCGAGGTGACGCGCTGGAACACGTCCTGCTGCGCGATCGAGCCGATCGCCATCGTGGCCCAGGCGGCCAGGAACGCGATCCAGTCGCGCAGCTGGGCCTTCGGCCAGAACTCGAGCTTGCCTTCGCTCACCGCGGCCTGGAACACCGCGCCGAAGCCGCCCGCCATCGCGCCGAGCAGCCACGCGATGTAGAGCAGCCCCAGCACGATGATCACCGTCTGGAACAGGTCGGTGAACGCCACCGACCACATCCCGCCGAACAGCGTGTAGACGAGCACCACGCCGGCGCCCAGCACGATGCCCTGCGGCAGGGTGATCGCGCCGCCCGACAGCGTGTTGAAGACGATGCCCAGCGCGACCATCTGCGCCGACGTCCATCCGAGGTACGACAGCGTGATCGCCACGCCGGTGGCGATCTCGACGGTGCGGTTGAAGCGCTTGCGGTAGAAGTCGCCGATCGTGAGCAGCTCCATCCGGTAGAACGGCCGCGCGAATACCAGCGCCACGATGATCAGGCAGAACGCCGCGCCGAACGGATCGGCGACCACTCCGCGCAAGCCGTCGCGCAGGAAGGTCGAGGAGACCGCGAGCACCGTCTCGGCGCCGAACCAGGTGGCGAACACGGTCGCGATGTTCATGTACAGCGGCAGGCTGCGCCCGGCGACCAGGTAGTCTTTCGAGTTCCTGACCCGCTGGGCTGCGTACAGGCCGATGCCGACGGTGACCGCGAGATAGACCAGTACCAGGAAAGTGAGCATTTGGAGCTGCGTCCGGCCGAGCGGGCGAAACAGTAGCCTATCTCGCCGGGCCGGTAAAGCGCGCGGCGGCGCCGCTACCAGCCGAGGAAGCGGGCCGCTTCGAGCGCCAGCACCGCGGCCAGCGCCGCCCCGAGCAGGGCGATCCAGCGCCGCGTTCGGCGCTGCTCGTCCGACAGGCGTGCGAGCAGCGTGCGCGTGGCCGCACCGGGCTCGTCGCGCGCGGCCCGGGCGAGCGCCGCGTGCGCGAGCCGCGGCAGTTCGGGCAGCAACCGGCCCCAGTGCACCGACTCCTTGCGCATCCGTTCGTTGAAGCCGGCCACGCCGACCTGCTCCTGCATCCAGCGCTCGAGGATCGGCTTGGCGGTGACCCACAGGTCGAGGTCGGGATCGAGCTGGCGCCCGAGCCCCTCGACGTTGAGCAGCGTCTTCTGCAGCAGCACCAGCTGCGGCTGGATCTCGACGTTGAAGCGGCGCGACGCCTGGAACAGCCGCAGCAGCACCAGCCCGAGCGAGATCTCCTTGAGCGGGCGATCGAAGAACGGTTCGCAGCAGGCGCGCACCGCGCCTTCGAGCTCCTCGACGCGGGTCGACGCCGGCACCCATCCCGATTCGACGTGCAGCTCGGCCACGCGCCGGTAGTCGCGGCGGAAGAACGCGAGGAAGTTCTGCGCGAGGTAGTTCTTGTCGAAGTCGGAGAGCGTGCCGACGATGCCGAAGTCGAGCGCGATGTAGCGGTTGAAGTCCGGGCCCGGGCCGCCGACCAGGATGTTGCCCGGATGCATGTCGGCGTGGAAGAAACCGTGCCTGAAGACCTGGGTGAAGAAGATCTCGACGCCCTCGCGCGAGAGCTGCTTCAGGTCGATGCCGGCCTCGCGCATGCGCTCGACCTGACTGACCGGAAAGCCGTGCATCCGCTCCATCGTGAGCACGTTGGTCGCGCACCAGTCCCAGTGGATTTCGGGAATGCGCAGCAGCCGCGAGCCCGCGAAGTTGCGCCGCAGCTGGTTGGCGTTGGCCGCCTCGCGGATCAGGTCGAGCTCGTCGTGCAGATAGGTGTCGAACTCGTCGATCACGTCGAGCGGGCGCAGCCGGCGCGCGTCGGCCGACAGCCGCATCAGCAGGCCGCCCGCGGTGCGCAGCAGCGCGAGGTCGCGCTCGATGACCGGCGCCATGTTCGGCCGCAGCACCTTCACCGCCACTTCGCGGCCGTCCTTCAGGCGAGCCAGGTGCACCTGCGCGATCGAAGCGGAGGCCACGGGCGTGCGCTCGAAGTCGTCGAACAGCCCGTCGATCGGCCGGCCCAGTCCGCGCTCGATCTCGCGCACCGCGATCTCGCCGGGAAACGGCGGCACGCGATCCTGCAGCCGGGCGAGCTCGTCGGCGACGTCGGCCGGAAGCAGGTCGCGGCGCGTCGAGAGGACCTGGCCGAACTTCACGAAGATCGGCCCCAGGCTTTCGAGCGCCCGGCGCAGTCGCTCCCCGCGCGGCATCTCGAGGCGCCGACCGAAGCGCAGCACGCGCGCGGCGGTGAACGCCCAGCGCGAGCCGGTGGTCGCGGCGGCGCCCGAGGCGGCCAGTTCGTCCAGGCCGTGGCGCCAGGCGACGAATACGATGCGGATGAGGCGGGTGGTGCGCAAGGCGTCGGTGAGCGGATGGCCCGGGGCGGACGCGCCGGAGCGAACGCGCCATTCTAGTGTCGCTGCCGCAAAGCGGCGACGAAGCGGATATGATTGCCCAGATTCCCGGACGGAGCCCGAGCATGACCCCCACGCTTCGCATTGCGCGCCTTGCCGCTGCCGGATCCGTTGCGGTCCTTGCCGCCGGCGCGTTGGCCCAGCCCCAGCAGGTGGTCAAGCCACCGATCGCTCAATACTGGCTCGACGTCGCGACGCACTCGATGGCGGGCATGCCCGAGTTGCCCGGAATGCCGTCGCTGCCGTCGTTCATGGGAGGCGGCGGCGCGACGGGCGGCAACCATTACGGCAACGCCCGCGGCATGACGCCCGGCAGATGGCTCGATCTCGCGCTGCACACCCGGAACAAGCCCGCCGGTACCGAGGCGACGCACGCGATTCCGGCCGGCATGCAGATGGGGAACGCGCTGCCGCTGATCCCGTACGTCGCTCCGGCGAGGTCGGTGACGACACCGCACGAACCCACCGAAGAAGGGATTCCCGAACCGCCGAAGGGCCGCCTGCTGATCTACTGGGGCTGCAGCGAGACGGTGCGCAGCGGCCAGCCGCGCGTCATCGACCTGGCGGGCGACCCGCGCGCCTTCGGGCGCGCGTTCGGCGGCCGCTACGCGCCCGATCGCGGCGCGCGAGTGGCACCCGGCTACTCGATCTGGCCCAACGAGCAGAACCGCACGATGGTGCCGCGCGGCGCCTCGCTGGTGGGCGAGCACGCGATCAGCGGCGACGGCGTTCCCGCGAGCATGAAGTTCGCGATCGGCGCCGCGCAGGATCTGATGCCCCCGATCGAGCTGTCGTCCAGCGGTGCGCTCGCCGACAGCGTGGCACTTCAGTGGACGGCGGTGCCCAATGCGCGCGCCTACTACCTGCATGCGATGGGCCACGCCGGCTCCGACATGATCCTCTGGAGTTCGGCCGAGACTCCCGACACCGGAATGGGCCTGTTCGACTACCTGCCCAATGCCACCATCGATCGCTGGGTCGGCGAGAAAGCGTTGCTGCCGCCTTCGACCACGCGTTGCGCGGTGCCCAAGGGCATCTTCGCGTCCGGCGGGGAGAGCGGCGCAATGCTGCGGATGATCGCCTGGGGCAGCGAACTGAACCTGGCACATCCGCCGCGCCCGACCGATCGGCGCATTCCCTGGGAGCCGGAGTGGAACGTGCGCGTGCGCGTGAAGGCGACCACGATGGCGATGCTCGGTGCCGAGATTTCCGGCGCCCCGGAGCAGGCGCCCGGAACGCGCGCGGGCCGGCGCGACGGCGGCGAGCCGGCTTCCGGCGAAGCCGGGCAGGAGTCCGGTTCGTTGATTCCGGGCGTTCCCGGCGGCGCGATCGACGCGATCCGCAGCATCTTCGGCCGTTGACCCACCAGGCCAGCGTCACGCCAGCGTCCGTCGCCGCAGCCGGGCGAGGCCCGGGGCGCGCGGCCGGCGCGAGACTGCGATGCTTCCTCCTTTCGTCCAGCGACTGATCGTCGCCAACCTGGCGGTCTTCTTCGCGCAGACCGTGTTCGGCGAGCAGCTGATCGTGTGGTTCGCGCTGTGGCCCGGCGATCCGCTCGGGCTGCTGTACACGCCCTGGACGCTGCTCACCTACGGCTTCCTGCACGCAGGCGTCACGCACCTGCTGTTCAACATGTTCGCGCTGTGGATGTTCGGGTCCGACCTCGAACGGGTCTGGGGGGCCGCGCGCCTGGCGCTCGGCTACTTCGGCGGCGTGGCGATCGGTGGGCTCGCGCAGGTGCTCGTGGTGGTCGTGTTCGGTTCGCCCGACGTACCGGTGATCGGTGCGTCCGCCGGTGTGTTCGCGATGCTGGCCGGCTATGCGATCGTCTTCCCGAATCGCATCGTGATGCTGCTGATCCCGCCGATCCCGCTGCCGGCGCGCGTCTTCGCGCTGCTGTACGGGGCTCTCGAACTGGTGCTCGGCGTCACCGGCACCGCGACCGGCGTGGCGCACTTCGCGCACCTGGGCGGCATGGTCGGCGGCTGGATCGCGCACCGCTTCGGCGGCCCGCTGTCGGGCCGCTGGCGCGGGCGGCGGTGAGCGACGTGAACGACCCCGCGAAGCACGGTGGCGTGCTCGCCGGGCTCGACGAATTCTCGCCGGCGTACTTCGCGCTGGTGATGGCCACCGGCATCGTCTCGCTCGCGTCGCACCAGCTCGGCCTGCGCGCGATCGCGCTGCCGCTGTTCGCGCTGAACGTGCTTGCCTGGATCGTCCTCTGGGTGCTCAGCGTGCTGCGCATGGTGCGCCACCGCCGGCGCTTCTTCGGCGACCTGGTCGATCACCTGCGCGGCCCGGGCTTCTTCACCACCGTCGCCGGCACCGCAGTGCTCGGCAGCCAGTGCGCGCTGCTCGCGGACGAGTACCGGTTCGCCGCCGCGTTGTGGGTGTTCGCACTGGTGCTGTGGGTCGGCCTCACCTACACCGTGTTCACCGCCTTCACGATCAAGGAGAGGAAGCCGACGCTCGACCGCGGCATCACCGGGGCCTGGCTGCTGGCGGTGGTCGCCACGCAGTCGATCGCGGTGCTCAGCGCGCTGCTCGCTGCCCGCATCGGGCAGCCCTGGAAGCTCGAACTGAATTTCTTCGCGCTGTCGATGTGGCTGTGGGGCGGCATGCTCTACATCTGGATGATGTCGCTGATCTTCTATCGCTACACGTTCTTCCCGTTCTCGCCGGGCGACCTCGCGCCGCCGTACTGGATCAACATGGGCGCGATGGCGATCTCCACGCTCGCCGGCTCGCTGCTGATCGTCAACGCGCCCGATGCGCCGTTCCTGCGCTCGCTGCTGCCGTTCCTCAAGGGTTTCACGGTCTTCTACTGGGCGACCGGCACCTGGTGGATCCCGATGCTGGTCGTGCTGGGCGTCTGGCGCTACGTCTACAAGCGTTTCCCGCTGCGCTACGACCCGCTGTACTGGGGCGCGGTGTTCCCGCTGGGGATGTACGCCGCGAGCACGCACGAGATGGCGCTCGCGATGGCCTTCGACTTCCTGGAGTTCCTGCCGCCGGTGTTCCTGGCCGTGGCGCTGCTCGCGTGGTCGGCGGCGTTCCTGGGCCTGCTGCGCCGGCTCGCGCACCGGGCGGCAGGGCGCGCGGCCCCGTAGCGCGCGACGCCGCCGTGCCCGTTTCGGCCGGTCGGCCGCGCCCCCTGCCGGTACACTGCGCGTTGCGCCATCGATCGAGGATGACATGAATGCCCCCGACGCAAGGGCCGGCCAGGTCGGCGAACGCCCGTTCGACGCGCTGCTGCTCGACTTCGGCAACGTGGTCTCGATTTCGGTCTTCGAGCGCCAGCGAGAGAACGAGGCGATCCTCGGCCTGGCGCCCGGCACGCTCGGCTGGCTCGGGCCGGTCGATCCGCGCACCGATCCGCTGTGGCGGAGAATGAGCGCCGGCGAGATCAGCGAGCGCGACTACTGGGCGCTGCGCGCGGCCGAAGTCGGGCGCATGCTCGGCCACGCCGCCTGGACGCCGCTCGACTTCATCGGGGCGATCCGCGGCGACGACCCGAACCGGGCGGTGCGCGAGTGCGCGCTGCGCACGGTCGCGCAGGCCCGCGCCGCGGGGCTGCGCGTGGGCGTCGTCTCCAACGAGCTCGAGCTCTTCTGGGGACGGCCGTTCATGGAACGGCTCGCGCTGCTGCGCGAGATCGACGCACTGGTCGACGCCACGCACACCGGCGTGCTCAAGCCCGATCCGCGTGCCTATCGCGCCGCGCTCGAGGCGCTCGGCGTCGCAGCCGGACGCGCGCTGTTCGTCGATGACCAGCCGCGCAACGTCGAGGGCGCGCGCGCGGTGGGCATGGAGGCGATCTTCTTCGACATCGCCGACCCGGAAGGCAGCTTCGCGCGCGTGCGCGAGCGGCTCGGCCTCGGGCGCAGCGTGAACACGCCATAGTCCGCAGTCACGCGGGTGACCACGGCGCCTGATCGAGCGACGGATCGGCGTCGAATGCGATGTCGCCGTCGGGCACCGGCTCGCCGGTAGCGCGCAGATGCGCGAAGTCGAAGCGCGTGCGGTCCATCAGGTGCGAGGGCGTGACGCGGCCGAGCGCCGCGAACGCGTTTTCCACCCGGCCGGGAAAGCGCCGCTCCCAGTCGCGCAGCAGCTGCTTGATCTCGCGGCGCTTCAGGTTCTCCTGCGAGCCGCACAGGTTGCACGGAATGATCGGAAACCCGCGCCACTGCGCGAACGCCGCGAGGTCTTCCTCCCTGGCGTAGGCGAGCGGCCTGATCACGATGTGCCGGCCGTCGTCGGAGACGAGCTTGGGCGGCATCGCCTTGAGCTTGCCCCCGAAGAACACGTTGAGGAAGAAGGTCTCGAGGATGTCGTCGCGGTGGTGGCCCAGCGCGATCTTCGTCGCGCCGAGTTCGCCGGCCACGCGATACAGGATGCCGCGCCGCAGCCGCGAGCACAGCGAGCACATCGTGCGTCCCTCGGGAATCACCCGGGTGACGATCGAATAGGTGTCCTGGTTCTCGATGTGAAACGGCACGCCGCGCGACTCCAGGTAGCGCGGCAGCACGTCGGCCGGAAACCCGGGCTGCTTCTGGTCGAGGTTGACCGCGACGAGCTCGAAGGCGATCGGGGCGCGGCTTCGCAGCGTGATCAGCAGGTCGAGCAGCGCGTAGCTGTCCTTGCCGCCGGACAGGCAGACCATCACGCGGTCGCCGGGCTCGATCATTGCGAAGTCGGCGATCGCCTGCCCGGCCTGGCGCAGCAGCCGCTTGTGCAGCTTGTTGCGCTCGTAGGCGAGCTTCTCCTCGCGGCGCGTGGCCGGCGGCGGCTCGATGGTGCTCACGGGTGCCTCCAGACCTCGACGCGCACCGCGCGCGCGCGCGGCAGGGGCTGCGGCTTGGTGACCGACACCTTCAGCGCACGCAGGCCGGGCAGCCGCGCGATGTCGTCGGCGAGCTCGGCGCACAGCGTCTCGACCAGCTTGAAGCGGCGGTCGGCGACCACCCGCTCGACCGCCTCGACGACGCGCTCGTAGTTGACCGTCTCGGACAGCGTGTCGCGGCGCGAGATCTTCGCCGCGTGCGGCACGTACAGCTCGACCTCGATCACCACCGGCCGCTGGCGCGCCTGCTCGCGCTCGTACACGCCGAGGAAGCAGTCGATCTCGATGCCCTGCACGAGGATCCGGTAGCAGTCGTGGAAGAGGTCTTGCATGATGGGCTGCGGAGTGTGAGCGGCGGCCGGTTCAGTGCGGCCCGGCCCAGCGCGAGACCAGGCTGCTGCCGCCGTCGACGTTCAGCACGTGGCCGGTGACGTAATCGTTTCCGAAGAGCAGGAATTCGACCGCGCGAGCCACGTCGCGCGCGGTGCCGGGCCGCCCGAGCGGGATCGACGCCTCGGCGGCGCGGCGCTCCTCGTCGCTGAAGACCGGCAGCTCGGGCCAGTCGAGCGAGCCCGGGGAGATCGCGTTCACCCGCACCTGCGGCGCCAGCTCGAGGGCGTGCGCCCGGGTGAGCGCGACGATGCCTGCCTTGGCCGCGGTGTACGCCGAGAACTGCGGCAACGGCCGCTCGGTGTTCACGTCGCACAGGTTGACCACCGCCCCGCCGCCCAGCCGCAGCCACGGCGCCGCGGCCTGGGTGACGAACAGCGCCGCCTTCAGGTTGCCGTCGACCAGCTCCGACCACTGCCGCTCGTCGATGCTGCCCAGGGGCGTGCGGTAGAAGGTCGATGCGTTGTTCACCAGCGCGTCGAGGCGGTTCTTCCAGTTCGCCGCCGCGTCGACCAGGCGGGCGCACTGCTGGGCGCTGGAGAGGTCGGCGGCGATCGCCAGCGCCGAGCCGGCGCGGGTCTCGTTCAGCGAAGCGGCCAGGCGCAGGGCGTCGTCGGCCGAATGCCGGTAGTGCAGCGCGACGCTGCATCCCAGGGCGTGCAGGTGACGCGCGATCCCGGCGCCGATGCGTCGGGCCGCGCCGGTGACGAGGACGACGCAGTCCGTTTCCATGTCGAGGGCGGGCAAGGCGTCGCAAGTGTACCCAATCAATCCGTCCGGGCACATGGGCCGGCGGGCCGGGCTGGTACGATCGACGCATTTCCCCGAACCCCCGGACCCCGGCGAGCATGCTGAGCTTCCTTCCCCCGACCGTGCGCGGGGTCGCAGCGTCCGTGATGCTGGTGGCGAACACGCTGGTCTGGTGCCTGCTGCTGTTCGCGCTGTCGCTGCTCAAGCTCGCACTGCCTTTCGCGCCGGTGCGAGCCGTGATCGACCCGCTGCTCAACGGCATCGCCACGCGCTGGATCGCCGGCAACAGCGGCTGGATGCGCCTGACGCAGCGCACCGCCTGGGATGTCGAGGGGCTCGGGGGTTTCGCCTGGCGCGGGTGGTACATGGTCTGCGCGAACCACCAGACCTGGGTCGACATCTTCGTGCTGCAGCACCTGTTCAACCGGCGCATTCCGCTGCTCAAGTTCTTCCTGAAGCGCGAGCTGATCTGGGTGCCGATCATGGGGCTCGCGTGGTGGGCGCTCGACTTCCCGTTCATGCGCAGGCACTCCGAGCAGTACCTGAGGAAGCACCCCGACAAGCGCATGGAAGACCTCGAGACCACGCGGCGCGCCTGCGCGAAGTTCGCGCTGCTGCCCACCAGCGTGATGAACTTCGTCGAGGGCACGCGCTTCACCGCCGCCAAGCACGCGGCGCAGCGCTCGCCGTACCGCCACCTGCTCAAGCCCAAGGCGGGCGCGCTCGCGCTGTCGCTCGCGGCGCTGGGCGACAGGTTCGACTCGATGGTCGACGTGACGATCGTCTATCCGGACGGCGTGCCCACCTTCTGGCAGTTCCTGCGCGGCGACGTGAAGCGCATCGTGGTGCGCGTCGATCGTCACTCGATTCCGCCCGACTTCGCGCGCGGCGACTTCATGACCGACTCGAAGCTGCGCAAGCGGGTGCAGGCCTGGCTGCACGGACTGTGGCAGCGCAAGGACGAGCGCATCGACGAACTGCTCGCGGCGGCCGGCTCGCCGGGGCCGGGCGCCGCGGCGGCGCCGCACTGACGCGGCCGCATCGCAGGGGGATTCGGGGCGTGGGCGCTGCCGACATCCTGCCGACGCCGGCGGCGCCTGCCGCGCAGGCATCGCACGAACTGGGCGGGCGCATCGCCGACGCGATTCGCGCGGCCGGCGGCTGGATCGGCTTCGATCGATACATGGCAATGGCGCTGCACGAGCCGGTGCTCGGCTACTACGCGAGTGGCAGCCGCAAGTTCGGCGCTGACGGCGACTTCGTCACCGCGCCCGAACTGTCGCCGCTCTTCGGTCGGTGCCTGGCGGCGCAGTGCGCGCACTGGTTCGACGCGGCGCCGGCGGCGGTCGTGGAGTTCGGCGCCGGCTCGGGGGCGCTGGCCGCGCAACTGCTCGAGTCGCTCGCCGCACTCGGCAGCGCGCCCGAGCGCTACTCGATCGTCGAGCTCTCGGCGCCGCTGCGCACGCGCCAGCGCGAGACGCTGGCCGCCCGCGTGCCGGCGCTCGCCGGCCGCGTCGAGTGGCTCGACGCGCTGCCCGAGCGCATCGAAGGCGTGGTGGTGGCCAACGAAGTGCTCGATGCGATGCCGGTGCGCGTGTTTCGCTGGCGCGAGGGCGCAGTGTTCGAACGCGGCGTGGCCTGCGCGCCGCAGGGCGGCGGCTTCGGGTTCGCCGACCGGCTCGCCGACGACGCCTTCGCCGCCCGGGTGCTGGCGGTGCTGCGCGAAGCCTGGGCCGGAGTCGACGAGCCGGTTGGCGACTACGTCTCGGAGATCGGCGAGCAGGCGCAGGGCTGGGTCGCCACGGTGGCCAGGCGGCTCGCCCGCGGCGCGATGCTGCTGCTCGACTACGGCTTTCCGCGCGCCGAGTACTACCACGCGCACCGAAGCACCGGCACGCTGCAGTGCCACTACCGGCATCGGGTGCACGACGACCCGTTCGTCTGGCCGGGCCTGCAGGACATCACCGCGCACGTCGACTTCACCGCGGTGAGCCGCGCGGCGCGCGCAGCCGGGCTGCAGCCGCTCGGCTACAACTCGCAGGCGCGCTTCCTGCTCGACTGCGGGCTGCTCGATCGCCTGGCGGAGCTGCCGCGCGACGACGCCCGCCTGTGGACGAAGCAGGCGCAGGCGGCGCAGATGCTGCTGTCGGAAGCGGAGATGGGCGAGCTGTTCAAGGCGATCGCCTTCGGCCGCGACGTGCCCGACGACGCGCCGGGCTTCGCCACGCGCGACCGGCGCGGCGCGCTCGCCTGAGAGGCCGCGATGTTCAAGTGGCTGCTGGTGGTGGTGCTCGCGCTGCTGCTGTTCTCGGGGCTGATGCCGCTGCTGCGCCGCTTCGGCATCGGGCGGCTGCCCGGCGACCTGGCGTTTCGCGCCTTCGGTCGCGACTGGTCGATCCCGCTGGCCTCGACCGTGCTGCTGTCGCTGCTGGCGGCGCTGATCGCGAAGCTGCTCTGAATTACCGGCCTCGGCCGCTGCCGCGGCGCGCAGCCGCGATTGCCGCCGCCACCGCGGCGACGCGCGCGGCGTGGATCGCCTCGCGCAGGCCGGCGGTGGAGCCGGCGGTGGAGCCGGCGTGCGCGGCAGCGATCGCGCCGGCGTCGACCGCGCGCATCGCCTGCGCGGCCAGGCGCAGGCGTTCGGCCTGTGGCCACGCACGCTCGCCGAAGCCGAGCCGGCCGCGCCAGTCGCACTCGCAGGCCGCGATCAGGTCGTCGAGCCGCTGCGGCCTGCGCAGCACGTCGAGCCGCTCGAGCAGCCGGGTGAGGGTGCCCGCACGCAGCTCGAGCGCGCGGTGCATCAGTTCGTGTTCGCGCGCGACCAGCAGCGCCAGGTCGCGGCACTCCACCGGCACGCGCAGCCGCTTGCACACTGCGTCGACCAGCGGCGCCGAGCGCTTTTCGTGCCCGGGGTGATGCGGCCACTGCTCGCGCGGCGTCGTGCCCTTGCCGACGTCGTGCAGCAGCGTCGCGAAGCGCACCGCCAGCCGTGCTCCGGTGGCCGCGGCATGGTCGATCGCCATCATCACGTGCACGCCGGTGTCGATCTCCGGGTGGTGCTCGGGCGGCTGCGGCACGCCCCACAGGCGGTCGACTTCCGGAACGATGCGCGCCAGCGCGCCGCAGTCGCGCAGCACCGCGAACATCCGCGACGGATGCCGCTCCATGAGCCCGCGCGACAGTTCCTGCCAGACGCGCTCGGGAACCAGCGCGTCGACCTCGCCGTGCCCGACCATGCGTCGCATCAGCGTCATCGTCTGCGGGGCCACGGCGAAGCGGTCGAAGCGTGCCGCGAAGCGCGCCACGCGCAGGATGCGCACCGGATCTTCGGCGAACGCGGGGCCGACGTGGCGCAGGATGCCGGCGCGCAGGTCGGCGAGCCCGCCGTGGGGGTCGATCAGCGCGCCGTCGGCGTCGCGCGCCATCGCGTTGATCGTGAGGTCGCGGCGCAGCAGGTCGTCTTCGAGAGTGACGTCGGGCGCGTAGTGCACCGCGAAGCCGCGATAGCCGGGTGCGGTCTTGCGCTCGGTGCGCGCGAGCGCGTATTCCTCGCGCGTCTGCGGGTGCAGGAACACCGGGAAGTCGCGGCCGACCGGCTGGAAGCCGCGCTCGATCAGCATTTCGGGCGTGGCACCCACGACGACCCAGTCGTGGTCTTTCACCGGCAGCCCGAGCAGCTCGTCGCGCACCGCGCCGCCGACGCAGTAGATCTTCATCGGGCGGCGGGCCGCGTGCGCAAGGGCTGCGCGACTCAGCGACGCGCGCGCATGCGCTCGATGCCGAGGCGGGCCGGTCCGCGGCGCAGGTACGACGGCGCGATCGCGCCCAGCGGCGTGAGCGCCAGCCCGAGCTCGGGCGCGACCAGGCCGCTGGCGACGTTGTCGATCGCCATCGAGTCGAAGTTGTCGCGCGACATCAGCGTGGGCCCGGGTGCGAACTCGAGCAGCGCCGCCTGCAGGCGCGCCGGTGCGTCGGGCAGCGCGATGATCGGGCGCCGGTGGCCGCAATGCCGGCCGGCGAGCGCGACCAGTTCGCGCAGCGTGAAGACCTCGGGACCGGCGAGTTCGTAGCAGCCGCGATGCGTGGCCGGCAGGTCGAGCGCGTTGACGAACGCCTGCGCGACGTCGCCGACGAACACCGGCTGCAAGCGTGCCTCGGCGCGCCCGAGCGGGATTGCCGGCAGCCAGGCCTGCAGCTGCGCGAACAGGTTCAGGAAGCGGTCGCCGGGTCCGAACACGACCGAGGGCCGGAAGATCGTCCAGTCGGGGGCAGCACCTTCGCGCACCGCGCGTTCTCCGGCGGACTTCGAGCGCAGGTACATCGACGGCAGCGACTGTTCGCCGCTTTCGCGCGCCCCGAGCGCCGACATGTGCAGCAGCCGGCGCACGCCACAGTGCCCGCAGGCGGCAGCGATCTTCGCCGGCAGGCGCACGTGCGCGACGTCGAACCCGGGGCCCCAGGGCGAACCGCGGCGGTCGTGCAGGATGCCGGCCAGGTTGACGACCGCGTCGGCCTGCGCCACCAGTTGGCGCAACTGCGCTTCGTCGTGCACGTCGGCCTCGACCACGTCGACCGTGGGCAGCGGCAGCAGGTGCCGGGCGCGCTCGTGGCGGCGGGTGGGCACCGTCACCCGCTTGCCGGCGGCGGCCAGGCGGGCGGCGAGTTGCGTGCCGATGAAGCCGGAGCCGCCGATCAGCAGGATGCGCGCATGGGCCATGCAGGTGCGCGGTCAGGGAAGCTCGCTGGGCGAGGCGGGTTGCGGGGCGATGCGGCCCAGCCGCGCCTTCAGCGACTGCGGTTCGCCCGAGAACAGCGCCGCGTAGAAAACCGCGTTCGACAGCACCTTCTTCACGTAGTCGCGCGTTTCGTTGAACGGGATGATCTCGGCGAAGATCGCTCCCTCGACCGGGTGCGGCAGCGTCGAGCGCCAGTTGCGCGGCCGCCCCGGACCGGCGTTGTAGGCGGCCGACGCGAGCACCGGCGAGCCTTCGAGGTCATCGAGCACGCTGCGCAGGTAGAAAGTGCCGAAGCGCAGGTTCGTGGGCAGGTCGTGCAACTGCTGGACGCGGAAGTCGCGCTCGCCGAGCTTGCGCGCGATCCAGCGCGCGGTCGCGGGCATGATCTGCATCAGGCCCTGCGCGCCCGCCCAGGAACGGGCATCCATGACGAAGCGCGATTCCTGGCGGATCAGCCCGTAGATCCAGGCCGGGTCGAGCCCGCGCTCGGCTGCCACCGGTTCGAGCTCGTCGAGGAACGGCGAGACGAAGCGCAGCCGGAAATCGTGTTCGGCCGCGGTGCGGTCGGCGGTGTTGACGCAGCGATCGAGCACCTCGCGCTGGCAGGCCCATGCGGCTGCCGCGAGCAGCTGGCGATCGTTCATGCCGCGCAGCTGGAAATTCCATTCGCGATTGCCCTCGAACCGCAGTCCGAGCCGGTAGAACTCGAGCGCGCGGGCGAAGCCCGCATTGCGTGCCGGCTCGGCGAGTTCGGCCTCGGTGGGCGCGGCCGCGCGCGGCGGCGTGGTGGTGAGCCGGCCGAGATCCTCGGCGGCGAGCTGTCCGTAGAAACCGAAGTTGCCGGCCAGCGTGCGCAGCAGCGCTTCGGCGCCGGCCGATTCGCCGGCTTCGCGCATGGCGCGCGCGGTCCAGTAGATCCAGGCCGGATCGCGCCGGCCGGCTTCGGACATGCGTCCGACCACCGCGCGCAGCGTGCTCCAGTCTTGCGCGCGCAGTGCGGCGCGCGCGAGCCATGCCCAGGTCTCGTCGGTGGCCGGCGCGTTCAGTGCCAGCCGCGTCCAGTCGAGCGACTCGGGCGCCAGGCGCCGCATGCCGGCCGCTGCGACCTGCGACCAGGCGAAATCGAGGTCTTCGCCGCGCAGCGCGGCCACGCCGGCCTGCAGTTTCTGTGCAGCGGCGGCCGGGTCGTTGCGCGCCAGCCGGCTGAGCGCGATCAGTGCGATTTCGCTGTCGGGCGCCTGCGCGAGCGCGCGCGAGGGCTTCGACAGCGCGGTCTCGACCGCGGCGGTGGCGAGGCCCGATGCCGCAGCCGTGCGCCGGATGGTTTCTGCTCCGTTGGTTTCGATTGCCACGCGCAGCCGGGCACGCAGGTCGGCGGGCTGCAGCGCGCCCGAACTCGCCATGGCGTCGAACAGCGCGCCGCAGCCGTCGCCGAGGCGACGCACCGAGAACACGAGTTCGCGCGCATCGGGCGCCGGCTCGCCGCGCTGCAGGCGCCCGAGCGACGCCAGGCAGTGCACTTCGTCGTCGTCGCGCAGCACCCACTTCGCGTATTCGCGGTCGAATTCGCTCCACTGGCCGCGGCGGCCGAGGTCGAGCAGCCAGTCGCGACGCATCAGGTCGGCCACGAGCGTGCCGGCATGTCGATCGATGAAACGGCGGATCGCGGCGTCGGACGCACCGGGCGTCGCTTCGGCGAGCGGCGCCTGCAGCTGCAGGTGAAGCCGCCAGAACCCGAGATACTCGGCAAGCGGGTGGCCGTCGGCCTGCGCGGCTGCGGCCGCGAAACGGGGGAGGTCGTTGCGCACGAAAGCCTCGCGCGCCGCGACCAGCGCTTCGTCGGCGCTCATCGTTGCGGCAACGCGCGCCGCCGGGCGCTTGCTGGCCTGCACCGGCGCCAGCGTGCACGCGCCGATCAGCCCTACAATCGCGGCTAGCGCGATACGGTGTTTCATCGCCGACGACTCACTACGCACTACAGGCATCGTCGCAGCGAACGCTGCATGAACGACACGACCCGAAACCCTGAGGCGAGCATAACACGCAGCATCGGCGACGAATCCGAGCGTCGCGCTGCGCGCAACACGCTGATCGCGTGGCGCCGATCGATGGACGCGCCGGTGCGCCGCGCGGCCGATGCGGCGATCGCGGCCCGGCTCGAAGCGTGGCTCCAGGCGTGGTTCTCCGCGCGTCCTGCCGCCGAGCGCGTGGTGCTCGGCGCGTACTGGCCGGTGCGCGGCGAACCCGACCTGCGCGAATCGATGGCCGGCTGGCATCGTGCCGGACACGCAATCGCGCTGCCGCGCGTGGCCGCCGGCGACGGCGCGCTCGAATACGGGTGCTGGACGCCGGCGGCGACGATGCGCCCGGCGGCCTTCGGCATCGCACTGCCCGAGCCGTTCGTGCTGCTCGCGCCCACGCTGCTCATCGTGCCGTGCGTGGGGTTCGACCTGCGCGGCTATCGGCTCGGTTACGGGGGCGGCCATTACGACCGCACGCTGGCCGCGCGCGCGTTGCCGGCAATCGGCGTCGCCTACGACGGCTGCGAGCTCCCGGGCTTCGAGGCGGCCGGCCACGATCGGCCGATGACGGCGATCGTCACCGAGACGCGCACGATCACGCGCCAGTGAGTGTCGCGTCGCCCAGTTGCGTGGCGGGCCTCAGGCCGTACGCGCCGTCGGCCAGCCCGCGCACGATGCGCACCTGGCCGTACTCGCGATCCTTCGCCGTCGCGAGCAGGTCGCGCTCGAACGGCGCGACGATCGGCGCCTTGTCGGGGCCGGTGAGCACCATCACCCGTGGTTCGAGGCGATGCACCCGATTGTGGGCGAGCACGACCGCCACTTCGCCGGTGGACAGTTCGACCAGGCTGCCCACCGGGAACAGTCCGACCGCCTGGACGAACTGCTCGACCAGTGCTTCGTCGAACGAACTGCCGGCCCACTCGTAGAGGTTCATCAGCGCATCCTGCGGCGCCGACGCGTTCGCGTAGGCGCGGATCGCCACCAGCGCGGCGAAGCTGTCGGCGATCGCAGCCATGCGACCGTGGATGCCGATCTCGTCGCCCCTGAGCCCCTTGGGGTAGCCGGTGCCGTCGAGCCGCTCGTGGTGTTGCGCGATGCCTGCCTCGACCGCGCGCGGCAGGCGCATGTCGCGGCGCAGCGCCTCGAGGCCGAGGCGCACGTGTTCCTTGATCACGTTGTGCTCGGCCGGCGTGAGCATGCCGGGCTTGTCGAGCAGCGCCTGCGGCAGCAGCGCCTTGCCGACGTCGGCGAGCATGCCGATCGCGGCCAGATGGGCGAGTTCGCGGCGCGGCAGCCCGAGGTGGCGCCCGAGCGCGACCAGGTACAGCGCGACCTTCAGTCCGTGCGAGCTCGCATCGCGCTCGTCCTCGTCGAGCCGCGCCACCCACATCAGCGCGTCGGGGTTGTCGATCATGCTGTCGACCACCTCGTCGATCGCGCGCCCGAACTCGATCGTGTCGGGAGCGCGGCGTTCGCGCACGCAGGCGGCGATCGCCCGCAGCTGGCGCGACGCGCTGGCCCAGGCCTGGCGTGCGCGCGGCAGTTCGTCGGCGACCGCAGCGCGGTCGACGTAGCGGCGCAGCCGCGCTTCCGGGGCGAGTTGCGCGCGGATTGCCTCGCGCACCTGCGCGAGCGAGGCGTGCGTGTCGTCGGGAATCGCGTCGTCGCCCAGCAGGGTGCGCAGCCAGCCGAACGCACGCCCGAGCCGCGACGAGCGCGTGCCCGCCGCGTCGTCGGCCACCGCGGTCGCCTTGATGAACTGGCGGAAGCGCTCGCGGGTCCGGTTGCTGATCTTCAGGTCCGAGCGGATGCGCACCGGGCGCGGCGGCAGTTCCTGGCGCCGGCTGCGCGCGTCGAGCACGGTGTCGAAGCGCAGCGGGCCGTCCGCGCTGGCCTCCGACGGCGGCTCGAACGGATGGTCGCTCAGTTCCGCGTTGCGGATCGCCTCGGCGAGGCCGACGTCCGAGAGTTCCGGATCGACGTAGACGTAGCGGCAATAGCGGCGCAGCGTGTCCAGTTCGATCTGGCTGTCCACGCGAAAACCCTGCAGCAGGAACGGCGTGTCGAGCCAGGGCCGATCGAGCTCTGCCACGTACATGCCGCGCTGCAGGCTGTCGGCCGGAATCTGGTAGCGCGTGGCCGGAACGGCGCCGGAAGACTGCGGGCTGGCTGGCATCTCGGTGAGCGTCGGGCATGCCGGCAGGCATGCGCGAATCGGGTTCGGGGACCGGATTCATGGTAGCCACGCTCGCCCCGCCCGACCAACGCGGTGGCCGTGCGCTTAGCGGCCACGGCAACAGCAGCCGACGAGCGGACAGCGGATCGCCATCGGCGGCGCCCTGCCGCCCGCCGCTCCGGGCAGCCATGGTTGCCCGCGTCATGGCGGGCAGCCGCGGTGCCTAGCCGCGTGCGAGCCCGATCGCTTCGAGCACCCGGACGGCGGCCGCGCTCTGGTTCAGCGTGTAGAAGTGCAGCCCCGGCACGCCCTCGGCGAGCAGGCGCCGGCACATCGCGGCCACCACTTCGACGCCGAACTCGCGGATCGCCTCGATGTCGTCGCCGAAGGAAGCGAGCCGCAGCCGGATCCAGCGCGGAATCTCGGCGCCGCAGGCGTCGGAGAAGCGCGCGAGCTGGGTGAAGTTGGCGATCGGCATGATGCCGGGAACGATCGGTACGTCGATGCCGATCCGGCGCGCGTCGTCGCGAAAGCGCAGGTACGCGTCGGCGTTGAAGAAGTACTGGGTGATCGCCGAGTCGGCGCCGGCGCGCACCTTCACCGCGAAGGCCTCGAGGTCGTCGCGCGGGCTGCGCGCCTGCGGGTGCATCTCGGGATATGCGGCGACCTCCAGGTGGAACCAGTCGGCGGTTTCGGCGCGCACGAACGCGACCAGGTCGCTCGCGTGGCGAAAATCGCCCGGTTCGCGCATTCCGGAGGGCACGTCGCCGCGCAGTGCGACCAGCCGCCGGATGCCGTGCCCGCGATACAGCGCGAGCAGTTCGCGCACCGACTCGCGCGTGGCGCCGACGCACGACAGGTGCGGTGCCACGGTGTGTTTCTCCGCCAGGATCTCGAGCACGGTGGCGAGCGTCTTGTCGCGCGTGGCGCCGCCGGCGCCATAGGTGACGCTCAGGAACTCGGGCGCGAACGCGGCCAGTCGCGCGCGCACCTCGCGCAGCCGGGCGGCGCCCTCGGGCGTGTTGGGCGGAAAGAACTCGAAGCTCAGGGCGGGATCGGAAGGTTTCGTCATTTGCGTGCGCACAGGAAGAATTCGCGGTTGCCGTCGCCGCCGCGGATCGGGCTTTCGAACCAGTCGTCGACGGTCCAGCCGGCGGCCGCCGCAGCGTCGCAGATCCTGTGCCGGACGGCCTCGTGGAGGGCGGGGTCGCGCACGATGCCGTCGCGGCCGACGCCACCCGGCCCGACCTCGAACTGCGGCTTGACCAGCGCGATCAGCCGGGCGCCGGGGCGCGCCAGCGCCAGGGCCGGCGCCAGCGCATGCGCGAGCGAAATGAAGCTGAGGTCGGCCACCACGAGGTCGAAGCCTGCTGGCGGGAAGGCCCCGCCGAGCGTCGCCGGCGCGAGCGCGCGCACGTTGACGCCCTCGAAGACCTGCACCCTCGGATCACGGCGCAACTGCTCGCGCAGCTGGCCGTGCCCGACGTCGACGCCGACCACGCGCAGCGCGCCGGCCTGCAGCAGGCAGTCGGTGAACCCCCCGGTGCTCTGGCCGAGATCGAGGCAGGCGAGGCCGCGCGCGTCGACGCCGGCGCGCGCGAGCGCGCCGGCCAGCTTCAGCCCGCCCCGCGAGGCGTAGCGCAGCCCGGCGCCCTCGGCCACCGACAACGGCGTGTCGTGGGCGAGTTCGGTGGAGGCCTTGCGCAGCACCTGCTCGCAGGCGCCGATGCGCGCGCGCACCGCGCCGGCCTCGATCAGTTCGCGCGCGCGCGCCCGCGATGCCGCGAGGCCGCGCGCGACGAGGAGCTGGTCCGCGCGCACGATCGGTGTTGCGGCGGCGGCGCGCGGCGACGCGGCCACTGCCGGCACGTTGCGCGCGTCCGCGTCAGTACCGATACGAGTCGGGCTTGTACGGCCCCTCGACCGGCACCCCGATGTAGGCGGCCTGCTCGGGGGTGAGCTCGGTGAGCATCGAGCCGAGCTTCTTCAGCTGCAGCCGCGCCACCTTCTCGTCGAGGTGCTTGGGCAGCACGTAGACCTTGCCGCGCTCGTAGTAGTCGCGATGCGTCCACAGCTCGATCTGCGCGATCGTCTGGTTGGCGAACGACGAACTCATCACGTACGACGGATGGCCGGTGGCGCAGCCCAGGTTCACCAGCCGCCCCTCGGCGAGCAGGATGATGCGCTTGCCGTCGGGGAAGATCACGTGGTCGACCTGCGGCTTGATGTTCTCCCACTGGTACTGCTTCAGCGACGCGACGTCGATCTCGTTGTCGAAGTGGCCGATGTTGCAGACGATCGCCTGGTCCTTCATCGCCTTCATGTGGGCGTGCGTGAGCACGTCCTTGTTGCCGGTGGCGGTCACGAAGATGTCGGCCTTGTCGGCCGCGTAATCCATCGTGACGACGCGATAGCCCTCCATCGCCGCCTGCAGCGCGCAGATCGGGTCGCATTCGGTGATCCAGACCTGCGCCGACAGCGCGCGCAGCGCCTGCGCCGAGCCCTTGCCGACGTCGCCGTAACCGGCGACGACCGCGATCTTGCCGGCCACCATCACGTCGGTGGCGCGCTTGATGCCGTCGACCAGCGACTCGCGGCAACCGTAGAGGTTGTCGAACTTGCTCTTGGTGACCGAGTCGTTCACGTTGATCGCGCGCATCGCGAGTTCGCCGCGCGCGGACATCTGGTACAGGCGCTTGACGCCGGTGGTGGTCTCCTCGGTGACGCCCACGATCGCATCGAGCTGGCGCTGGTACCAGCCCGGGTCTTTCGCAAGCTGGCGGCGGATCGCCGCGAACAGCGCGACCTCTTCCTCGCTGCCCGGATGCGCGAGTGCAGAGGGATCCTTCGCCGCCCTGGTGCCGAGGTGCAGCAGCAGGGTCGCGTCGCCGCCGTCGTCGAGAATCATGTTCGACGGCTTGCCGTCGGGCCACTCGAAGATGCGGTGCGTGTAGTCCCAGTAGTCGTCGAGCGACTCGCCCTTGATCGCGAACACCGGCGTGCCGACGGCGGCGATCGCGGCCGCCGCGTGGTCCTGCGTCGAGAAGATGTTGCACGACGCCCAGCGCACCTGCGCGCCGAGCGCGGTGAGCGTCTCGATCAGCACCGCGGTCTGGATCGTCATGTGCAGCGAACCGCTGATGCGCGCGCCTGCGAGCGGCTTGCTCGTCGCGTATTCGTCGCGGATCGCCATCAGGCCGGGCATCTCGGTTTCCGCGATGCGTATTTCCTTGCGGCCCCAGTCGGCCAGCGCGATGTCGGCCACCCGGTAGTCGGGGGCGCCTTCGGTCTTGGGTACGGCGGACATGGTCACTCCATCAAAGGGCGACCCGCCGGGGCCGCTGCGGGCGCCGGTGCTGCCCTGCGCTCGTCGGCCGTGCGGATCACGGTTCAACGAGCGCCGTTGCAACAGGGGAAGAGTCCCGAGCCTGGCGGCTCCGGCGGGGCCGGAACCCGTTGCAGCGCTCCTCGGGATCGCGCGGATTATATCCGGACCGCGTTCACGCCGGCATCGCGTAGTAGTCCTTCAGGCGCATTCCGAATGCGCCCGCCGGCAGGCCGCGCGCGATGCGCACCTGCGCGCCCTGACCCGACTGCTGCGGGTTGCGCGGCGCCGACCGGCCAGGGGCGAGCCGCAGGGGCCCCTTGTCGGCCGCGGTCATCACGACCAGCTTCGGCTGCAGCCGGCTGCCGGGCCGGCGATCGACGACCGCCGCGATCTCGCCGGTCTGCAGTTCGACCATCGTGCCGACCGGGAAGGCCCCGTTGGCCAGGATGAACTGTTCGACCAGGTTGCGGCAGAAGAGCGTGCCCGACCATTCGTGCAGCGCCGACAGCGCGTCGTCGGCCGAGAGCGGGTTGGCATAGGCGCGCGCGGCGGTGAGCGCGCAGTAGGTGTCGACGATCGCCGCCATCCGCCCGTAGAGCCCGACCGCCTGCCCGCGCAGCCCGCGCGGGTATCCCGAGCCATCGAGCCGTTCATGGTGTTCGGCGATGCCGCGTGTCACCGCTTCGGGAACCGCGTCTGCGCGCGACAGGATGTCCAGCCCGATCGTGACGTGCTGCTTCATCAGCGCGTAATCGCTCGGCTTGAGCACGCCGGGGTGCCCGAGCACCTCGCGAGGCAGCAGGGCCTTGCCGACGTCGGCGAGCAGCCCGATCAGCGCGAGTTCGCGCAGTGCCGCATGCGCCATGCCGAGCGCGCGGCCGAAGTCGGCCAGGCGCACCGCGACACCGGTCGCGTGATGCGGTGCCGGAGCATTGTCCGCGTAGACCGCCTCGAGCCAGCGCATCGCATCGGGAGCGCTTGCAAGGCTGGCCGCAAGCGCGTCGGCTGCCTCGGCCAGTGGCTCGAACGCGAGTGCCGTGCCTTGCCGAACCTGCCGGATCGCCGTTTCGGCGGCCCCGACCAGCCGCGCATGGACCGGTCGTGCCAGCGTGATCGCTTCGCGGATCGGTGTGCCTTCGCCGTAGTCGCAGGCGCCGATGGCCTCGCCCCAGGCGTCGCGTAGCGCCTGCAGTGCGTGCCTTTGCCGCGGCATGCCGGTCTCGGAGGCGTCGTCGGCGCTGCCGGTGCGGCCGATGCCGAACCAGCGTCGCACCTGCGAGAGCGCGCCCCGGGGCTGCGGTGCGCCCTGTTCTCCTTCGCGCACCAGCCGAAGGATCCTTGCGCGCGTCGCCTCCCTCGGATGGACGTCGTCGCGCGGTTTCGCCGGTTCCCCAAGCCGGGCCGAATGCCGCCGGCTGCCACCTTGCGGGTCTTCGGCGGCACCCTCGTTCGCGCCCGGGCCGCACCGGAACCAGGCGTCGTCGTCGTCGGGCGCTGCATCTGCCGAGAGGACCGCCGCGGCGCGGATCGCGGCCACCAGTTCACCCGAGGATCGGGCCGGGTCGACCATCACGAACTGGCAATAGTGGCGGACCGCCTGCAACTCCTCGTCGGTGTCGACCAGCAGCCCGCTATGGGGCAGCGGCGTGTCGGACCAGGGGCGGTCGAGCTCGGCAACGAACATCCCCTTGAGCAGGCGCCGGGTGTCCACGCGCTGCAGTCCGCCTGGCGCGGTGTCGGGCACCGCGTAGACGAGTTCCTCCGCATCCTCGACGCCCGAGGTTTCGGCGGCGGCTCCGCCTGTCGATTCGGCAACGTTGTTCATTCGCGAAATCCCTCTTGGCAGCCCTGTGCCCGGGCCCGTTGCCGCCAGAGTAATCGCATGAACGCCGCGACCGTGCGCCGCCGGCGGCCGGTGTGGCGGGCGATCCGACAGATCCCGACGGATGGTCGCCTGCATCGATCCGGCGGCATGGTGCCGTCGACGCGCTAAACTCGACGCATGTCCAGAATTGCGGATCTGCGCAAGAGCTACGAGCGCGGCGAGCTCGACGAGAGCCACGCGCATCCCGACCCGCTCGAGCAGTTTCGCGCGTGGTTCGACCAGGCGCTGACCGCCCGACTGCCCGAGCCCAACGCGATGACGGTTGCCACCGTGGGCGAGAATGGCCGGCCCTCGACCCGGGTGGTGCTGATCAAGGAGTTCGATGCGCGCGGCATCGTCTGGTACTCGAATTACGAGAGCCGCAAGGGGCGCGAGCTCGCCGCGCAACCGGCGGCGGCGCTGCAGTTCCACTGGGTCGAGCTCGAGCGCGTGGTGCGCATCGAGGGGCAGGTCGCGCGCGTCGATCAGGCCGAGTCCGACGCCTATTACGCCTCGCGCCCGCTCGCGTCGCGGATCGGTGCCTGGGCCTCGGAGCAGAGCCGCCCGTTGTCTTCGCGGGCCGCCCTGGTGGCGCGCGCCGCCGAGTTCGGGCTGAAATTCGGCCTGCATCCGCCGCGCCCGCCACACTGGGGCGGCTACCGGCTCGCCCCCGATTACTGGGAGTTCTGGCAGGGTCGCCCGTCGAGGCTGCACGACCGGATCGCCTACCGGCGAAGCGCCGACGGCAGTTGGACGCGCCAGCGGCTCGCGCCCTGAGCGGGCGACCCGCGACTGGCACAACCCGGGCGGGCTCGTGCCTGGCTGCGAACGCTTCGTGTTTCAGTGCAGGCGCGACGCGAGCAGTTCGAGCAGCGCCAGTGGCAACAGCGCGTACGGATCGCGCTTGCGCCCGAGTGCTTCGGCCATCTCGCGCAGCGCCGGCGCGCAGACGATCAGCATTTCGATCGCGTGCGGTTCGTCGTCGTGCGACAGTGACTCGAGCAGGCCCGGCAGGTAAGCGTCGGGCAGTTCGCGGGCGCGCAGGCTGCCGCCCGGATGATCGCGCAGATGCAGCGAGCTCTCGGGCGTGGCGCGAAACGAGCGCAGCCACCGGCGCGCGCATTCGTCGGGATCGCCGGCCTCGATGCGGCTCGCCAGGGCCACCAGGCCCAGGCGCGTGGCCATCGACAGCCGTGGTTCGCCGGCCAGCGCCTCGGTGACGTCGGCCGACAGCCCGCGACTGTCGGAGCGGGGGCGCTCCATCAGGCGCGAGACGGCGTGCAGGACCGGGTACATGCCGGCATTGGAACAAAGGCCGCCGCCGGGCGGCTTGATCCCGGTCAGCCGCGGCCCAACGGGCCTCGCAAACGCGTGGATCGCAAAGGGGTGGCCCGCAAACGCGTGGGCCGCCCAGGGGTGGGGCCGCCTGCGGTCGGCGTGCCGGCGCTTGCCCCCGCTTCGCGGGGGTGCCCTGCGATGCTCACAGCACCGGCTGGCGCGGCGAAACTCGCTGCGCTCGCTGCGCGAGCTCCGCTCGGACAGTCGCCGCGAGAATGATGGACGATGCGCGCTGCGCGCGCCGCCGGTGCTGTTGCGCTTCTCGGCTGCGCACAGGCACGCCGACCGCAGGCGGCCCCACCCCTGGGCGGCCCACGCGTTTGCAGTAACTGCTGTGGCGTTCGTGAGCAACGGCCTCGCATGCGCTCTCCAGGCACCACTGAGTACAAGGTTGCCTGAGCGGCAGTCGGCAGCGGGCCGGGCCTCAGCGAGTCGCCGTGCGGCGTGCGGCGTTGCGCAAGCGGGCTGCGCGGCCTTCGGCACGCCGATGTCTGCGGCGCCGAGCAGCGCCGCCCCGGGGTCGGCGCGCGAAGCGCGCTTCGTACTTCTGACTTGCGGCGCTGTGTCTGAACGAAGCGAGCGCAGCGAGCGAAGTGAGTTGCGCCGCACGACCCCGGGGCGAGCAGCGCAGGGCAGTCGGTGCGCAGCACCGACCGCTGCAGTCAGCGGCGTGCCGAAGGCCGCGCAGCCCGCTTGCGCAACGCCGCACGCCGCACGGCGACTCGCTGAGGCCCGGCCCGCTGCCGACTGCCGCGACGCGACCCGCGATCGAAGGTTCAGCCGGCGTCGGCCCGCAGTGCGGCGGCCTTGTCGGTGCGTTCCCAGGTGAAGTCGGGGTCGTTGCGGCCGAAGTGGCCGTAGGACGCGGTCTTCTGGTAAACGGGGCGCAGCAGGTCGAGCATCTGCACGATGCCTTTGGGCCGCAGGTCGAAATGCTTCGTGACCAGCGCCGAGAGCTTCTCGTCGCTGATGCGGCCCGTGCCCTGCGTGGTGACCATCACCGAGGTCGGGCGCGCGATGCCGATCGCATACGAGATCTGCACCAGGCACTTGTTCGCCAGCCCTGCCGCGACGATGTTCTTGGCGACGTAGCGGGCGGCATACGCGGCCGAGCGGTCGACCTTCGAAGGATCCTTGCCGGAGAACGCGCCGCCGCCGTGAGGAGCCGCCCCGCCGTAGGTGTCGACGATGATCTTGCGTCCGGTGAGGCCGCAGTCGCCCTGCGGGCCGCCGACCACGAAGCGGCCGGTGGGGTTGACCAGGTAGCGCACTTCGCCCTTGCGCAGTTCCGGGGGGATCACCGGTTTGATGATGTTCTCGATGACCGCTTCGCGAATCTGCTCCTGCGTGATGTCGGGCGCGTGCTGGGTCGAGATGACCACGGTGTCGGCAGCGGCCGGCCGCCCGTCGACATAGCGCAGCGTGACCTGCGACTTGGCGTCGGGACGCAGCCAGGGCAGCGTGCCGTTGCGGCGCAGTTCGGACTGGCGCTCGACGAGCCGGTGCGCATAGTAGATTGCCGCCGGCATCAGGTCGGGCGTCTCGTCGCAGGCATAGCCGAACATCAGGCCCTGGTCGCCGGCGCCCTGGTCGAGGTTGTCGTCACCGGCCTTGTCGACGCCTTGCGCGATGTCGGGCGACTGCTTGTCATAGGCCACCAGCACCGCGCAGCCCTTGTAGTCGATGCCGTATTCGGTGTTGTCGTAGCCGATGCGCTCGAGCGTGTGGCGCGCCACGTTGATGTAGTCGACATTGGCGTTGCTGGTGATCTCGCCCGCCAGCACGACCAGGCCGGTATTGCACAGCGTTTCGGCGGCGACCCGCGAGCGCGGGTCCTGCGCGAGAATGGCGTCGAGAATGGCGTCCGAAATCTGGTCGGCGACCTTGTCCGGGTGGCCTTCGGAAACCGATTCGGAGGTGAACAGGAATTCGCTTGCCAACACATCTCTCCTTTCGAGGCGGCCGCGGAAATGCCGGCCAACGAAACCGCCCCGCCACGAACGACGGGGCGACCGGACTGCAAAGAGGCTACCGGATTATATGCCCCGACTTCGTCCGCCGGGCGCAAAGCGTTCCGGATCGCATAGACTCGCGCCGCACACCCGCGCCGCGGATCCGCGCTGCGGGGCAGCGCCTGGCCGAGAACCGATGTCCGTCGAATCCGCAGCTCGCGACCCCGCCGACAGCATGCGCAGCCGTGCCCTGGCCGCGGCGATGCGGATGCTGGGCAGCCTGCCGCTCGGGCTGTTGCGAGCGCTCGGCGCCGCGCTCGGCGTCGCTGCCTTCCTCTTCTCGGCCGGCTACCGGCGCAAGCTGCTCGCGAACCTGCGCACTGCCGGCTACGGCTCGGCGGCCGACGCCTGGCGTGCCGCTGCCGAGGCCGGGCGGATGGTCGCAGAGCTGCCCTTCGTCTGGCGCCGCGCGCCGGCCGAACTCGCCCGCCACGTCGTCTGCGACGATCTTGCGCTGCTCGAAGCGGCCGAGGCGCGTGGCGGAATCGTGTTCCTCACGCCGCACCTGGGCGCCTTCGAAGTCATCGCGCGCTTCTATGCGAGCCGCGCACCGATCACCGTGCTGTACAAGCCGCCCAGGAAGACATGGCTGCGCCCGCTGCTCGAGCTCGCGCGCGCGGCCGGCGCGATGCGCGCGGCGCCCGCGACGCTCGCCGGGGTGCGCGCGATGCTGCGCGCGCTGCGCGCCGGCGAAGCGGTGGGCCTGCTGCCCGACCAGGTGCCCGATCTGGGCGAGGGGCGCTGGGCGCCGTTCTTCGGCCGCCCCGCGTGGACGATGACGCTGCCGCAGCGACTGGCCGAGCAGCCTGGCGTGCAGGTGATGCTGGCGGTGGGCGAGCGGCTCGGCGGCGCGCGTGGCTGGCGCCTGCATCTCGAGACGATGGACGAAACCCCGACCCCGGAGGCGCTGAACGCACGGATGGAGGCGCTGATCCGGCGTTTTCCATCGCAGTACCTGTGGGGCTACAACCGCTACAAGCGGCCCGCGGCAGCGGGCGCATCCGATTGAGGACCGGATGTCGGAGCCGCTCGTCAGGTTCGCCCTGCTGCTGATGCGCGCGATCGCGCGGCTGCCGTACCCGGTGGTGCGCCGACTCGGCGAACTGGCCGGCGTGCTCGCCTGGCTGCTCGCGGTGCCGCGCCGCCGGGTGACCCGCACCAATCTGCGGCTGTGCTTTCCGCACTGGAGCGAAGCGCGCCGTCGCGCGCTGGCGCGCGAGCACTTCCGCTGTTTCATGCGCAGCTTCTTCGAGCGTTTCATTTTCTGGTACGGCTCGCCGCAGCGGATCCGCAGGCTGTGCCGACTCGAGGGCGTCGAGCATTTCGAGCGGCACCGCGGGCAGCCGCTGATCCTGCTCGCGCCGCACTTCGTCGGCCTCGATGCGGGCGGCATGCGCCTGTCGCTCGAGGCGCGTTGCGCGTCGATGTACGCGGCGCAGAAGAGCCGTGCGCTCACCGAGGCGATGACTCGCGGGCGCACGCGCTTCAACGCGGGCCGCTTGCTGCTGCGCACCGAGGGCCTGCGCCCTGCGGTGAGGGCGCTGCGCGAAGGCCTGCCGTTCTACTTCCTGCCCGACATGGACCTGGGCGCGCGCGACGCGGTGTTCGTGCCGTTCTTCGGCGTGCCCGCCGCGACGGTCACCTCGGTGGCGCGGCTCGCGGCGATCACCGGCGCGGCAGTCGTGCCGCTGGTGACCACGATGACCGATCGCGGCTACGTGGCGCGCTTCCATCCCGCCTGGGAGGGTTTCCCCGGCGACGACCTGGAAGCCGCGACGCGGCGGATGAACGCGTTCATCGAGGAGCGCGTGCTCGAGATGCCGGCGCAATACCTGTGGAGCCACAAGCGCTTCAAGACGCGCCCGCCCGGCGAGGCCCGGCCGTATCGGTGATAATCGCGACGATCTTCCAGGAACAGGCATGACCGAAAGCACCATCGGCGCCGACGAGGTGGCGCGCTACCTGCGCAACAATCCGGGCTTCTTCGACACGCACGCCGAACTGCTCGCGGCGATCACCGTGCCGCATCCGCACGGCGGGCGGGCGATTTCGCTGCACGAGCGCCAGCTCGAGGTGCTGCGCGAGAAGTTGCGCGCGCACGAGATGAAGCTGGCCGAGTTGCTGCGCATCGGCCAGGAGAACGACGCGATCGGCGAGAAGCTGCAGCGCTGGACCCGCCAGCTGCTGCTGGTTGCCGATCCGGCGCAACTGCCGGGCATCGTGGTCGACGGCCTGCGCACCGTGTTCTCGGTGCCGCAGGTGGCGATGCGGCTGTGGGGGCTGCGCGAGGAACACCTCGGGCTCGATTGCGCGCGGCCGGTACCGGTGGACGTGATCACGCTGGCCAACGGGATGATGCAGCCGTTCTGCGGGCCGAACGCCGATTTCCAGGTGGCCTCGTGGCTGCCCGACGGCGGGGCCGGCACGCGCTCGATCGCGCTCTTGCCACTGCGCAAGGGCGTCGATCCCAACGCCTTCGGCCTGATCGTGCTCGGATCGGCCGACGCCGATCGTTTCCGTTCCGGCATGGGCACTGCGTTCCTCGAGCGCATCGCCGAGATCGCCAGCGCGGCCTTGTCGCGGCTGGCCGAATGAGCCTGCGGTGGCCGGCGACGCGATCGCGCGCTACCTCGAGCGGTTGCGCAGCGAGCGCGGCTTCTCGCCGCGCACGCTGGCCAGTTACCGGCTCGACCTGCGCGCGCTCGCCGCATTGGCGCTGAGCGACGCCGCGGGCGCAGCGGCGCCGAGTCCCGCCGGCCGGGGCGCCGTGGCCGCAGATGCGCCCTCGGCACCTGTCGAACCCGACTGGCTGGCGGTGAACGAGCACCGCGTGCGCCGCTGGGTGGCCGCAAATGCGCGCGCCGGGCTCTCGGCGCGCTCGATCGCCCGGCGGCTGTCGGCCTGGCGCGGTTTTTTCGACTGGCTCGCCAGCCAGGGAGAGGCGCTCGCCAACCCGGCGCGCGGAGTGCGCGCGCCGCGTGCGCCGCGCCGCCTGCCCAAGGCGCTCGCGCCCGACGTCGCGGTGCGCTTCGCCGGCGCCACGCCCGGCGACGGCTTCGAGGGGGCGCGCGACCAGGCGATGCTCGAGCTCTTCTATTCGTCGGGGCTGCGCCTGTCCGAGCTCACTTCGCTCGACCTGCGCCACTTCGACGGCCCGCCGGCCGCCTCCACCGGCTGGATCGATCTCGACGAGGCCGAGCTGACGGTGCGCGGCAAGGGGGGGCGCAGTCGCACGGTGCCGATCGGCCGCGCGGCGCGCCAGGCGCTGCAGCACTGGCTCGCCGAGCGCGCCGCCTGGTGCGCGGCGCACCCGGGCTGCGACGAGCGGGCGCTGTTCCTGAGCGGCCGGGGGCGCCGGCTCGCGAACCGCACGGTGCAGGCGCGGCTGAAGCGGCTGGCCATTGCGCGGGGGGTGCCGGCCGACGTGCACCCGCACGTGCTGCGGCATTCGTTCGCGAGCCACCTGCTGCAGTCGAGCGGCGACCTGCGCGCGGTGCAGGAACTGCTCGGGCACGCGAGCATCGCGACGACGCAGGTGTACACCTCGCTCGACTTCCAGAGGCTGGCTGCGGTCTACGACGCCGCGCACCCGCGGGCGCGGCGGCGCGGCGATTCCTGACGGACATGCCCCCTTTGCGGGCGCTGCGCCCGCCGCGCCCGTAGAATGCGCGCTCCAGAGAGGGATCGACATGGCCGAGAAGCACGTTCCGGTGACCATCCTCACCGGCTTCCTGGGCAGCGGCAAGACCACGCTGCTCAACCGCATCCTCAGGGAACAGCACGGCCACCGCATCGCGGTGATCGAGAACGAGTTCGGCGAGGAGGGCGTCGACAACGACCTGCTGCTGCAGGAGCGCGACGAGCAGATCGTCGAGATGAACAACGGCTGCATCTGCTGCACCGTGCGCGGCGACCTGGTGCGCATCCTGGGCGACCTGCGTGCGCGCCGTGACCGCGGAGAGATCGGCTTCGAGCGGGTGATGATCGAGACCACCGGAATGGCCGATCCGGGGCCGGTGGCGCAGACTTTCTTCATCGACGACGAGATCGCCGACTACTATCTGCTCGACGCGGTGATCACCGTCGTCGACGCGCGCCACGGCGAGCGCCAGCTCGACGAGCACCGCGAAGCGCAGGAACAGGTCGGGTTCGCCGATCGCATCCTGATGTCGAAAGTCGATCTGGTCGACGAGGCCACGAGCGAGCGGCTCCAGGCGCGGCTGCGCCGGATGAACCCGCGCGCGCCGGTGCGTCCGGTGCACTTCGGCGACGCCCCGATCGCCGAGATCCTCGACATCCGCGGCTTCAACCTGAACGCGGTGCTCGAAATCGACCCGGCTTTCCTGGAGAGCGACGACCACGAGCACGACGACGCGGTGCAGTCGTTCGTGTTCCGCTCCAGCAAGCCGTTCGATCCGCTCAAGCTCGAGGATTTCCTGTCCGGCCTGATCCAGGTTTACGGACCCGACATGTTGAGGTATAAAGGCGTGCTTTACATGAAGGGGTCCGACCGGCAGACGGTATTCCAGGGCGTCCACATGATGATGGGCGCCGATGCGGGCCGACGCTGGAAGCCCGCCGAAAGGCGGTCGAGCCGGATGGTCTTCATTGGAAGGAACCTTCCGAAAGACACCTTCATCAAGGGCCTGGAGCAGTGTCTGGCATGATCCGCCGCTGGCGGCGCGACGCGGCCCGTCCCACCCAGGCATTTCCCGCAGGCGGCGCCCGGCGAGCGCACAGGTACTGAGGTCATGGCAGCAACGAAGGACAAGAAACCCCTGAGCGAGGCGGAACTGCTCGAGATGCCCGAGTCGGACTACATGAACGACGCGCAGCTCGCGTTCTTCCGCCAGCGCCTGCAGCAGATGGAAAAGGATCTGCTCGCCAACGCCGACGAGACCACCGAGCATCTGCGCGAAACCGTGATCGTGCCCGATCCGGCCGATCGCGCGACGATCGAGGAAGAGCACGCGCTCGAACTGCGCACGCGCGACCGCGAGCGCAAGCTGCTGAAGAAGGTCCAGCAGTCGCTGGCGCGCATCGAAAGCGGCGAGTACGGCTACTGCGAGGAGACCGGCGAGCCGATCGGCGTTCCGCGCCTGCTCGCGCGACCCACCGCCACGCTCTCGCTCGAGGCGCAGCAGCGGCGCGAACTCCGGCAGAAGCTCTACGGAGACTGACCCCCGATGACAGGCGGCTGAGGGCCGACTCGCGGTCGGCTCCCGCCCGATTGGCGCGAAGGGGTGCGTGCTAGACTGGCCCGGCACCCCCCGAACGGCTGTGACGCCTCGTGCGGCGGCCGATACCAGCGTCGTATCGAAAGGTCCAGGTGGTCTTCTCGCTGTTCAACCGCAAGGAAAAGCACGACTCGCGCCGGGCGCGTGAAGCGCTGCTTGCCCGGACCGCCGACTCGCGGCCCGGACCTGATGCCGACACGCTGGCTGCCCAGCGCGAAGCGGCGCGCCGCACCGAAGAGAAGATCAACCAGATCGAGTCCGAGATGATCGCCGCGGCGGCGGTCGCGCGCGCCAGCGCCGAACCCGCGCCGGCGAACCCGGCAACCGCCACGCGCCCGCAGGCGCCAGCGCCCGTGCAGCCGGCGCGCAGCGCCGCGGGGCTGGACCCCGCCACCGCGGTGCTCGGCGACCAGGCCGACGCGATGGCGATCGACGTGAATCGCTCCGCCCTGCCGAACGTGCTCGAAGAGGCGGCAATCCTCTATTCGAACGGCCAGGCGCAGCCGGCCTCGCTCGCGTTGCGCCAGGCGCTGGCCGATCCGGGGCTCGGCACCTGGCAGTCGCTCGCGTGGCTGATGCTGCTCGACCTGTACCAGGCGCTGGGCGAGCGCCCCGCGTTCGAGTCGCTGGCGCTCGAATACGCGGCCCGCTTCGAGTCGTCGCCGCCCGGCTGGAGCGAGTTGCTGGTGGCGCCGGCGAGCGCCGCGCGTCCGGCCGGCCCGAACGGCAGCGCCGCGGTCGAGTTCGCAGCGTGCCTCGACGCTTCGGTCGCTGCGCAGGTCGATTCGATCATCGCCGCGTCGGCACGCCGTCGCGAGACCATCGTCGATTTCGGCAAGGTCGAGGCGCTCGACGCCGCGGCAGCCGAGGCGCTGCTGCGCTTGCTCGCGCAGTTCGGGCAGGGACAGGCCGGACTGGTCGTGCGCGGCGCCGAGGCGCTGTTCACCGCCGCGCGTGGCGCGATCGAACCGGGGCGGCGCGATCCCTCCGAAGCGGCCTGGATGCTCGCGCTGCAGGCGCTGCGCGTGCTCGGTCGGCAGCAGGCCTTCGAGGACCTGAGCATCGAGTATTGCGTGACCTACGAGGTTTCTCCGCCGTCGTGGGAGCCGATCGGTGCCGCGATCCGCGCCGGCGAGGCGACGTCGCAGGTCGCCGCCGCGACGCCGTCGCGCCCGGCCGGCGAGGCCGACGCCTTTCCCCTGCGCGGCGACGTGCTCGGGCGCATGCAGGCGGAACTGCCGGCCCTGCGTGCCCACGCTGCCAGCCGCAGCACGGTGGTGGTCGATTGCCGGGGCCTGCGGCGGATGGAATTCGTGGCGGCCGGCGACCTGCTCAACGAAGTGGTTGCGTTGCGCGGTGCCGGCAAGCAGGTGCAGTTCGTGGAACCCAATTACCTGGTCTACGCGCTGATGCTCGTCATGGGCATCCAGGAACTCGCCGAAATCCGCCGGCGTAGAATCTGAGGCCGCAAATCCCCGCCTCCGGCGGTTCGTGCCGTCCGCAGGGCTTGTTCCGGCGGCGACCGCCCCCATTCTCGAAACCATGGAACAGTTCCACGGCACCACCATCGTCTCGGTGCGTCGCGACGGACGCGTCGCGCTGGGCGGCGACGGCCAGGTCACGCTGGGCAACGTCGTCATCAAGGCGGGCGCCCGCAAGGTGCGGCGCCTCTACAACGACCAGGTGCTCGCCGGGTTTGCCGGCGGCACCGCGGACGCCTTCACGCTGTTCGAACGCTTCGAGGCCAGGCTCGACAAGCACTCCGGGCATCTCGTGCGCGCGGCGGTCGAACTCGCGAAAGATTGGCGCACCGACCGGATCCTGCGCCGCCTCGAGGCGATGCTGGCAGTGGCCGATCGCGAGGCGTCGCTGGTCATCACCGGCAACGGCGACGTGCTCGAGCCCGAGCACGGCCTGATCGCGATCGGCAGCGGCGGGCCCTATGCGCAGGCGGCGGCCCGCGCGCTGCTCGGCGAGACCACGCTCGACGCCGAAACCATCGTGCGCAAGTCGCTGGCGATCGCCGGCGAGATCTGCATCTACACCAACCAGCACCACACGGTCGAGACGCTCGGCTGAAGGCCCGGCGTTCTCGCGAAGCAGCCCATGACCCCGATGACCCCCGAAGAGATCGTCTCCGAGCTCGACAAGCACATCGTCGGGCAGGACGCGGCCAAGCGCGCAGTGGCGATCGCGCTGCGCAACCGCTGGCGCCGCCAGCAGGTGGACGAACCGCTGCGCCAGGAGATCACGCCGAAGAACATCCTGATGATCGGCCCCACCGGCGTGGGCAAGACCGAGATCGCGCGGCGCCTGGCCCGGCTCGCGAACGCCCCGTTCATCAAGGTGGAGGCGACCAAGTTCACCGAAGTGGGCTACGTCGGCCGCGACGTCGACACCATCATCCGCGACCTGGCGGAGATGGCGGTCAAGCAGGTGCGCGAGCAGGAGACCAGGCGCGTGCAGCAGCGCGCGCTCGACGCTGCCGAAGACCGCGTGCTCGACGCGCTGCTGCCGCCGCCGCGCAACATCGGCTTCGCCTCGGCCGAAGGCGGCGAGCCGGCCGACTCGGCCACGCGGCAGAAATTCCGCAAGAAGCTGCGCGAGGGCGAGCTCGACGACAAGGAGATCGAGATCGAGCTGTCGATGTCGATGCCCGCGCTGGAGCTGATGGGTCCGGCCGGCATGGAGGAAATGACGCAGCAGCTGCAGTCGCTGTTCGCGAACATGCCGGGGCGGCGCAAGCCGCGCAAGCTGCGCATCCGCGACGCGATGAAGCTGCTCGCCGACGAGGAAGCCGCCAAGCTGTTGAACGACGACGAGATCAAGGCCAGGGCGCTCGGCGCGGTCGAGCAGAACGGCATCGTCTTCATCGACGAGATCGACAAGGTGGCTTCGCGCGGCGACACGCACGGCGCCGACGTTTCGCGCCAGGGCGTGCAGCGCGACCTGCTGCCGCTGATCGAGGGCACCGCGGTGAACACCCGCTACGGAGTCGTGCGCACCGACCACATCCTGTTCATCGCATCGGGCGCGTTTCACCTGTCGCGACCGTCGGATCTCATCCCCGAACTGCAGGGCCGCCTGCCGATCCGCGTCGAGCTCGGTTCGCTGTCGGCCGACGACTTCGTGCGCATCCTGGTCGAGACCGACGCCAGCCTCACGCGCCAGTACGAGGCGCTGCTCGCCACCGAGGGCGTGCGGCTGGTGTTCACCGCCGAGGGCGTGCGCCGGCTCGCCGAGATCGCGTCTTCGGTCAACGAGAAGACCGAAAACATCGGCGCGCGCCGGCTCTCGACCGTGATGGAGAAGCTGCTCGAGGAGGTCTCGTTCGCTGCCGCCCGGCGCAGCGGCGAGACGGTGACGATCGACGCGGCGTTCGTCGACGCCCGGCTGGAGAACCTCGCGAAGAGCGAGGACCTGGCGCGCTACATCCTCTAGGGCTTACCGAAGCGGGATCTTCGCGGCCGCGATCACTTCGCGCCAACGCCGGATCTCGCGCTCGAGCAGCGCGTCGAGCTCGGCCGGCGTGCCGGCCTGCGGGCGCACGCCCATTTCGAGCAGGCGCTGGGCGAGCGCGGGCACGGCGAGCGCATCGCGCAGCGCGGTGTTCAGCCGCGCGACGATCGGCTGCGGCGTCGCGACCGGCACTGCCAGCGCGTTCCACGATGCGACGTCGTAGTCGGCGACGCCGCCTTCCTGCGCCGTGGGCGTGGTCGGCAGCACGCGGTTGCGCCGCGCGGCGCTGACCGCGAGCGGCCGCAGCGCGCCGCCGGCGATCTGCGGCAGCACCGGGCCGAGGATCTCGAAGACCAGGTCGACCTCGCCGGCGCGCAGCGCGCCGAGCAGCGCCGGTGTTGCGTTGTACGGCACGATCACCGCGTCGGTTCCGGTGCGCGACCTGAAAAGCTCGGCCGCCAGATGCTGCGTGGAGCCGATCGCGATCGTGCCGATCGTGAGCTTTCCGGGATTCGCGCGCGCGTGGGCGAGCAGGTCGGGCAGTGCTCGAAAGCGCGAGCGCGAATCGACGCACAGCACCAGGTCGAAGAAGCCGATCGTGCCGACCGGTGCAAGGTCGCGGGTCAGGTCGAAAGGCAGCTTGCGGAACAGGCTGGCGCTGATCGCGTTCGCATTGCTCAGCAGCAGCGCGGTGTAGCCGTCGGGTGCCGCGCTGACCACCATTCTGGTCGCGACGATTCCGCCGGCGCCCGGACGATTGTCGATCACGACGGACTGCCCGAGCGCCCTGCCCATCGCGCGCGCGACCAGCCGCGCGGTGAGGTCGGCGATGCCGCCGGCTGCGAAGGGCACGACCAGCGTGATCGGCCGCGCGGGATAGTCGCGCTGGGCGAAGGCCGCGGGCCACGCGGCCGCGCCCGCAGCGGCTCCCAGCAGCGCGCGGCGCGATGGCGAGCGAAGCGGTGTGCCGCGGCCGGCGCGCATCGGGGCTGCGTCAGCCGGCTGCCAGCTGCTGCTCGAGCCGGTGCAGCGTGCGGTAGCAGGGCAGCACTTTCGCCACGCTCGCGTTGGGTTCGCGCCCTTCGCGGATCGCGGCGAAGAATTCGCGGTCCTGCAGCTCGATGCCGTTCATCGACACGTCGACTCTCGAGACGTCGATTCTCTGCTCCTTGCCGTCGAACAGGTCGTCGTAGCGCGCGATGAACGTGCCGTTGTCGCAGATGTAGCGAAAGAAGGTGCCCAGCGGCCCGTCGTTGTTGAACGACAGGCTGAGCGTGCAGATCGCACCGGTGCTCGCCTCGAGCTGGATCGACATGTCCATCGCGATGCCCAGCGTCGGATGGATCGGCCCCTGCAGCGCATTGGCCGCCACGATCTCGCCACCGGTCTGGTATGCGAACAGGTCGACCGTGTGCGCGGCGTGATGCCACAGCAGGTGGTCGGTCCAGCTGCGCGGCTGGCCGAGCGCGTTCGTGTTGGTGCGCCGGAAGAAGTAGGTCTGCACGTCCATCTGCTGGATCGCGAGCTCGCCTGCGGCGATCCTGCGGTGCAGGTACTGGTGGCTCGGATTGAAGCGGCGGGTGTGACCGCACATCGCCACCAGCCCGGTCTGCTGCTGCAGTGTCACCACCGCCTCGGCGTCGGCCAGGCTGTCGGCGAGCGGAATCTCGACCTGCACGTGCTTGCCCGCCTTCAGGCAGGCGATCGCCTGCGATGCGTGCATCTGCGTGGGCGTGCACAGGATCACCGCGTCGACATCCTCGATGGCCAGGCTCTCGCCGAGATCGGTGCTGACGTGGCCGATGCCGAACTTCGCTGCGACCTCGCGCGTCTTGTCGAGCTGGCGCCCGACCAGCGACACGACCTCGACGCCGTCGATGTTGCGGATGCCTTCGAGATGCTTGACGCCGAACGCTCCTGCGCCGGCCAGTGCGACCCTGATCGTCTTCATTGCGACTCCGGATTCTCGAGTATCAGGTGCCCGACCGCGGTGTTCGATGCGGGCACGTGGTAGAAGCGATGCGCGACCCTGGGTGCCGGGCCGCCCGCGACGTCGGCCATCGCGCCGCGCGCGATCAGCCACATGACCAGCTCGATGCCCTCCGAGCCGGCCTCGCGCACGTAGTCGACGTGGGGCATCATCGACAGGCCTTGCGGATCGGCGATCAACCGATCGAGGAACGCATTGTCGAATTCGCGGTTGATCAGGCCGGCGCGCGGACCCTGCAGCTGGTGGCTCATGCCGCCGGTGCCCCAGACCTGAACCTTCAGCGGCTCGTCGTACGACTCGATCGCGCGGCGGATCGCCTGGCCGAGCCGGAAGCAGCGCTGTCCGGAAGGCACCGGGTATTGCACCACGTTCACCGCGAACGGGATCACGCGGCAGGGCCAGGCCTGCGGCTGGCCGCACATCAGCGACAGCGGCACCGTGAGGCCGTGATCGACGTCCATCCGGTTGACGATCGTGAGGTCGAAGTCGTCCTGGATCACCGACTGGGCGATGTGCGAGGCGAGCTCGGGGTGCCCGATCACTTTCGGCACCGGGCGCGGGCCCCAGCCCTCGTCGGCCGGGCTGAACTCGGCGGCGGTGCCGATCGCGAAGGTGGGTATGAGCTCGAGGCTGAACGCGTTGGCGTGATCGTTGTAGACGAGGAAGATCACGTCGGGCGCGTGCTCCTTCATCCACTGCTTCGAGAACCCGTAGCCGGAGAAGACCTTCTGCCAGTACGGCTCGCCGGTCTTGCCCAGGTCGAGCGCCGCGCCGATCGCAGGCACGTGCGAGGTGTAGACGCTTGCCGTCACGCGAGCCATCACTTCTTCTCCCCGATGTAGCGGTTGCCCTCGATCGAACGCCCGCCCGCGATCATCATGTCGCGATATCCGTCTTCGCTCATCCCGGTCATGCTGCCGGCCATCTGCTGGAAGCTCTTGCCGTCGGTGGCGCCGATCTTGGCGAGGAAGTAGATGTTGCCGCCCAGCGCGATGCAGCGGTTGAGGTCGCGCGCGAGCACGGCCTGTTTCTGCTCTTCGGTCATCGGCCATTCGTCGAGGTAGGCGCGCTCGTTCGCCTTGAAGCGCTCGCGGTTCGCGGCCTTCATCAGCGACATGCAGAACTGGTTGAGGTGGTAGCCCTTGCGCGACTGGTCGGCGTCGAAGATCGTGGTGCCGGGGATGTCCGCGTACGGTTTCGCTAGTGCCATGGGTCAACTCCTCGAAACGGTTGCGTGTGCGAAGGCGCGGGCCGGGGCGCGGGGGCCGGGCTTGCGCAGGCCCGGTGGCCGGCCAGGCGCTGGCCCTGTCGGCCGCAGGCGCGCCGGGTGCTTGCCCCCGCTACGCGGGGGTGCCCTGCGATGCTCGCAGCACCGGCTGGCGCGGCGAAACTCGCTGCGCTCGCTGCGCGAGCTCCGCTCGGACAGTCGCCGCGAGAATGATGGACGATGCGCGCTGCGCGCGCCGCCGGTGCTGCTGCGCTTCTCGGCTGCGCACAAGGCGCGCCTGCGGCCGACAGGGCCAGCGCCTGGCCGGCCACCGGGCCAGCGCAAGCCCGGCCCCCGCGCCCCGGCCCGCGCCTTCGTGATCACCGTAGCGGTGTTCGCGAGGAACGGCCCCGTCTTCGCCTGGAGTGCCACCGACCTTGCCTTCGAGGCAGGCGGCAGCGAATGGCCGCCGGGGCGGGCGTGCCCGGGCCAACCGCCAAGGGGCCGCGCACCGCGCAGGGCGGCGCCAAGCGGCGAAATGGGCCGCAGCCGCCGGCAGCGCGGCACGCCCGGGGCGCACCGGGTGCCTTCTGCGGCGCCGAGCAGCGCAGTCTCGGGGTCGGCGCGCGAAGCGCGCTTCGTACTTCTGACTTGCGGCGCTGTGTCTGAGCGAAGCGAGCGCAGCGAGCGAAGCGAGTTGCGCCGCACGACCCCGAGGCGAGCAGCGGAGGGGAGTCGGTGCGCAGCACCGACCGCTGCAGCCAGCACCCGGTGCGCCCCGGGCGCGCCGCGCTGCCGGCGGCTGCGGCCCATTTCGCCGCTTGGCGCCGCCCTGCGCGGTGCGCGGCCCCTTGGCGGTTGGCCCGGGCACGCCCGCCCCGGCGGCCATTCGCTGCGGCCTGCCGCGACGCGCCAGGCTTTGGTGGAACGGGGGCGCTTCATGGTGGTGACTGCTCGGGCCAGTAGAGCCGCATCGGATTGTCCACCAGCAGCTTGCGCTGCAACCCGGCAGTGGGCGCGACGTGCGGGATGAAGTCCACCAGCAGGCCGTCGTCCGGCATGTGGTCCTTCAGGTTCGGATGCGGCCAGTCGGTGCCCCAGAGCACGCGATCGGGGAAAGTCTCGACGATGCGGCGCGCGAACGGCACCACGTCGCGATACGCCTCGCGCTCGCCGTCGAGCGCCGGCGGGCCCGAGACGCTCAGCCGCTCGGGGCAGCTCACCTTCGACCACACGTTCGGGTAGTCGCGCATGAACTTCACGAACCGCTCGAACTCCGGGCCGTCGACCGGCTTGCGTACGTCGGGCCGGCCCATGTGATCGACCACGACGGTGGCCGGCAGCGCGGTGAAGAAGTCCTGCAGCTCCGGGAGATCGGCCGCCTCGAAGTAGACGACGACGTGCCAGCCCAGCGGCGCGATGCGCGCCGCGATCTCCATCAGTTCGTCTTTCGGCGTGAAGTCGACCAGCCGGCGAACGAAATTGAAGCGCACGCCGCGAACGCCCGCGTCGTGCATCTCGCGCAGCTCGGCTTCGGTGACGTGGCGCCGCACGGTGGCCACGCCGCGCGCGCGGCCAGCCGAGTGGCGCAGCGCATCGACCAGCGCGCGGTTGTCGCTGCCGTGGCAGGTGGCCTGGACGATCACGTTGCGCGCAAAGCCGAGGTGGTCGCGCAGCGCGAACAACCGGTCTTTCGACGCGTCGCAGGGCGTGTACTTGCGCTCGGGCGCATACGGGAACTGCGCGCCGGGACCGAACACGTGGCAGTGCGCGTCGACCGCGCCGTCCGGCACCCGGAAGCGCGGCTTCGACGGGTTCGGGTGAAAGGGCAGCCAGCCCGGGGTCACCTGGAATTGCATCGTCGTCTCCCGCGGTGGATTCGTGCGCTCGTCGTCAGCCGTCGTGGCCCGTTCCGGCCGTCTCGAGCGTGGCGATGATCCGGTCGGCCTCGACGCGCCAGTCGCCGCGCGGCGCGTCCTTGTCGCCGAAGACGCCCGCGTCGGCGAGGTCGGCCATCCAGGCCTGGCGCTCGGCGGTGCCGGCGGCCGACCAGGGTTCGAGTCCGGTCTCGCGCACCGTCTGCGCGACCTCGCGCACTTCCTCGGCGCGGCGGCGCCCGTGCTGGATCACGCGCTGGAAGAAATAGCTGCCCTGCTTCTCCCAGTCGATGCCGGGGAAAGTCTCGGCGAGCGAGGCCAGCACCGCGTCTTCGACGCCCAGCGCGCGCGCGGCGGTGAAGCTCTCGATCACCATCGCCTCGAGCCCCTTGATCATCACGCTGCGGCACATCTTGGTGGCCGACGCGACGCCGAGCTTCGGCGAGGCGACTTTCGCATCGAAGCCGAGCGCACCCGCCAGCGGCGCGAGCGCCGCGGCGTGCGGTCCGCCGAGCAGCAGCGGCACGCGGATGCGATAGGGCGGAATCGAGGTCATCACCGCGCCCTCGACGTAGCGGCCGCCGGCGGCATCGACGAGTTGCGCGGCGCGCCGCTTGGCGCCCGGCGAGGCGGAGTTGAAGTCGAGGAACCAGGTGCCGGCGCGAATCGCCGGCGCACACGCCTGGGCCACCGGCACTGCCTGGCTCGCGGTGACCGCGGAGACGATGAAGTCGGCGCCGGCCGCGAGTTCGGCGTGCGTGGCCGCCAGCGTCACGCCGTGCGCCTGCGCGTGCTCGCGCAGCGGCCCGGCCGCGTCGCCACCGAGCTTCAGGTCGAAGGCGCACACGCGGGCGAGCCCGCGCGCGCGCAGGTCTTCGGCCAGGATGCGCCCGACCTCGCCGTAGCCGACGAGGCCGACGCGCCACTGCAGGGGATCGGGGGCAATGGCCATGATCAGTCGACGTACTTGAGCCCGGCCTTCTCGAGGGCTTCGCGCATCTTGTACATGTCGAGCCCGAGCACGCCCGCGGCGAGCTTCGCGCGCTTGTCGGCCTCGTTGGCCTCGCGCGCCTCGGCGGCGTCGGCCGCCTGCTGTGCCATCGCGGCCGGTGCCACGACCACGCCGTCGTCGTCGGCGACGACCACGTCGCCCGGGTTCACGATCGCGCCGGCGCAGACCACCGGCACGTTGACCGAGCCGAGCGTCGCCTTGATCGTGCCCTTGGCGCTGATCGCGCGCGAGAACACCGGGAACTGCATGGCGGTGAGGTCTTTCACGTCGCGTACGCCGCCGTCGATCACCAGGCCGCGCGCACCGCGGGCCCGGAACGAGGTGGCCAGCAGGTCGCCGAAGAAGCCGTCGTCGCTGTTGGCGCTGCAGGCCGCGACGACGACGTCGCCGTCGCGCAGCTGCTCGGCGGCGACGTGCATCATCCAGTTGTCGCCCGGGTGCAGCAGCACCGTCACCGCGGTTCCGCACAGGTGCGCGCCGGTGTAGATCGGGCGCATGTACGGCTTCATCAGCCCGGTGCGGCCCATCGCTTCGTGGATGGTGGCCACGCCGAAGCGCGCGAGCTTCGCGACGGCGGCGGGATCGGCGCGCTGGATGTTGCGTCTGACGATGCCGAGGTTGTACATGATGGGTCGCTCCTTCGTTTCAGAGGCCACGCGCCTTCAGCGCCCGGTCGAGCCGCGGATAGACGCGCCGCGCATTGCCCTCGTAGACCTTGTGGCGGTCTTCGGCCGAGAGCGCCGAAGCCTCGATGTAGCGCTTCGTGTCGTCGTAGTAGTGGCCGGTTTCTGGATCGATGCCGCGCACCGCGCCGATCATCTCGCTGGCGAACAGGATGTTGTCGACCGGGATCACTTTCGCCAGCAGGTCGATGCCGGGCTGGTGATAGACGCAGGTGTCGAAGAAGACGTTGTTCAGGAGATGCTCCTTCAGCAGCGGCTTCTTCAGCTCCTGCGCCAGGCCGCGAAAGCGCCCCCAGTGATAGGGCACCGCGCCGCCGCCGTGCGGGATCACGAACTTCAGCGTCGGGAAGTCGCGGAACAGGTCGGAGGTGAGGCACTGCATGAACGCGGTGGTGTCGGCGTTCAGGTAGTGCGCGCCGGTGGTGTGGAAGCAGGCGTTGCAGCTGGTGCTCACGTGGATCATCGCCGGGATCTCGAGCTCGACCATCTTCTCGTAGATCGGGTACCAGTGGCGGTCGTACAGCGGCGGCGAGGTCCAGTGCCCGCCCGACGGATCGGGGTTCAGGTTGATCGCGACGAAGCCGTATTCCTTCACGCACTTCTCGAGCTCGGGGATGCAGGTGCGGGGATCGACGCCGGGCGATTGCGGCAGCATCGCCGCGCCGATGAAGTTCTCGGGAAACAGCCGGCTCACCCGGTGGCACAGCTCGTTGCAGATCGCCGCCCAGGTCGAGCTGGTCTCGAAGTCGCCGATGTGGTGCGCCATGAAGCTCGCGCGCGGCGAGAACACGGTGAGGTCGCTGCCGCGCTCCTTCATCTTCGCGAGCTGGTTCTTCTCGATCGACTCGCGCACCTCGTCGTCGGAGATTCTCAGCTCGGAGGCCTTCGGCGCCGCCGACGGGTCTTTCAGGCCCGCGATCTGCCGGTTGCGCCAGTCTTCGAGCGGCTTCGGGGCAGTGGTGTAGTGACCGTGGATGTCGATGATCATCGTTGCCGTCCTCTCCAGACCGAATCGGGAATCATCACTTCGCCGCGCATGATCAGCCGCGCGGTGCGCAGCAGCGCGGCACGCACGACGTTCTGCGGGTTGGCCGGGTCGAGTTCGAGCTCGACGCTGAACTCGCCGCTGGGGTGCTCGACCGAGACGGTCTTCACGGTGCCCCCGGCAACGCTCGCGACTCCCTGCGTGATCGAGCCGTCGAGCACGCAGGCGGTGCCCACCGTGACCGCCGCGAGCACGCCGATCGCGTCGTGGCAGACGTGCGGAATGAAGCAGCGCGTGGCGAGGCTGCCGCCGGCGCGCGGCGGCGCGACCAGGCACATCTTCGGGTAGTTCTTCGCCGTCACGTCGCCCAGCCCCATCAGCGGGCCCGCCACCAGCCGCAGCGCCTCGATGCGCGCTTTCAGTTCGGTGTCGGCGTTGAGCCCGGCGGCCGATTCGTAGCCGGTGCGGCCCACGTCGGCGGCGCGCAGCAGCACCATCGGCATGCCGTTGTCGATGCAGGTCGCCTCGATGCTTCCGACGCCCGGAACCTCGATCCGGTCGAGAACGCGGCCGGTGGGCAGCAGCCCCGGGCAGACCGAGCCGGCAGTGTCGAGGAAGTTGATCGTGATCGGCGACGAGGTGCCCGGAACGCCGTCGATGCGCGCATCGCCCGAGTACTCGACGCGGCGCCCGCCAGGCGTCATCGGCGTGCGCACCGTGATGTCGCACTGCATGTCGGTGTTCAGCGTGAGCACGCGCAGCGTGGTGCTGTCGCCCTGCGGGGCGGCCAGGCCGGTCTCCAGCGCGAACGGCACCACCGCCGCGAGCATGTTGCCGCAGTTCGGGGTGGTGTCCACCGTGTCGCGATCGGGCTGCAGCTGCGCGAACAGGAAGTCGAGATCGACGCCCGCGGTCTTGCTGCGCCGGACGATTCCGACCTTGCTGGTGAGCGGGTGCGCGCCGCCCAGGCCGTCGATCTGCCGGCGATCGGGCGAACCCATCACGGCCAGCAGCACGCGGTCGCGCGTCGCGACGTCGGCGGGCAGGTCGGCCTCGTCGAAGAACGGGCCTCGCGAGGTGCCGCCGCGCATGAACAGGCAGGGAATGGCGGTCTGCATGGATCGGCTCCCGAACCGGTCTCGGATCCGCGATTCTCGCACGCGGTACCCACCGATTCAGTAAGGCTGGACGATATCAGCTATGCCGATTCGGCATGGAAAGCCGCGGCATCGGCAGCGCCTCGACCAGTTCGCGCAGCAGTCGCGACGCCTGGCGCGCGAGCGGCGTCGGCCGCTTGTGGGCCGAGGCGGCCAGGCACAGCACGCTGCTCAGCTGCGGTTCGACCAGCGGTCGCGCCGCGAGTTCCGCGGCGCGGCCCGACGCGGCGACCGCGCCCGCCGAGAGCACCGCATGACCGTAGCCGGCACAGACCAGGTCGACGATCGACGGCACGCTGGCGACTTCCCACGCGATGTCGAGCTCGATGCCTGCCAGCATCGCCTGGGTTTCGATCAGCTTGCGGATCGCGTGCGAGCGGTCGGGAACGATGAGCGGAAAGCCGGGCAGTTCGCGCAGCGGCAGCGGGCCGCGCTGCGTGCGGCTGCGTGCGCGCGCGCGCCTGCCGGGCGCGGGCTGCACCAGGCACAGGGCCTCGTCGAGCAGCGGAGTGATCTCGAGCGCCGGCGCAGCCTGCGGGTTGTGCAGCAGCCCGAGGTCGACGCGTCCGGTGACGATCCATTCGGCGATGTGCGCCGACAGCCCCTCGACGATCGCCAGGCGCGCGCGCGGCAGTTGCCGGCGGAACGCGTCGATCAGCGGCAGCGTGAGCTGGCGACCCATGCTCGGCGGCAGGCCGATCACGATTCGCCCGACGGGCTCGTCGCGATTCGCGCCCATGTCTTCACGGGCGCGCGACACCATCTGCAGGATGCCGACGCCGTGCTCGAAGAGGCGCCTGCCGGCCTCGGTGAGGCGCACGCCGCGGCCGTTGCGCAGCAGCAGCGTTTCGCGCAACTCGGTCTCGAGCGCGCGCACCTGGCGGCTGAGCGCGGGCTGCGCGATGTCGAGCACCAGCGCGGCCTTGCTGAAGCTGCCAAGTTCGGCGACGTGGACGAAGTATTCGAGCTGCCTGAGGTTCATCGGCGCATCGACGGTCTGCCATGCGGAGCGCCGATCTCAGCACGAAGTCGCAGCGGGGTAAAGCCGCCTCGCGCAGCGCGGCCCGGCAGGCGGCGCTCGGTTAGAATTGCGCGCCGATCCCATCCGTTCGCCCGAGGAGCAGCATGAGCGCCGAGCAGCAGCCCACCGCAACGCCGGCGGCGGTCACTCCGTCGCTGAAGGCCGCGATCCTCGCCGAGGCGATGCCGTACATCCGCCGCTTCCACGGCAGGTTCGTCGTCGTGAAGTACGGCGGCAACGCGATGACCGACGAACACCTCAAGCGCAGCTTCGCCCGCGACGTGGTGCTGCTCAAGCTGGTCGGCCTCGAGCCGGTGGTGGTGCACGGTGGCGGCCCGCAGATCGAGCAGCTGCTCGCGCGCGTCGGCAAGAAGGGCGAGTTCGTGCAGGGCATGCGCGTGACCGACCCCGAGACGATGGACATCGTCGAGATGGTGCTCGCCGGGCAGGTCAACAAGGAGATCGTCGAGCTGATCAACCATGCCGGCGGGCGTGCAGTGGGGCTCACCGGGCAGGACGGCGGGCTGATCCGCGCGCGGCGCATGAAGATCGCATCGAGGGACAGGCCGGAAGAGAAAATCGACATCGGCCAGGTCGGCGAGGTCGAGAGAATCGATCCGGGCATCATCAGGACGCTGACCGCCAACGGCTTCATTCCGGTGATCGCGCCGATCGGCTCGGGCGAGGAAGGCGAGACCTACAACATCAACGCCGACGTGGTCGCCGGCAAGGTCGCCGAAGTGCTGCAGGCCGAGAAGCTGGTGCTGCTCACCAACACGCCGGGCGTGCTCGACAAGAGCGGCAAGCTGCTCACCGGGCTGAGCGCGACCGAGATCGACGAGCTGTTCGCCGACGGCACGATCTCGGGAGGCATGCTGCCGAAGATCGCGTCGGCGCTCGACGCCGCGAGGGCGGGCGTGAACTCGGTGCACATCGTCGACGGCCGCGTCGACCACTGCCTGCTGCTCGAGATCATGACCGACCACGGTGTCGGCACGATGATCCGCAGCCACTGACCCCTTTCCTTTCGCCGCACGGCCAGACACGCGTCATGGGCCCGCTCGCCGCTTCGCATCGGGCACCGCCCCGCGCCGCGCCGCGCGCCACGCGCAGGGGGCCGCACAGGGCCTTGCGCAGGGCCTTGGGCCGGGCCGCGCGCAGCGCTTCGCAGCGCACCGCGGGCCCTTGCGCCTGCGCGCCGCTGTGCAAGCCGAGCGCGACCGAAAGCAAATCGGCGGGACCCGCTCGTCCGCGCGCAGCGCGTACGACGCGGGTGCCGATTTGCGAGGTCGGCGAGGGAAGCCCCGCGAAGCGGGGCCGCAGCGCCGCGGCACGCAGGCGCAAGGGCCCGCGATGCGCTGCGAAGCGCTGCGCGCGGCCCGGCCCAAGGCCCTGTGCGGCCCCCTGCGCGTGGCGCGCTGTGCGGCGCGGGGCGGTGCCCGATGCGAAGCGGCGAGCGGACCCATGACGCGCGTCTGGCTGCTCGACCTCGACAACACGCTGCACGATGCGTTGTCGGTCGTGTTTCCGCGCATCAACGCGGCGATGACCGAGTATCTCGCGCGCGAGCTCGAGCTCGAGCTCGAGGCCGCCAACGCGCTGCGCATGCAGTACTGGCGCCGCTATGGCGCCACGCTGCTCGGCATGATCCGCCATCACGGCACCGATCCGCACCACTTCCTGCGCGAGACGCACCCCTTTCCCGACCTGCGCACGATCGTCAGGCGCGACGCGCGCCTGGTGCAGGCGCTGCGCCGGCTGCCAGGGCGGCGCATCGTGGTGACCAACGCGCCGCTGCACTATGCGTCGCAGGTGGTGCGCGCACTGGGCATCCACTCGCAGATCGAGTCGATCGTTTCGATCGAGGCGATGTCGTTCGCCGGACGCCTGCAGCCCAAGCCGTCGCGGCCGATGCTGCGCAGGCTGGTCGCGAGCCTGCGCGTGCCGGCATCGCGCTGCGTGCTCGTCGAGGATTCGGTCGTCAACCTCGCGGGCGCGCGTCACGTGGGGCTGCGAACCGTGCTCGTCACCGGCATCAGCCACCGTTCGCACCACCCGTCGCGCCGTGCGCGCGCCGGATCGTCTCGGCGCATCGACGTTCAAGTACAATCGGTCGCGCACCTGCCGCGCAAGGCCTTGCGATCCGCGACGACAACGAGATGAACGATCAGACGACGCCCGCGCCGAAGCCTCCACGACCCAAGCCCGGCGAACGGCGGCTGCAGATTCTCCAGACTCTTGCCGCGATGCTGCAGGAACCGGGCGGCGATCGGGTCACCACCGCGGCGCTCGCCGGCAGGCTGCAGGTTTCCGAGGCGGCGCTGTACCGCCACTTCGCGAGCAAGGCGCAGATGTTCGAAGGCCTGATCGAGTTCATCGAATCCACGATCTTCGGCCTGATCAACCAGATCACCACGCAGCACGAAGACGGCCTGCGCCAGTTGCGCGACATCGTCGCGATGCTGCTCGCTTTCGCCGAGAAGAATCCCGGCATGACCCGCGTGCTGATCGGCGACGCGCTGGTCACCGAGGACGACCGCCTGCAGGATCGCATCAACCAGCTGATCGACCGCATCGAGGCCTCGCTGAAGCAGGCGTTCCGGGTCAGCGTCGCGCAAGGCCGCTTGCCCGACGAGACCGACGCCGCGGCGCGTTCCGGCATCGTGCTCGCCTACGTGCTCGGGCGCTGGCTGCGTTTCGCCAAGAGCGGCTTCCGGCGCTCGCCGGCCGAGATGTTCGACCAGCAGGCGCCGTTCCTGATCGCCTGAGCGCCGGCGCCATGGAGATCGTCTACTTCACCATTACCGCGGCGGTGCTGTATTTCGCCGCCGACCGGCTGCTCGACGCGATGGAGCGCCGAGCGGGCAGGCGCTTCGCGCAGCGCCAGCTGATCTTCTTTGCGCTGCTGCTCGGCCTGGCGCTGATCAGCTTCGCCATGATCCGGCGCCTGCTCGGAAGCTGAGCGCACCGCAGCGCTTTGGGTTATCATGTTGCATTGCGGCATCGATCAGGTGCCGCACAGCGGCGTCGACAGCCAGTCTCTTCGCCGCGTCTTCCCCGGCATCCGCCGTTCCCGAAGTACCTCACCCTGTTTCGTCTGCCCGCGACTGGCGTCGCAGCCGCAAGCGCCCAGGCGCCGCGGTGACCGTGGCCGATGTCGTTGGAGTCTCATGTCCTTTGCTGCCCTGGGCTTGTCCGAAGCCCTCGTCCGTGCCGTGACCGAACGCGGCTATGCCTCACCCACCCCGATCCAGGCGAAAGCCATCCCGGCCGTGCTGTCGGGCGGCGATCTGCTCGCAGGCGCGCAGACCGGCACCGGCAAGACCGCCGGTTTCGTGCTGCCGATCCTGCAGCGCCTGTCCACCACCGCGCCGCGCACGCCGGCGGCCGGCGGCGCGCGGCCGATCCGCGTACTGATCCTCGCGCCCACGCGCGAACTGGCCGCGCAGGTCGAAGAGAGCGTCGTCGCCTACTCGAAGCACCTGAAGCTGTCGTCCACCGTGGTGTTCGGCGGCGTGAACATCAATCCGCAGATCGACCGCCTGCGCCGCGGCGTCGACATCCTGGTGGCGACACCGGGGCGGTTGCTCGACCACGCCGGGCAGCGCACCGTGGATCTCTCCGGCGTCGAGATCCTGGTGCTCGACGAAGCCGACCGGATGCTCGACATGGGTTTCATCCACGACATCCGGCGCGTGCTGAAGCTGCTGCCGGCGCAGCGCCAGAACCTGCTGTTCTCGGCCACCTTCTCCGACGAGATCAAGGCGCTGGCCGACAGCCTGCTGAACAGGCCGGCGCTGATCGAGGTCGCGCGCCGCAACGCCACCGCCGACACGGTGCGCCAGCGCGTGCTGCCGGTCGACAAGGTGCGCAAGCGCGAGCTGCTCTCGCACCTGGTGCGCGAGCACAACTGGTTCCAGGTGCTGGTCTTCACCCGCACCAAGCACGGCGCGAACCGGCTGGCCGAGCAGCTGACGAAGGACGGCATCCCGTCGCTGGCGATCCATGGCAACAAGAGCCAGAACGCGCGCACGCGCGCGCTCTCCGAGTTCAAGTCGGGCAGCCTGCAGGTGCTGGTGGCCACCGACATCGCCGCGCGCGGCCTGGACATCGTCGAACTGCCGCACGTGGTGAACTTCGACCTGCCCAACGTGCCCGAAGACTACGTGCACCGCATCGGCCGCACCGGCCGCGCGGGGGCCGAGGGCGAGGCGGTCTCGCTCGTCTCGCCCGACGAGAACGGGCTGCTGCGCGACATCGAGCGGCTGATCCGGCGCGAGATCCCGCGCCAGACGATCGCCGGTTTCGAGCTCGACCCGAACGCGCACAACCTGCCGGAAGTCGACGACCGGCCGCCGCGGCAGCCGCGCCGACCGATGCGCGGCGACGCGCCGCGCGGCGGTCCGAGGCAGGGCGCGCGTGGCTCCGCGACGGGTCAGGGCGCGCAGGCCGGTCGTGGCGCTGCGTCGTCGAAGCCGGCGCGCGCGCCACTCGCCGCTGCGCCTGCCGCTGCGCCTGCCGCGGCGCCGGCAAGGTCCGGCGGAGTCGGCGGCTTCAGGGGTCGGCCGAGCCGATCAGGTCGATGAGTTCGGCGCCGTAGGCTTCGAGCTTCTTCTCGCCGACGCCACTGATCCCGGCCAGCTCGGCGAGCGTGGCCGGGCGGCGCTCGGCGATGCCGCGCAGCGTCGCGTCGTGGAAGATCACGTACGAGGGCACGCCGCGCGTGCTCGCGGTGGCGCGCCGCCATTGCCTGAGCCGCTCGAACAGCGCCTCGACGGTTGCGTCGCCGAAGACCGCCGGCGCCGCCGCAGTGCCGTCGCTCGCCGATGCGTCGCGCGCGCGGCGGGCGCTGCGGCCCGCGCGCCGGCCGGACTCGGTCTTCGGGCGGCGCATCTGCAGCGTGCGCTCGCCGCGCAGCAACGCCCGGCTGGCATCGGCGAGCACCAGCACCTGGTGGCGGGCGTGGTCCACCGTGACCAGGCCCTGCGCGATCAGCTGGCGCAGCACCGCGCGCCATTCGGTTTCGGAGAGATCGGCGCCGATGCCGAAGGTGCTGAGCGCGTCGTGCCCGTGCTGGCGCACGCGCTCGCTCGCGTGGCCGCGCAGGACCGCGATCACGTGCTGCGCGCCGAACCCGAAGCCGCTGGCCTGCCTGATCCGGTAGATGCACGAGAGCAGCTTGCGGGCGGGCTCGGTCGCGTCCCAGGGTTGCGGCGGCTCGAGGCAGTTGTCGCAGTTGCCGCATGGGGGGCTCGATTCGCCGAAATAGGCGAGCAGGCGCACGCGCCGGCAGTCGATGGTCTCGGCGAGTCCGAGCATCGCGTCGAGCTTCGCGCTCGCCACGCGCTTGTACGCGTCGTCGGCCTCCGACTGCTCGATCAGCCGTCGCTGCTGCACGACGTCGGCCAGTCCGTAGGCCATCCAGGCTTCGGCCGGTGCGCCGTCGCGGCCGGCACGCCCCGTTTCCTGGTAGTAGCCCTCCACGCTCTTGGGCATGTCGAGGTGCGCGACGAAGCGCGCGTCGGGCTTGTCGATGCCCATGCCGAAGGCGATCGTCGCGACCATCACCAGGCCGTCCTCGCGCAGGAAGCGCGCCTGGTGGGCGCTGCGCGTCGCGTTGTCGAGGCCGGCGTGGTACGGCAGTGCCGCGATCCCCTGCGCCGACAGCCAGTGCGCGATCTCGTCGACTTTCGCGCGCGACGCGCAGTAGACGATGCCCGCCTCGCCGGCGTGCGCGCCGGCAACGAAATCGAGCAGCTGGCGCTTCGGGTCGATTTTCTCGACGATGCGGTAGCGGATGTTGGGGCGGTCGAAGCTCGAGACGAACTCGCGCGCCGAGTGCAGCCCGAGCTTCGCGACGATCTCGCGGCGCGTGAGCGCATCGGCGGTCGCGGTGAGCGCGATGCGCGGCACCTGCGGCCAGCGCTCGTGCAGCACCGCGAGCTGCAGGTATTCGGGGCGGAAGTCGTGGCCCCACTGCGAGACGCAGTGCGCCTCGTCGATCGCGAACAGCGCGAGCCGGGCGTTTTCGAGCAGTTCGAGGCAGCGCGCCGTGAGCAGCCGTTCGGGCGCGACGTAGAGCAGGTCGAGCTCGCCCGCGGCGACCGCGCGCTCGACCGCCGCGGCCTCGCGGGCGCCCAGCGACGAATTGAGGAACGCGGCGCGCACGCCCAGTTCGCGCAGCGCGTCGACCTGGTCCTGCATCAGCGCGATCAGCGGCGAGATCACCACGCCGACGCCGTCGCGCAGCAGGGCGGGAATCTGGTAGCACAGCGACTTGCCGCCGCCGGTGGGCATCAGCACGAGCGCGTCGCCGCCCGCGGCGACGTGCGTGACGATCGAGTGCTGCGCGCCGCGGAACGACGCGTAGCCGAACACCCGGTTCAGGATCGCCAGCGCGTCGCGGTCGAACGTGGACGAGGCCCGGGCGGTCATCGGGGGCGCGAGGCGCACACCGCGCATTGGGGGTCGCGCGGCACCCGCACCTCGTGCCAGCGCATCGCGCGCGCATCGATCATCAGCAGCCGGCCGACCGCCGGCATGCCGAAGCCGCCGGCCAGCTTCAGCGCTTCGGCCGCCTGCGTGGTGCCGACGATGCCGGTGAGCGGCGCGAACACGCCCATCGTCGCGCAGCGCACCTCCTCGACGTCCTGCCCTTCGGGAAACAGGCAGTGGTAACAGGGCGAGTCGTCGCGCCGCGCGTCGAAGACCGCGATCTGGCCGTCGAAGCGGATCGCGGCGCCCGAGACCAGCGGCCTGCGATGCGCGACGCAGGCGCGGTTCACCGCGTGGCGGGTGGCGAAGTTGTCGCAGCAGTCGAGCACCACGTCGGCGCGCGCCACCACTTCGAGCATCGCGTCGCCGTCGAGCCGGCGGGCGATCGCCTCGACCTCGATGCCGGGGTTGATCTCGAGCATCGAACGCCGCCCGGATTCGGCCTTCGGCTGGCCGATGCGGTCCTGGCGGTGAAGGATCTGCCGCTGCAGGTTGGTGAGGTCGACCGCGTCGTCGTCGGCCAGCAGGATCCGTCCGATGCCGGCCGCGGCGAGGTACAGCCCCGTCGGTGAGCCGAGCCCGCCGGCGCCGACGATCAGCGCGGTGGCGCCGAGCAGGCGCTCCTGCACTTCGATGCCCATCTCGTCGAGCAGGATGTGGCGGCTGTAGCGAAGCAGCTGGTCGTCGTTCATGACGGGGCCGTCCGGCGTGGCGTGGCGGCGGCGCGCGAGCCCTCGGTCGGGCGCCGGCGGGGCGGGGTGCCGGGACACGACGGTCGCCCCCGCCTCGGCGGGCGACCATCGTGAGCGGTCATCGGGTTTCCGCAGCCTTGGCGCCCGGCGTGCCGGGCGGCAGCGTGTCGTCGCGCGCCTTGGCGATCACGACCGGCTGCCCCTTCAGGAAATTTAGCGCCTGCGACAACTGGTAGTCGTCGGCCGATCCGAACTCGACCGGCTTGCGCTCCTTCGGCGGCTGCGACGCGTCGTCGGGCCGGGGCACGGCCGGGCGCGCTTCTGGGCCCTTGTCGTTGCTGAGGTGGCGGCTGAGGTCGACCTCGCGCACCCGGAACGCGCCCGAATCGCCTTCGGGCGTCTCCTCGACCAGGTAGTCGGGAGTGATGCCCCTGGCCTGGATCGAGCGGCCGTTCGGCGTGTAGTAGCGCGCGGTGGTGAGCTTGATCGCGGTGGTGTGCGACAGCGGCAGGATCGACTGCACCGAACCCTTGCCGAAGGTCTGGGTACCCAGCACCACGGCGCGTTTGTGGTCCTGCAGCGCACCGGCGACGATTTCCGAGGCCGAGGCCGAGCCCGCATTCACCAGCACCACCATCGGCGCCGTCTTCGCGGCCGGCGGCAGGCGTCGCAGCACGTCGTCGCGGCGGCCGCGCATGTAGTCTTCGGGGGTGGCGACGTACTTGCGGCGGGCGTCTTCGGTGCGTCCGTCGGTGGTGACCACGGTGGCCTTCGGCGGCAGGAACGCCGCCGACACGCCGACCGCGCCGTGCAGCAGGCCGCCCGGGTCGTTGCGCAGGTCGAGCACGATGCTCTCGAGCGCGTTCTGCTTCGCGAGCCCCTCGAGGTGCTTGACCAGGTTCTCGACGGTGTGCTCCTGGAACTGCGTGACGCGCACGTAGCCGATGCCCGGCTCGAGCACTTTCGAGCGCACCGACTGGACCTTGATCACGTCGCGCACGATGCGCACCACGATCGGCTGCGTCTCGCCCTTGCGCGAGATGGTCAGGGTGATCGGCGTCTTGGGCTTGCCGCGCATCATCTTGACCGCGTCGTTCAGCGACATGCCCTTGGTGGGCTTGTCGTCGATGCGCACGATCAGGTCGCCGGCCTTCACGCCGGCGCGCGCTGCCGGGGTGTCCTCGATCGGGGCCACGACTTTCACGAAACCGTCTTCGGTGCCCACCTCGATGCCCAGGCCGCCGAACTCGCCCTGCGTGCCGACCTGCAGCTCCTTGAACGCCTCGGCGTCGAGGTAGGCCGAGTGGGGGTCGAGGTTCGAGAGCATGCCCTCGATCGCGCCGGTGATCAGCTTGCGGTCTTCGACCGGCTCGACGTAGTTGCCCTTGATCGCGCCGAAGACGTCGGTGAATTGACGCAGTTCGTCGAGCGGCAGCATGGCGACGGGTTCGCGCTGGGCGACCGCGGTCAGGCCGAGGCTGATCAATACGCCGGCGAGCGCGCCGGCCGACAGGAGACCCAGGGGTTTGAGCTTGCCCTTCATCGAACATCCTGCAGGCAGAGCGGCCGGCGCTTCACCTCGCGCCGCACGCCGTCTGCCCGACGGGCCAGTATAAACCGCGGCGCCTGCGCGGGTGGCCGATGGCACGTCCGGCCGGCGGCCATCTGCCGCCGCCGGGGGTGGCGCCCGGTGCGGGCACCCCCGGCCCGCGGATGCCTCAGGCGGGCGGACGCGCCTTGCCCTGGGCGGCGACCGCTGCCATCGCGGCCTCGATCTCGGCCTGGTCGCCGAGATAGTAGTTGCGCACCGGACGCATCGCTTCGTCGAGTTCGTAGACCAGCGGTCGCCCGGTGGGGATGTTCAGGTGGACGATCTCCTCGTCGCCGATCGCATCGAGGTGCTTGATCAGCGCGCGCAGCGAATTGCCGTGCGCGGCCACGATCACCCGCTTGCCCAGGCGGATCGCGGGAGCGATCGTCTCGTTCCAGTACGGAACGACGCGGGCGACGGTGTCTTTCAGGCACTCGGTGCGCGGAATCTCGCTCGCGCGCAGATCGGCATAGCGCGGGTCGTTCTCGGCGCCGCGCGGGTCGCCGGCAGGCAGCGGATCGGGGGCGATCGCATACGCGCGGCGCCAGACGAGCACCTGCTGGTCGCCGAAGCGGGCCGCGGTCTCGGCCTTGTTCAGTCCCTGCAGCGCGCCGTAGTGGCGCTCGTTCAGGCGCCAGTGGTGCACCACCGGGATCCACATCCGGTCCATCTCGTCGAGCACCGTCCAGAGGGTGCGGATCGCGCGCTTGAGCACCGAGGTGAACGCGAGGTCGAAGTCGAAGCCTTCCGCCCTGAGCAGCTGGCCGGCGCGGCGCGCCTCGCCGAGGCCGGTCTCGGTGAGGTCGACGTCGGTCCAGCCGGTGAAGCGGTTTTCGAGGTTCCACTGGCTTTCGCCGTGGCGCAGCAGCACGAGTCGGTATGTCATCGGTGGCGATCGGCGTGGCGGACGAACCGCTATTCTATAATCCACCGTTTCGCAGACCGATTGCAGACCCGTGGACTTCATCACCGAAAACCTCGTGCTGATCGCCGTCGCCCTCGTCTCCGGGGCCATGCTGCTCTGGCCGATGGTGATGCGCGGTGCCTCCGGCCCCTCGCTTGACACGCTGGGCGCAACCCGCCTGATCAACGACACCGGCGCGATCGTGCTCGACGTGCGTTCGCAGGCCGATTTCTCGGGCGGCCACCTGCCGAATGCACGCAACATCCCGATGGGCGAACTCGAGAAGCGCGTCGGCGAGCTGCCTCCCGGCAAGCCGGTGCTGCTGTGCTGCGCGAGCGGCGTCACATCCAGCCGGGCCGCCGGCATCCTGCGCAAGGCCGGTCGCAGCGACGTCTTCAACCTGGGCGGCGGACTGCAGTCGTGGCGGCAAGCCGGCCTGCCGGTGGTCAAGTGAGGCGAGGAGAGATCGACCCATGACTGCACGCGTCCTGATGTACTGCACCGCGACGTGTCCCTGGTGCGTGCGCGCCGAGCGGCTGCTCGAGGCGCGCGGCGTCACCTCCATCGAGAAGCTGCGCATCGACCTCGAACCGTCGCTGCGCGATGAAATGATCGCCCGCACCGGGCGGCGCACCGTTCCGCAGATCTACGTCGGCGAGCGGCACGTCGGCGGCTTCGACGACCTGGCCGAACTCGACGCCGCGGACGAACTGATCCCGCTGCTGCGCGGCTGAGGCCGGTTCGCCGTCCCCGGATTTCCACTCCACTCCAGCCGGCCGGTCGCCGGCACCCACCGAGGAACACCCATGAGCGAGCAGGCGCAAGCCCCGGTCTTCGCCATCCAGCGGGTCTATCTCAAGGATCTCTCGCTGGAGATTCCCAACGCGCCGCGCATCTTCCTCGACACGCAGCAGCCGTCGGTGGAGATCCAGATGGACGTCGGCAGCGAGCAGCTCGCCGAAGGCGTCTACGAGTCCACGGTCACCGTCACCGTCACCACCAAGGTCGGTGACAAGACTGCGTTCCTGGTCGAGGCGAAGCAGGGCGGCATTTTCGAGATGCGCAACATTCCGGCCGACCAGATGGATTTGCTGCTGAACGTGATCTGCCCGAACATCGTCTATCCGTACCTGCGCTCGAACGTTGCCGATGTCGTGCAGCGCACCGGGTTCCCGCCGATCCATCTGGCCGAGATCAACTTCGAGGCGCTCTATCAGCAGCGGTTGGCCCAGCAGCGCGCCGAGCAGCAGGGATCGGGCATCATCCTGCCGGGCACCGCGCACTGACGCGGCGCCGTGCCACTCAGCGAGCCATTTCCGGAGCCCTCGATGCAACTCCGACCCCGACCCGGCAGCGCTCTCGGGCGTGCAGCGCTCGTCGTCGGGCTGGGGCTGGCAGCGGCGAGCGCGCAGGCGCCGGCCCAGGCGCCGGAAGCCGGCTATCGCGAGGTCGCGGTACCTGCCGCGATCCTGTACGACGGCCCGTCCGATCACGCCGGAAAGCTGTTCATCGTGGTGCGCGGCACCCCGCTCGAAGTGCTGTCGGCGCTGAATCAGTGGGTCAAGGTGCGCGACATGAGCGGCGACGTGCTGTGGATCCGTCGTGCCGACCTCGGCGAGTCGCGGCACGTGGTCGCCAGTACGCTCGCGGCAATCCGCCGCACCGCGCAGCCCAACGGCGAACTGGTCGTGCAGGTCGAGCGCGGCGTGCTGCTCGAAGTGCTCGAGGCGAGCGCACCCGCCGGCTGGCTGCGCGTGCGGCATCGCGATGGCGCCACGGGGTTCGTGAGCGCCGGCGAGGTCTGGGGCCGCTGAGCCGGGGGCGCCCGACGTGCGAATCGCGATCTTCGGTGCCGGAGCCTGGGGCACGGCGCTGGCGGTGCACGCCGCGAAGCGCCATCCGGTGATGCTGTGGGCGCGCGACCGCCAACTGGTCGAGGCGCTGCGCGAGGCGCGTTGCAACGAACGCTACCTGCCGGGCGTCGCGCTTGCGCCGCAGATCGAATTCACCGACGACGCGGTTGCCGCGTGCCGGTGGCTCGACGCGGCCGGCTCGCTCGCAGTGGTCGCCACGCCGGTGGCGGGCCTGCGCCCGACGCTGCGCGTGCTCGACGCCGCGCTTGCCGCGGCAACGCGCGGCGTGGTCTGGCTGTGCAAGGGCATCGAGGCGGCAACCGGGCGGCTGCCGCACGAGCTTGCCGCCGAAGAACTCCGCCGGCACGACGCGGCGGTGCTCTCGGGGCCGAGCTTCGCGCAGGAGGTGGCGGCCGGCTTGCCGGTCGCGCTGACCGTGGCGTCGGCGTCGGCCGACTTGCAGGCCGCGGCCGTCGAGGCTTTCCATCACGGGCCGGCGCGCATCTATCGCAGCGACGACGTGATCGGCGTGGAGCTCGGCGGCGCGCTGAAGAACGTGATGGCCATTGCCGCCGGCATCTGCGACGGCCTGTCGCTCGGCCAGAACGCGCGCGCCGCGCTGATCACCCGCGGGCTGGCCGAGACGGTGCGGCTCGGCACCGCGATGGGCGCGCGCGCCGAGACCTTCATGGGGCTGACCGGCCTCGGCGACCTGGTCCTCACCTGCACCGGCGACCTCTCGCGCAACCGCCAGGTGGGTCTGGCGCTGGCTGCGGGCGAGTCGCTGGAGACGATCGTCGCGCAACTCGGCCACGTCGCCGAAGGCGTGCACTGCGCGCAGGCCGCCGAGGCGCTCGCGCGCACGCATCGGGTGGAGATGCCGATCGTCTCGGCAGTGAACGCGGTGCTGGCCGGGCGCCAGCGCGCGCGCGAGGCCGTGCTCGCCTTGCTGTCGCGCGAACCGCGCAACGAGAACGACCGCACCGCATGAGCAACGCGATCACTCGGGCCGACGCACGCAAGTGGGTCGGCGTGTTCTGCGGCGCGAAGGCGGGCGCCGAGCCGAAATACCTCGAGGCCGCGCGCGCGACCGGCCGCGCGATCGCTGCCCGCGGCCTGGGAATCGTGTTCGGTGGCGGGCGGGTCGGCCTGATGGCGGCGGTGGCCGATGCGGCGCTGGCCGCAGGCGGCGAGGTGATCGGCGTCATCCCGCGCCCGCTCATGGCTCGCGAACCGGCCCATCCCGGGGTCACCCGGCTCGAGATCGTGGTCGACATGGCCGTGCGCAAGCAGCGCATGATCGAACTGTCCGACGCCTTCGTCACGCTGCCCGGCGGGCTGGGCACGCTCGACGAGCTGTTCGAGGTGCTCACGCTGCGGCAGATCGGCCAGCAGACCAAGCCGGTGGGCCTGTACAACCTCGACGGCTACTTCGACACCCTGCTCGCGGCCTGCCGCGAGTTCGTCGCACGCGGCTTCGTGCTGCCGGGCGACATCGACTTCATCGTGCAGGAGCCGCGGATCGAGCCGCTGCTCGACCGGCTGTTCAGGTCCTGAGCGGGCCGCCGGCCGCGAGGTCGTCGGCGCCCTCGAAGCCGAACTGCCGCCAGGCCTCGAAGACGGTGACCGCCACCGCGTTCGACAGGTTCAGGCTGCGATTGCCCGGGCGCATCGGCAGGCGCAGGCGCTGCGCAGGCGCGAACTGCGCGAGGATCGCCTCGGGCAGGCCGCGCGTCTCGGAACCGAACACCAGGCAGTCGCCGCGCTCGAAGGCGACCTCGGCGGGCCTGCGTCCGCCGCGGGTGGTGAGCGCGAACATGCGGCGTGGCCGCTGCTGCGCGACGAAGGCCTCCCAGCTCGCATGCACCCGGATCGTCGCGAACTCGTGGTAGTCGAGGCCGGCGCGACGCAGTCTCGCCGAATCGAGCGCGAAACCCAGCGGCTCGACCAGGTGCAGGCTCGCGCCGGTGTTCGCGCACAGCCGGATCACGTTGCCCGTGTTCGGCGGGATCTCAGGGTGAACCAGGACGACGTGGACGATCGCGTCTTGCATCGGCGTGTGCAGTGCGGGCGACCACGCAGTTAATCACACGCGCGGCGCCGGCGCTGCGCAGCGCGTCGGCCGCCGCCCGCAGCGTGGCGCCGGTGGTCATCACGTCGTCGACGACGATCACGGTGCGTGCCGCGAGCGCTTGCGGCGCCGCGAACGCCCCGGCCAGCGCGAGCCGGCGCTCACGCGCGTGCAGCGTCGAGGCCGGCATGCCGGAGCGGGTGCGCGCGAGCAGCCGGTGATCGAGCGGCAGCCGCCGCGCCCGCGCGAGCGCCCGCGCGATTTCCAGCGACTGGTTGAAGCCGCGCCAGGCCAACCGGTCGATCGACAGCGGGATCGCGGTGACGACCGGCGTTGCCGTCTCGCCCCGCGCGGCCGCAGGCGCCCGGTCGGCGCTGCCGGCACACTCGGGGAGTGCGGCCGCGAGCCGGCGCGCCAGCGCGCGACCGAGCGGCGGCGCGAGCGCGGCATCGCGGCCGAACTTCAGCGCGTGCACCAGTCGGTCGAGCGGCGGGGCATAGTCGGCCAGCACGAGGGTGGCCGAAAACCCGGGCGGGTCGGCTTCGCATTCGGCGCAGCGCGCAGCCCGCGGCTCGCTCTCCGATTGCGCCCGCCCGGCGGCTTGCGTTGGCGGCGCGGTGTCCGGTTGCGGCAACGCGATCGCGCAGCACGCGCAGCGCATCGCCGCATGGCCCGGCAACCCGGCCTCGCATTCCGGGCACAGCGAGTCGCTGCGCGCGCCGCCGCAGACGATGCACGCGGCCGGCAGCCAGGCGTCGAAGAAGCCCGCGCAGGCGCGCCGCAGCGGCTGCGCGATGGCGCTTCGCAACGAGACCCTGAGGCGCGCGTTCATGGTGATCATTGGAACCGATCGCGCACCTATACTGCGCACGATGCTTACTGCGCCCGACCTAGACCCGTCGGCGGTGCGGCGCCAGTTCTCGCGCCGCGCCGCCTCGCCGGGCAGTGCCGATTTCCTGTTCGCCGAGGTCGAGGCGCGCATGCTCGAGCGGCTCGACCCGGTCAGGCTCGCGCCGCGCAGCGTGATCGACGTCGGCTGCGGGGCCGGGCGCGGCCTGCTCGCGCTGAAGAAGCGCTATCCGGCGGCCGAACTGATCGGACTCGATTCCGCGCAGGCCATGGTGCGCGCGGCTTGCGTCGCGCTCGCGCCGCCGCAGCAGGGGTTCTTCGCGCGCCTGCGCGCGCGAGGCGAGCAACCGGTGGCCCGGATCGTGGCGGCCGATGCCCACGCGCTGCCGCTGGCCGACTCCAGCGTCGACCTCGTCTGGTCGAACCTCGCGCTGCACTGGTTCGGGGCGCCCGAACGGGCGCTCGCCGAGTTCCATCGGGTGGCCCGGCCCGGTGCGCTGCTGCAGTTCTCCTTCTTCGGCGTGGACACGCTCGCCGAAGTGCGCGCGCTGGGCGCCCGCATCATGCACTTCCACGACCTGCACGACGTGGGCGACCTGCTCGGCGCCGCAGGTTTCGCCGAACCGGTGATGGACAGCGAACGCCTGCAGCTGTCCTGGAGCGACGCCGGCGCGATGCTCGCCGACCTGCGCGCGCTCGGCGGCAACGCGTTGCGCGGCCGCTCTCGCGGCCTGCTCGGGCGCGCGCATCGCGACGCATGGCTGCGCGCGCTCGAATCACTGCGGCGCAGCGACGGTCGCCTGCAGCTCACGGTCGAGCTGGTCTTCGGACACGCCTGGTGCCCGCAGCGCAAGCGTCGCGGCGACGGGCTGGCGCCGATCGGGTTCGTGCAACGCAGCTCGATCGGCCGATACCCGCGAGGCCAGTAAAGGTTTCCGGGCCATTTGCTGACAGGGTGCGGGCCCCCTATAATCCGTGACCGCAACAAAAGCTTTGATGCGGAACAAGGCGTACCGTACGTCATGGCCTATTGCTGGATGTATGTCGCCGAGGCCGACCGGCATCAGTGGGTGCTCAAGCGCAACTGCGCGCTCACGCCCGGCCAACTCGGGGGCTGGTTCGGCACGCTGGCGTTGTTTTCGCTGCTGATCGCCGCGGTGCTGGCGGCCGGCGGTGCGTGGGTGGTGGTGCCGTTCACGCTGGTCGAGGTGGGCGCGCTCGCGGTGGCCTTTCTCGCTTACGGGCGCCATGCGGGCGACTACGAGCGGATCGTCGCCACGCCACAGCGCCTGACGGTCGAAACCAGCACCGGCGTGCGCCTCGACCGGCTCGAACGCGAGGCGGCGCGGGTGCGCATCGAGTACGGCGGCTCGCGCCGCGAGCCGATCCGGCTGGTGAGCGGGCGCGAGCAGATCGCGATCGGGCGTTTCGTGCCGGACGATCGCAAGGCGGAACTGGTACGCGAATTGCGTGGCGCGCTCGCCCGGGGGCGAACGGGCTGACCGGATCGAAGAACGAGCAATGGCGGGGATGGGACAATGAGACTGAAGCGGATGGCCGACGCACTGGCCGTGGGGGCACTGGGAGGCTGGGCCTCGATCGCGGCAGCGGTCGGCGACATGCCTGGCGGGCCGAAAGTGCGCCAGTTGAACCTCGCCACGCCGGTCACGCGCATCGCCGAGGAGCAGCACTGGATCCACTGGTTCGTGATGTGGATCTGCGTGGCGATCTTCGTCATCGTTTTCGGCGTGATGTTCTATTCGGTCTGGAGGCACCGCAAGTCGCGCGGCCACCAGCCGGCCAGCTTTCACGAGAGCACCGCGGTCGAGATCGCCTGGACCGTCGTGCCTTTCCTGATCATCGTCGGCATGGCCATCCCGGCCACGCGCATGGTGGTCGAGCAGAAGGACACCGCCAACGCCGACCTCACGGTGAAGGCCACCGGCTACCAGTGGCGCTGGGGCTACGACTACCTGAAGGGCGATGGCGAGGGCATCTCGTACCTCTCCACGCTGTCGACCCCGCGCGACCAGATCGAGGATCGCAACTATCCCGACGCGAAGGCGCGCCGCGCGCAGAACGACACCTACCTGATGGAGGTCGACCACCCGCTGGTGGTGCCGGTCAACAGGAAGGTGCGCGTCGTGGTCACCGCCAACGACGTGATCCACGCCTGGATGGTGCCGGCGTTCGGCGTCAAGCAGGACGCGATCCCGGGCTTCGTGCGCGACACCTGGTTCAGGGCCGAGAAGATCGGGGTGTTCCGCGGCCAGTGCGCCGAGCTGTGCGGCAAGGACCACGCGTTCATGCCGATCGTCGTCGACGTGCGCTCGGAGGCCGACTACCTGAAGTGGGTCGACGAGAAGAAGAAGGAGATGCTCGCCAGGGCCGACGACCCGACGAAGCAGTGGCAGCTGGCCGACCTGCGCGAGCGTGGCGAGAAGGTCTTCGCGGCCAACTGCGTGGCCTGTCACCAGGCCAACGGCAAGGGCGTGCCGGGCGCCTTCCCGGCGCTCGACGGCTCGAAAGTCGTGCTCGGCAAGCCGCAGGCGCAGGTCGACGTCGTGCTCAACGGCCGGCCCGGCACCGCCATGGCCCCCTTCAAGCAGCTCTCCGACGTCGAGCTGGCGGCGGTGATCACCTACACCCGCAACGCCTGGGGCAACAAGGCGCAGGACAACGTCGTGCAGCCGTCCGCAGTGACGGCCGCGCGCAAGTGAGCGCCGAACCTCTTCGCCGCGCCGCGAACGAAACAGAGCGAATCCGCAGGAGCACAGCCAGATGAGCGCCGTCCTCGACCACCGCGCCGATCACGCACACGACCACGCGCACGACCATCCGACCGGCTGGCGCCGCTGGCTGTTCGCGACCAACCACAAGGACATCGGCACGATGTACCTGTGGTTCTCGTTCGCGATGCTGCTCGTCGGCGGGGTGAACGCGCTGCTGCTGCGCACCGAGCTGTTCCAGCCCGGCCTGCAGATCCTGCAGCCCGAGTTCTTCAACCAGCTCACGACGATGCACGGCCTGATCATGGTGTTCGGATCGGTCATGCCGGCCTTCGTCGGCTTCGCGAACTGGCAGGTGCCGCTGATGATCGGCGCCTCCGACATGGCGTTCGCGCGGATGAACAACTTCAGCTTCTGGCTGCTGCCGGTGGCCGCCTCGCTGCTGGTGGCCTCGTACTTCGTGCCCGGCGGCGCCACCGCGGCCGGCTGGACGCTGTACGCGCCGCTGTCGGTGCAGATGGGCCCGGGCATGGATCTCGCCATCCTCGCGCTGCACCTGATGGGCGCCAGCTCGATCATGGGGTCGATCAACATCATCACGACGATCCTCAACATGCGCGCGCCCGGCATGCCGCTGATGAAGATGCCGATGTTCTGCTGGACCTGGCTGATCACCGCCTACCTGCTGCTCGCGGTGATGCCGGTGCTGGCCGGCGCGATCACGATGGTGCTCACCGACCGTCACTTCGGCACCTCGTTCTTCAACGCGGCCGGCGGCGGCGATCCGGTGATGTACCAGCACATCTTCTGGTTCTTCGGGCACCCCGAGGTCTACATCATGATCCTGCCCGCGTTCGGGATCATCAGCGAGGTGATCCCGACCTTCGCGCGCAAGAAGCTGTTCGGCTACAGCTCGATGGTCTACGCCACCGCCTCGATCGCGATCCTGTCGATGATCGTCTGGGCGCACCACATGTTCACCACCGGGATGCCGGTCACCGGCCAGCTGTTCTTCATGTACGCGACGATGCTGATCGCGGTGCCCACCGGCGTGAAGATCTTCAACTGGGTGGCCACGATGTGGCGCGGATCGATGACCTTCGAGACGCCGATGCTGTTCGCGACCGGCTTCATTTTCGTGTTCGCGATCGGCGGGTTCACCGGGCTGATCATGGCCGTCGCCCCGCTCGACATCCAGCTGCACGACACCTATTACATCGTCGCGCACTTCCACTACGTGCTGGTGGCCGGGTCGCTGTTCGCGCTGTTCGCCGGCACCTACTACTGGCTGCCGAAGTGGACCGGCCACATGTACGACGAGAGGCTCGGCAAGTGGCATTTCTGGATGTCGATGATCACCTTCAACATCACTTTCTTCCCGATGCACTTCCTCGGGCTCGCCGGCATGCCGCGCCGCTACGCCGACTACCCGATGCAGTTCGCCGACTTCAATGCGGTCGTCACGATCGGCGCGTTCGGCTTCGGCCTGTCGCAGCTGATCTTCCTGTGGGCCGTCGTCAAGTGCATCCGCGGCGGCGTCAAGGCCACCGACCGGGTCTGGGAGAACGCCCACGGCCTGGAGTGGACCGTGCCGAGCCCGGCACCCTTCCACACCTTCGAGACCCCGCCGGTGGTGAAGTGAACCGTCGCGACAACCTGCGCACCGCGTTGGTCCTGGCCTCGATCGCGCTCGCGTTCTTCGTGGGCGTGATCGTCAACCACTGGCTGCTCGCGAAGTGAACGGCAACCCGCCCGCTTCCGGCGCGCGCGCGCTGAACCTGCGCATGCTCGGCAAGCTGGCCGTGGTCGCCGTGGCGATGTTCGGCTTCGGCTTCCTGCTGGTGCCGCTGTACGACCGGATCTGCGAAGTCACCGGCGTCAACAGTCTCACCAAGGTCGACCGCGGTGCCGCCGAATTCGCCCGCAACACCCAGGTCGACCGCTCGCGCACCGTGGTCGTGGAGTTCGACGCCAACGGCCGCGGCGCCTGGAAGTTCAAGCCCGAGGTCGCCTCGCTCGAGGTGCACCCGGGGGAGCTGGTCACCGTCGTCTACGACCTCGAGAACACCCGCCCGGCGCCCACCGTGGGGCAGGCGATTCCGAGCTACGCGCCGCGCCAGTCGGCGGGGTATTTCCGCAAGATCGAATGCTTCTGTTTCCAGCAGCAGGAGCTCGGCGCCAACGAGACGCGGCGCTTCCCGGTGGTCTTCGTGCTCGACCCCAGGCTGCCGAAGGACGTGAACACGATCACCCTGTCGTACACCTTCTTCGAGGTGGGCGGCAGGTCGGCCTCGGCGCAGCCGCAGCAGGCGCGCGATGCCGGGGCCGCGCGAGGCGGATGATGCAGGGCGACGGTCGCCAGGCGCCGCGTCGAAAGACCGGGTTCGTCGACACCTTCCAGGCGGTCGGCGCGTCGTTCTTCGGCGTGCGCGGGCGGCGCTCGCACGAGCGCGACCTGGCCGGGCTCGATCCGGTGCGCGTCGTGATTGCGGGCCTGCTGGCGGCGGCAGCGTTCGTGCTGGTGCTGGTCACGATCGCCCGCGTGGCGGCGGGTTGAAGTCGAAAACGAATCACAGGGGTTTCTTTCGGGGAGACAGGAACATGGCATCGGGTGCAAGCTCACACGCGCCTTACTACTTCGTGCCGCATCCGTCGAAGTGGCCGATGGTCGGCGCGATCGCGCTGGCCTTCTTCGGTTTCGGCCTGGCCAGCTGGGTGAATGGCGCGCCGTTCGGTCCATGGCTGTTCGCGATCTTCATCGCGATCCTCGCCTACATGCTGGTGGGCTGGTTCGGTGCGGTGGCGCGCGAATCCGAGAACGGGCTGTACGGCGATCGCGTCGACGTGTCGTTCCGCTGGTCGATGAGCTGGTTCATCTTCTCCGAAGTGATGTTCTTCGCGGCGTTCTTCGGCGCGCTCTACTACGCGCGCACGATCGCCACGCCCTGGCTCGGCGACCTCGACAACAGGGCGCTGCTGTGGCCCGACTTCCACGCGACCTGGCCCAACGCGGGCCCGGCCGGCACGGTCGATCCGTTCCAGACGATCGGGCCGTGGCCGATCCCGACGCTGAACACCGCGCTGCTGCTCACCTCGGGCGCGACGCTGACGATCGCGCACCACGCTCTGAAGGACAACCGGCGCGGCGCTCTGGTTTTCTGGATGTTCGTCACGATCCTGCTGGGCTTCGCTTTCCTCGGTTTCCAGGCCTACGAGTACATGCACGCGTACTCCGACCTGAACCTGAAGCTGTCCTCGGGCATCTTCGGCTCGACCTTCTTCATGCTCACCGGGTTCCACGGCTTTCACGTGACGATCGGCGCGATCACGCTGTCGGCGGTGCTGTTCCGGATCATCAAGGGCCACTTCACGCCCGAGCGCCACTTCGCGTTCGAGGCGGCGGCCTGGTACTGGCACTTCGTCGACGTCGTCTGGCTCGGCCTGTACGTGACCGTCTACTGGCTGTAGCCGAAGACTCCCGGCCGGGGGCCGCTCGCCCCCCGGTCGCGCGCTCTAACGGGTTACGATCGGTACGCCCGTGCTCTGGATCCAGCCCATCCAGTGGGCGAACACGATGAACAGGAACAGCGCGATCGAGAACCCGACGCGAAACCCGAGCGCCCGGACGGTGTTGCGCGTGCGGCCGCGGTCGCGGATCAGGAAGATCATCGCGGAAGCCAGGCTGCCGATGATCAGGGCGAATCCGACGACGATGATCCACTTCACGGGCGACTCCGCTGGCGCATCCCCGATTCTAGCGAGCGGCGCGGCCGCATGAAGCCGCGCGATCTGGTGCCGACGCTGGCGGCCCTGGCGCTGGTGATCGTCACCGTCTCGCTCGGCAACTGGCAGGTGCGGCGCGCCGACGAGAAGCGCGCGCTGCACGCCAGCCGCGAGGCGGCCGCTCGCGATCCTGCGATCCGGATGCCGGGGGGCGAGATCGATCCCGCCAGCCTGCAGGGCAGGAGAGTGGCGGCGCGCGGCGAACTGCTGCCGCGCTGGACCGTGTTCGTCGACAATCGGACGCACAAGGGGATTGCCGGGTTCCACGTGCTTTCTCCGCTTAGAATCACGGGTTCGGATCGCCACGTGCTGGTGCTGCGCGGCTGGGTGGCCAGCGATCCGCGCGAACGCACGCGGTTGCCCGATCTCGAGACGCCGGCCGCAGAGGTCGAAATCGAGGGCATCGCCGAGCGCGACCTCGAAAAGGCGCTCGAGCTCGGCCGGTCGCCGCCGCCGGGTCCGCACGACCGGCTGTGGCAGAACGCCGACATCGCCTCGTTCGCGCGCTGGTCGGGCCTGGCGATGCAGCCGATCGTGGTGCGCGAGACGGTTGCGCCGCGGATCGGTGCGGCCGTGTTCGACGACGGGCTCGTGCGCGACTGGCCCGATCCGGGCAGTGGCGTCGACAGGCACCTCGGCTACGCGTTCCAGTGGTACGCGCTGGCCGTGCTCGCGGCGGGCCTTTGGGTGCGCTTCGTGCTGTTTGGAAGAAGGAAGGCCGGAAGGTGACGATGCGATCGACGAACGCCGCAAACGTGCAGGCCGCCGAGGCCGGCGGAGCGCCCGCGGCTGGCGACCTGCGCCGGCGCGCGCGCATCGGGCGCTGGAAGATGCTGGGGATCCTGCTGGTCTGCGTCGCTCCGGTGCTCGCCTCCTACTACACCTATTACGTGATCCGTCCGGAGGGCCGCACCAACTACGGCACGCTGATCACGCCGCTTCGCGACGTCGGCGCGCTCGGCACGCTGATGGGCGCAACGGGCGCAACGGGTGCAACGGGTGCGGCCGCAGCCGCCGCGGCCGGCGGCATCGCCTCGCTGCACGGTCGCTGGATCATGCTGGTGACCGGGCCCGCGTCGTGCGACGCGGCGTGTCGCGAGCGCCTGTACGAGATCCGGCAGGTGCGGCTCACCACCGGCAAGGAGCGCGACCGCGTCGAGCGGGTCTGGATCATCGACGACGACGGCGTGCCCGACCCTGCGCTGCTCGCGCAGCACGAAGGGCTGGTGCTGATGCGCTCCGATCCCGCCACGCTCGCTCGCGAATTGCCCGCCGAGCCCGGTGCCGTCGCCTCCGATCACGTCTACATGATCGATCCGCTGGGAAACCTGATGATGCGCTTTCCGAAAGACGCCGATCCCAACCGCATGAAGAAAGACCTGGCCAGGCTGCTGCGCGCCTCGAGGGTCGGGTGACATGAGCGCGACGATCCCCGGGGCTTCGGCGCCTCGCGCCGGGCGGCAGGCCGCCGGGCTGGCCGGCTACCGGCGCCTGGTCGCGGTGGCGCTCGTGCTCACCTTCGGGCTGGTGATGCTCGGCGCCTACGTGCGCCTGACCGACGCGGGGCTGGGCTGCCCCGACTGGCCCGGCTGCTACGGCAAGCTCACGCCGCTGCACGCGAAAGACGAGATCGCGCGGGCGGTTGCCGAGCAGGGCGGCGAGCACGGCCCGGTGTCGATGGGCAAGGCCTGGCGCGAGATGGTCCACCGGTATTTCGCGCAGGTGCTCGGCCTGCTGATCATCGCGATCGCAGTGATCGCGTGGCGGCGTCGCGAGGCGTTGCGCCAGTCGCCCGCGCTGCCGGTCACATTGGTGGGCGTGGTGATCCTGCAGGGCATTTTCGGCATGTGGACAGTGACGCTGCTGCTCAAGCCGGCGATCGTCACCGGCCACCTCATCGGCGGGCTGCTCACTTTCTCGATGCTGCTGTGGCTGTGGCTCAGGCAGCAGACCCCGCCGCGCTACGTCGACGCCGAGCCGGTGGCCGCGCTCGGCGCGCCGGTGCTGCTCGGAGTGGTGCTCGCATGCGCGCAGATCTTCCTCGGCGGCTGGACCAGCACGAACTACGCGGCGCTCGCCTGCACCGACCTGCCGACCTGCCAGGGGCAATGGTGGCCCGAGATGAACTTCCGCGACGCGTTCCACTTCGTGCGCGAACTCGGCAAGACCGGCGACGGCGAGAACCTGCCGATGCAGGCGCTCACCGCGATCCACCTGATGCATCGCATCGGCGCGGTGATCGTCGCCTGCTACCTGGGCTGGCTCGGCTGGCGCGCAGCACGCACCGACGGCGTGAAGGGGCTGGGAGCGGCGCTGCTCGCGATGCTGCTGCTGCAGTGGCTGCTCGGGCTGTCCAACGTGTACTTCAGCCTGCCGATCGCCGTGGCGGTCGCGCACAACGGCGGGGCCGCAGTGCTGCTGGCCCTGATGCTGACGCTGTACTTCCGCGCGCGGCAGGCGCGCCTGCAGGTGTGAACATGGACGTCTCGCAGATCGGCCCGGCGAGCTGGCGCCACCTCGGCGGGCAGTACCTCGCGCTCACGAAGCCGCGCATCGTGATGCTGGCGGCGTTCTGCGCGCTGATCGGCATGCTGCTGGCGACCGAGACGCTGGTGCCCTGGCAGATCCTGGTCTTCGGCACGGCCGGCATCTCGCTGCTGGCCGGCGCGGGTTTCGCCTTCAACTGCCTGATCGAGCGCACCATCGATGCCCGGATGGCGCGCACCCGCGCCCGCCCGCTGGCGCGCGGCGAGGTCGGAACCGCGGCGGCGGCGGCCTTCGCCGCGTCGATCGGCGTGCTCGGCGCGGTGCTGCTGTACTTCTTCGTCAACCCGCTCACGATGTGGCTCACGCTGGCCACCTTCGTCGGCTACGCGATCGTCTACACCGTGCTGCTCAAGCCATCGACGCCGCAGAACATCGTGATCGGCGGCGCCTCGGGCGCGATGCCGCCGGTGCTGGGCTGGGCCGCGGTCACGAACGACGTGGGCGCGCCGGCGTTCGTGCTGTTCCTGATCATCTTCGTCTGGACTCCGCCGCACTTCTGGTCGCTCGCGCTGTACCGGATCGACGACTACCGCAAGTCGGGCCTGCCGATGCTGCCGGTCACGCATGGCGCCGAGTTCACGCGGCTGAACATCCTGCTCTACACCGTGCTGCTCGCCGCGGCTTCGCTGCTGCCGTACATGACCGGAATGAGCGGGCTCTTCTACCTCGCCGCCGCGCTCGTGCTCGACGCGGTCTACCTGGGCTACGCCTGGCGCATGTGGCGCGCCTACACCGACACGGTGGCGCGCAAGGCGTTCGGCTACTCGATCTTCTACCTGGCGGCAGTGTTCGGTGCGCTGCTCGTCGACCACTACCTGCGCTGAAAGCGCGAAGGCTCGTCGTACCCATGACCTCTCCGCAACGCCGCCCGATCGGCTTCGCGCAATGCGTGCGCCTGGCCGGCTGGGCACTGGCGCTGGCCTTCGGCCTTGCGCTCGCCGGCTGCCAGGGCAAGCCCGAGTTCCGCAACACCGACGTCACCGGCGCCGACTTCGCCTCCGATTTCTCGCTCACCGGCCACGACGGCAAGCCGCGCACGCTCGCCGACTTCCGCGGCAAGGCGGTGGTGATCTTCTTCGGCTACACGCAGTGCCCCGACGTCTGCCCGACCACGCTGGCCGAACTGGCCGAGGTGATGAAGCAGCTCGGCCCCGACGCCGACCGGGTGCAGGTGCTGTTCGTGAGCGTCGACCCCGAGCGCGACACGCAGGAACTGCTGGCCCACTACGTTCCGGCGTTCGATCCGCGCTTCCTGGGGCTCTATGGCGATGCCGAGGCCACTGCGCGCACCGCCAAGGCGTTCAGGGTGTTCTACCAGAAGGTGCCGGGCAAGACGCCGGACACCTACACCGTCGACCACACCGCCGGCAGCTTCGTCTACGATCCGCAGGGCAGGCTGCGCCTGTTCGTGAAGCACGGCACCGGCCCCGAGCCCATCGCCCACGACCTGCGGCTGCTGCTGAAGGAAGCCTCTTGACCGGCGCCCTGATCCTCTTCGCGCACGGCGCGCGCGACCCCGCCTGGCGCGAGCCGGTCGATGCGCTGGCGCGGCGCCTGCGCGCGACGATGCCCCAGACCGAGGTGGACGCCGCCTTCCTCGAACTGATGAGCCCCACGCTGGCCGAGGCGGTCGCGGCGGCCGTCGAGAAGGGGGCGACGCGGATCGCGGTCGCGCCGGTGTTCTGGGCGCAAGGCGGCCACCTGAAGCGCGACGTGCCGGCGCTCCTCGGCGAGGTATGCGCCAGCCACCCCGGCCTGCGCATCGACCTCTGGCCGGTGCTGGGCGAGCGCGACGCGGTGCTCGACGCGATCGCGGCCGACTATCGCAGCCTCTGGGCAGCGGGCGCCTGAGAAGGGCTCGCGCGGGCCGTGCGCGCAGCTACAGCAGCTTCTCGATCGCCGGGGCCAGGTCGGCGGGCGCGGTGGTCGGCGCGAAGCGCGCGACGGCGCGGCCTTCGCGATCGACCAGGAACTTGGTGAAGTTCCACTTGATTGCCTGCGAGCCCAGCAGGCCTGGCGCCTCCTTGCGCAGCCACTCGAACAGCGGGTGCGCCGTGTCGCCGTTGACCTCGACCTTCGCGAACATGGGGAAGCTCACGCCGTACCGCGTCTCGCAGAACTTCGCGATCTCGCTCTCGCTTCCCGGCTCCTGTGCTCCGAACTGGTTGCAGGGGAAACCGAGTATCTCCAGTCCGCGGTCACGATACTCGCGGTAGAGCGCCTCGAGCCCGGCGTACTGCGGCGTGAACCCGCACTGGCTGGCGGTGTTGACGATCAGCAGCACCTTGCCGCGATAGTGCGAAAGCGCTCGCGAGCGCCCGTCGATCGTGTCGGCGCTGAAGTCGTGGACGGTGGTCATCGCGGTTCTCCGGTCGCGCGGGCAGCGCCCGCCGGCGCGGCGGCGGGCAGCGAAGCGAGCAGCGTGGCGCCGAGGATCAGCAGTCCGCCTGCGATGGTACGCGCGCCCAGCGTCTCGCCGCCCAGCCCGACCGACGAGAGCGCGGCGAACACCACCTCGGACAGCATCACGATCGCGGTGACCGCGGCGGGAAGGCGGGCGGCTCCGTACTGCAGCGCGAAGTTGCCGCCCAGCAGCGCCAGCGCGAGCGCCGCGTTGCCGGCGATCCACGGCCAGGCCGGCGCCGGCGGTGCGGCGATCGCGCCGGTCGCGGCGAGCGAGGCGGCCATCGCGGTAGCGACCGCAAAGCCGCCGACGAACATCGCGAGCGCACGTGCCTCGTCGGGCGCTTCGCGATGGCGGCGCACCAGCACGTTCACCAGCGCGAAGCTCGCGCCGCCGACGATGCCGAGCCAGTCGGCCAGCGACGACGGCAGCGGCAATCCCGTCTCGGGATGCCAGAGCACGATCGCGGCGCCGCCGATCGCCAGCGCGATCCGGCCGAGCGCCGCGCCGGTGATCGGTTCGCCCAGCAGCCAGCGCGCCAGCAGCAGCGACCAGACCGGCATCAGGTAGAACAGCAGCACCACCCGCACCACCTCGCCGATCATCACCCCCCAGTTGAATGCCGCGTTGGTGAGGCCGGCGGCAAGCACCATCCACAGCAGTTGCGGGCGCCGCAGCAGCGCGGGCCAGGCCGAGGGGCGCCACAGGCTGACGAGCAGGGTGGACAGTCCGAACGCGAACCCGGTGGCCCACAGGCTGTGCAGCCCGAGCGCGTTCAGCTGCCGGAACGGCCACCAGGAGACGCCCCAGACGAAGGCATTGAGAAGCAGGCAGCCGACTGCCGCAGCGCGTGCGGTGAAGGGATTCCGGGGCTCGGCAGGCATGGGCGCCGAGGATAGCCCAGGCTGGCGTGGGCGCTACGTATCCTGCCTTCCATGTAAGGAAATGTAGTTCCGTATTAGGAACTTGATTTCCTGATCGATGCGCTCTACGATGTGAGCACCATGCAGCCCTCGACCGTTCAGAGCTTCGTGCGCTTTCCGCTGACCCATCTGCTGGCGAGCGGCGGGCACGTCCGTGTGCTGCGCGCGCTGCTCAGTCACGGTGGCGCCCAGAGCGCGGCGCAGTTGGCTTCCGACTGCGCCATGACGGCGCGGGGCGTTCGCAACACGCTCGATGCGCTGGTTGCGCAGGGCGCCGTCAAGGTGATGGGCCCGGCTGGCGCCAGGCTCTTTGCGCCGGCACTCGAGCAGCCGCTGGTATCAGCGCTCGCCCGGCTCTTCGAAGCCGAACGCCAGCATTGGCAGTGGCTACAGGAGCAACTGCGCGACGGACTGGACGCCGAAACGCGGATTCGCTCGGCATGGCTGTATGGCAGCGTCGCGCGCGGCACGGACGAGCCTCGGAGCGATCTGGACATCGCGCTCGTGCTTGCCGATGACAGCGTGGACGCAAGCCGCCAGGTGCGCGACGCCCTGCAGGTGCTGGGTGACCGACTGGGCGTGCACATCTCTGCGGTAGTTCTCACGCCCTCGGAGCTGGCCAAGCTGCCTCCAGGTGACCACTGGTGGTCCGAGGTGTGCCGGGATGCGAAAGTGCTCAAAGGGGTCGCGCCGGCCAGGGAAACAGCCCGGTGCGCCAAGGGGGCACTGCCGGCATGACAGGCAAGAGTCCGCGCAAGAAGGTCGTCAACCAGCAGGCCCATGCCCAGGCGCCACGCCTTCTGCGGGACGTGCTCGGCAACCTGCTGCCCGATGGCCAGGAGCGTCGCTACCGACGCATCCTGAGTTTCAAGGACGAAGTGCAGTACGGCACCCGGCAAGCCACGCGTGATGAAGCCGGTCGGTTGCTCGCGGACCTCGAAGAATTCGCTCGTTGGGCGCAGGAATTGCTTTAGACCTGTTCACCTCGAGTGCGCCAAAAAGAATGCCGCCTCGGGTGTCCCTTCGGCGGCAAAGAGGGGGAGGAAAGAACGAATGAAACGCCGCGGCAGGGCCGCGACGCCTTCATTAGACGTACGCGGCCAGCGCACCTTTCATCTTCTGCAGCGCCTTGGCTTCGATCTGGCGGATGCGCTCGGCCGACACGCCGAATTCGTCGGCGAGCTGGTGCAGCGTCATCGTGCCGCCGTCCGAGGCGTCGCGCAGCCAGCGCGCCTCGACGATGCGCCGGCTGCGCGCGTCGAGCGCCTCGAGCGCCTGGGCGATGCCGTCGCTTTGCAGCCGGTCGTACTCGCGCGCCTCGAGCACCTGGGTCGGTTCGGCCTGTGGTGCTGCCAGCCACGCGGCCGGCGCATAGCTCTCTTCGCCGTCGTCGACCTGGCCATCGAGCGCGAGATCCTGCCCGCCCAGCCGGGTTTCCATCTCGATGACGTCTTTCTCGCGCACGTTCAGTTCGCGGGCAATCGCGTCGACCTCGGCCGGCGTGAGCGTGTGCGCCCCTTTCTTGTGCGAGCGCAGGTTGAAGAACAGCTTGCGCTGCGCCTTGGTGGTGGCGACCTTCACCATCCGCCAGTTCTTCAGGATGTACTCGTGGATTTCGGCCTTGATCCAGTGCAGCGCGAACGACACCAGCCGCACTCCGCGCTCCGGATCGAAGCGCTTGACCGCCTTCATCAGGCCGATGTTGCCTTCCTGGATCAGGTCGCCGTGCGGCAGGCCGTAGCCGAGGTACTGGCGAGCGACCGAGACGACCAGCCTCAGGTGCGACATCACCAGCTCGCGCGCCGCGTCGAGATCCTGCGCGTCGCGGAAGCGGCGGGCGAGGTCGATTTCGCGCTCCGCAGTGAGCATCGGCAGCCGATGCACCGCCGAGATGTAGGCGTCCAGGTTCCCGACGGCCGGCAATGCCATGACGGCGCCGGAGCCGGCGGCGGGCACGAGGGCAGTCGAATTCCGTTTGGACATGTACGCGTTCCTTTCGTGGCCCGGGGAAGCGGCCGGAGGGTCGGCAGGACACCCATGCCCTGCCTGTTGATGACCCATCGGTCAGTTCCAAGCCTTATGCAAGATTAGCACTCATTGGTCGAGAGTGCCAACATCTCCAGACACATTCCCGACGACCGGCGTCGCGGGAGGCCGAAATGCCCGAAAACGCCGATCCGCCTCAGCGGTTGCCCGGTTCCGACCGGCGGACGCCACCCGGCGCGCCCCGCGCCGTAGCATTGACTCGACCCTTCCAGCCGCCCAGACTGGCGAGCACCGGGGCGGTCGCGAGTCGACGAACAGAAAGCGGAAAGCGTCCATGCCAGCCGGAACCAGCCATCATCTTCCCGTCACGATCCGGGTCGCGCACTGCGAGACCGACCTGCGCAAGGTGCTGGCGGTGCGGGCCGCCGCGGCGGGCGGCGCAGGCGCGAAAGCAGCCGACCCGGCGCCCGAGACCTGGGACGAGCGACCGAACGCCACGCTGCTGCTGGCCGAATCGCGCGTCGACGGCGAGCCTCTGGGGAGCCTGCGCATCATTCTCGCGGGCGAGCGCGGCAGGCTCGCCGTCCAGGATCGCATCGACCTGCCCGCTGTGCTGAAGGCCGATTCGATCGCCGAGGCCTCGCGTCTGGCGGTTCGGCCCGGGCGCAACGCCACGCTGGTGCGCCTGATGCTGTGGAAGGCGTTTCACCGCTACTGCCTGGCCGCGCAGGCCGACACGATGCTGATCGCGGTGCGTGAGCCGGCCGATCGCCAGTACGAGTGGCTCGGTTTTCGCGATCCGCAGTCCGGGCCGATACGCTTCGCGCCCGATGGCCGCGGCGCCGCCACGCACCGGCTGATGGTGCTCGGCGTGTTCGAGGCGCGCGAACGCGCACTCGGGGTCGGGCATCCGCTGCACGATTTCTTCTTCGTCGAACGCCATCCGGAAATCGACCTGCTTGCCGTCATCGACCCGAACGGCGCCGCGCACAGGGCGCCGCGCCATGCGGGCCTGCCCGATCACGCGGGCATCGCGGCGCAACTGCAGGAAGTGGCGATCGTCTAGGGCGCGGCAGCCGCCTGCCCCTACTGCAGTTCGTATTCGAAGGTGCTGACCACGCGCAGGCGCTTGACGCGCGAGCTGCCGTCGTCGAAGTCGCCGCCGTCGTCGCCCGCGATCCGGATCACGCCCTGGTTCGCGCTTTTCAGGCGCCCCAGCGCGGCGCCGGCTTCCGCGGCGAATTTCGACGCCTGCTCGCGTGCGTTGCGCGTCGCTTCGGCCAGCAGCGGCGCCTTCGCCGCGTTGAAGCCGCGCAGCTGGTAGCGCGGGCCGTCTCCCCCCTCGATCACCAGCCCGGCCTGGATCAGGGGGTCGATCGCCAGTGCCGCCCTGGACACCTCGGCCACCCGTGCGGACTTCACCAGCACCTGCCCGCTGCCGGTGAAGCGCATCGGCTGGTTGGGCTGCGAGTATTCGCGCGAATAGACGTCGATCACCTGCAGCGGGCGCACCTCCACTTCGGCGTCCTCGATGCCCGCCTCGCGCAGGAAGGCGGCGACCTGCTCGCGATCGGCAGCGAGCGCCTTCTGCACCTCGCCGAACACGTTGCCGGCCCGCCGGAAGGTGAGTGTCCACACGACGAAATCGCTCTCCACCTCGCGCTCGGCCAATCCTTTCACGGTGATCGTCCGGTCGGACATCCTGAAGCGCTCCAGGCCCTGCGAGACTGTCCAGCCCGCAACCGCGACACCGATTGCGACGAGCAGGGCAGGGACGACGCGATCGATCGGCATGGGCTTCTCCATTCAGGTGCCGCAGAAGGTGCGATAGGCGGCAGTGAGTTCGCGCGGCGCGGGCTGCGCGAACTCGTCGAGCGAAGGATCGTCGTCGAAGGGCCGGCGCAGCGCATCGAGCAGGCGCCGGAACGGGACGAGGTCGCCGGTTTCGGATGCCGCGTCGAGCGCCGCCTCGACGCGGTGGTGCCGCGGGATGATCCGCGGGCTCGCGCGGCGCATGGCCTCGGCGCGATTGCCGGCCTGCACGTGCTCGTGCCCGCAACGCGCACGCCAGCGCGCGAGCCACGCTTGCGGCGCCTGCGGATCGGCGAACAACGCGCGCAGCACGCCGTCGCGACCTTCGGCCGCGTCCGCCAGATGCCTCCACGCCAGCGTGAAGTCGGCGCTTTCGCGCTGAAGCAGCGCGAGCCAGTCGTCGGCGAGGGCGGCGTCGTCGGCGTCCTGGGCCGGGTCCGGCGGGTCGGTGGCCCGCAGTCCGAGTTTCGCGCGCTGCCCCTGCAGCAGCCCGGCGCGATGCAGCGCCGGGAAGCGCCCGAGCACCTCGTTGGCGCGGGCTACTGCGTGCTCCTGCTCGTCGTCGATCAGAGGCACGAGGCACTCGGCGAAGCGCGCCAGGTTCCAGTGCGCGATCTGCGGCTGTCGGCCGAACGCGTAGCGGCCTTCGTGGTCGATCGAACTGAACACGGTGCCGGGATCGTACGCCTCGAGAAAAGCGCAGGGTCCGTAGTCGATCGTCTCGCCCGACAGCGTCATGTTGTCGGTGTTCATCACGCCGTGAATGAAGCCGACGTTCATCCATTGCGCGACGAGCGACGCCTGCCGGTGAACGACCGCGTCGAGCAGCGCGAGAAAGCGATCGGGTGCGCCCGCGAGCGCCGGATCGTGTCGCGCGATCGCGTATTCCGCGAGCCGTCGTACGTGATCGTGCTCGCCGCGCGCCGCGAAGAACTGGAAAGTGCCCACCCGGATGTGGCTCGCCGCCACGCGGGTGAGCACCGCGCCCGGCAGCGCCTGCTCGCGAAAGACCTGTTCGCCGGTGGCGGCGACCGCGAGTGCCCGCGTGGTCGGGATGCCCAGCGCGTGCATCGCCTCGCTGATCAGCACTTCGCGCAGCATCGGCCCGATCGCGGCCTTGCCGTCACCGCCACGCGAGAACGGAGTGCGGCCCGAGCCCTTGAAGGCGAGGTCGCGACGGTGTCCGTGGCGGTCGACGATCTCGCCGAGCAGCAGCGCCCGGCCGTCACCGAGTTGCGGCGAGAAGCCGCCGAACTGGTGGCCGGCGTAGGCCTGCGCGATCGGTTCGGCGCCCTCCGGCAGCAGGTTGCCCGCGAACAGCGCCGCCCCTTCCGGGCCCGCGAGCCCCGTTGCGTCCAGCCCCAGTTCTTCGGCCAGCGGCACGTTCAGGTACAGCAGACGCGGCGCCGGCACCGGGTCGGGCTTCCAGGCAACGTAGAAGCCCGGCAACTCGCGCGCGTAGCTGTTGTCGAACCGGACAGCGGGAAGAGGCATCTGTGTCCCGGACTCCGTCAGGAGTCGAGCAGCGCGCTCGCGAATTCGTCGGCCGAGAAGGCCTGCAGGTCTTCGATGCCTTCGCCCACGCCGATGAAGTAGACCGGAATCGGGCGCTCGCGGCGCGTGAATGCCAGCGCCGCGATGGCGCCGCCCTTGGCGGTGCCGTCGAGCTTGGTCACGATCAGCCCCGACAGGTCGATCGCGTCGTCGAAGGCCTTCACCTGCGCGAGCATGTTCTGGCCGGTGTTGCCGTCGAGCACGCACAGCGTCTCGTGCGGCGCGCCGTCCATGGCCTTGGCGACCACGCGGCGGATCTTCTTCAGCTCTTCCATCAGGTGCAGCTGCGTGGGCAGGCGGCCGGCGGTGTCGATGATCACCACCCCGGTGCGCCGCGCGCGGCCGGCGCTCACCGCATCGAAGGCCACGGCCGCCGGGTCGCCGCCCTGCTGGGCGATCACCTCGACTTCGTTGCGCGCGCCCCATTCGGCGAGCTGCTCGCGCGCCGCGGCGCGGAACGTGTCGCCGGCGGCGAGCAGGATCGACTTGCCTTCGCGCCGCAGATGGTGCGCGAGCTTGCCGATCGAGGTCGTCTTGCCTGCGCCGTTGACGCCCGCGATCATCAGCACGAGCGGCTCGGCGCGATCGATGTCCACCGGCTGCTCGAGTGGCTTCAGCAACTCGACGAGCAGCGCGCGCAGGGCCTGGCGAACCTGTTCCCCGTCGGTGAGGCGCTCGCGGCGCACTCGCTGCTGCAGTTCGCGCATCAGCCAGTCGGTGGTGGCGACGCCGGCGTCGCTCGCGAGCAGCGCGGCTTCGAGCTCCTCGAACAGCGCGTCGTCGACGCGCACGTTGGAGAACAGGCCGGCCAGGTTGCCGCGCGTCTTCGACAGGCCCGCGCGCAGCCGCGCCATCCATCCGCGCCGCTCGGGCGCGGTGGGCGCGCGAGCCCCGCTCGTGGGCGCGGCTTCGGCAGCAGCCGGTGCGGCCTCGACTGCGGCCGGTGCGACTTCGACTGCAGCCGGTGCGGCTTCGACCGCCTGCGGCGCCGCGGCGCCGGCCACCACCGGTTCGACGGCCGGCACTGGCGGCGCGGGGGCGGCGCCCGGGTCCGCGGGCTTCTTGCGACGTAGGAATCCGAACATGGCTACACTCGGGCTCGATTCTACCCGTGCCGCCCATGCTCTCTTCGCCTGCCGCTCCCTGTCCGCGCCCGCGCAGCGTCCGTCTCGCGCGCGTTCCGTGCCTCCTCGCCGCAGCCGCGACGGCCGCGCTGCTCGCCGGCTGCGCTGCTCCCGGCGCGCAGCAGCCAGGCCGCGATGCAGGTTCGCCCGCAGCAGCGCAAGTCGCCCGATCGGCCGCCCCCACGCCTGGCGCGGACGCGGTTGAGGCTGCGACGGCCGCCGGCGTCTTCGAGCGCACGCTGCCCAACGGCATGAAAGTGATCGTGCGCGAGGACCGGCGCGCCCCGACCGTGGTTCACCTTGTGCTGTACCGCGCCGGCTCGATGGACGAAGTGAACGGCACCACCGGCGTGGCGCACGTGCTCGAGCACATGATGTTCAAGGGTACGAAGACGGTGCCGGCCGGCGAATTCTCGCGCCGCGTGGCGGCGCTCGGCGGCCGCGAGAACGCCTTCACCACGCGCGACTACACCGGCTACTTCCAGCAGATCGGCAGCAGCCACCTGGCCGAAGTGATGAAGCTCGAGGCCGACCGGATGTCGAACCTCGCCTTCGACGACAGCGAGTTCGACAAGGAAATCAGGGTGGTGATGGAGGAGCGGCGCCTTCGCACCCAGGATCGCGCGCAGGCGCTGGTGTACGAGCAGCTGATGGCCACCGCGTTCACTGCCTCGCCTTACCGCGTGCCGGTGATCGGCTGGATGAGCGATCTCGAATCGATGCGCGCCGCCGACGCCGTCGGCTGGTACCGCCGCTGGTACACGCCGTCGAATGCGATCCTGGTTGTGGCCGGCGACGTGTCGGGCGAGGAGGTCTACCGGCTGGCCGAGCGCACCTACGGGCGCATCGCGCCGCACGCGCTGCCCGAGCGCAAACCGCAGGGCGAGCCGCCGCAGCGCGGGCTGCGCCGCGCCTGGGTGGAGGCGCCGGCCGAGAATCCGTACGTGATCCTCGGGTTCAAGGTGCCGCGGCTCGCCGACGTGGCGCGCGACACCGAACCGTTCGCGCTCGAAGTGCTGGCCGCGGTGCTCGACGCCGACGAGAACGGCCGCCTCACGCGCGACATCGTGCGCGGCTCGCGCGTGGCCAACCAGGTGGGGGCCAGCTACGGGCTGGTGGCTCGCGGGCCGGCGCTGTTCGTGCTCGACGGCACGCCGGCGCAGGGGCGCGACACCGCCGACGTCGAGCGCGCGCTGCGCGCCGAGGTATCCCGCATCGCGCGCGAGGGCGTTCGCGAAGACGAGCTGCAGCGCATCAAGACCCAGTACGTCGCCAGCGAGATCTACAAGCGCGACTCGATCATGGCGCAGGCAATGGAGATCGGCAGCCTCGAGATCTCGGGCTTTTCCCACGGCGACGACGATCGCATCCTGGAGCGCATTCGCGCAGTCACTCCTGCCCAGGTGCAGGCGGTTGCCGCGAAGTACTTCGGCGACGATGCGCTCACCATCGTGACGCTGCTGCCGCAGCCGCTGCCCGAAAACGCCTCGCAGAAAGCGCCGGCCGGCGCCCGCCACCCATGAGCCGCGCCATGCGCACCGTCCTTCGCTTCCTGATCGCGCTCTTCGTGCCGGGCGTGTTCGCGTGCGCGGCGCACGCGGCGTTGCCGATCCAGCACTGGACCACTCCGAATGGTGCGCGCGTCTACTTCGTGCGCGCCGACACGATCCCGATGCTCGACGTGAGCCTGGGCTTCGACGCCGGCAGTCGCTTCGATCCGGCCGGCCGCGAAGGGCTCGCGTCGCTGGTAAACGCGATGCTGGCGCGCGGCGCAGCCGGCCTCGACGAGTCGGCGATCTCCGAGGGCTTCGCGCGCGTGGGCGCGCAGCGCGGCGGCGGGGTGGGCGACGATCGTGCGAGCGTCACGCTGCGCACGCTCGCGAGCGAGCCCGAGCTCGACGAAGCCATCGGGCTGCTCGCGCGCGTGTTCTCGCGGCCGGAGTTTCCGGAGGCGGTGCTGGCGCGCGAGAAAGAGCGCGCGATCCAGGCGATCCGCGAGGCGCAGACCAGGCCCGAGACGATCGCGCAGCGCACGCTCGACCGGGCGATGTACGGCAGCCATCCGTACGGCGCGCACGCGGAGCCCGAATCGGTGGCGGCGATCGGCCGCGACGACCTGGTTGCCTTCCATCGTGGCTATTACGATGCGCGCGGCGCCGTCGTCTCGATGATCGGCGCGATCAGTCGCGAGCGCGCGCAGGCAATCGCCGAGCAGCTCACGCGCGACCTGCCCGCGGGCGGAGCGTCGCGCGCGATCGGCCCGGTGGTGCCGCCCGCCACCGCGATCGATCGGCGCATCGAGCATCCGGCCTCGCAGAGCCACATCCTGATCGGGCAGCCCGCGCTCGCTCGCGGCGACCCCGATTTCTTCCCGTTGCTGGTGGGCAACTACGTGCTCGGCGGCGGCGGGTTCGTCTCGCGGCTCTACGACGAAGTGCGCGAGAAGCGCGGCCTGGCATACAGCGTCTATTCGTACTTCTCGCCGATGCTGCAGCCGGGGCCTTTCACCATCGGGCTGCAGACGCAGCGCGAGCAGACCGCGGTGGCGCTCGCAGTGGTGCGCGAGACGCTGGCGCGCTTCCTGCGCGAGGGCCCCACCGAGGCGGAGTTGCAGGCGGCGAAGGCGAACCTGGTCGGCGGCTTCGCGCTGCGCATCGATTCGAACCGCAAGATCCTCGACAACCTCGCGATGATCGGGTTCTACCGGCTGCCGCTCGATTACCTCGATCGCTGGACCGCACGGGTCGAGGCGGTCACGCTGGAGCAGGTACGAGCGGCGTTCGCGCGCCACGTGCACCCCGACACGTTGGTGACCGTGGTGGTGGGCAACGGCGACGCCGCGCCTGCGCCGGCAGCTTCGACCGCCCCGGCTGCCCCGGGCGCGCGGGCTACCACCGGTGGCAGCGTCGCCCGCTAGGGGAGCCTCGACGCGCCGGGTGCGCGGCGCGGGCGGGCATCCGGCGCAGCGCGTGCGCATCGTCGGCGGCAAGTGGAAGCGCACGCCGCTTGCGGTGCCCGAGGTCGCCGGCCTGCGACCGACGCCCGACCGCGTGCGCGAGACACTCTTCAACTGGCTCGGCCAGACGCTCGACGGTTGCGCCTGCCTCGATCCGTTCGCCGGCACCGGCGCGCTGGGGCTCGAGGCTGCCTCGCGCGGGGCACGCCGCGTGGTGATGGTCGAGCGCGACCGCGTCGCCGCCGCGGCGATCCGCGCGGCGATCGATCGCCTGGGCGCCGACGCGGTCGAACTGCACGCGGGCGACGCCTTCGAGGCCATGCGCCGACTGGCGCGCGCGGGCGAGCGCTTCGATCTGGTGCTGCTCGATCCTCCCTTCGGCGAGGGCCTGGTCGAACAGGCGCTGCCGCTGCTCGGGCCGCTGCTGGCAGCGGGCGCCCGGGTCTACGTGGAGACCGACGCGCCGTTCGCGCCGCCGCCGGGCTGGCGGATCGAGCGCGCGGCTCGCGCCGGCAACGTTTACTATCACCTGATCGGCCGCGGGCACACACCAGGGGGAAGCTGACGATGACCAGGGCGATCTATCCGGGCACCTTCGACCCGCTCACGCGCGGGCACGAAGATCTCGTTCGTCGCGCAGCCGGGCTGTTCGATTCGCTGATCGTGGCGGTGGCCGACAGTCGCGGCAAGAATCCGATCTTCAGCGCCGACGAGCGGCTGGCGATCGCCCGCGAGACGCTCTCGCACCACGCGAACGTCGAGATCGTCGGTTTCTCGGGGCTGCTGGTGAATTTCGTGCGCCAGCAGAAGGCCGACGTGGTGATCCGCGGCCTGCGGGCGGTGAGCGACTTCGAGTACGAGTTCCAGATGGCCGGCATGAACCGCCACCTGATGCCCGAGGTCGAGACGGTCTTCATGACCCCGACCGACAAGTACCAGTTCATCTCGGGCACGCTGGTGCGCGAAATCGCGCTGCTGGGCGGCGACGTCTCGAAGTTCGTCGCGCCATCGGTGCAGGACTGGCTGCACAAGAAGCTGGTGCAGCTGGGCGCGCGATCGTAGCGTGAACAGGCCCTGAACCGCGCAGGAGCCGACGATGGCGCTGATCATCACCGACGAGTGCATCAACTGTGACGTCTGCGAGGCGGTGTGCCCGAACGGCGCGATCTCGATGGGCCCCGAGATCTACCGCATCGATCCGGACCGCTGCACCGAATGCGTCGGCCACTTCGCCGAACCGCAGTGCCGCGAAGTGTGTCCGGTCGACTGCATCCCGTTCGACCCCGACCGGCGCGAAACGCGCGAGCAGTTGCTGGCGAAATACCGGCGGCTGCAGGCCGAGAGCGGCCAGCCGGCCGAGACAGCGGGCACGCAGGGCGGCTGATTTCGCGCCGGGCCGCGGCTTCAGGTCTCGCGGCTCCCGCGTGCCAGCGGATGCCCGCCTGCGAGCAGATCGTGCAGCACGCCGTGGCGCAGCGCGCCGTCGCAATAGCGCATCGAGTCGATACGCAGTTCGTCGAACGCGGCCATCATCACCGCGAGACCGCCGGCCAGCACCGGTCGGCGATCGGGACGCAGCCCCGCCAGCCGCACCGCATCGACGTGGCCCGCCTCGAGCAGCGCGGCATGAATGCGCGCCAGCGAGTCGCGGTCGAGCTCGGCCGCACCCCATTGCTCCCGCGCCACCTGCCAAAGCGCCTTCACGGTGCCCGAGGTGCCCGCCGCGTAGCGCCAGCGCTGCTGCGCCAGGGGTTCGGCCACCTGCGCGAACACCGTGCGCGCCGCACGGTAGGCGTGCTCGAAGGTCTCGCGCTCCACGCGACCATCCCGGAAGTGACGCGTCGACAGCACGACGCAGCCGGCCTGCACCGATTCGAGCGCGCTCGTGCGCATGTCGGTGCCCACGATGCACTCGGTGGAGCCGCCTCCGATGTCGACCACCAGGCGCGGTACGCCGTCGCACGGCAGCGCATGCGCAGCGCCGAGATAGACGAGCCGCGCCTCCTCCACCCCGGAGACGATCTCGATCGGAAAGCCCAGCGCCGCCTCGGCGCTGGTCACGAACTGCGCGGCGTTGCTCGCCACGCGCAGCGTGTTCGTGGCCACCGCACGCACCGCGTCGGGCTCGAGCGAGCGCAGCCGTTCGCCGAACCTGGCCAGCGCGGCCAGCGCGCGTCGGCGCGATGCGGTGTCGAGGCTGCCGTCGTCACGCAGGCCGGCGGCCAGCCGCACGGTCTCCTTCACGCTCTCCGTCGGCACGACGCGCGTGTCGCGCGACGAGCGTTCGGCGCGCCCGATCAGCAGCCTGAAGCTGTTCGATCCGAGGTCGACCGCGGCGAGCAATCGGTATCCGGGCATCGCTTCGGGACGGGTCGGGCAGGGCAGTCTTCAGAAGCGCTTCATCAGCGCGAGGAGCCGTCGCGCAATCGGCCGGTAAGGCGGCATGAACAGCCCGACCCCGCTCAGGCGCGACTGCCTGAAGACGGGCGTGAGCTTGCTCATCGTGTCGAAGCCCCACTTGCCGTGATAGTGGCCCATTCCGGAGGGGCCTATGCCGCCGAACGGCAGCTCTTCCTGCGTCACGTGCAGCAGCGTCTCGTTGATGCAGACGCCGCCGACGTGGGTCTGCTTCAGCGCCCAGTCGGCGCGCCGGCGGTCGTCGTCGAACCAGTACAGCGCGAGCGGATGCGCCATTGCGTTCACGAACGCCACCGCGTCCTCGGGCCGGTCGTAGGGCAGCACCGGGAGGATCGGCCCGAAGATCTCGTGCCTCATTGCCACCAGCGAGTGCGGCGGATCGACCAGGATCACCGGCGCGAGCCTGTGCGCGGCGTCGTCGCGGGCCGGGCCGTGAAACAGTTCCACCGACTGCACGCCGCCGGCAGTGGCGTCGTCGAGGTAGCCCACCAGCCGCTCGTACTGGCGCGTGTCGACGATGCTGCAGTAGTCGGGGTCGGCGAGCCCCGCCGGGTACATCTTCTGCGCCTGTGCGCGTGCCCGATCGACGAACCGGGTGAGCTCGGGTCGCGGCACCAGCACGTAGTCGGGCGCGATGCAGGTCTGCCCGGCGTTGAGCAGCTTGCCGGCCATGATGCGCGTCGCGGCCCGTTCGATCGAATAGCCGGGCGCGATCACCGCGGGCGACTTGCCGCCCAGCTCGAGCGTGATCGGCGTGAGATTCGCGCTCGCGGCCGCCATCACCTTGCGCCCGACCGAACCCGAACCGGTGAACAGCAGGTGATCGAAGGGCAGCGCGGCGAACGCCTCGGCCACTTCGGGCCCGCCGGTGACCACCGCGATCTCCTCGGCGGCGAACGCCTCGGCCACCAGCCGCTGCAGCAGCGCGGAGAACGCCGGCGTGTATTCCGAGAGCTTGATCAGCGCGCGGTTGCCCGCTGCGATCGCGCCGGCAAGCGGGCCGATCGTCAGGTACAGGGGATAGTTCCACGGCACGATGATGCCCACCACGCCGACCGGGCGCGGCATGATCCACGCGCGCGCCGGCAGGAACCACTTCGACACCCAGGCGCTGCGCGGCTTCATCCAGCGCCGGCCCCCGCGCAGCGCCGCGCGGATCTCGGCCAGCGAGGGAAACACCTCGGCCACCTGGGTTTCGATGCGCGGCCGGCCGCCGAAGTCGGCGTCGATCGCGTCCTCGATCGCGCTCTCGTTGTCGACGAGCATCTTTCGCAGCCGCTGCAGCCGGTCGCGCCGCGCCTGCCACTCCGGGAAGGGAGCGAGTCGATGGGCGTCGCGCTGCGCCTGCAGCAGCATCCCGATTTGAAGCAGTCGATCGTTCGCGTTCATGCAAGTGTCCGTTCGGCCCCGAACCCCGTCACCGGACGAAGCATAGCCCCGGGGGTTTCGAGAGTGCCCTCCAATCTGCCGCAAGCCGCCGCGCGTCGGCGCGTTCGGGCACCAGCGGGGTGGTTTACGCGGGTTTCGTGATATTCGTCACTCCGTCCGGCGCGCCGGGAGGGCAGGGCACTCGTCGCGTCGCTCCGACATCCGGCTCGCTTTCGGGGGTTCAGGCAATGCACGCAAACCGGCATGCTTCCCATGCCACACCGATCGGTCCGGGGCGGCGCCCGCTGCGCGCGCGCAGATGCTTCGCGCTGCTGCCCGTCGGCCTGCTGGCGCTCGCGCTGTCGGCCTGTGGCGGCTCCGATGGCGGTGAGGCGACGGAACCGGATCCGGTCGTGTTGTCGGCCGGCGCCGTATCCAGCAATGTGGTCAACACGAACGTGATTCCCGCGGCGGGCGTCGTGCCCGGCAAGGTCGTCGATTCGAACGTCATACCCGTTCCTGCCGCGGTGCCAGTGAAACCGGAAGCGGCGCCTGCGGCTGCAGCGGGCACGGACTGGATCGACACGCTCGTCGACGACATGCGACTGTTTCACGATGGCCCTTCGGCAGCGCTCGGCAGCACTGCCGACGGGGGCCTGGGCGCCGGTTGGCCGGAAGCGAGGCCACGGCCATCGGGCTGGGCCCACGCGCGCGCCCGTACCCACACGATGGCCGACATGGCACATGCGAGCGGCGGCGATCATCCGTGGCGTGTTCCCGGGCCGTACACCGGCAACCAGGCGCCGAACACGCGCGTGCAGCAACGCGACATACAGATCTGGTGGCTCTTGAGTGACGGGAAGTGGGTGCTGGGTTCGCATCACGCGAGACCCTCCGACCTCATGCTCCCTCTCGACCAGGCCGGCGGCACCGAAAAGGCGGGAACGGACATCTGGCGTGACGAGTCGGCCAATGGAGGAGGCGCTTCGATGCGCAGCATCGGGCGCGAAGGCTACGCCAGGCACATGTGGCGCGAGGCGTCGGGTTCCAGTCCGGTGCCCGCGAATGCCGTGGGCGCCGTCGGTGCTTTCTTCTCGCGCCTGATACTCGACGACCCGAACGGGCCCGACGATCGCGACAAGGCGCACGTCCTCTCGGCGTGCGCCGGAGACTGGCTCGCAGAGCGCGCCTCGCTCGACGCGCGCGAGCCGCAGCGGCAGAATGCGCTTCGCATGGGATCCGGTCGCCTCAAGTACGTCACGCGGCAGTGGCAGCTCTTCGGCTGGACGAACCTGAGCGAGGCGCAACTTCGCGCGAATCCCCCTCCGTTGATCGGCTTGCCGAAGTGAGAGGAACCTGGTACCTCCTCGCGCTCGACCAGGGTACCTCCAGCTCGCGCAGCATCGTGTTCGATGCGGAGGGCCGCATCGTGTCGATGGCGCAGCGCGAGTTCCGGCAGGTCTTTCCGCAACCCGGCTGGGTCGAGCACGATCCGGTGGAGATCTGGAACACGCAACTCGCCACCGCGCGCGAGGCGCTCGCGGCAGCCCGACTCGAAGCGCGCGAGATCGCGGCCGTCGGCATCACGAACCAGCGCGAGACCACGGTGATCTGGGAGCGCGCGACGGGCCGCCCGATCGCCAACGCGATCGTCTGGCAGGACCGCCGAACCGAGCCGATCTGCAGCGAACTGCGCGACGCGGGTCTCGCCGCGACTGTCGCCGAGCGCACCGGCCTGGTGATCGACGCTTACTTCTCCGCGACCAAGATCCGCTGGCTGCTCGAGCACGTGCCCCGCGCGCGTGAGGCCGCGCAGCGCGGCGAGCTCGCGTTCGGCACCGTCGACAGCTGGCTCGCGTGGCAGCTCACCGGCGGGCGGCTGCACGTCACCGACGTCACCAATGCCTCGCGCACGATGCTCTACGACATCCGTCGCGGACAGTGGGACGACGAACTGCTGGAAGCGCTCGATGTTCCACGCGCCTTGCTGCCCGAGGTGCACCCGTCGAGCCACCGCTTCGGCGAGACCGACGCCGCGCTGCTGGGCGCGCCGGTGCCGATCGGCGGCATCGCCGGCGACCAGCAGGCGGCGCTCTTCGGTCAGGGCTGCTTCGAGGCCGGCATGGCGAAGAACACCTACGGCACCGGCTGCTTCATGCTGATGCACACCGGCGAGCGCTTCGAGCCGTCATGCCACGGGTTGGTCGCGACCGCCGCCGCGCAACCCGGCGAGACGAGGCAGTACGCGCTCGAAGGCAGCGTGTTCGTTGCCGGCGCCGTCGTGCAGTGGTTGCGCGACGGCCTGCACGCAATCCAGCGCTCGTCCGACGTCGAGGCGCTCGCCGCGTCGGTGCCCGATTCCGGCGGCGTGGTCTTCGTGCCGGCCTTCACCGGGCTGGGTGCACCGTACTGGCGGCCCGAGGCGCGCGGCACGATCACCGGCCTCACGCGCGGAACCACCGTCGCGCACATCGCGCGCGCCGCGCTCGAGTCGATCGCGTTCCAGAGCGCCGCGCTGCTCGATGCGATGGGTCGCGACGCCGGCAAGCCGATCACCGAGTTGCGGGTCGACGGCGGAGCCTGCGCGAACGACCTGCTGATGCAGTTCCAGGCTGACCTGCTCGGCATTCCGGTGGTGCGCCCGGAAGTGATCGAGACCACCGCGCTGGGCGCCGCGCAGCTGGCCGGGCTGGCCTGCGGGCTGTATCGCGACACCGAGGAATTGACGCGCCAGCGCCGTGTCGGGCGCAGCTTCGTGCCGACGATGAGCCGCGATCGCGCGCAGGCGCTGATGAGCGGCTGGGAGAGCGCGGTGCGGCAGGCGGTTGCGGGGTAATCAGCTGCTACGATGCATCAAGGCGCGGGCTGCATCTTCGAGCAGCTGTTAAGTTCGCGCAACAATCTGAGCCGAGGCGGTGATGATGCGTTATCAGGAAAGCTGCAGGGGAAGAACGCATCGGGGCCCTTGAGCAAACCGAGATCTTCGTCGCAAAGCCAATTCGGACGAGAGAGCTGACCTCACTCGTCTGAACGCGATCCTGGGTGAGGTAAGTCGATCGGTGGCGGTTTGAAGTACTGCGACGCAGGATTGTCCACCGTGGCGGGCGGGGCGTCGCTAGCGACGAGCGCACGACCTCTCGACGAAGGCATCGCCGTGCCGCTGGCCGCGGCCGCCCACGCTGATGGCGATCCCGTGCCTTTTCAGCACGTCGGTGAACTCGTCGCTGGCCAAGTCTTGGCCAAAACATACCGAATCGCCACTCCTCTCAACCTGTCACCAACCGCAAGTACTCAGTCGAGCCGCGAGAGGAAATCACGATAGGCGGACTCCAGTCCCTGGCGCAAGCCGGCCTTCGCGCGCCATCCCAGCCGGTGCATACGGCTCACATCGAGCAGCTTTCTCGGCGTCCCGTCCGGCTTGGAGACATCGAACTCGATTCTTCCGGTGTATCCGGTCACCTGTCTGACGGCTTCTGCAAGCTCGGCAATGCTCATGTCCTCGCCCACCCCGATGTTGATCAGCGGTGGTTCGAAGACACCCGTTGCGTGTTCGTCTGCTCCGAGAAGCGAGTCGAACCTGCCGTCGGGCAGAGACATCAGGAACAGGCATGCATCGGCCAAGTCGTCGCTATGGAGGAACTCACGACGAGGTCTGCCGGTTCCCCAGACCGAAACCGACGACGCCCGGGCGATTTTCGCCTCATGGAACTTCCTGATCAGACTTGGAATGACATGCGAGTTCTCGGGGTGGTAATTGTCTCCGGGGCCGTAAAGGTTCGTCGGCATCACTGCCAGGAAGCGGGCTCCGAACTGACGATTGTAGCCCCAACAAAGCTCTATGCCCGCGATCTTGGCGAGCGCGTACGAACGGTTCGTCGGTTCGAGGGACCCGGTGAGCAGGTGCCTCTCTTGCAACGGCTGCGGAGCGTGCTTCGGATAGATGCATGAAGAGCCGAGAAACAGAAGGCGCCGAACATTCGCCTTGAATGCACCCGCGATCACGTTGCCTTGGATCGCGAGGTTATCCTGCAGAAAATCGACCGGATACCTGTAGTTCGCCATGATCCCGCCGACCCGTGCTGCAGCGAGAAATACGTACTCGGGCCTCTCGGCATCGAGAAAACGTGCGGTGGTCGCCGAATCCCGTAAGTCGAGTTCTTCGGAACTGCGCAGCAGCAGGTTATCGAAGCCTTGGGCGCGCAGCGCCCGGACAATCGCCGAGCCGACCAACCCCCGATGACCCGCTACGTAGATCTTCGAATCGGCCTTCATTCGTGGTACTGATAGACGGGATAGCCGTGGCGCCGGATGAGGTCGTCTCGCTGCGCCGACTTCAGGTCCTCACGGACCATCTCGGAGACCAATCCTTTGAACGAGGTTTTGGGTACCCACCCGAGTTTTTCACGTGCCTTTGTCGGATCGCCGAGAAGGGTTTCTACCTCGGTTGGGCGGAAATAACGGGGGTCCACCTCGACCAGACAACGCCCCTGCTGATCGTAGCCTTTTTCTTCGATACCCTGTCCTCGCCATTCGAAGGTAATGCCGAGTTCGCGGCCCGCAGTCGTTACGAAATCGCGAACAGAGTACTGATATCCCGTAGCGATGACAAAGTCTTCCGGCTGTTCTTGCTGGAGCATCAGCCACTGCATTTCCACATAGTCCCTGGCGTGTCCCCAGTCACGCTTCGCATCCAGATTGCCAAGATAGAGTTTACCCTGCAGACCCAGCTTGATTCGCGCCAGCGCGCGCGTGATCTTCCTCGTGACGAAAGTCTCGCCTCGTACCGGGGACTCGTGGTTGAACAGGATACCGTTGCACCCATAGATGCCGTAAGCCTCTCGGTAGTTCACGGTGATCCAGTAAGCGTAAAGCTTCGCGACAGCGTAGGGACTGCGCGGATAGAAAGGAGTCGTCTCTTTCTGCGGGATCTCTTGCACCTTGCCATAGAGTTCGGATGTGGATGCTTGGTAGAACCGCGTGTTGTCGACGAGACCGAGGATGCGGATCGCCTCGAGGATCCTGAGGGTGCCGAGAGCGTCCGCATTCGCGGTGTACTCGGGCGATTCGAAGGAGACTGCAACATGGCTCTGCGCGGCGAGGTTGTAGATCTCATCCGGCCGCACCTGCTGGATGATCCGGATCAGGTTGGTCGAGTCCGTGAGATCGCCGTAGTGCAGAATCATCTTGCGGTCCTGCGCATGCGGGTCTTGGTAGAGATGGTCGATGCGGGCGGTATTGAACATCGACGACCGCCGCTTGATACCGTGGACTTCATAGCCTTTCTCGAGCAGGGACTCCGCCAGATACGCGCCGTCCTGCCCGGTGATGCCTGTTATCAGTGCTTTCTTCATGGTGCGATCAGTTCCAAGGGGAGACGAAAGCATAGACCAAGACGGTCGGTGCACGTTGACGGAATTAACAGTCGGCCATATATCGCCGATGCATGGCGCGCAGAGCGCCACCAGGTTCTTGCGTTGCAAGTGGCTTGCCGATGACGGGCGGATTCTGTGCGCGCCAGATCGGATAGAAGTCCTCAGAAGCGCATCGGCGCAACACTGTGTCACAGTCGGTTATAACCGAGGCGGGCGATCGAGTACGCATAGCCGATCAGCGGCGTGGCGAGCAGTGGGTCTCGTCACCAGTACGGCGAAGTTCTGTTGGGACGCCGGTTGTGACTGTAGCGACACCACACCCTCAGCGGACATCACCCGTAGCTCTGCCCAAGTCATTCGCTCGTCGTACGACGGCCAGCAGCCACGGTCCGCAGGGTCGGAAACCTGATCTGACCGCAGACGAACAGGACCGTCGATCACTTTCCGGCTGATGGCGAAGAATACTGCCGGAATCTCGAGTTCACGTAGCACCGGATATCCCGAGAACCACTTATCCGCGCATCCGTCGTCAATGGTAATCAGCACGCTCTTTCTGCTGCCCCTGAACTCGCGTCCGCAGGTTGTGCGGAACTCATCGAAGCTCAGGAACCGAAATCCCGCCGCTCAGAGCCTGCAGGTGGTCACGAAAGAGTTCAGGACTTGATGTAAAAGGGCCGTCCTGTCCGGTCTTGCCACCTACGGACGCGCGGAGGAAATCCAGGTCTTCCTGGACTCGTTACGATCCCAGTGTTTCCGCTCTTTCGAATTGGTCGTGGTCGATCAGAACCCGGACGAACGGATCTGCCCCTTCCTCGAGCGTGCATGTGCCGGGTCCATAGAGGCGGTTCGGCTGTTGCAGGATTCTCCTAATCTCTCGTTGGCGCGCAACGCCGGGCTCCATGTGGCGCGCGCAGAATTCGTCGGATTCCCGGATGACGACTGCTGGTACGAACCCGAAACGCTCTTTCGTGTCCACGAGTTCCTTACATCTGCACCGACAGTCGACGGCGTCGTGGCGAGGTGGGTTGACGTAACCCCGGACCCCGATAGCGGATCCCCAAGACGTTTGAGCCTGGAAACGTGGCGGAGGTTCCGTGGCGGCGACGCGAGTTCGATTACCTTGTTCCTGCGCCGCAGTCTGGTCAAGACCCTTGGCGGATTCGATTCGAGGCTGGGTGTGGGCCAGTGGTACGGCGCTGGAGAGGAAACCGATCTGCTGCTCCGACTCCTGGCTGCAGGTGCCGATATCCGGGTTCTGTCGACTGCACGCGTGCGACATGCCCCACCGCTTTCGACTGGTCGCCTTTCCAGTGACCAATGGCAGGCAAAACGGCGCCGGGAGCGCGGAGTCGGGGCCCTTTACGTAAAGCACCGCCTGTCGCCCTTTGTCATCGCCAGGGGGCTGCTTGCCCCGCTGATGATGAACTTCATACCGCGTGCTTCGAGTTCGGCCACGAATGGCTTCGCGCTGGGTCTGGCTTCGACCCTCGGAAGATTCGAAGGTATGCTCCACTGGATTGTCCGTGAAGGCCGGGACCGGATCTGAGGCTTCCCCTTCTCCGCCTCTCAAGAAAACGTTCTGTAAGTCATTGGTTTTTCTTACGGAACACCGGGTCCATATGCGGGCCTGAATTGCTCAGAGGCGGCATGAGAATATCAGCAAGCCTGTGCTCCTTCCTTTGGGCAGGTTCAAGATGAAGCTGGTTGTACTCACACACTACATCACCTCATATCGAATCTCCACGTTTGTTGCCCTCGGCCGGAAGGTCGATCTCACGCTCCTGCTGTCTTCCAGCCTCTCCGATCCGAAGCTCAACGAGACGGGATTGAATATTCGCATCCTGCCAAGCCTTCTAATTCAACGGCGGCGCCGGCATCCGAACGGCTATATCGAAACCTATCAACTGCACATCCCTCGTGGCGTTTATGGTGCCCTCGAGGCTATCGATCCGGATGTGATCCATGCGCACGAATTCGGGCTGCGAACGCTGATGGCGACGGTCTACAAAACCGTGCACCGGAAGCCGATGGTTATTCACGCGGACTTGTCGGGGGAGACCGAGCGCAAATGGGGCGTAATTCGCACTGGTGTTCGAAAGATCATCCTCTCTCGCACGGAGCGGGTCGCCGTAAATGGTGCGAGTGGACAACGATATATAGAGAGTCTGGGTTTCCCGGGAAGTCGAATCGACAGGCTTCCTTTCGCCACCGACGTGGAGCTGTTCTCGTCCGTCCGACCGTTGTGGCGTACGGACACCAAGCGCCGCATCCTTTATGTAGGTCGCCTGATCGAACTCAAGGGTCTGGAGCAATTCATCGAAAGGCTGAGCGAGTATCTGGTGGAACGCCCTGCGCTTCGTGCCGAGGTCGTGATCGCCGGCGGCGGGGACCGAGAGAGTGCAATACGTTCGATGCCACACGCGGCGAACCTGGAGTTGACGATGCTTGGGATCGTGGCTTACGAGAGCCTTGGCGAAGTCTATGCCCAGGCAGGATACTCTCGTCCTGCCTACACTAGGCGACACTTGGGGGCTCGTCATAAACGAGTCAATGTCCGCGGGGTTGCCGGTGCTTGGCAGCATCTTGAGTCAGGCCGCTGTCGAGCTTGTGACGGATGGTCAAAACGGCTGGCTATTCGATCCTCGCTTGGCGAGCGACACGACTGCGGCGATCGGACGATTCTTCGACACGCCGGTCGCCGAGTTGCGCGGCATGGGCGAGAAAGCGCGCCAGACGGCCCTGGCCATTACTCCGGACCGGGTAGCTCAACGCTTTGTCGAATCTTGTGAACTTGCGCTGCGTCAACAGCGCAAGGCGAAGTGAGTGAGGTCAGATCGCGACGTTCTCCCCGAATTCCACGCTGATCCACAACCATCGGCAAGGGCAAGGCTCGCCAGCCCTACGAGTTCGGCGTGAGGGCGAGCATCGCCGTCACGCACCGGCGCGGATTGATCGTCGGGGCACGCGGAAACAGCTCATCGTGGAGCACGGCTATCACGGCGTCGATGCGGGCAACCCGGCGGTGGCTGCCCAGGGCGATCGCCCGTGGGCGCGTCGGGCGATTTTTTCGCCCTCGGCTCTGCGGAGCCGCAGTGGCTTCTCGCTCGTCAGCGCTCCCGCAACGCCTCGCTCGCCCGATTGAGCGGCTTGACGAGGTACTGCAGCACGGTCTTGCGGCCGGTGAGCATTTCCACGCTGGCGGTCATGCCGGGAATGATCGGCAGCACCTGTCCGTTGGGGGTGGTGAGCGAATTCGAGGTCGTGCGCACCAGCACGCGGTAGTACGAATTGGCTTCGTCGGCCACGTCGGCCACCGGGGTGCCGGCGCGCCGTTCGTCGCGCAGCGTGTCGGGGCTGATGTTCTCCACCGTGCCGTCGAGCCCGCCGTAGATCGCGTAGTCGTATGCGCTGATCTTCACCACCGCCTTCTGGCCCGGGTGGATGAACGCCACGTCGGCCGGCCGCACGTAGGCTTCGATCACCAGCGTGTCTTCGGTGGGCACGATCGTCATGATCTCCTGGCCGGCCTGCACCACGCCGCCGATCGTGTTCACGCGGATGCTTTTCACCGTGCCCTTCATCGGCGAGCGGATCTCGGTGCGCTGCGCGGCGTCGGCGCGCGCGACCAGCGTCTCGCGCGCCTGCGCGAGCTCGGATTCGAACTTGATCAGGTCGGCGGCCGCGTCGGTGCGAAACTTGTTCTGCCGATCGGCCATCTGCAGCGCAAGGTCGTTGCGCTGGCGCTTCAGGCGCAGCAGCTCCACCTCGGAAACGAGGCCGCGGCCCACCATCGGCTCGGTGATCTCGATCTCGCGATCGAGCAGCCGCATGCCGTTGCGCAGCGCCTCCACGCTGTCGTCGAGCGCGCGGCGCCGCGCATTGTAGGCTTCGGTTTCACGCCGGATCAGTTCGTGCGCGCTGCGCACCTCCGCCGGAAACTCCAGCCGGCCGCCGTATGCTTCGGCGCGCGCGCGCGCGGCCGATGCGGCCAGCGCGTGCGTCTTGGCCTGCAGTTCGCGCAACAGCGCGGTGGCGCGCGTGTCGTCGATGCGCAACAGAAGCTGGTCTTTCTCCACGCTGTCGCCTTCGCGCACCCGCATCTCGGTGAGCACGCCGGGGTCCAGGCTCTGTATCACCTGCTCCTTGCTCGACGGCACCACGCGGCCCTGGCCGCGCGTGACCTCCTCGAGTTCGGAAGCTGCGGCCCACCAGACGAAGCTGCCGACCACGGCGAACATCAACGCGATCGACAGGAACACCAGCCACGGGCGTTCCTTGCCCAGCAGCGTCGATCGACTCACGACACCGCCTCCGCAGCCGGCACCGTGATGCCTTTCTGCAACTGTTCGATCACGCGCGCGCGCGGCCCGTCGACGATGATGCGGCCCTGTTCGACGACGACGACGCGGTCGACGATTTCGAGCACCTGCGGGCGATGCGTGACCACCACCAGCGTGCGTTCGCGCCCGCTGCGCGCCCACTGCGCGATCGCGCGCAGGATCTGCTGCTCGGTGCCCGGGTCCAGGCCGCTGGTGGGCTCGTCGAGCAGCGCCACCGCCGGGTCGCGCAGCGCCATGCGCGCCAGGCACACCAGCCGCTTCTGGCCGCCCGACAGCCCCAGGCCGTCTTCGCCCAGCGGCATGTCGATGCCGCGCGGGTGCTGCGCGATGAAGCGGTCCAGACCGAACTGGCGCAGCACCTCCACCAGGCGGTCGTCGTCGCGCGCGCGATCGGCGCGTGCCATGTCGAGGTTCTCGCGCAGCGTGCCGAGAAACAGCCGGGCGTCCTGCGGCAGCAGAGCGACGCTCGCGCGCAGGTCCGCCGGATCGATCTGGCGCAGGTCGATGCCGTCGAGCGTCACCAGCCCCGCGCTCGGCACGTAGAGGCCGGCGGCCAGCCGCAGCAGCGTCGACTTGCCGCTTCCGGTGCGCCCGAGGATCGCCACGCGCTCGCCGGCGCGAATCGACAGGTTCAGCCCGCGAAAGAGCGTGCTGCCCTGCGGGTCGTGGCTGAAGTCCACCCCCGAAAGGCCGATGTCGCCGCGCACCGACTGCAGGCTCAGGTAGCTGCGTTCGGGGTCGCGCTCGCTGGTCTTGTCGATCAGCGCCTGCAGGCCGTCGAACGCGGTGCGCGCCTGCTGCAGGCGCACCGCCAGCCCGGCCACCTGCCCGAGCGGCGCGATCGCGCGCCCGCACAGGATCACCGCGCCGATCAGTCCGCCCATCGACAGCCGGGCGTCGTGGATCAGGTAGACGCCGATCACGACGGTGGCCACCGTGGCAAGCTGCTGCAGCGTGGAGGTCGCGTTGATCACCAGGTTCGACAGGTTGCGCGACTTCATCGACTCCAGTGCCACCGTCTCGGTGTACCACTCCCAGCGCTGCTGCGCGTGCGCCTGCGCGTTGTTCACCTTGAGCGTCTCGAGCCCCTCGACGGTTTCCACTGCCAGTCCCTGGCGCTGCGAGCTCTCCTTCATCGAGTCGCGGATGCTGCGCGCGAGCGGCGCCTGCACCAGTGCGCCGACGATCACCACGGCGACGATCGCCACCAGCGGCACGAGCGCCAGCGGCGCGGCGATTGCCGCGATCACCGCCACGAACAGCAGGAAGAACGGCAGGTCGATCAGCGCGGTCAGCGTGGCCGAGGTGAGCACTTCGCGGATCGCCTCGAAGTCGCGCAGGTTGCTGACGAACGCCCCCGAAGACACCGGCTTCTGGTTCAGCTGGATGTCGAGCAGGCGCCGGAACAGGCCCGCGCTGATCTCCAGGTCGGCGCGCTTGCCGGCAGTGTCGACCAGCCAGGCGCGCAGCGTGCGCGCGACGAAGTCGAACAGCAGTGCGCCGATGGTGCCGATCGTGAGCACCCACAGCGTCTCGTAGGTGCGGTTGGGCACCACGCGATCGTAGACGTTCATCACGTACAGCGACACCACGATCGAGAGCACGTTCACCAGCAGCGTGGCCAGCGCCACGTGCAGGTAGTACGGACGCAGCCCCCAAAGCACGCGCCAGAACCAGGCGCGCGCGCTGCGCCGCGCGGGAATCTCCGAACGCATGTCCGGGGCGGGGCGGGCCGTGACGGTGAGGTAGTGGCCGGCGTAGGCGTTCTTCAGGTCGGTCGACGCCAGTTCGTCGGCGCTGGTGACCACGCGATACGCGTTGCCTTCGAGCGCCAGCATCGCCGGCAGGTCGTCGCGCCCGAGCCGCTCGAGCTTGCCGTCGAGCTGCGCGAGATCCAGGCCGGCGGCCGCGAGCGCGCCGCGCAGCGATTCCAGGTTGATGCGGCCGTCGCGCTCGCGCGTGCACTGCGCCTGCAGCGCCACGGCCGACAGCGGCTTGCCGCCCAGGCGCGCGAGCTGTGCGATGCCCTGCAGCAGGCCGTCGGCGACGGGTGTTTCTCGTGCATTCATGGGGAAGTCCGGTCGAAATGCGTTGCGAGTCGGCCCTGGGCGTACTCCATACGGTAGCGCGCGAGCGACTTGTCCACGCGCGACGTCTCGTAGGTGATCTCGGCGCCCGAGAGCTCCGCGAAGGCGTTGAGCAGGTCGAGCAGGTTGCGCCTGCCGACCCGGAATTGCTCGCGGTAGACCTCGACCAGTTCTTCGGCCAGGCCGATCTGGCCGCGGGAGACCGCCTCGCGGCGTTGCGCCGCGCGGTAGTCCTGCAGCGCCGAGCGCTGCTGTTCTTCCACCAGCCGCTCCTGTTCGTCCACGCGTGCCCGGGCGCCGATCAGCGCGGCCTGCGCGGCCTGCTCGGCTGCGCCGCGTCCGAGGTCGAACGCGGGCCACGAGACCACCAGTTGCGTGGCGCTCTGCTTGCCCATCGTCGACTCGACGTCCACCCGCAGCATGCGGTCGGCACGCGCCACTCTCACCGCTGCCTGGGCGGCGAGCAGTTCGTGCCGGGCGGCCTCCACCGATGGATGGCCCGCCAGCACTACCTGTGCGGCGCCGGGCCCGGGGTCGGGCAGCGGATCGGGCAGCGTCAGTTCGTTGGCGGGAATCGGCGGCGCATAGAAGCGCGCGAGCGCTTCGCGCGCCGAGGCGATCTCGGCTTCGTTGTCGGCGATCTGCAGCCGCACCTGCTCGAGCCGCGTGCGCGCCTGCACCAGGTCGTAGCGTCGACCGACGTCGATCGACGCGATCGACTCGAAGTCGCGCACCAGCGCTTCGTGGCGCTCGAGGTTGCGCCGGGCGGCCGTGAGCACGTTGACGCCGCGCAGCAGGCGCAGGTACGCCTGGGCTGCGTCGAAGGCCACCGCTTCGCGCGTCTCGAGCTCGCGGCGGGCGAGCGCTTCTTCGCGCAGCTCTTCGCGCTCGACGGAAGCTTCGATGCCGCCCGAAGCCCAGAGGTTCACCCGCATGCGCGGCTGCGCGAGGTTGCTCGCCGCGCCGGCCAGGCGCCGGGTGCCGAGCAGGTCGACGGTGGGGTAGTGCAATGCCCGTGCCCGGGCGATGTCGTACTGCGCGACATTGCGGTTCGACTGCGCCACCGCGATCGCCGGATAGTTGGCCAGCGCGTTGCGAACCACGTCGGCGAGCGACGCGGCAGACGCGACGTTCCAGGGCGCGACGAGACAGGCTGTGACGATGGCGGCGATCCGCATGTAATTGCTTGCTTTCCTCGGCGCGGGGCCGGCAGGCGCGGCGGGGCTTGCGGCAGGCAAGGCACCAGGGACAGGCTTCCGCTAATCGCCCGCCGACCAGGACGCACGCCTGATCGTCGCACGCGGCGCGTCGTGCGACGGCAGCCACGGCGAAGGCTCGGTGACCCCGGCATCGAATGGGTGCCGATCGTCGGGATAGAGCGCGCGGATCCGCTTCACGTAGCCGAGCGTCTCGGGATACGGCGGCACGCCGCGGTGGCGATCGACCGCACGCTCGCCGGCGTTGTAGCCGGCCAGCGCCAGCGTGACGTCGCCGCGGAAGTACGACAGCAGCCACTGGAGGTAGCGCATCCCGCCACGCAGGTTCTGCACCGGGTCGAACGCGTTGCGCACCGCGAACCGCTCGGCGGTTTCCGGCAGCAGTTGCATCAGCCCCTGGGCGTTCTTCGGCGAACGGGCGTTCGGATCGAAGTTCGACTCGGCGCGCATCACCGCCAGCACCAGCCGGACATCGAGGCGGTGCTCGCGCGCCAGGGCGACCACGGTGCCGGCCAGCTTGCTGCGCTGCAACTCGGGGTAGTCGGCGAGCGGGTCGGATGGCGGCTGCGCCGCCTTCACGATCGTGGTTGCAGGCGCAAGAACCCGGGCCGGCTCCGGCTCGGGCTCGGTGTAGGCGACGATCTGGTAGGGCGGCCGCAGGCAGTCGGGCAGCCGATCGCGCAAGTCGCTGTCGGCGCCGGCCGCGCGCCGGAACATGGTTTCCGCAATCGACGCATCGCGCGGGCGGCCTCGCCCTTGCGCGTACATCCAGCCGATGCGCATCAGCGCCTCGGGCGAGCCGGCGCGCGCCGCCTCGCAGTACAACTCGTAGGCGCGCGCCAGGCTGCGCGGCACGCCGTCGCCCTCTTCGTGGCGGATGGCGGTCTCGACCAGTTCGTGGGCAGCGTCGGAGCCGAGCGCAGGCGATGCGACCCCGAGCGCCAGGCCGGCGGCTGCGAGCGCCGCCAGCGTGCGGCGAAGCGGCGCGCGTGGTGGCGGGGAGGCGGGGCGGGGCGGGATCATGGCTTCGGCGAGTCGAGTGCGGCGCGGCGATCAGCCGATGGACATAGTGTAGTGCAGGCGGACCGCGGTCGGGTTACCGCGGCCAATATCCGCTGCACGCGCGCTCTTCGCACCCGATCGTTCGCACGCTGCGGCGCGCGCTCAGGGCGTCGTGTCGATCGTGATCGTGAATGCCGCGCTCGGTACACCGACGTTGCCTGCGGCGTCCGTCATCTGCGCGGTGTAGGCATAGGTGCCGTCGACGGGTGCAGTCGTGTCGGTGAAGCTCGCACCCAGCGTGTCGTTTGGCGTAGCGAAACCGATCGACGTGCCACTGCGGAACACCTCGACCTGCGCACCCACGGTGAACAGCTCGCTGAAGGTCAGCACCAGGGTCGGTGAGTTGTCGTCGGTCGTGCCGCCGTTGGAAATCGGCACGTCCGGGGGCGGGACGTTGTCGAGAATCTGCGAGATCGTGACGGTCGGGGCGGCGGTGTCGAAGGGCTGCGAGGCGGAAACCGGCCCGATGCTCGCGTTGCCCGACAGGTCGGAGGCGGCGCCGGCGGGCACCGACACGCTGATGCTGCCGCTGGTGTCGGCCGGCGGCGTGACGACGAGGGTGTAGTGGCTGGCGTCGACGGTGGTGAACGTGCCCTTGGTGCCGCCTGTGACGGTGATGTCGCTGGCGGCGAAGCCGGTGACCGGTTCGCTGAAAGTGAAAGTGAAGGTGACCGGCCCGGTGGCGGTGCCCGGCACGTCGTCGCTGATCGTCAGCGTGGGCGCGACGGCGGTGTTGAACGGCTGCGAAGCCGAAACCGGCCCGATGCTCGCGTTGCCCGACAGGTCGGAGGCGGCGCCGGCGGGCACCGACACGCTGATGCTGCCGCTGGTGTCGGCCGGCGGCGTGACGACGAGGGTGTAGTGGCTGGCGTCGACGG
>Ga0226835_1000193_pt1 | contig 103637 bp, 91 predicted proteins | sample LAC_MetaG_1_FD_163627 | JGI IMG/M metagenome (GOLD analysis project Ga0226835, IMG submission 163627) | Anaerobic ammonium oxidizing microbial communities from anammox membrane bioreactor (MBR) in UC Berkley, California, United States -... | ecosystem: Engineered > Bioreactor > Anaerobic >... | reverse complement strand
CGCCGGGATCTCCAACGCCATGCTGGCCAACAACTCCGTTGACTCCGCCAAGATCGCCGACGGCAGCGTGGGCTCGGCGGACCTGGCCGACAACTCGGTGACCTCGGCGAAGATTGTCGACGGCGCGGTAGGCACCGTGGACCTGGCCAACGGCGGGGTGACCCGGGCCAAGCTCTCGGCCGCGGGTGGCACCAACGGTCAGGTGTTGAAGCTCTCGGGCGGCGCCCTGGCCTGGGAGGACGACCTCCAAGGGGGGCTGACGCTGCCGTACAGCGGCACTGGCTCGGACAACACTGGGGTTCTCTTTCGCATCATCAACACCGGGACCAGCCGCGCCATCCAGGGCAGCGCCAACAGCAACTTCGGCGCGGTAGAGGGGGCGAACAACGGCAGCGGGCCGGGTGTGTGGGGGGGGACCGGCGGGACAGGGGGTGCCGGGGTGAGGGGTGAAGGTAACACCTACGGGGTCCACGGCCTGGCCAGCGGCAGCACGGGCGTGGGGGTGTTTGGCCAGGCCAGCGCCGCCATGGGCATCGGCGTGGAGGGCACAGCCCCGGCGTTGGGGGCGCGGGGCATCGCCAACGCCACCTCGGGCGTCGCCTACGGCGTCTACGGCCGATCCTCCAGCTCGGCCGGATACGGGGTATTCGGCGTCAACGAAGCGGCGACGGGCACCAGCTACGGCGTGTTTGGCCTCTCCAACAGTAGCTCGGGTGTGGGAGTCCGGGGCGAGGGCGGATCCTCGGGACGAGGAGTGGTCGGCTTCACCCCCAGTGGCGGCTTCGGCGTTCTCGGCCAGGAGACGGCCGGTGGCAGCGGCGCCGCGGGCCGCTTCGAGGGCGACGTGCAGATCACCCACAACCTCTCCAAGGGCAGCGGCTCCTTCAAGATCGACCACCCGCTGGACCCCGAGAATCGCTACCTCTATCACTCCTTCGTGGAGTCCCCGGACATGATGAACGTCTACAACGGCAACGTCCGGCTGGACACCAACGGCGAGGCGTGGGTGGAGTTGCCGGAGTGGTTCGAGGCCCTGAACCGGGACTTCCGCTACCAGCTCACCTGCATCGGCGGCTTCGCCCCGGTCTACGTCGCCGAGGAGATCGCCGCCAACCGCTTCAAGATCGCCGGCGGCCGGGAGGGGATGAAGGTCTCCTGGCAGGTCACCGGCATCCGCCAGGACCCCTTCGCCAACGCCTACCGCATCCCGGTGGAGCAGGTGAAGCCCGCCGAGGAGCGCGGCACCTACCTGCACCCCGAGGCCTGGGGCCAGCCGGAGGAGCGCGGCCTGTCCTGGCGCCTCCACGAGCCGTACCGGGAGGGGCAGCAGCTCGCCCCGAGCCCCACCCCTCGCTGACGACCGGACCTGAAGCAACGTCTCGACATCACGGCCCCGGGGGAGGGCTCCCCTCCCCCGGGGCCGCTTCTCTTCTCGGTGATTGCCCCGCTAGAAGCGGATCTGGATCATGGTGCGCAGCCGACGGTCCTCCTGGGACTCCGGGGCGCCCTGCCCCTCGTCCAGGAAGTGGCGGCGCAGGGAGGCCAGGTCGAAGTACAGCTTGTGCTGGTGCCCTCGCCCGAAGTAGAGGTTCACCCCGGCGATGACCTCGCTGAGGTACTCCTCCACCGCGCTCACGTAGACCCCGTTGTGCTGGATGCGCGCCAGGCCCAGACCCGAGCGCAGCGCCGCCTCGCGGCTGGGGTCCTTCAGGCGCTCCATGCGAGAGGTGCGGGCCACCACCTCCACCCGCCTGGGCACCACGAAGTACCCCGCCGCCACCCGCCAGCCTGCCCGCTCGAACTCCCACGGCCCCGGCCCCGGCCGGCGCATGTCGTACCGCTCCTCCCCCCACTCCAGCTCCACGTTGGCCCCCCGGAAGCGGGTGAGCAGCGCCAGGTTGGTTCCCGTGTCGCGGGTCTCGTAGGGGGTAACCGCGGCGCCCCCGGCGTCGCGGGTGTGGCGGCCGCCGTCCCGGTAGGCGGAGAGCATCACCGCCATCTTGGGCCTGGCCAGGCGCTCGAGGTCCCCCTGGGTGGTGGTGTCAAAGGCGCCCCAGGGGAAGAGCGTGACCCGGGCCGAGGTGAGCATCTTGCTGTCGGGATTGGAGAGACCGCGGGTGTTGCGGCCGTTCCACACCCCGGTTTCCCACGTCACCTTGGCATCCCCGCCCAGCCCCCTGCGCCCGGAGATCATCACCCCCTGGGAGCGGAACAGGCACAGGCCGCCGGTGGGGAAGCCGGTGTACTGGTTTTCGGTGGAGAGCAGGAAGGGAGCCGTCCCGCCGCCGGGCCAGAGAGCGGCCGAACCCTGGCTGATGTCGGTTTCGCCATACATGATGGAGCGCTCGACGAAATTCAGCGCGAAGGCAGAGGCCAGAAACTCGGCGCCGTAGGGGATCTTGTTGCGCCCCAACCCCACCCGAAAGGCGTCCGAAAAGGCGTACTGCACCCAGGCGTCGTGGAGGTTCACGGCGGAGGTGGGTTCCAACTGCAAGTGGAAGTAGTACGTAAACTTGGGGGAGAAGGCGTGGCCGTCCCACCACAGCCGCGCCCGCCGGATGAAGAAATTCGACACGTCCTCTTCGTTGCCCGACACCCGTTCGTCGAAATCGGTATAGGTGTGGCGCATCTGGATGCCACCGAAGAGGCGCAGAGAAAACGCCTTGTCCGGGGACGTGAACTTGAACCCGTTGGCGTACTCGATCTTGACCGGAGGCTTTCCCTCCTCGTCCCCAGCCGCAAAGCACGGGTGACCGCCCAGAAAGGCGGTCACCACGCCGATGGCGAGCACCACGCCGCCGATCCGCCTCATGCCACCCCTCCTTCTCCAGCTCACGCCGCTCCCTCCAGGCAACCACCCGACGGTCGGCTCGCCCGCCCCGCCAGGCTGTTCTGCAAACCCCATGCCCTCCTCCCCACGACGACAATCGCCGTATCTACTCTATTTTCTTGTGATTGCCTGAACGACCTGCGACAGGAATCTGTTACGACTGTGAAACAGCTCCCGGAAGGCGTTACTCCTCCAGACCGTACTGCTTGGCCTTTTCCCACAGCGTCTTGCGACTCACCCCCAGCAACTCGGCAGCCTGGGTGCGCCGCCCCCCCGTGGCCGCCAGCGCGGCGCGAATGGCCTCCACCTCGGCGCGCTGCACCGCCTCGTGCAGGGCCAGCACCGGCTCCGGCGGCAGTGCCCCGCTGCTGCGCCTGCCACCCCGCAGCGCCTCTGGCAAGTCATCGAGACCGATGCGAGACCGGGTGCAGAAGAGCACCGCCCGTTCGATGACGTTGCGCAACTCGCGGACGTTGCCCGGCCAGGAGTAGGCATCGAAGGCGGCCAGCGCCTCGTCGCTGAACCCCTCGATGGGTTTGCCCCGCTCCCGTCGGAACTCCTCGAGAAAGGCCTGGGCCAGGATGGGCACGTCCTCCCGCCGCTCCCGCAGCGGCGGCAGATGAATCGCCACGGTGTTCACTCGGAAATACAGATCCTCGCGAAACTTGCCAGCCCGGATTTCCTCCTCCAGGGGACGCAGAGAGGCGGAAACGATGCGCACGTCCACGTCGATGGTGCGGTGCGAGCCGAGCCGCTCCACCTGGCGCTCCTGCAGCACCCGCAGCAGCTTGACCTGGAAGTTGAGGGGCAGCTCGCCGATTTCATCGAGAAACAAGGTCCCACCGGAGGCCGCCTCGAAGCGCCCGATGCGTCGCTCGGTGGCGCCGGTGAAGGCTCCCTTTTCGTAGCCGAACAGCTCCGACTCGATCAGGGACTCGGGCAGCGAGGCGCAGCTCACCCGGATGTAGGGCCGGGAGCGGCGGGGCGAGTTGTAGTGGATGGCCGCCGCCACCATCTCCTTCCCCGTCCCGCTCTCCCCCAGCACCAGCACCGAGGCGTCGGAGTCGGCCACCACCCTGATCAACTCGAACACCTCCCGCATGCGCTTGGACTTGCCGATCATCGAGCCGAAGGAGTGCCGTCTTTCCAGCTGCTCCTGCAGGCGCAGGTTCTGCTCCCGCAAGAGCTTGAAGGAGCACACGTTGTTCAGTCGCAAGACGAGCTGCATCATGGAAAAGGGCTTGGTGATGAAATCCGCCGCCCCCAGCCGCATGGCTTCCACGGCGCCGTCCACGGTGCCGTGGGCGGTGATGATGACCACGGTGGTCTCGGGCTGCAGGCTCTTGATGCGTTTGAGCAGCTCCATGCCATCCAGCTTGGGCATCAACAGGTCGGACAACACCACCTCGTGGAGCTGGGTCTGGAACAACGCCAGGCCCCGCGCACCGTCCTCGGCCACGTCCACCACCCACCCCTCCTTGCGCAGGGCATCCGCCATGGTGATCCGCAAGATCGGCTCGTCTTCGACGATGAGCAGGCGCCGGCCGCAAACGGTCATCCCTCTCCCTTCCGCTCCTCCCGCAGGGGGAGGCGCACGCGAAACGTCGAGCCCTGGCCGGGGGAGCTCTCCACCTCGATGCTCCCCCGATGCCCCGTTACGATACTGTAACTGACCGCCAAACCCAAGCCCGTCCCTTCCCCCACCTCGCGGGTGGTGAAAAAGGGTTCGAAGATGCGGTCGCGGATCTCTTCGGGGATGCCGGTACCGGTATCGATCACCTCCACCACCACCAGGGCGCCGCGAACCCGCGTTCGCAGGGTCATCACCCCTCCCGCCGGCATCGCCTGCATGGCGTTGAGCATCAGGTTCAGGAAGAGCTGCTCCATCTGAAAGTGATCGGCCAGCACGATCGGCTCGCCGGGATCCAGCTCGAGCTTGACCTCGACCCGGGCCTTGCGCAGCTGGTACTCCAGCAACTCGACGACATGTAAGAGGTTGTGATTGATCGGCGTGGGTTCCGGGCGGATGTCACGGGGGCGGGAGAAATCCAGGAGGTTCTCGACGATGTGGGCGATCCGGCGGATGCCATCCTCCATCAGATCCAGGTAGCGCTGCCGCAGCTCCGGATCCTCCGGGTTGGCGCGGATCTGCTCGATACAGGTGAGGATGCCGGCCAGGGGGTTGTTGACCTCGTGGGCCACTCCTGCCGCCAGCGTGCCCACCGCCGCCATCTTCTCGGTGTGCAGCAGCTGGCTGCGCCGCACCTCCTCGCGCTCGTGCCCCTCCTCCAGCTCGTCCATCATGCGGTTGAAGGCGTCCGCCAGCTCCCCCACCTCGTCCCCCCGGCGCACCATGGCCCGCGCTGCATACTCGCCTCGGCCAGCGCGTTTCATGGTTTGGTGAAGGTGGAGGATGGGACGGATGAGGGTCTCGACATACAGGGCGGTGAGCACGGAGTTGCCGATCATCAGGACCAGGGCCAGCAGCGCGGCGCGCTGACCGATGGCGCGCACCTCCTTCTCTACCGGCTCCAGGGAGAACCCCACCGCCACCGAACCCCAGAACTTGGTCGAGATGGCCAGGGGGGCGCGCACCTCCAGAAGCCTCTCCCCCGCAGAGGAGGTTTGCATCTCCACCTCGGCGCCGCCCGTCGCTGACCGGGGACCCAGGGCGCGCCGGAAACGCTGCCCCATCAACTCCCAGCGGTTGGAGTGGGTGACCACTCCGCTGGCGTCGGCCACCACCACGTAGCGCATCAGGTCCTGGTTACGCGCCAACACCTCGGTGATGTAGTTCTCGATCAGCCCGGTCTCGGGCACCAGCCCCAGTTCCTCGTTCATCAGCGAGTCGGTGATGGGAATGGCCAGCGCCTCGGTAAGGCTGATCCCCCGGCCGCGAATCGCCTCGTAGCGCACCTCCCGCTCATGAGCGATGCCGATCACCGCCACCAGGCCCATGGTGACGATGATCAGGGTATTGGAGTAGAGGAAGAACTTGGTGCGCAGCCCCAGGCCCAGCATCAGCGCACCCCTTGGGCGCAGGAGAGCTCGGCCTCGGGGCGGATCAGCACCTTCGGCCCGAACACCCGCCGGGCCAGGAGATGAACGGCCAGGTACTCACCGGCGGAGGCCGGAGCGAACCCGCTGCTCAACTCCTCGTCCCACCCCGCCATCAGAGTCGCCACCCGCGGGTCCTGGCGTGGCGCCTCCAGCAGAGCCGCCAACAACTCAGCCCGGATTGCGCCGCCAGCCCGCGGCGAGAGCACCAGGGGAAAGTTGGGGATGGGCGAGGACTCGGCCAGGACCTCGAGCCCCCGCTCCAGGAATTTCCGCCCGGTGAGGTCGCGGACGCCGCAGGCCTCCGCCTGCCCCAGCAGCACCGCCCGGGCCGCCCGCTCGTGGTGTTCGAGGTACAGGCAGACGACGTTGTCCCCCGGACGCAGACCGGCGTCCAGGAGCATCGCCCGCGGCACCAGGTGGGAGGAGGTGGACAGGGGCGAACCGAAGGCGAAGCGTTTGCCGGCCAGATCCGCCAGCGTCTTGATGGGGCTGCCGCGCCTGACAAGGATCAGGCTGGTGTACTCGGCGAGCCCGCCGGTATTGAGCCGCACCAGCGGCTCGGCCCCGCAGCGCTCGCGCGCCCGCAGGAAAGTGAAGGGCCCCAGATAGGCCAGGGTCACCTCGCCGGCGCACAGCGCCTCCACGGTGCGCTCGTAGGATCCACTGATGGCCAGCTGCCAGGTGTACCCGGTCCTCTGCGAGAGGTAGTCGACGAGCGGCTGGTACTTGAGGTACATGAGGCGGGGGTTGTAAAAGCTGACCACCCCCAGCTTCAACGGCGGGGGCGGCGGTGGCACCGCCCCGGCGCTGGCCGCCACCAGGAGCAGGAGAGCGAGTGAGACCCCCCAACGCCCCGGGCGACAAGACCTTTTCTCGCCCTTCGGGCGGCCCAGGACCCCGGGGTCAAAGGCTCCCTTCATCCCCCGTGGCGGCGAGCGGCCGCCAGGGGCGACCGTCCTGTCATGGACCGCAGCAGATCGGCCAGGGTTTCGCCCGTCTCCACCACCCGTCGCCACCCCAGCTGGCGCGCCCGCTCCGCCGCCGCGCCGGACCGACACCACGCCACCACACCCCCCTCCCACCCGGGACGGGAGCGCTCCCCGTCCAGCGCCTCCACCTCGTCGCGGCCCGCCAGGATGCAGCCGGTCAGCGGCGAGGTGGCAATCACCAGGCGCGCCGCCGGTGTAGGAGGCAGCGGGCACTCCACCACCTCTGCGCCGAGCACATCCAGGGCCTCTGCCACCTCGGGCGCCGGGGCCGGGACGAGCACACGCTGCCCGGCCAGGGGGCGGGTGGAAAACCAGTCGAGCAGGGGCGCATGCCGCACCGCCGGTGAGATGACGAACAGTGCCGGAGGTTCGACCCCGGCAGCGGTCGCGTCGGCGGCCAGGTGAGCCAGGGTGGAGGTGACCACTCGCTGGGCAGCCGTGGTCCCGCGCTCGATGATGGCCGCCGGGGTGTCGGGCGCCATCCCCTCCTCCACGAGACGTTGGGTGACCACCGGCAGACTGGTCACCCCCATGTACCCCACGATGGTGGCGTGGGGGTCACGGGCCAGCAAGTCCCAACGCACCTGCGGACCGCCGCTCTTGATGGTCTCGTGGGCGGTGACGAGGGTCACCCGTACCGCCTCTCGCCGGTGGGTCACCGGGATACCCGCGTACGCTGGCGCGGCCACCCCGGCGGTGACCCCGGGAACCACCTCGAAGGGCACCCCCGCCGCCCGCAGCGCCTCCCCCTCTTCCCCTCCCCGCCCGAAGACGAAGGGATCCCCGCCTTTCAGGCGCACCACCCGCTTGCCCTGACGGGCCAGGCGAACGAGCAGGGCGTTGATCTCCTCCTGGGGCGTGGGGTGGTTGCCCGCCACCTTGCCCACACAGTGAATTTCCACGCCCTCGGGGAGGTCGGGGGGGAGCGCCGGTTCGGCCAGGCGGTCGCACACCACCGCGTCGGCGGCCAGCAGCCGCCGTCGCCCTCGCAGCGTCAGCAGGCCCGGATCACCCGGCCCCGCTCCCACCAGGCTGACCAGCCCGGGCGCCGCCTGATCGGCGAGCGGGGCGTCGCTCGGGGGCAGAGGCGCGGCAGTAGCTGCCCCCTCTGCCGCCACGACGGCCAGCCACCCCTCCACCTCCTCGGCCAGCGGTACGCGGCACTTCAGGGTGGTGGGGGTCACCGTGGCGGCGAAGAAGGTGTCAAAGAGACCTTCCTCGCTGGCCGGGGGAAGGTGCAGGCTGCGTACCCGGCGGCGAAACTCCCCTGCCGCGGCCAGCCACTCCCCCCACTCCTGCCCGAACCGCCGCTCCAGCACCTGGCGCAGGCGGCGCGTGGCAAACGGCGCCTCCCCCGAGGAGGACACCGTCAGCTGCAGCTCGCCGCGCCGCAGCCGTGCCGGCAGGTGGAAGCTGCACAACTCGGGGTCGTCGGCGACGTTGGCCCAGATGCCGGCGGCCTCGGCGTCCTCGAACACCCGCCGGTTGACCTCGCGATCATCGGTGGCCGCGAAGACGAGGGCAAAGCCGCCGGCCTCCCCGGGGAGGTAGGAGCGGCGCTCCAGCCGCAGCTTCCCGGCCGCGGCCAGGGCCTCGAGCCGCGCCTGGGGCTCCGGCGCCACCACCGTCACCGCCGCTCCCTCCCCCAGCAGCGCCTCCACCTTGCGAAGCGCCACCCCACCCCCCCCCACCACCAGGCAGCGCCGCCCGGTCAGGTTCAACATCACCGGGAACATGCCCGACCCCTCATCCCGGCCCCCCACCACGCGGCCACCCCGGAGACACTGCCCTCCGGCTGGCGGCACCCCCCAGCTGTCGCCTGTCCTGGGCAATGAACGGAAGGACCTACCCGACGGCGCCTCGCCGGCAGCACGGCCGGGAGTGTACGTCACCCGCCGCACGGGACGCCAGCCAGGCGGCGAAGACGCAGGCTTCCTCGGCCACGATGCCCTCCGCCGCCGCCACGGCATCGGCGCGTCGCGCCGCCGAGCTGGCCAGGCGGGCGCGCAGACCGTCCAGGTCGATGAGCTCGACCCCGGTCGGCAGCTCGCGGGGACGCTCGACGTTGCGGGGAAGTCCCAGATCCACCATGACCAGGCGGCGCCCGCCGGCACCGGCACTCAACGCCGCGGCGGAAATCACCGGGGTGGGCGAGGAGACCGCCGCCACCACCGCGTCGGCCGCCGCCACCGCCTGCTCCCGCCACTCCCACGGCACCGCCTCACCCCCCACCGCCGCCGCCAGCGCTCCGGCGCGGGCCAGGGTGCGCGAGGAGATCACGATCCGCCCGGCCCCGCGGTCGCGCAGGCGGGCGGCGGCAACGGTCGCCATCTCCCCCGCCCCCAGCACCAGCACCGAGGCGAGGTCCAGGCCCCCCAGGCGGCGCTCGATGAGATTCACCGCCGTGCCGGCCAGCGAGCGCCCGCCGCCTCCCAGCTCCGTTTCGCTCCGCACCCGCTTGCCGGTCCGGAAGGCGGCGTGAAACAGTCGGTGCAGCACCGGCCCGGCGAGCGCGCCGGCGCACGCCTCGCGGTAGGCGGAGCGCAGCTGGCCCAGGATCTGGTCCTCCCCCAGGACCACCGACTCCAGCCCCGCCGCCACCCGCAGCAGGTGCACCACCGCCTCGTCGCCCCCGCGCACCACCGCTCGCCCGGCCACCTCCTCCCCCAGCCAGCGCTCCGCCAGCATGGCCAGGCCGGCCGGGGCAACTCCCTCCAGGTACAGCTCCCGCCGGTGACAGGTGCTCACCGCCACCACCCCGTTGCAGAGGGCGCGGATGGCCGGCAACTCCCGCGCCCGCCCGCACGCCCGGGCCAACAGATCGACCCCGGCCACGTGGTGGTCGAGGCCGACCATGGCTACTGGCGTTGCCCCTGGGGTCACGACCGCCCCCAGCGCAGCAGCTGACGCCAGCGCAACCCTCCACCCAGGTAGGCAGCGCCCCGACCCGCCGCCGCCAGCATGCGCACCGCCTCCGCCGCCCGCGCCCCCCGCTCGCACACCACCAGCTCGGTGTTCTCCCGCAGGGCCTCCACCTCGGTACGCAGCTCTCCCAGCGGCACCGCCAGGGCGTGGCCACCGTTGGCGGGGCGCTCCTCCCGTTCCCACTGGTGCCGCACATCCAGGACCGTCGCTCCGCCCACCGGCGCCAGCGGCGACCGGGCCTGCACGCCGTCCTCCTGGTTCTGGGCGGCGAAGGCCGCCACCGCCAGGGGATCCAGGGCGGGGGCGTAGGGCGGCGCGTAGGCGTGTTCCAGGTGGGCCAGCTCGTCAATGGTTCCACCCCGGGCGATGACCTGGGTCGCCACGTCGATGCGCTTGATCACCTCCGCCGAGCCCACCCCCTGCACCCCCAGCACCCGCCGGGTGGTGGGGTCGTACACCAGCGCGAGGGCGATTTCATCCACCTCAGGCCAGTAGTGGGCACGGTCGTGGGCGGTCACCCAGACGCTCGCCGCCGGCACTCCGTGCCGCCCCGCCTGGGTGGCCGAGATGCCGGTGGCGGCCACGTGGCAGTCGAACACCTTGATCGCCATGGCCCCGGCCACCGGCGGCAGGCGATCGGCCCGGCCGGCGATGACGTTGGCGGCGACCCGCCCCTGCCGGTTGGCCAGCGAACCCAGCGGCAGGCACACCGGCGTGGGAAGCACCGCGTGGGGGACGGCGATGCAGTCCCCCACCGCCCACACCCCCGGCAGGGAGGTGGCCATCCGCCCGTCCACCTCGATCGCCCCGGAGGCGGCAAGCCTGGCCCCGGCGGCGGCCGCCAGCTCGCTGGCGGGCTCGACCCCCACGGCCACCACCACCACATCGACTTCCGCTTCCCCGCCGCCCCACGCCACCCGCACCGACTCGGGCGAGGGGTCGATGGCCGTCACGGCTGCCTCGCAGACCAGGCGCACGCCACCGGTCTCGATGGCCGCCCCCACCACCGCCCCCACCTCCCGGTCCACCAGTCGCGGCAGGGGCCAGGGGCCCTGCTCCAGAAGCGTCACCTCCGCCCCCCACAGCGCCCGGAACGCCTCCGCCAGCTCGCACCCCACCAGCCCGGCACCGATCACCCCCACCCGGCCGATCTCCCCTCGCTCCAGGCCCCGGCGCAGGCGCTGCAGGTCCTCGAAGGTATGAAATGCTCCAACTCGCGGGTGGTCCGGTTGGAACGGCAGGCGTTGGGGTCGAGCCCCGGTGGCCAGCACCAGCTCGTCCCACGGCAGGGTGTCCTCATCCCCGTCCCTCCCCCGCAGGTGCAGTCGCTTGCCCTCGAGGTCGATGGCGGTGGCTCGCCACGGGGACCGCACCTCCACCCCCTTGACGTGGGCGAAGTACCCCTCATCCCGCAAGGTTCCGTCCGCGGTGCGCCGCAGGGCGTCGGGGTCGTCCACGTCCCCGGAGAGCACGTAGGGCAGGCCGCAGGCGGCGTAGGAGAACAGCGAGCGCTCCTCCACCACGGTAACCTGCCAGCCTGGGGCGATGCGGGCCAGGCGGCAGGCGCACTTCAGGCCCGCCGCCGACGCCCCCACCACCACCACCCGTCGCACCGCCACGCCTCCCGCCCTAGTGGGCGATCTCGCCCCGCACCGACAGGGCGATGTGGTAGAAGACGGTGATCACCAGCGCCCCGATGGCATAGATCCCCAACGAGATCGCCACCTCGGGCAGGGTCGGCCAGTAGGACGTGACGTGCCCCAGGGGCGAGGGCACGAACCCGGTCACCACCATCCCCAGCCCCTTGTCGATCCAGATGGAGAGGAACACCGCCAGACAGGCGGCGATCAGAGTCGTTTCCTTGCCCCGGGTATGGGGATTGAGCAGCAGCACCAGCGCCACCACCGAAAGCGCCACCGAGGTCCACATCCACGGCACCAGGGTGGTGTTGCCGTCCAGCCCCAGGTAGAGGAACTTGAAGTGCGCCACGTGCTCGGGGATGGCCGAATAGAGGCCGGTGAACAGCTCCATCAGGATCAGGAACACGTTGATGGTCATGGCGTAGGTGACGATCACGGCCAGCCGCTGCAGCGGTTCCCGCCCGGGGTCGAAGCGGGTCAGGCGGCGAATCAGCAGGGTCATGAGGATGAGCAACGCCGGGCCGGCGGCGAACGCCGACGCCAGAAAGCGCGGCGCCAGCACCGCCGTCATCCAGAAGGGACGCGCCGCCAGACCGGAGTAGAGGAACGCCGTCACCGTGTGGATGCTGATCGCCCAGGGGATAGAAAGAATAATGATGGGCTTGATCCAGGAGGGCGGCGCGATCCCCTTGCGCTCGGCATCCAGCGTCACGTGGGAGATGAGCACGTTCAGCACCAGATACCCCGACAGCGACACCATGTCCCAGAACATCAACGACTTCGGTGTGGGATAGAGGATCACGTTCAGGACCCGGGTGGGCTGGCCCATGTCCACGAAGATGAACAGCATGCACATGATCACCGCGGCGATGGCGAGAAACTCGCCGAGGATGGTCATCTTGCCGAACGCCTTGTAGTTGTGCAGGTAGTAGGGCAGCACCACCATCACCGCCGAGGCGGCCACCCCCACCAGGAAGGTGAACTGGGCGATGTAAAACCCCCAGGTGACGTCGCGCGACAACCCGGTGATTCCCAGGCCGACGGCGAATTGGCGCAGGTAGAAAAACGCCCCCACGGCGATGACGCCGGCCAGCAGGGCCAGCCAACCCCAGTAGGAACGGTTGCCGACAAGAGCTTTCTCCAGCATGGGCACCTCACACCAGGTAGAAGATCTCGGGGTGGGTCCCGAGACCGGGTCGCCGTCGAACCGCAAAGCGGGTGCGCAGCACCTCGCGAATCTCCGAGGTGGGGTCGGCCAGATCACCGAACATCATGGCCCTGGCCTCGCACGCTTCGACGCACGCGGGGGGCCGATGCTCCGGCAGGCGCTCCTCGCAGAAGGTGCACTTCTCCACCACCCCGCGGGTGCGGGTGGGGTAGGTCGGGGTGATGTTGGCCAGGTGCGGCCTTGGATCCACCCAGTTGAACGACCGCGATCCGTAGGGGCAGGCGGCCACGCAGTAGCGGCAGCCGATGCAACGGTGCCAGTCCATCATCACGACGCCGTCGCCACGCCGCCAGGTGGCCTGGGTGGGACACACCCGGGTGCACGGCGGCTTGTCGCAGTGGTTGCAGAACACCAGCATCTTGCTGGAGGTCAGCACCTCGTCGAAGTACTCCGCTTCCTGGTCGGGGAACGCCTCCCGGAAGTTCTCTTTCCAGATCCACTTCACCGCGTGGCGGGGGTTGGGCAGGGTGGGCACGTTGTGGGCCAGGTGGCACGCCTCGGCGCACTTGGCACATCCCTTTTCTTGAAGACACTTGCGGGTGTCGATCAGCATCGCCCAGCGCGGGCCGCCGCCGGCCGCGGCACCCTCGGCGTTGGTGGGGAAAGCCTTGCTGGCGGCCAGGCCCAGGGCGCCCAGCCCGGCGTTCTTGAGAAAACTCCTGCGCCCCGCCTTCATGACGAACTCCCCTTCGGTTCCACGTGGCACTCCCAGCAGGTGGGCGACACCGCCAGGTAGTTGTGGCAGGCGTCGCAGAACTCCTTCTTGTTGGCGTGGCAGTTCATGCACGTCCTGGTCAGGCTCATGGACACGGTCATCCCGGTGGGGGTCACGGTGGTGCGCACCCCCTCCCGCACCACGGCCTCCCGCCACTGGTTCAGCACGTTCATGTGCGAGGCGCGCATGACCGCGGCGCTGTCGACGCATTGCTTCTCGTGGGTCGGAGTCTTCACCTCTGGCCGGGGCGCCGAGGCCACCACCGCGTTGTGCCACACCGGCAGCAGCACCGCCACGAGGAAGATGGCGATGCCGGCCAAGATCTTGCCCCCGTCATACATGGGCGTTGTCCTCCTTTCCGACGAGCGGTTGGCCGCGCAGGTCCGTGGTGCGTTCCTTCTCCCCATCGACCACCAGGGCGTTGGCGACCAGCTCGTGCACACCCGAGATCTTCACCTCCGGCGCCCAGTACTCCACCATGGTGGTCAGGGTGGCGCGATCGATGGCGCAGATGCAGGCCATCAGGTTGACCCCGTAGCGGTCGCGCACGTACTGCACGGCGTTGGCGCGGGGGTAGCCGCCGCGCAGCCGGGCCTCCATGTTCTCGTCGTTGCCCAGACCCGCCCCGCCGGCACAGCAGAAGGTCTGCTCGCGGATGGTGTTCTCGGGCATCTCGTGGAAGCTGCGGCAGACGTTCTTCAGGATGTAGCGCGGTTCCTCGAACAGGCCGAGGGCACGGGCGGGGTTGCACGAATCGTGGAAGGTCACCCGCCAGTGGTCGTTGCGCGAGGGGTCCAGCTTGAGCTTGCCGTGGCGGATCAGGTCGGCGGTGAACTCACAGATGTGCACCGTCTTGGTGGAGGCGGCGTTGGTGAAGACCGTGCCGGTGAAGGGGCTCTTCGGCACCTCGAGAAAGTCCGCCGGGCCGTTCATGGTGTCCATGTACTGGTGCAGCACCCGCCACATGTGGCCGCACTCGCCGCCGATGATCCACTTCACGCCCAGACGTTTGGCCTCGTGGTAGATCTTGTAGTTGAGCTTCTTGATGGTGTCGGCGGAGGTGAACAGGCCGAAGTTACCCCCTTCCGAGGCGTACGCGGAGAGCGTGTAGTCGAGACCTAACTGGTGGAAGAGCAGGAGGTAGCCCATGAAGGTGTAGATCCCCGGGTCGGCAAAGTAGTCCGCCGAGGGGATCACGAAGAGAATCTCCGCCCCCTTGCGGTTGATGGAGGGTTCCACCCGCACGCCGGTCACTTCCTCCAGCTCGTCCATCAGGAACTCGATGTTGTCCTTGAAGGTGTGGGGCTGGATCCCCAGGTGGTTACCGGTGCGGTGGCAGTTGGCGATGGGCTCCACCGCCCAGTTGATGTTGATCCCCACCAGGTTCAACAGCTCCCGCGCCATCATGGTGATGTCCGCGGTGTCGATGCCGTAGGGGCAGAACACCGAACAACGCCGGCACTCGGTGCACTGGTAGAAGTAGTAGAACCACTCCTTCACCACCTCCAGGGTCAGCTCCCGCCCCCCGGCCAGGGAGCCCAGGATCTTGCCGGCGGTGGTGAAGTCCTTGCGGTACACCGAGCGCAGCAGCTCCGCCCGCAGCACCGGCATGTTCTTGGGGTCGCCGGAGCCCAGGTAGAAGTGGCACTTGTCCGCGCACGCCCCGCAGCGCACACAGATATCCATGAAAACTTTGAAGGAGCGATACTTGGAGAGCAGCTCCCGCATCCCCTCGAAGATGATTTCCTTCCAGTTGGGCGGCAGCTTCCAGTCGGCGTCGGTGGGCGACCACTCCCGGGGATTGGGGTAGCCCATGTAGCGCAAGTTCTTGGGCGCCCCGGGGTAGGACCACGAACCCCGGCGCGCCTCGAAGTCGATGTGGGGATCCATCCAGCTTTTCGCCGGCGGTTGAAAGTCGATGTTGAGCAGCTCTTCGCGGGTCTTTTCCATCGTCGCTCACTCCCGATCCAGCGGGATTCCCGCCGCCTTGATCTTGTCGCGGAACTCCTCCTCCCACTCGGCGTAGGTGTGCCCGACGATGGGGGGGTTCCACGGATTGATGTGACGGCGGGCTCGGTTGGAGTTGGCGAGGTTGCGGGTGGGCGAGAGGAACACCCCCGCCATGTGAGTCAACTTGGAGAACGGGAAGTAGGCGAGCAGGGCGCACACCAGGAAGAGGTGGACGTAAAACATGGCGCCCAGCCCCTCGGGCAGCACCGGCCGGAAGCTCGCCAGGCCCACCGCCAGCTCCTTCACCCGGGTGATGTCGGTCTTCCACACGTAGCGCAGCAGCACGCCGCTGCCCGCCACCCCGAGGAGCAGGAAGAGGGGGAAGTAGTCGGCGGCCAGGGAGAAGTACCGCAGACGAGCGTCCAGCAGGCGGCGGCCCAGCAGATAGCCCAGGGCGGCGAGGATCACCACGTCGGTGGCGTAAATCACCGGCAGTCCGACTTCAAAAAAGCCGTCCAGTCCCTGCAGCCAGCCGATCACCACCGGCACCGGCTCGGCGAAGAAGCGATAGTGGCGCAGCAGGATCACCAGAAACGCCCAGTGAAAGGCCAGCGCCCCCGCCCACAGGTACTTCTCCGAGCCGTACACCAGACGCTTGTCGGCGGTCAGCTGCGCCCTGGTGTTGCGGAACAGAGAGCGAAATGTCAACACCTCCAGCGCCACCCGCGCCGCCGCGCCCAGCCCCGTGGCGGGATTGTCGAGGTGAGCGTGGCGAATGAAGGGAAGCGACTTCTGCTGGCCGCAGGTGGTGGGGATGCGAAACGGCACCGGGCTCTTCCCCCAGCCCACCACGCGGGCGATGAGGCCACCCACGAAAATGCCTACCGCCGCGTAGGGAAGCCAGATCCCGAACAGCCCCTCCAGTTTCGCCCCCTCGACGCCGAGGAGGACGAGTGCGACCAGCCCCAAGAAGATCACGAGGGACCAGATGAAACTCATTCCTCTCCACCTCCCTTCCCATCGTCGGCGACTCCGGCCTCGACCAGCATGCCGGCGCGGCGCAACAGCGAGTACACCTGCGCCCGCGCCTCGTGGGCCTTGAGTCGGTACACCTGCTCGCGGCACTCCACCAGCTCGTTCACCGCCGCCAGCGTCAATTCGTCGATCCGCGCATGGAGATCGAGCAGTTCCGCCGCCCTGCCCCCCTCCTCGGCTCCCAGCTCCTGGCTGATGGCCCGCTTGAGCAGGGGCACGAAGCTGACCGCTGCGGCGGGGGCGAGCTGCTGCACGGCGCGCAGCCGAACCACCGCGGCCATCGCCCGGTGAGCCTCCTCGGCGTCTCCGGGGCCGAAGACGGCATCGAAAAGCGCCGGCAGTTCGCGCCTCAGGGTGGCACCGATGGGGTTGGCAAAGCGATCCTTTTCACCGCGCAGAAACGCCGCGCTCTCGGGCGGGTAGGAGGCGATCACCAGCTCGAACCAGCGCTCCAGCACGCTGGCTCGCCGTGCCTGAAGCCATGCGCCCAGCGTCGTCACTGGCGTTCCCCCGGCACAGGCCGGCGTGCGGCCGGCACCATTTGCCTCCCCATCGCGACCCTCCTCGCTCACCCCGGCGTGGCGCCAGGGCAACCTCGCGGGTGTGGCGACCCGACCCCGGGGCACCGTGGTCCTCCCCGTGCGCGCGAGCCTTCACCGCGCGGGTGGATCGACCCGGGATCCTGGGATCGCCGGGTCGATTCCCGCCGCCGGATCAGACGCAGCCGGTGGGCTTGGGCAAGCCGGCGACCTTGCAGGCTCCCTTGGCCGGACCGGAGGGGAACAGCTCGTAAATCTCCTTGAGCGTGAACCCGGTCTCCTTGCAGAGCTTGCGGATCATCGGCGCCACCCCGAACTCCAGGAAGTACTTGCGAAGGTAGTGCACCACCTTCCAGTGGTTCTCGGTCAAATCGCTGACGCCCTCGGTGGTGGCCAGCGCCTTGGCAACTTCCTCGTTCCACTGCTCAGGGTCCTGGATGAAGCCGTCCTCATCCACTTCGAGAGAGATGTTGCCGTGAGTGAAGATCGCCATGTCTTTCCTCCTTACGCTTTCGCGTTCTTCCCAGGGCCACGCATGGCCCCTTATCCTCCGATTTCCAGGACCGGCACTCCGCCTTCAGAGCCGGGCTTCTGGGAGGCCTTCTCCAGGGAGCGCAGGAATTCCGGCGACGGACGGTGCCCCAGCTCCATGGCGGTGGCCGCCGCACGACGGGCCTGCTCCACGTGGCCGGTGGCCAGTAACCCCACCGCCAGGTAGTAGTGCCCGGCGGGGTGCCGGGGCTCCAGCTGCAGCACCCGGCGGTAGCACCGCACCACTCCCTCGGCATCCCCCAGATAGAGGTAGGCCTGCCCCATGTTGTAGTGGGCGAGCACGCAGTCATCCCGGCGGGCCACCGCCTCCTGGTTGGCCTTCAGGCAGCCCGGGAAATCCCACTTCAGGAGCAGCACCCCGCCCAGGTTGACCCAGGCCTCCACCAGGCTGTCGTCCAGCTCCAGCGCCTTGCGGTACAGCTCCTCGGCGCGCCCCACCAGGCCCAGGTCGGTGTAGGCCAGCGCCAGGTTGAAATGCCCCACCGCCGAGGCCGGGTGTGTCGTCAGGTACTCCTGCCACTGCTCGATGCGCTTGCGCGGGCTGCGCTCGCTCACTCCTCGACCTCCTCTCCCCCCGGGGGTGGTCCGTCGCCCAGTTCGATGCCCCAGCCCGCCAGCTCCGCGGCGTGGGGCTCGGTCCATCTCCGATCAGCGTGGTGCAGGGTCGCCAACACCTCGACGAGCTCTCCCCGCAAACCTTCATCGTCCAGATGCGCCACCAGCGCTCCGGCGTACGGGCCTACCACGGCAGGGGCTCGCCTCGCCATGGCCGCCAGCGCCGGTACCACCGCCCCACCGTTGGTTCCCGATTCGTCGTTCAACGCCCAGAGGAAACGGCGCACCAGCTCGACCGCCCTGTCCGGCGATCGCGCCGCCAGCTCGCCCAGGGTGATCGCCGCACCTTCACGAAGTCCCGCCTCCTCATCCCACAGGCGGCCGAGAAGGGCGCGCAGCACGCGCGGGCTGGTGTCGGCCTGACCCGCCAGCTCGACATACTTTCCGCAGCGCAGCTGCTCCACCACTGCCTCCCTCACGCCCATGCCGGCTCGAGGTCACATCTCGAGGCGGCGAACCGGCGCGCCGCCCCGGTCACCGCCTCCGCCCACTGGGGCAGGGAGAGGGCGTGCAGATGGGTATAGGAGGCCCAGACGCTGCCGCGCACCACCGCATCCCGCTGCGCACCGACGCCCACGCCCCGCTCCAGGGTCATCGCCGTCCGCTCGGCGTCCGCGCCGCCGGTCACCGTGGAGTAGTGAAACTCATGCCCCCGCAGGGTGGTGCCCGGGGGGAAGAAGGGGTTGTCGGCGCTTACCCGTCCCTCGACGTAGCCGTGCCCCTGGGGCCTGGTGCGCTGCTCCACCGCGAGGTCCAGCACCCCCGCCATGGGGAAGGTACGCCCACCCACCTCGAGGGTGCGGGCCAGCAGCATCAAACCACCGCACTCGGCGTAGGTCGGCATCCCCAGGGCAGCCGCCCGGCGGAGCGCCGTCAAGAACATCTCGTTGGCCGCCAGCCGTTCGGCGTACACCTCCGGAAAACCGCCACCGACAACCACCCCGTCCACGTCAGGAAGCCCCTGATCGCGCAGGGGCGAGGCGAACACCAGTTCGGCGCCCGCCGCCGCCAGCGCCTCCAGGTTTTCCGGGTAATAGAAGCTGAAGGCCTCGTCCCGCAGCACCGCCAGTCGCACCGGTGATCCGCGGCGCGGCATCACCTGCTGGGGCAAGTCCACCACCGCAGCGGTGCGAGCGATCGCCAACACCTGCTCCACATTCACGTGTTCCCTGACGGCCCGGGCGGCGCGCTGCACCGCCTCGTCCCGCTCCGGTCGCTCGGCGGCGGTGACCAGGCCCAGGTGCCGGCCCGGCAGCGGGTCATCGCCCGTGGAAAGCCGCGGCAGGGCGCCGAGTACCGCCACCCCGGCTCCCTCCTCGACCGCACGGCGAATCAGGGCCTCCTGGCGGCCAGTGCCCACCCGGTTGAGGATCACCCCGGCCAGATCCACGTCCGGGTCGAAAACCCGGCAGCCCAGCACCAGCGCGGCAACGGTCCGTGTCACCTTGGTGGCGTCCACCACCAGCACCACCGGCGAGGCCAGCCGCGACGCCAGGGCGGCGGTGGAGTGCGTGCCCTCCGCGTCCAGCCCGTCGTACAGGCCGCGATTCCCCTCGATGACGATCACGTCCGCCTGCTGGGCCGCCGCGAGAGCCCGCCCCAGCCCTGCTGCGTTCATGAGGAAGGTATCGAGGTTGCGACCGGGGCAGGAGGCGGCGACGCCGAGCCATGCGGCGTCGATATAGTCCGGCCCCTTCTTGAACGGGACCACCCGCAGGCCCTTTTCACCCAGCGCCCGCACCAGCCCGAGGGAGACCAGCGTCTTGCCGCTGTCTCCCGCCAGGCCAGCAATGGTCACGCGGGGCGTGGAAAGCCGCACGGGCAACCCTCCATCCTCACACCAGATCCAGGAAGCCGCAGGGGCACTCCTCGGCGCACTTCTTGCAGCCGTCGCACACTTCCAACTTCACCTTGTAAAAATCCCCCAACTGAGGATCGGCGATCTTGGTGAAGCAGTTGTTCTGGCAGTACATCCAGCAGTTCTCACAGGCGAAGCACTTGCCGCAGGAGAAGCAGCGGGTAACCTCCTCCAGCGCCTGCTCCTGGGTGATGCCCAGATCGACTTCCTCCAGAGGCCTGGCCAGGCGCTCGGCGGCAGGGCGAACGGTTCGCTCCGCCCGGGGCTTGTCGGGGTACCACGCCATCTTGATCCTCTCGGGCCCCACCTTGGGCCTGGCCGGGGCGGCCTTCGGCTGTCCGCCGCGCAGCGCGGCCGCGATGGCCTGCGCCGCCTTCGCCCCCTGGCCAATGGAAATGGTGGCGAGGCCGAGGCCGATGTTGTCGCCGCCCGTCCACACCCCCTCCACCCCGGTGCGCCCCCACTCGTCGCAGGAGAGCCAGTCCTTGCCCAGCTCCTCGCTCCCCAGCCTGGCCAGGTCGGGCTGCTGGCTGACCGCGGTGATGATGGTATCCACCGGCAACTCGTAGACATCGCCGGGAATCGGAACGGGACGCCGCCGCCCGGACGAATCGGGCTCCCCCAGCGCCATCCGCTGCACCTTCATGGCCCGCACCGAGCCATCCTGGTTGCGCAGGATCTCCACCGGCGCCGCCAGGTACTCGATGCGGATCCCCTCCTCCAGCGCCTCCTCGATCTCCCGCTCGATGGCTGGCATCTCCGCCCGGGTGCGGCGGTACAGGATGGTCACTTCCGCGCCCATACGCTTGGAGACGGCCGCCGAATCCATGGTCACCCGCTTGGACACCCGCGCCGCGTCGATGGCCGTATCGCCGCCGCCGATGACCACCACGTTGGGTCCCACCTCGACGCGCTTGCCGGCGTTGACGTGGTTTAAGAACTCGGTGCCGGTCCACAGCCCCGGACCGTCCTCACCGGGGACCCCCAGGTTCTTGCCCTGGTGGGCGCCGATGGCGACGAAGATGGCCTGGAAGTCGCGGCGCAGCTCGGCGAAGGAGACGTCCTTGCCCACCGTCACCCCGCACCGGATTTCCACGCCCAGATCCTCGATCTTCTTGACTTCTGCGTCGATGATGTGGCGGGGCAGGCGGTACTGGGGGATACCGTAGCGCAGCATGCCCCCGACAGCTGGCAGCGACTCGAACACGGTCACCCCGTACCCGCGGCGGGCCAGCTGATAGGCGCACGACAGGCCGGCCGGACCGGCGCCGATGACGGCGATGCGCTCGGCGAACGGCCCCCCCTCGTCTAGCCTGGGGAGGGGCAGATTCTGCTGGATGCCCCAGTCGCCGATCACCCGCTCCACCGAGTTGATCGCCACTGCCCCGTCCTTTTCCTTGCGGTTGCACTGCTTCTCGCACGGGTGCGGGCAGACCCGCCCCATGATCGCGGGGAACGGGTTGGTCTCCACCTCGAGATACCAGGCCCTGGTCAACGCCTGTTCGAGGGTCAAGCCCAGCTTCTCCCGCAGGGCGATGGTCGTCAGCCAACCGCGGATGTCGTTGCCGCTGGGGCAGCGATCGGTGCAGGGGGGAAGCTTCTCCTGCTGCACCGGCCGCAACGGCGAGAGCTGCCCGCCAGATCCCTTGGAGGCAAACGCAAACGCCGGCTTCTTGACGTCATCCTTCTTCTTGAGCAAGCCCATGAGTACCGCCTCCCGTTCCTATCGACGCGGGCTACGCGTACGGGTACATCCCCTTCTTGAACTGTTCCAGCTCGTCGAGCAGGCGATCGTGCTTCTCCTCGTCGATCAGCAGGTACTCCAGGATGACCTTGTGGACCACCGAGAACGCCTTCTTCTTCAATTCCTTGGCCAGTTCCACGGTTTCCCGCTCGAGGGCGATGTGCTCCTCGATCTTGTCCCAGATCTCCGCCAGCTCCTCCGGCGTCAGGGAAGCGGCCTGCTTGGTGAGGGTGTCGATGAGGAACTGCTGCACCCGATGATGCTGCCCCGAGTCGTTGCGGATGATCTCCATCACCTGGCGCACCAGCGGATTCTGGGTGCGCGACATGATCTCCGAGCACTGCTCGATGCTCTTGCGCTCGATCGCCTGCCACCGTTCCAGCAGTTCGACCATGGCCGCCGACCGGTTTGCTCCCTTGGCTTCCGACATGGACACACCTCCACTTTCTTTCAGCGTTGGCTGCGCCCTGGGACCGGCAATCGCCGGTCCCAGGGCAGGCCACGCAGCTCGTTAACTCCCCGCCTCCGGAGGCAGCGTGATGTAGCTCCCACCCACGTAGGAGTAGGTGCACTTCCCGGAGTCGATCAGCTGGCGAATGGCCTGCTTGCACAGCTGCTTGTCGCAGCGCTCCTCGCCGAACTGCTCGATCATCGCCTTGGTGAGGTCCATCGCCTTCAGGTTCTTCTTGCCGTAGGTCGACTTGACCAAGTCGAACATGGCGGCGGCGACCTCGTCCACGCTTACAGGATCGGCCATGGCCTTTCCCCCCCTCGTCAGTGCTTCAACTGCGCCGAGCGCTTGTAGGTCTCGCCGGCGTGCGTGAAGTCGTCGATGTGGTACTTGGTGAACGGCAGGCCGGTGAGCTTGAAGAAGCGCGGCCAGCCGATGCGCTCCACCCATTCGGACATGCGCTCGTACTTGCGAGCGTTGGCGGCGTACACCTCCACCAGGTGCTTGACCGCCTCCACGGTTTCCGGCCACCGCGGCGGGTTGTTGGGCAAGAACGGGATCACCAGCTTGGAGAACTTGGGCTCGGTGCGGGCATTGGAGACCTTGCCGCCCACCCAGATGGAGAGCCCGTCGGTCTTGGCGTTGTTGATCTTCACCGCCGGGCAGACGGTGAAGCAGTTGCCGCAGTACATGCACAGGTGCTCTTCGATGTGGATGGACTGCTGACCGTCCACCGTGGCCGGCCGGATGGCGCCGGTCGGGCAGGAGGCGATGAGCGTCGGCAACTCGCACATCTTCGGCAGGTTGGCGTGATCGATCTCAGGCACCCGGGTGTGCACCCCCAGGATGGCGATGTCGGAGCAGTGCACCGCGCCGCACATGTTGAGGCAGCAGGCGAAGGCGATACGCAGCTTGGCCGGCAGGTTCATGTTGACGAAGTGGGGGTACAGCTCGTCCATCAGCGACTTGACCACGCCAGAGGCGTCGGTGGCGGCGGAGTGACAGTGCACCCACCCCTGCGTATGGACGATGGCGGAAATGGCGTTGCCCGTTCCGCCCACCGGGTAGCCCAGATCGTGGAGCTCCTGGATGAGCGCGTCGATCTTGCTCTCATCGGTGAGCAAGAACTCCACGTTGTTGCGGCTGGTGAAGCGCAGGTGGCCGCCGCAGTACTTGTCGGCGAGGTCGGCGAAAAGCCGGATGGACTTGACGTTGAGGAGGCGGGGCGTACCCGCCCGCACCGAGTACAGCTTGTCGCCCGATTCGGCCACGTGCACCAGCACGCCAGGGCGGGGGTTCTCGTGGTACAGCCACTTGCCGTAGTTCTTCTTGATGATCGGCGGCAGGAACTGCTCGTAGTGGGGAGGCCCGATATCGGTTTTCCGGGGACTGGCTGACATACGCTGTTCTCCTTCTTTGGCTCGCGGCGACTTCAAGCCTGCTCTTCGTGCAGCTCTTCGCCGAAGAAGATGTAGGGGTTGGTGCGCGGGTAGGCGATCATTTCCGGAACCGGATCGAGACCGATCTGCTCCAGGAAGTTGCCCAGCCCGACACGCTGGATGAACTCACCGACGCGCTCGCGGTTCTTGCCGTGCTCGCCCCAGAGGTCCCAGATGGCCTCGGTGAGCTCCTTGAGGTCGCTGTAGGGGGGCTCCATCTCGATGAAGGGCACGAACACGCTGGACAGCAGGGCGCCACCGACGATGGGGGCCTTGGCGCCAATCAGCACCGTGCACCCGCGCTCCTTGCCCGGGCGCAGCGCCTTGGGCATCACGTTGATGCAGTGCATGCACTTGACGCACTCGCTGTTGTCGATGGTGAGGTTGGTCCCGTCCCAGCTCATGCAGCGGGTGGGGCAGCGCTCGCACACGTCCTTCTGGATGTCCACCGTGCCGCTGGCGGCGTACTGTCGCACCTGCTCGGCATCCATCTGGATGTCGTCCTTCCAGGTGCCGATGAAGGACATGTCGGCGCGCGCCACCGAGGCCACGCAGTCGTTGGGACAGCCGGCGAACTTCAGCTTGTACTTGTAGGGGAAAGCCGGACGGTGCAGCTCGTCCTGGTAGGTCTGGGTGAAGTCGTAGCAGGCCGCCAGGGTGTCGTAGCACGCCCACTCACAGCGCGCCGGGCCGCAGCACGCCGACGGTGTCCGCATGTCGGAGCCGGAGCCACCGAGGTCGAAGCCGATCTCCGTCAGCTTGCCGAAGATCGGCTCCAGCTGATCGGTGGTGGTCCCCAGCAGGATGATGTCGCCCGTGGAGCCGTGCATGTTGGTGATTCCGGAGCCGTGCGCTTCCCAGATGTCACAGATCTTGCGCAGGGCGTCGGAGGTGTAGAACCACCCCGCCGGCTGGTTGACACGCATGGTGTGGAAGTGGGCGATGTGGGGGAACTCCTCAGGGAGGTCGGAGTAGCGCCCGATCACCCCACCGCCGTACCCCATGACGCCGACGATGCCGCCGTGCTTCCAGTGCCCGAGATGTTCCTCGTAGGACCGCTCCAGCTGCCCGAGCAGGTCCTGGACCACCGGCGTGTCGGCGCTCTTCTTGAGCTCCTTCACGAAGCTCGGCCAGGGCCCCTTCTCGAGCTCGTCGAGTAGCGGCGTTTCTCTCTTCTTCTCACTCATGGCAGCTCCTTTCCCGATATGGACGAAGGCCTCGATTCTGGCTCCTGCTCTACTGTGGCTGGCGGAGGCGGGACCTTCCCTGGCGCCGGAGGCGGATCGCACCACCGAAATCGCCTCCCGTCGCCGTTCACGCCCCTCCTCGCTTGGTTGCCCTGGTCACTGTTCCGCAGCCCTTTCGGATGTGCTTGCCGCACGACACAGCTCGCACCCGCCGGTGCGAATCGCTGCAATCGTTGTGCCATCGATATCAACGCCTGCGGCAAAGGTGGCAAGCCCTTTTCCGGAGCATGCTTCAAGGCGGCGGGGCGGCCTCGGGTTAACTCGCCCCTTCCTCCTGTTACGCTGGGGTGACGGCACCACGCGAGCTCGCCCCGATCAGCGATTTCACAGTAGCCTCATGGCTTTCCCTCCCACCCAGGGAGCGGCGCTGTGTCGAGCAGGTAACGCGGGCGTAACCGCTCGCCGGCAAGCCGTCCTGCCGCCTATTGGCCAGGAAAGAAGGTGTAGCTGGCCCAGGTTAACACCGCCAGGAGCACGATTCCCAGCACGATGCTCCAGGTGATGAGCTTCTTCTCGATGGGCAGCAGCTCCTCCCGCTGCATGCGCTGCAGTTCCTCAGCGAGGCGGGGCTGGGGGTCCTTCTCCATACTCCCCTCCTACCCTCCCACCACCGGCGGGGTGACACCGTGGAAGAAGATCCACGAGATCAACAGGCCAACCCAGATGATGAAGCCGAACAGACAGATGGCGTAGATCGCGGCGAGCCGGCCGATGCCTTCCTCCCACAGCTTGCGAAAGTTGGACACCACGCCGATGGTGAAGAAGGTCATGGCGAAGAACAACTGCCGGAACACGTTGGCCTCGCCGGAAGCGGCCTTGGCCGCCCCCACCAGGTGGGGGAAGGCCATGCACAGGGCCAGGGTGGCCGCGAAGGTGCCCACGTACCCCAGCACGAACTTGGGGAAGCGCTCCCAGATCTCGCCCACCCTCACCTTCTCGCCTGGCTTGCGTTCGATCACCGTGCACCACAGGATGGCCAGGATGAACGCCCACACGCCGATGAAGATGTCAATGAACACCTTCACCGTGGTGGTGGCCATGAGGATCCACCCCTCCTTCCACTCCACCCCCATGACCGCCAGCGCCTTGGCCCGCACCAGGGAATCGGTGATGGCGCCGGAGGCAACGGCGGCCCCGTCGGTCTTGACGGCCAGCCCCATCCAGGCCCCGGCGACCATCGGCTCCTTGTAGAGGAAAACCTGGGCGGCGAACGGCAGCAGCACCAGCTCCACCACCGCGAAGATCACCACCAGGGAGGACACCATGATGGGCACCACGGGGCGCGCGCGGATGGCTCCACCGGTGGCAATGGCCGCGGACACCCCGCAGATGGAAATCCCCGAGGCGAGGGGCGCCGCCCACTCCCGGCTGAAGCCGAAGTACTTCCTGGCCACCAGGTACACCACTGCCCAGTAGATCAGGTAGGCCTCGACGATGGCGCACAGACCGCGGAAGATGACCGCCGAGGCCAGGCTCAGGGCCTCCACCGCCTTGACGCCCAAGCCCGCCCCCATGATGACGATGGCGGTCTTGATGTAGAGCTCTGGCTTGGTGGCCTCGGCGATCCTGGTCGCCGTCCGGGGAAGAAAGTTGCCCACCACCAATCCGGCCAGCAGGGCCAGGATGTAGCCGGCCTCCCCGGTCAGGTTCAACGACCAGGAGATTCCGAGCTTTTCGAGCTTGTCCGGGGTTGCGGCCACGTAGGCGAAGTGGCCGGCCACCCAGCACAGGTAGGAAGCGGCAAAGATCACCACGAACCCGGACGCGAAACGGCGCACGTTGGCCTCCAGCCCCCGCGCCGCCACCGTCATGATCACCAGCAGGAAGAGAAACGTCAGGAGTAACGAGCCCAGCCCCCCCAGCCCAGCGTAACCCTTGGAGACCGGCTCCATGATCTGGGTGAAGGAGGTCCAGACGTTGGTCTTGACCGCCCAGCCGAGCAGATCCGCACCGGCGAGCAACCCCATCGACAGCGCAAAGATGACCAGGCCCAGCCACAGCGACATCCAGTCTTCACTCTTCAACAGCGACCGCGAGGATGTCATCGCAGCACTCCCCTTAAAATCCAGCTCCCTGCGCCGGCGGGAACGCTGCTTCACTTTCTCCCCGCTCGGGCCGCCGAGTGCCGGTGAGATTTCAGCCTCTGTCACCTCCCGGGGGCCCGCCCCCAGTAGCGTCTGAACACCGGGGCTCTAGTGGAACTCCCACTCCAGGAACCCCTCGGGCACCCCCTCGGTGGCGTTGACGATCAGCTCGACCAACCCACCGTAGAGCAAGTTTGTTCGCTCGAATACGTTGTAAGCACGGAAGAGGTCGCGGAACTGTCCCTTGCAGTTGGAGCAGGGAGCGCACAGGTACTTGGGGATCGACGGATCCAGTTCCCCCTCGAAGGCATCCAGAATCTGCTTCAGCTTCACGCGCCCCGCCACCAGGTACTTCCAGGAGGCGAAGTTGTTGGGGTTCATGATGGCGAACCCGGAGCCCCCGCCGCAGCAGTAGTTCTCTACCCCGTGGGGGGTCATTTCCCGGAAGCGGGGGGCGATCTTCTGCAGGATGCGTCGCTGGGGCATGACGATCCCCATCGCCCGCACCATGTTGCAGGGGTCGTGCAGGGTGACCGGGAAGTCGTTGCGCTCGGGCAGGAACTTCAGCCGCCCGGACATGACGATATCCTCCATCAGGGTGAGACAGCTTTCCCGCGGGATGTTGTACTCCTGGGAAAAGATGCGGTCGGCGATCACGGTCAGTGCCTTGTGGGCGTGGCCGCATTCGCCGATGACGACCTTTTTCACCCCCAGCTTCTTGGCGATTTCGGCGTGCTTCAACGCCACCCGCGCCAGCTGGAAATCGTCGTACCACAGGCCGTAGTTGACCGCGTCGTAGCCGGCGATGTCCGAGGACAGAGTCCAGGAGATGCCGGCCATCTCCAGCATGATGGCGAAGGCGCCGGGGTTTTCCGGCCAGGACAGGATTTCCCCGGCGTTGTGGATGAGCAGCACGTCGGCCCCCGCCTTGTCCCAGGGCGTCTCGATCTTGAAGCCCACCTTCTCGCTCATCTCCTCGTCGATGAACTCGATGTTGTCCTTCACCACCGTCGGCGGCATGCCGGTGGAGGACCCCACCTTGAGCTGCTGCACCGAGCCCGTGCGGTGGCATTCCTGCGCCGCAATGCCCAGCTCCTGGGAGAACAACTTGCGTAGCTCGTGGGAGATCAGCCCGTTGTCGACGCCGATGGGACAGGCCTGGGTGCAGCGACGGCACAGGGTGCAGCGATGCGCCAGCTCCGCCAGGCGCGCGAAGGTGCTCCAGTTCAGGTCCACCGAGCCGGTGAGCGCAGCCTTCACCGGGTTGCCGCCGTTACCGTGGCGGGCGGCCAGCCGGCGCAGCACGTCGGCCCGGTAGGAGGGCCGGTAGACCTCGTTGCGCCCCGAGCCGACGAAGATCGGACACGCCTCGGCACAGGTCTGGCAGTGGGTGCAGTGCTCCAGCGACAGAGTCAGCGGTTGCAGGAACGTCCAGTTGTTCTCCTTGCTCAGGAGCTTCTTCAAACCGGCGACGAAACCCTCCAGCAGCTTCTTCTCCTCCTCCGGGGAGGATGGCCGCTTGAGGCTGAGTGCGGAGACGCCGTCGAGGGAAGCTTCCACTTCCTGCCGCCGCTCGGCCGCCAGCTCCTTCCACAGCTTGGCCGGGTCGTCCTGATCGAAAGGCGGTGGCAGGGGAGCCAGCTCCTGCAGATTGACCGGTGAGAGGACCTCGGCGGGTCTGCCGATATCTTTCACCCTGATCGGGTTGATTCGTGCCTGGGCCATCGTACTTATTCCCCCCCTTCCTGGGCCACATCCACCCAGGTCTTCTTCCCGTCGCCACGGATGTGGGGCGCCGACCACGACACGGGAAGCATCAGTAGTTTCTGCGCCTTCTTCTCGATCCCGGTACCCGGCAGGTTGGGCAGGTCCTCCCACCGCACCGAATGCCAGGTGAAGTACTTCGTGAACATGTGCGCCATGTGGCTCCACGGCATGTAGATGAGGAACAACCCCAGAATTCCCACCTGGGCCATGAACCACCCGGAGGCGGGCGTGACTGCCTCACCTCGCATCAGACCCGCCAGAAAGTTGCCAGCCTGCGCATAGGAACGATCAAAGGTGACGAAGCTCCCCCACGATGCCGCGAACAGCAGCAGGAACAGCCACAGGTGCACGAAATCGGCCGGCGACGAGCTGCGCCGCAGCTCGGCCTGGCCCAGGCGACGGAGGAGAAGAAGAAGCGTACCGAGGGTTCCCAGGCCCAGGCCCACGGCCCCCCACACCGACATGAGAGCACCACCGGCGAGAAAGGTGAGGGGACGAAAGCCCACCGCCACCGCCATGCCCCCTGCCAACAGTGCCGCCCCCATGGCGAACAACAGGTAAAGGCCGTAGTGGAACAGCAGCGACGGCAGCCACAGGCCCGGGTTGTGCTCGTGCACCTGTTTGAGGGTCAGAACCTCCTCCAGGATGACCTTGACCTCGCCGAACTTGGAGCTCTCCCGCGGCTTGGTCCACCAGTTGACCTCCTCGAAGTAGGAGCCGCCGTAGCTCGCCTTCCCCTTCTCGTGCGCCACCGGGTACAGCTCCCAGCGCAGGTGCATGGGCATGGTGGCGTACTTGATCGCCTTGTAGGCGCAACCCAGAACGAAGCCAGCCAGCGTCACATACGCCCAGATGTGCAGGAATCCCATCTCACCCTTCCTTCCGATCGGGAACCTCGCCTCCCCGATCACCGCGCCTACTCATGAAAGATGCATGCCAACCCGATCGGCTTCCCAGCCGAGGACACGTTCTTTCCCCCCGCAGTGTGGCCTGGCCGCTGGCCCGACGGGCCACCCCGCGCCTTTGCCCCCCGGTCCGAGCACCCCCACGGCAAAACCATACACCATGACGCAGGCATCGCAAAAGGGGTGGCCGCCTCCCGTGGGTGTTTACCCCTTCCCCTCCCCACCGTGAAACGACCGGAGGGGCCTGATCGACCTGCCAGCCCTCGCAGGCCCCGACATCACCGACGTCAACCCGCCACCATCCTGCGACAGTGGCCGGTCGGGCACCGCCCGTCCACCAGATGGGCCTCGATCTCGGCTCGGAAGGCTCCCAGGGCGCTGGCCACCAGTCGGCCGGCGCCCCGCCCCAGCTCGCAGCGAGCGGTGGCACGCAGGTGAGCTGCCGTCTCCTCCACCGCCGCCAGCGAGCCACCACCCAGCCTCCCCTCCGCCATGGCGGCGAACGCCTCGTGGAGCGCCCTCACCCCGGTGCGACCAGGCGCACAGGCGCCGCAGGCCTCCCTCACCAGGGTCGAGAGCAGGCTGGCCAGCAGCGCCACCACGCACGTCGACTCCCCGAGCAGCAGCACCGAGCCGCGCGAGGCGACCCTCTCTTCCCTCCCCCACCGCTGGAACACCCCCAGCAGTCCGCCGGACAACGCCCCCTTGACCGGCGCGGCGATCCCCGGCGCGGGCACTGCCGAGACCTGGAGGAGACCCTCCAGCGTTGTCGCTGCCGGCACCTCGACGACCGCAGGAGTAGCCAGGTGGCCGACCAGAGTGACCAGCCGCAGACCGGCGAGCAGTCGAGCTTTCCCCGGGTCGTCCTCGGGCATCCCCAACACCGCGCCCAGCCGCGCCGCCGACTCCGGGTCGATGACCAGAGCCGGGGGCAGCCCGTCGGCCACCGCTCGCGGGGCTGGCGTCAGTGTGCCTTCCCCGAGAACGCAGCGGCGCAGCGCCGACTCATCGATGGCCACCAGGCGACGGGGGAGGGGAACCACGGTCATCTCGAAGGAGAGGCCCCCACCCAGAATGGACGGCCCCAGCAACCCCCGCCGACGCGCCAGGGCCACCGCCAGCTCCACCTGCTCGACGAGGTGGAGGGCCCCGGACGGAGGCATCACCACCCCCTGGCGGGCGCCGCACAACAGACCGGTCAGGATCACTCCTTCGATGACGGCGAATGGGTCCCCCCCGAGCAGGAGCGAATCGGCGACAAGGTGCCCTTCGCTCGATACGCAAGGGCACAGGACGGTGGAGACCCCGACGGCACTGGCGGCGACAAGGGCGCGCCCCAGCGGCTGCCCCTCCTCGTCGCGCAGGCTCAGCCCCGATGCTTCGACCCTCGCCAGACTCCTCGCCAGACCGCCCCCCGCCCCCACCACCCGCTCCAGCGAGCGGAATCCACCGCTGGCGACGTACTCCTCCAGGGAGCACGGGTCCACCACCCCACAGCGCCGCAGCACCCCGGAAGCGGCCGCGCCGTCGTCCCCCGGCCAGACCGCCTCGGAAGGTGTGAAGCTCCGATCTCGACAGAGCTCGGCAACCAGGGCCGCGGCCCGCGCCTCGTCCACCCCCCTCACCCGCCAACCCGTCGGACTGGCGGCCACCGTCACCATCCCCAGGTCGCCACCACGGCATCCGACGCGGACGACCCGCAAGCTGAGATCGGCACCACGCTCGGCCAGGCTCCGTGAAATCACCTCGGCGACGCGGTCGGCAGCCCGCACCGAACAGCCGCTACCGTTACACACGAGCAGCTCTCGCACCCCCAGATCGACGGCCGCCTGGGCCCGCCTGGCCACACGCTCGCCCACGTGTTGTCGGACTCGCTGCAAGTCCTCCTGGCGCCAGAGAGATGCAGGAGCCCCGCGCAGCGGCGGGCGGTGTCGGCGAACGGGCGAGGCACTTTTCCCGGCCCCCAGTTCCCGGGCCGCCAGCGGCGTCAGCTCCTCGTACCGGCTGGACCCCTCCTCCGCTATCGGCGCCCCCCAGCACGCACCCAGGCAGGGAAGGACACTCGCCTCGGCACCGGCGGCGCGATGAACGCCGAGACCGTGGGGCAGGAGGCAGGCCGCGCCACCGCAGAGCCGGACCGCCGGTCCGGATGGCGGGTGGGAGGACAGGTCAGGATCAAAACTTACTACCTGCTGGACGATCACCGATGGCACTGCCAGTCGCCGCGCCAGCGCCTCCTGGATCGGCGGCGACACGAAACCCAGCGACTCGTTCAGGCGCCCCAGGATGGCACCCAGCGCGCCGGGCGCCCCCCGGGAATCCTCCACCAGCTCATCGACGATGGCGGCGTCGCCCTCTGACAACAGGGCCAGATCCTCCTCGTACGCTGCCCCTGCCGGCCAGTCCGCCGTCGAAGGTGGTCCTCCGCCACTCACCTGGACCTCCGCACATCCACCAGCCTGGCCTCGCCGTCCACCGCCAGGAAGGCGCCCAGCCCCTCGGCGTTGGACTGCCACAGCACCACCGCCGAGGAGGGACGCACGGTGCGGTCGACACGGACCACCATCATTTCCTCTCCTGTACCGGTGGTCAGATGAGCCCGACCGCCGGGCGTGAGCCCGAACGCAGCCACGTCCTCGGGGGCCAGTCGCACCGCGACGATGGGTGCCAGGCCTCGCAGCACCGCGGAGTAGCGAGTTACAGACCCGGAGTGCAGCAACTGCGGGGAGACGTCCAGCAGCATGCCGCGCCAGGTCCGCGGCGGGGGTGGCGGCGGCGGCGGAACCAAGGTGGGCGCTGGACGCCGACCCCGAGCCTCGAGGTGGGCCTCGAAGACCTCGTACAGGGCCTTGTCGACCTCCTTCTCGGAGGGCAGCGGCATGCCCAGCCGCCGGGCCAGTTCGCGAAAGATGGCTCCATCGGGCGCCACGCCCGCCGGTGGAGCCACCGCCGCGCGCAGCTGCCGCCGCACCCCGTCTGCTCCTACCACGGTCCCTTCTCGCTCGGCCAGGATCGACACCGGCAGAACCACGTTGGCGGCCCGGGTGGTCTTGGTCAGGAAGGCATCCTGGACCACCACGAAGGCAGCGCCCTCCAGACCGTCCCGCCGGTGCGTGGCGCGCGGCCAGCCTCCCAGGGGATCGTGCCCGACCAGGTAGAGGAACCCCACCTCCCCCGCCCCGGCCCTGGCCATGGCGTGCACTGGCTCCCATCCGGGCTCGCCGGCGCTGTCCCCGCCCGGCAGCAGTCGGGGATGCAACCCCACGTCCAGACACCCCTGCAGGTTGGCCTTCTCCCCCAAGATCAGCAGCCCGCCCCCCGGCACCCGGTGAGACCCCAGGAGGACCAGCAGCGCCGCGGCGGCGCGCGCCACGGCCGCCTCGTCCCCCGGTATTCCCATCCCGGCGGGCAACACGACGACCACGCGGCGCGCCCGCCCGAGTCGTCGTGCCAGCGCCGCCAGGCGCGCGGGATCGATCCCGGTAAGCCCCTGCACCACCTCGTCGGTGTACTGCAAAACCCCAGCCTGCCACTGGTCGAAACCCGCCACACCCGCCGCCTGCCGGGCCCTTGTCGCCGATTCGGTCAGCAGGTGACGGCAGACCCCATAGATCAACGCCTCCTCGCCGAGGGGGCGTACAGGCAGAAACTCATCGACGTGTCGCTCCAACCCCCCGGAAAGAGCGTGGGCCATGACCACCTGCTGCCCGCGCCGCCGCCTACCGGCGAGAACAACGCTCTTCACCAGCGGGTGAGTGCGGGAGGGGTCGGCCCGCAGGACCAGCACCAAGTCGGCGGCGGCCAGATCCGCGAAGTCCGCGGTGGACCTGGCCGTGCCCAGCACCGGGCGAAGTCCCTCCACCAGCGCCCTCGCCCCTGCCGCCAGCCCGACCCCCACGTGGGGTGAACCGACCGTGACGCGCATGAAGTGCTGCAGCAGGAACGCGTCCTCGCAGGTCAGCCGAGGCGTGCCAAAGGCCACCAGGGCGCGCCCCTGCGCCTGGGCCTGGCGCACCCCCTCCACCACCGCCTGCAGCGCCCGCTCCCACGACGTCGGCACCAGGCGACCCTCCTGCCGCACCAGCGGTGAGGTCAGCCGCTCGGGGGAGACCAGCACATCGTGGGCAAACCTCCCCTTGGCGCACAGCTGCCCGCGGTTGGGTAACCAAGAGACCTGGCTCTCGACCGCCACCACGCGCCCGTCCCGCACTGCGGGTTGGAGCTGACAGCCGCACGGGCACAGCGAGCATGTGGTGATCTGGCCAGTCCCCAGCCGCCGCGGCACCGGCTCGAGGGGTGGCCGCAGCTGCAAGGCGCCGGTAGGGCACGCCGCCACACACTGGCCGCAGTACTCGCAGTCCAGTACCCGGGATGCGAAGGTACTGACCAGGGTGTCTTCGCCCACGCGCTGCAGGCCCAGGGCCGAGACCCCCTGTACCTCGTGGCAGAGGCGGATGCACAGGGTGCACAACACGCAACGGTCGGGCTGGTGGACGATGAGCGGTGAACGCACCCCGGAGGTTGCTCTCGCGTCCCATCGCCGGACGTCGTCACCCGCAACCCCCAGGCGATGGAGCAGCAGCTCCAGCGTGCAACGGCCCGAGGCCGGGCAGACGGGACAGTCCAGACGATGCTCGCCGAGCAGCAGGACCAGCTGCCGCCGCCGGGCCCTCTGCACGGCGGGCGAGTCGGTTTCCAGAACCATTCCCTCGACGACCGGGGTTTCGCAGGCCGGCACCAGCTCCCCCTCGCGGTCGCGCCGGCTGACCACGCACAGCCGGCACCCGCCGTAGGGCGTCACCCGCGGGTCGAAGCACAAAGTGGGGATCCAGATTCCCGACCGCCGAAGGAGCCCCAGGACAGACTCACCGGCCTTCGCAGCCAGATTCCGACCATCGACGGTGACCGACACCACCTCGGGCACTCTAGCCTCCCGCCAGTGGCCGCCGGCGACGCAGCAGATACCGGGTGCGGGCGCGATTCCCCACGGCGCTCAGCCCGGTGGGAGGGGACTGCCAGCTCTTCCGCTCCCAGTCATCGTGGAGCAAGAACTCCATCACGTGCACGGCAGCCGACCCGCTTCCGGCCAGGGTGTGCCGGCACCCCGCACAGGCCGTCACCCAGGGACCGGGAGCTTCCGAGACCCGCCGCGCCGTGAAGCGATGCGCCAGCTCTGCATCCACCGCCGCCACTCCTCCTCCCCGCCCACAACACCGGGTCCGGCGGCCCGAGTACTCCACCTCGCGCACTCTGGCGCCGCTCGCCTCCAGCAGTCGACGCACGGCCTGCTGCGCGCCGACATCGCAGCGACCCCGGCAGGAATCCTGGATGGTCACCTCGACGCCGTCCCGCCGCGCCGTCGGCGTCCAGACCCTGGCCAGCACCTCCCACGCCGATGTTGCAGCCACCTGTGGCACTCGTTCCCGCAGCAAGGAAAGACACCCCGGGCACGCCGCCAGCACCTCCTCCGCTCCCGACTCTGCGATCACCCGGGACAGGCTCTCCAGGTGCCTCGAAAGCTCCTCTTCCATCCCCAACGCCAGCAGCGGCGACCCACAGCAATGCAGGAGGACGCCGAGGCCCGGCAAGGCGGCACGTAGCAGGTCATAGGTGGCTGCCACCACGGTGGGCGAGCTCACCGGCCAGTTGCACCCCGGGAAGAACAGGCGCCGCGTCTTGCTCCGCCCGGGCTCGCTCATCAGCAAGGTGGCCCTGGGTTTGACGGCATCCCGAAAGGCGCCCAGCAGATCGACGTGGGCTGCGAGGGGTGCTCTCTTTCGCGCCACGGCGACGCGCCGGGCCTGCAGGAGGAGGGCCCCGATGGGCAGCCTCTCGGGGCAGACCTCCGCGCACAGACCGCACAGGGTGCAGGAGTACACCATGGTGAGGTGCGCTTCCGGCTCCCCCCGGACCTGCCGTGCCAGCTCCATGGGGGAATTGCAGTACTGGGAGAGGAAGTCGCAGTCGTCGACGCAGAGGCGACACGAACACTGCAGGCACCGCTCCCCCTCCCGGCGGGTCTGGGACTCGTCCAGCGCCGGCCCGGCGGGTGCCAGCAGGTCGACGGCGGATACGCGCCGACGGCGCTCCTCCTCGCCCACCTCCAGGCGCCAACGCAAACGCTCCACCGTGGGGCCCGCCCCGACCTCGCGCCGGGAGGTCGGGACCAGGTGTGCGGCAACCTGCGCCGCCACCGCACGCCCGTGGGCCATCGCCTCGACCACCGAAACCGGGCCCAACACCGCCGTTCCGGCGGCAAACACCCCGTCGAGGCGAGAGGTGTGTGTCAGCACGTCGGCCAAGAAAAACCCGTCATCGCTGACAGGCAGGCCGCTCGCCGCAGCCAGGCGTGCCACCCCGGCGATGCCGCCGCAGAACACCACCGCGTCGCACTCGCGCCGCAGCTCCGCAAGGCTCGGTCCCTGGCCCACGGCCACGCCGGTGCGAACCTCGATCCCCAGGGCCGGGATCACTGACAGGTCGCGCTCGGCCACCCGTGGTGGCAAGCGCCAGGGGGGAATTCTCCCCGTCAGACACCCGCCGAGGGTCTCCGCCTCCTCCACCAGGAGCACGTCGAAGCCTCGCCGGCGCAGGTCATGGGCGGCCATCAATCCGGCGGGACCCGAGCCCACCACGGCAACTCTCCGCCCCTTGCGCGGCTCCCGGGATAACACGTGCTCGGGCTCACCCTCCTCCCACTCCGCGAGGAAGCGCTTGACCTCCCGGATCTTCACCGGGGCATCCTCGTCCAGACGTTTGCAGTGCCACTCACAGGGGGCAGTACAGATGTAGCCCAGGATGCCCGGAAAGGGCAGCCGCTCCCGTACCTTCTGCAGCGCATCGCGAAACCTTCCCTGCCGGGCCAGACGCAGGTAGCCAGGAGCATCCACCCCCAGTGGACACCGGGCCACGCAGTTGGGCGGGCCCTCTCCCCGACAGCGGCCGAGGATCTCGTCAGCCAGCTCGTTCAAACGGCAGGCGACGTCCAGGTCCGGCGGGAGTTCCCAGGGGAGGCTCACCGCTGGCCTCGTGCCCGCCGGCCTGCGCTCCCGGCCCGCAGGCTCTTCCCCATCCACCCCCGGCGGTTGGAGGTGTTGTTACCTGAGCGTAACAATGACCGTGCCCGGGCCGGGCAACGCCACGCTCTGGCGGCGGGTCTGCCGCCCACCATCCGCCGAACCGGGCACCCACCAGCCACGACCCCTCGTTCCCGCCATCGAGTTTTTGCAGGATTTGTGCCCACCACGACGCGCCGGCAAGCGTCACCGGACGCCCACAGCTCGTCAGCTCAGAGGTCGTAGCGGCTGGGGTCGGCCACCCCCGCCTCCTCGAAGGCTCGCCGCCGCAGGTGGCAGGCGTCGCAGCGGCCGCAGTGCACACCCTCGGCGGGGGGATCGTAGCAGGACAGGGTGAGCGACAGATCCAACCCCAGGGCAACTCCCAGTCTCACGATTCCGGCCTTGGAGAGATGGAGCAGTGGGGCCTGGATCTCAAGCCCCGCGCCCGCCGTCCCCACTCTCGTCCCCAGGCGCAGGGCCTGCGCGAAAGCCCGGAGGAACTCCGGCCGGCAGTCGGGGTACCCCGAGTAGTCCTGCACGTTGGCGCCGATCACCAGGCGGGACGCCCCCACCACCTCCGCCAGCCCGGCCAGCAAGGCGAGGAACACCGCGTTGCGGGCCGGCACATAGGTGACGGGAATGTCATGGCCGATCGCCGGGCGATCGCGCGGCACGGCGATGGCGTCGGTGAGCGCCGATCCTCCCACCACGCGCAGATCGACAGCGATGACGCGGTGGTCGGCGATCCCCAGGGCCGCGGCAATCTGTCTGGCAGCGAGCAGCTCCGCCCGGTGGCGCTGGCCGTAATCCACAGAGAGGGCTGACACTCGCTGGCCGCTGGCCCGCGCCCAGGCCACCGCCACCGCCGAATCCAGGCCCCCGGAAAGCAGCACCGCGGCGTGAGTCATGGTGACGTACCGGCCAGCCGGCGAGCGCGATCCGCCGCCCGTTGCACCTCGTCCCAGTCCACCCGGGGGCGACGGAGTCCTTGCCGGAAGGCTTCGAACCGTTCCCGCCCCCGTTCCAGCAACGTCGCCAGGTCGGCGTCGTCGGCCGCCGCCCGCCGGACATGCTCGGCGAGGGGTTGGCGTTCATCCATGAGGTTGCTCAGGATCACCTGATCGCACCCGGCGGCCAGCGCCGTCGCCCCGCGCTCGCCAATCCCTCCCCACCCTGCCAGGGCGCCCATCTCCAGGTCATCGGCCAGCACCAGCCCGCAGCCCAGCCCCACCAGCCGCTGCACCACCCGCCGGGACAGGGATGCCGGCGCGCAGGCTTCTCCCAGCTGGGGACACATGGCGTGCGCCACCATCGCCGCCCGTTGCGGCGAAGCCAGGGCGGCGAACGTCCTCTCCTCCTCCCAGACCCCATCCCCCAGCACCGGCAATTCCCGGTGGGAATCCACCACTCCACTGCCCAGCCCCGGGTAGTGCTTCAGGCACGCCCTCACGCCGTACCCCTCCAGACCCTCGAGAAACGCCCTCGCGAACTTCTCGACGGCCGCTCCGTCGCACCCCCAGCAGCGCCCTTCCCGGGCGAGCCACCCGTCGGGCCAGGCAACGTCCAGCACCGGGGCAAAATCCAGGTCCACGCCCAGGTGGGCACACGCCGCCCCCGCCGCCTCCCCCAGCGCTCGACACGCCTCGGGCCCGGCAGCGGCGGCGGCCGCCGCTGAAGGTAGCTCACCCAGGAGCGCCCGCAGACGGTTCACTCGTCCCCCCTCCAGATCAATGGCCACCAGAGGCGAGCCGGGCAGGGCGTGGAGCTCTTCCACCAGTGCGATCACCTGCTCCCGGGACGCGACGTGGCGGGCGAAGAGCACCACGCTGCCCGGTTGCAGCTCGGCGAGCAGGCGGCGCTCGCCGTCGTCCAGCTCCCGGCCACTGGTGCCACAGGCAAGAAAATGATTCACTCTTCCACCTCCTTCTTGAGCGCCGCCAGGAGGTTGAGAGCCTCCAGGGGGGTGAGGCTGTCCAGGTGGAGGCGCCTGAGCCGCTCCGCCACCGCCTCCTCCGGCGGGGGGAAGAGGGACAGCTGCCGCGGTCCCTCCACGGGTCGGGCGGCGTCCAGCACCTTGAGCTCCTGCCGCTCCAGCTGGCGCAGTACCTGCTCGGCCCGCCGACACACCGCTGCCGGCACCCCCGCCAGGCGCGCCACGTGAATGCCGTAGGAACGATCCGCCGGGCCCGGCACCACGCGGTGCAGAAAGATCACCTGACCCTGCCACTCTTTCACCGCCAGCGAGGCGTTCACCACCCGCTCCAGGCGCTGGGCCAGATCGGTCAACTCGTGGTAATGAGTGGCGAAAAGCACCAGGGGCCGCCCGCCATCCGAGGTGGGAGGATCATGCAACGCCTCCACCACCGCCCACGCCAGCGACAGCCCATCGAAGGTGGCGGTCCCCCGCCCCACCTCATCCAGAATCACCAGTGAGCGGGAGGTGGCGTGGCGCAGGATGTGCGCCACCTCGGTCATCTCCACCATGAAGGTGGACTCGCCGCGAGCGATATCGTCGGCGGCCCCCACGCGGGTGAAGACGCGGTCGATCTCCCCGATTTCCGCCTCCTCCGCCGCCACGAACGAGCCCGCCCTGGCCATGATCACCGCCAGCGCCACCTGCCGCAGGTAGGTGGACTTGCCACCCATATTGGGACCGGTGAGCAACACGATCTGGCGGTGTTCGGCATCCAGCTCGACGTCGTTGGGGACGAAAGCGGCACGCGACAACTGCTCGATCACCGGGTGACGCGACCCCTGCAGACGGATGCGCGGCTCCGCAACGAGCCGGGGGCGCACGTAGGACCACTTGCGGGCGCGCTCGGCAAAGGCGGCCAGCACGTCCGCCTCGGCCAGGGCACGGGCGGTGGTGGCGACCCGCTGGGCGTGCTCGGCGCAGAATCGGACCAGTTCCCGGTACAGCTCTCCTTCACGCTCCTGGGCGCGCGCCTCGGCGCTGACGATCTTGCGCTCCAGCTCTTCCAGTTCGGGGGTGGTGAAGCGCTCACCACCGGCCAGCGTCTGGCGGCGCGTGTAGGCGGCCGGGACCTTGCCGAGGTGGGCGTTGGAGACCTCGAAGGCGTAACCGAAGAGTCGGTTGTACCTCACCTTCAGGGTCGGGATCCCGGTGCGCTGCCTCTCCCGCGCCTCCAGCTCGCCTAGGACTTCCTTGCCCCCGCGCGCCAGCGCGCGGGCCTCGTCCAGCTCGGCGTCCCGGCCGCTGCGGATGGTGCCTGGCCCGACGAGCGCCGGAGGCTCGGCCGCCAGCGTGCGATCGAGTTCCTCTCGCAGCTCAGCAAGGCAATCCACCTGGCCACCCAGGGAGGCCAGCAGGGCGGCCGGTGCCTCCGCCAGCCGTCGCCGCAGACCGGGCAGCTCGCCCAGGGCGTTGCGCAGGGCCACCAGTTCGCCCGGTCGCGCCTGGGCGAGCCCCAGGCGAGCCGCCAGGCGCTCCAGATCGCCGATCCTGCGCAGGCCATCGCGCAGCTCCGTCAGCAGTCCCGCATCCTCGACCAGGACCGCCACGGCGCCGTGGCGATCGGCGGCGGCTGCCGCATCCCCCAGCGGACGCACCAGCCACTCCCGCAGCCGCCGTGACCCCATGGCGGTGACCGTCGCATCCAGGACGTGGGCCAGTGAGCCCTGCCGTTCGCCTCCCATGTCTTTGAGAAGCTCGAGGTTCCTCACTGTGGCCGCGTCCAGGATCAGGTCATCGCCGGCCTGCCGCCGGGTGAACCCGGTCAGATGGCGAGCCGGTGCGCCCTGCGTCTCCTCGAGATAGGCCAGCAGCGCACCGGCAGCGCCGGTCAGCGCTTCATCGGGCGCCAGCGCGAAGGCGCGCAAGCTGCCCACTCCCAGGGCACGACAGAGGATCTGGGCTCCCCGCTCGGGCTCGAACCACGAGGGCGGCCGCGACGCCACCACCGGCGGCGGCAACTCCGGCGGCCACAGGCCGTCCGCCCCCTGCCCACCCTCCGGCAGCAGAACCTCCACCGGACGCAGCTGGGCGAGCAGCTCGGTGGCCTCTCCTGACCCGCGCGCCACCGCACCTCCCAGCTCGCCCGCCGCGGCGTCGAGGTAGGCCACGATCACCTCGCTGCGCTGGCGAACCACAGCGGCGATCCACCGGCGCTCGCCGCCGCCCAGCAGCTCGGGTTCGGTGACCGTACCGGGCGTCAACACCCGGACGATCTCCCGCCTCACCAGGCCCCCCGCCCCCGCTGGCTCTTCCACCTGTTCCGCCACCGCCACCTTGAGACCGGCGTCCAGGAGCTTGCGCGCGTAGGACGCCAGGGCGTGGTGGGGAACCCCGCACATGGGGGAGGTCACCTGGTCGTTGTGCCGACGGCGGGTGAGGACCACGCCCAGCAGCGGGGCCGCCCGCACGGCGTCCTCGAAGAAGAGCTCGTAGAAGTCACCCAGCCGGTACAGCAGCACCGCGTCCGGTACCCTGGCCTTGAGCTCCAGGTACTGCTGCAGCATCGGCGTCTGCTTCATGACCGGCGAAATTGTACCCTTCGAAGGTGCGGCTTGACGGGCGGCGGACGGCGGATGACACTGGCGAGGTGGATTCGGTGTTGGCGATCTCCGCCTGCGGCCCGCGCCTCGAAGTGGCCCTGCGGCACGAGCCCGGCGCGACGGTCAGCCTCATCGCCCTGGCGGGGCCGGCGCCGCGCTCGGACGTCATTATTGCTGCCGTGGACCTCCTGCTGCGCAGCGCCGGTCTGGCTCCCGGTCAGCTCGACGCGGTGGTGGCAACTCGCGGACCTGGTTCCTTCACGGGGGTGCGCGTCGCCCTCGCCACCGCCCAGGGGATCGCCAGGGGCGCCGGCATCCCGGCCCACGGATTCTCCTCCCTGCTGGCCCAGGCCACCCGCACCTCGGCGGGTCAGGTCCTGGCAGTCCAGCCGGCCCGCCGGGGGGAAGTGTACGCACAGCTCTTCACCCGTCGCGGCGGGTTTCCCGAGGCCGCCGGGGAGATCCTCGTGATGGCGGTCAGCGCCCTGGCGGACAGCGAGGTTCCAGTGATTGCCCCGAGCGGTCTGACGCTTCCCGCCGGAGTTCCCATGGCCCCCTCCGGCATGTCGGCAGCCGAGGCCCTCTTGACCCTGGTCGAGGGGCTCGCCGGCTGCGATGAGGCGACGCTGGTGCCCACCTACGTCGAGCCGCCACCGGCCCTCCCGCTGGTCCGGGAGGTGTGACCGTGGCGGCCCTCCCCGAGGGACTGCTTGTGCGGCCGGCACGGGTGGAGGACATCGCCGCCGTGGCGGCCCTGGAGGCCCAGCTCTTTCCCGACCCCTGGCCCCGCCATCTTTTCCTGCAGGAAATGGGGCAGCCCTTTCGCTTCCAGCGCGTCATCGTCGACCACTGGGGAGCCCTGGCCGCCTATCTCTTCGCCTGCTGGCAGGTGGACGAACTGCACATCTTGAAGGTCGCCACCCACCCCGTCTACCAGCGCCGGGGGCTGGCGACCTCGCTGCTGGACATGGCGCTCGCGGAAGCCAAGCGCATGGGCGGCAGGGGTCTCGTTCTCGAGGTGCGCCCGTCCAATCGGTCTGCCTTTCTCCTCTACCGGCGCCTGGGGTACCAGGTGCTGGGCCGCCGCCGCCGTTACTACTCCGACGGCGAGGACGCCACGGTCATGTTTCTCCCGGTCGCGGGCGGCTGACGGATCCGCCTCCTCCTCTGGCCCGACCGACATCCTCGAGAAACCCGCCAAACCCAGCTCCTTCCAGTCTCCTCGGTCGCCTCGCAGTCTCGCCCCGTCCTCCCTCGAAGGCCTGGAAGCGGGGCACGAAGGCTATACTCGACAGGCACGAAAGGGGGCGCGAGCGGCATGCCTCGGCTAGGGGAGATCCTCACCGCCAAGGGCGTTCTCACCACCGATCAACTGCGCAGCGGCCTGGAGGCCTGTCGCCGGCAAGGAGGGCGCCTCGGCACCTGGCTGGTTCGCCTGGGCTTCATCCACGAGGCCCAGCTGCTGGAGGCGCTTGCCGAGCAGAGTCGCTGCCCCGCCGCCCGCGCGCTGGAGCTGGCGACCGCCCCCAGTGAGCTGCGTACCTTGCTTCCCGAGACCTTCTGCCGGCAGCATCTCGTGCTCCCCTTCGCCCGCCGCGGCAAAATGCTGGATGTCGCCATGGCCAACCCCAACGACAGCGCTTTGATCGAGGAGATCTCCTCGCTCACCGGCCTCGTGGTGCGGCCCCACGTGGCCACCGAAGCAGCGCTGACGGCCGCCCTGGCCATCCCGGCGGTTCGTCCCCGGGCGGCCGACGCCCCACCCCCGGGTGCGCCGCGCTCCCGTCACCGGCGCTGGAGCCAGTTCTGGCGCGTCTCCGGCACCCCTCAGGAAGCCTTCCAGGCGATGGATTTCTCCCCCGCCCCCGCAGCCCGCCACGCCGCCGCCACCTTTCCCGGCCTCGAGCCCCTCTCGGCTGCACCCGCGCCGCGCCGTCAGGCGCCCGGCTCGCTGGAGGCCCTCGCCGATGCGCTGGCCCAGGCCGCCGAGCGCGAGCAGATCGCCGACGCCCTCCTGAGCTTCTTCGCCCCCCAGGTGGCGCGCACTGCCCTGTTTGCGCTGCACCAGGGCAAGGTGTCCGGCTGGGCGATACGGGGCGGCGACGGCGATGCCGCAGAGCGTTTTGCCGAAATGTCCCTGACCCTGGATCGTCCCTCGGTCTTTCTCAACCTCGCCGCCGGCGCCGCCCTGCACTGTGGGCCGGTGGTCGGCGGTGACGGCAACGACGTGGTGCTCGCTGCCCTGGGGGCCCCGCCCCCCGGTGGAGCGGTGATCGTGCCACTGGTGGTGAGGGGCAAACCCGCTGGATTCCTGTGGCTCGACAACGGCCCCGCCGGCGTGGCCGGTATCGCCATGCCGCTGGCCCGCGAAGCTGCGGCGCTGGCCGGGCTGGCGCTGGAGGTGCTGGTGCTGCGCAAGAAGATGCGTGCTCGCTTGACAGCGGGCAAAGGTCGCTCTAGGGTTGCGCTCCCGAAGGACGGAGGGAGAGATGATCAAAGCTGATCTGGTGCGCAGGGTGATGGACGTGGTGGAAATCCCGCAGGCCAAGGCGGGCGACGCCGTGAACGTGATCTTCGATTCGATGCGGGAGGCGCTGGCCAACGGCGAACGCATCGAGTTGCGCGGGTTCGGCGTGTTCATCGTCAAGAACCGCAAGCGCGGCATTGGCCGAAATCCCAAGACTGGCGTCGAGGTCCCCATCCCCCCCGGCAAGACGATCCGGTTCAAGCCGGGCAAGGCCCTCAGGGTCATCGGCTAGGCCATGCCGTTCCCGCACGCCATGGCGCCCGGCGAGTAGGTCCTCTCTCTCCAGAAGTCCAGGACAGGCCGGGCGGTGGCAGAGCGACGTGGCGAAGGCCCTGAGGTGGCCGGACAGTCACCCCTGATTCACTGGCGCAACGAGGGAGGATTCCCCTTCCTCCTCCTTCGCCCCCCTGCCCCGCCCCCTCGGCGGGTGTGGCCGCACGCCACCCTCTTCGCCGCCACCTTCCTGTCCACTACCTTCGTGGGTGGCATATCCTTCGCCCGCCTCCCCGAAGGCTTCGTCCCCACCGGGGTCGTCTCCACCCTGCTGCACCCGGGCGTCATCCTTCCCGGCCTGCAGTTCTCCCTCCCCCTGATGATCATTCTGCTGGCCCACGAGATGGGGCACTACCTGACCTGCCGGCGCCACCGCCTCGACGCCACGCTGCCGTACTTCCTGCCCTTGCCCATCCCGTTGGGCATCGGGACGCTGGGTGCCTTCATCCGCATTCGCACCCCGATCGCCAGCAAGCGGGAGCTGTTGGACGTGGGAGCGGCCGGACCCATCGCCGGTTTCGTGGCCACCTTGCCGTTTCTCGTGGTGGGTATCGCCCTGTCGGACCCGGTGGCGAAGCTACCGGAGACCGGCTACATCCTCTACGGCGACCCTCTGCTCTTCAAGGCCCTCGGGTGGCTGATCCACCCGGAGGTGGCCGCCGGAGGGGACCTGTTCATCCACCCCACCGGCTTTGCGGCGTGGGTTGGCCTGCTGGTGACCGCCCTCAACCTCTTGCCCTTCGGCCAGTTGGACGGCGGCCACATCACCTACGCCATGTTCGGCGCCTGGCACCGGCGCGCCGCCTGGCCTTTGCTCGCGGTCCTGGTGGGCCTGGGGTTCGTGTGGACGGGGTGGTGGATCTGGGCGGTCATCGCCCTGGTGATGGGCGTGCGTCACCCCCGGGTGCTCGACGAGGACTACCCCCTCGATTCCGCGCGAATGCGGGTGGGGTGGCTGTGCCTCCTCATCTTCGTCCTGTGCTTCACCCCCCAGCCGATCACGATCGTGCCGTGACCTCGCTCGTCGGAGGATCCTCCCAGATCAGGGTCACCGGCCCGTCGTTGACCAGTTCCACCTCCATCATGGCGCCGAAGCTGCCGGTGGCGACGCGCACCCCGCGCCGGCGCAGCTCCTCGGTGAGGCACTGCACCAGCGGCTGCGCCTCCTCCGGCGGGGCCGCCCGGAAAAAGTCGGGCCGCCGGCCTCGTCGGATCGACCCGGCCAGGGTGAACTGCGAGACCACCAGCACCTCTCCCCCCACCTCGTCGAGCCCCCGGTTCATCTTCCCCTCGCCGTCGGAGAAGACCCGCAGCGTCGCCACACGGTGCGCCGCCCGCTCCGCCTGCGCCGGGCCATCGCCGCGCTCCACGCCCACCAGCAGCAGCAGGCCCAGGCCGATGGCTCCCACCTCCTGCCCCGCCACCACGACCCGGGCGCGGGAAACCCGCTGGATGACGATCCTCATGGCTGCACCCCGTCGTGCCCTCCGGCCGCACCGGCCTCCGCCCCCCGATGACCTCGACCTCGCAGCAGGCGCACCGCCTCGGAAAGCTCCGGCGAGCGCAGTATCCAAAGCACGAGAACGTACACCGCCCCCGCGGCCCCCACCACGGCGGCCAGCACCGCCAGCGACCGCAGCGAGGTGACCTGCAGCGGCGGCGCCAATCCCGCAAGACCCCAGGCGGCGGTGGCCGCCGCCGCCGCGGCCAGGAGATGGCGAGCCACCGCCGGAAGGACGTTTCGGGGGGCCGGGAGCCGTCCCCGCACGCCGTTGAGAATCAGCAGGGTGACCGCGTTGGCGAGCTGGCCGGCGACGGTCGCCCCGGCCACCCCCGCAATCCCGTACGGCCCGGTCCACAGCACGCCACAGGCGGCGAACACGGCCAGGTTGACCGCCGCGCCCCACAGGGGGGTCCGCGTGTCGAGCCAGGCGAAGGAGACTCCCCCCAGCACCTTGGTGAGGGCCAGAAATGGCATCCCCAGGGAGTAGGCGGCCAGGGCGACGGCGGTCATGTGAACCGCCTCCGCGCCGTACTTGCCGCCCCCCAGCAGGACCCCCACCACGGGCTGGGCCAGAACGGCCGCGAGGGCGGCGGCCGGCAAGGTGACCAGCGACAGCAGCCGGAGGGCGAAGGCCAGGGTCTGCCGCGCCGCCTCGGGCGACTTCGCCCGCTCCTCGGCCAGCATCGGCAGGGCCGCGGTGGTCAGCTGGATGACCACGATGCCGTACACCAGCTCGTTGAGGCGGGTGGCGTTATACAGGCAGGTCACGGCACCCTCGCCGACGCTGGCGGCCAGGCGCGTGGAGAGCAGGATCGTGATCTGGTAGATCCCCAGGCTCGGCAAGCCCGGGAGCATCAGCCGTACCACTTTTCCCACGAGTGGGTTGCTGAGCGCCCCGGGCCCCGGCAGCAGCGGCAGGCCGAGGCGGCTGCAGGCGGACCACTGCATTGCGAATTGCAAGAATCCACCGAGCAAAACCCCCCCCGCCAGCCACTCGCTGCGGCCACCGAACCCCTCCGTTGCGGTCACGGCCCCCGCCACGATGGCCAGGTTCAGGGCCACTGGCGTGGCCGCCGGCAGCAGGAAGCGTCCCCCCGTATTGAGCACCCCCTGTGCCATCGCCGCCAGGGAAATCAGGCCCAGGTAGGGGAACATGATACGCGTCAGGCGAACGGTCAGGGCGAGCTTGTCGGGGTCCTCCTCGAAGGGCGCCGCGACCAGACGCACCAGCGCCGGCGCCGCCAGCATGCCCGCCGCCACCAGCAGCGGCAGCACCAGCAGCGCCAGCGACATCATCGCGCCGACGAACTGGCGGGATCGGCGCTCGTCCCCTGCGGCCCGCAGCCCGGCGAGGACCGGCACCAAGGCCGCGTGCAGCGATCCCTCCGCCAGCAGGGCCCGGAACATGTTGGGGATTCGGAAGGCCACCATGAAGGCGTCGCTCACCATGCCGGCACCGAACAGGGCGGCCACCGCCTTGTCGCGCCCCCACCCCGACAGGCGGCTCAACACGGTAACCGCCGCCATCCCCCCGGTCGCTCTCACCAGCCGCTGTCGCGTCGACACGGCATGACTGTAGCACTGCGCGGCCGGGCTCCGAGAAAAATCGGGAGCAGCCATGACAGCGCCCCCTCGCTCCCAGGCCGCTCTCGTGCCCTGTGCTATAGTGATGCCCCGTCCACGCCGGGAGGAACTCGCATGAGTGTGAACAAGGTCATTCTGGTTGGCAACGTTGGCCGTGATGTGGAGCTTCGCCATACCCCGGCAGGAGCAGCGGTGGCGCGTTTCTCCCTGGCCACCAACGAAGTGTGGAAGGACAAGAACGGCCAGCGCCAGGAGCACACCGAGTGGCACAACATCGTCGCCTGGGGCAAGCTGGCGGAGTTCTGCGGCACCTACGTGTCCAAGGGGCGGCAGCTGTACGTCGAGGGCACCCTGCGCACCCGCACCTACGACGACGAGAAGGGGAATCGCCGTTACTTCACCGAGGTGCGCGCCAACGTCATCCAGCTCCTGGGCTCGCGACCCCAGGGGGTGGAACCGGGAACCCCCGCCGAGGGACCGGAGTACCCACCCGACAACGAGGACGACATCCCCTTCTAGGGGTACGGGTTGTGGCCCGCCCACCCGACTGTCGAGGGAGGGCCGGGCCTTCTCCCGCCCCGCGGTCGGGGCGGGCTAGCATGTGCCGGTGCCCCCGGGGATGGTCGACCCGGGTCGCGGAGGTTCGATGAGTGGTCCAGTGTGGCGATTCGAGCGCAACGAAACGGGTGCCTGTGATCTCTGCCTGAAGGTCACCACCGGCCTCTTCGTCGAGGGCGAGGTGGCCGACAACGAGCTGCGCACCGCCCGGCGCATCTGCCCCGCCTGCCTGCAGCTCGCTGGCCCGTTGGCGGTCCGTGGGGAAGTGGGGCAGCGCCGGCCGGGGCCGGCCTATGCCAGCCACTGACGGCCGCGCCGCGGCTCGCCCCGGGTTGACGGGTACGTGCACTCGCCCGCCCCCTGCCCGGCAACCCGGCGGGCTGACTCTTCTTCGCAGGGGCAGCGCCGGCCCGCCCGGCCGGCGCGGCATGTACTTTCGCATACTTTCGGTTGTCGGCGGCTATCTCCCCCTGATGCCTCGGAACAGGATGGCGGGGCTGAGTGGACTCGAACCACCGACACGCGGTTTAGGAAACCGCTGCTCTATCCTGACTGAGCTACAGCCCCCGTCGGCACCCATGCTAGGAAAAATGCTGGCGTTGCACAACCCCACATTGGGAGTCCCCCCATGAGGCGAGTACCCTCATCCCACCCCTTTCGGTTCTCCCACGGCGCCTGGAGCTCCCTGCCCGGGCAGGACCTGGGCGAGAAGGCCGTGCTCCGGCAGCTGATCGGCGGAGAATCGCTCAACTGGCGCCTGGACCTGGCTGCCGGGGCGCGCCTGGCATCGCCAGGCCTGAAGTGCGAGTGCATGCTCTCGGTGTGGACCGGCCGCGCCCAGTGCGGCCTGCTGGGCAACCAGGTCGACCTGCCCGCCGGCCACTTCGCCCTCGTCCCACCCAACGTTCCTTTCACCCTGCGGGCAACGGGCAATGAGAGTTGCGTCGTGGTGGGCACCCTCTGCCAACCAACCCCGCATCCGGTCCTCTTCGAGCCGCAGTAGAGGGCGATCTCGCCCGGAGCTTTCGGGGCCCCTGCGATGGCCAGTTAGCGCGTCGGCAGGACGAGAAAGTCGGTCGAGGGCGGGGCCTCGGCCTCACCGGCCGCCACGTCAATCACCTGGGAGCCGGGTGGCCCGCTCCACAGCCGGCCCTCGAGAGCGGCCAGGGCGCCCTCGTCGCCCGCCGCCAGCACCTCCACCCGCCCATCATGGAGGTTGCGAACCCAGCCGGCGAGTGCCAGCGCCTTCGCCTGACGCAACACGAAGTAGCGAAAGCCCACGCCCTGGACTCGTCCACTGACCAGATAGCGCACCGCTCTCACTATCCCTCCACGTCCTGAGCCATCTGCGGTTCGTCCGCGGACGCCACCTTCCAGGGCCCGTCGAGCGCCAGCACGCCTCCGTGCGCAGGTCGAGAACCTCCTCTGCCTCGAACCGAGCCCGCGCTGGACCGGGGCATCATCGGAAACCCTCCCGGCCCACCAGCGGCACGAACCCCGCCGGGCCGTGCCGCGACTGGGCAAACTCATCTCCGTGCCGGACGATCCGCACCAGCTCCTGTCGCCTGAGATCCCCCACCGGCACCACCAGCCTGCCGCCCTCGGCGAGTTGCTCCCTGAGCACCCCGGGCACCGCCGGAGCGGCGGCGGAGACGATGATGACGTCGAACGGGGCTCGCGCCCGCCACCCCAGGGAGCCATCCATGACCTGCACCGTGACGTTGCGCAACCCCAGCTCGGCCAACCTGGTACGTGCACCCTCGGCGAGCCGGGGGAGGCGCTCCACGGTGAACACGAAGCGCGCCAGATGGGCCAGTACCGCCGCCTGGTAGCCGGACCCGGTGCCGATCTCCAGCACCCGGTCGGACCCCTTGACCGCCGCCAGCTCGGTGATCCGCGCCACCACCGAGGGCTGGGAGATGGTCTGCCCGTCGCCGATCTCCAGGGCGAAGTCCTCGTAGGCGTGGTGGGCCAGGTGGCCGGGCACGAACAGCTCCCGCGGCAGCGCCGCCATGGCCTTGAGCACCCCCTCGTCGGCAATCCCGGCCTGCCGCAGGCGCTGCACCATGAGGGCGCGCCGGGCGGGTACCGAGCCAGCTTTCACTCCTGCTCCAGCCGCCACGCCTCCGCCTCGCGGGCCAGGCGCGCCAGCAAGGTGTGCTCGGTCATGTCCAGCTGCAGCGGGGTGATGGAGATATACCCCGCGTGTACCTCGTTGAAATCGGTGCCGGGGATGGGCTCCCACACCGGGTCCCCGCCGCCGATCCAGTAGCACGGGCGGCCGCGGGGGTCCAGCTGCTCCACCACCGCCTCGGTGTACCGGCGCTGGCCAGTACGGGTGAAGCGCACGCCGCGGGGCTGCCCCGGCGGCACGTTGACGTTGAGCAGGGTGCCGGGAGGCAGCCCACGCTCCAGCACCCGCTGGGTCAGAACCCGGGCCAGGCGGGCGGCGTGAACGAAGGTGAACCCTTCCCCCAGGACCTGGGACACGGCAATCGCCGGCACCCCCAGGATCACCGCCTCGAAGGCCGCCGCCACCGTGCCCGAATAGTGCACGTCGTCGCCCATGTTGGCACCGAAGTTGATCCCCGACACCACCAGATCGGGCGTCCGCCCCTCCAGCACCCGACCGATACCCAGGGTGACCGCGTCGGTGGGGGTACCGTCCACAACGAAGCGACGCTCGGCCAGCTTCTTCAGGCGCAGCGGCCGGGACAGCGTCAGGGAGTGGGAGGCCGCCGAGTTCTCCCGGTCCGGCGCCACCACCCACACCTCGCCGATCCCCTCCAGGGCATCCACCAGCACGTGGATTCCCTCGGAGTGGTAGCCGTCATCGTTGGAGACCAGCAGCAGTGGTCGGGCCACCGGCGGATTATAGACGGGCGTGGGGTAGCATGGCGTGTCGGTGGTGGGATCGAACCTCGGACGTCCCCTGCGGGTGGCTTTCGACGGCAGGCCGCTGTTGCCGCCCCACACCGGCGTGTACCGCTACACCGCCGGGCTGCTGGCAGGCCTCGAGGAGGTTGCCAGCGAAGCGCTGCAGCTCACCGTGCTCCGCCCTCCCCGGGCGATGGCCACCTCTCGCTGGGTGCTGCTGGACATGCAGCGGGTGACCGGCCGGGGGTTCGACGTCGTTCACTTTCCTTTCTATTACCCTCCCCTCGTCCCCCGCTGCCCGGTCACGGTCACCGTCCACGACACCCTCGTGCTGGAGCACCCCGATTGGTTCCCCCGGGCCTGGGGGGGACTCATGCGTCTGTTGATCGCTCGGGGGGCGCGCCGGGCGGCCGCCGTCGTCACCCCCTCGCGGCACGTCGCCACCTCCGTCGAAAGGCTCTGCGGGGTGGCAGCCGAGCGCCTGCGAGTTATCCCACACGGCGTCGATGCGAGAACCTGGTTCCCGCCCCCCCCGGCGGCCATCGCCGCCCTCCGCCGGCAACTCGACCTGCCCCGGCGGTGGATCGTGCAGCTGGGCGCGGTGGAACCCCGGCGCGGCGTCGATCTCCTGCTGCGGGCGGCGCAAACCCTGCGCCTGCAGGAGGGGGAGCTGGAGGTGGTGCTGGTGGGCGGGGTGCGCAGGCCGATCCCCGAACTCCGCCCCCCGCCCCCGGGGGTGCGGGTGATTCCCTGGCTCGACGATCCCCTCCTGCCGCCGCTGCTGGCCGGGGCGGCGGCGGTGGTGGCCCCCTCCCGCGGCGAGGGGTTCGACCTCCCGGTGCTGGAGGCGCTGGCCTGCGGCGCCGCCGTGGTGGCCTCGGACATCCCCGTCCACCGGGAGCACTTCGCCGGCGCCGTGGAGCTGTTTCCCTCGGGCGACGCCGGGGCGCTGGCCGCCGCGCTCTCGCGCCTGCTCGTCGACCCCGCGCGCGGCAACTCGTTGCGGGCGGCCGCCGTCGCCCACGCCCGCCGCTTCACCTGGAGCGAGTGCGCCCGGGCCCACCTCGCCCTGTGGCGCGAGGTCGTCCAGCGGTCAGCCTGACGGGCGCGCCGCCGACGCTCATCGCGCGGTGCCTGTCTGCCGGGTGGTGTCTTCCCTGGACGGCGCCCCGGCGCGCCCGCAAGCCCCGCGGCGATCCATCACCCCGGGGCGGAGGCGCCTTCGCCCCGACGCCTGGATGCCGGCAAGACTGTTATGATAAACGTTGAGTGGAAAGGGCAACGCAGATGCGAGAGCTGGACCGGATAACCCTGGACCCCCTGACCATGGGGGGCAGGCCGTGCATCCGCGGGTTGCGGGTCACGGTGGGCACCGTCGTCGGGCTCCTCGCCAGCGGGCGCACGACGGCGGAGATCCTGGCTGCGTATCCCTACCTCGAGCCCGAGGACATCGCCCAGGCGTTGGCCTACGCCGCCTGGCGTTCCCAGGAAATTGAGATCCACCTGCGCGCCTCGTGAAGATCCTCATCGACATGAATCTCTCCCCGAGGTGGGTAGAGGCCCTGAAACATCAGGGTTTTGCTGCGGTGCACTGGGCTACCGTGGGGGATCCCCGGGCGCCCGACCCGATGCTCTTGCCGTGGGCGAAGGTCAACGGTGCGGTGCTCCTCGCCCATGACCTGGATTTCGGGGCGATCCTCGCCGCCACTGGCGGTGCCGGCCCCAGCGTCGTGCAGCTCCGCGCCCAGGACCTCCTCGCTGAGGAGCTCGTGTCCGTGGTAGTTGCGGCCCTGCGTGAGTTGGAGTCTCACCTGGATGCCGGGGCCCTGGTGGTCATCGACGCGCAGTCGCGGCGCGTGCGGCTGCTCCCCCTCTGCGAACCGGCCTGAATCCCGCGAGCTTCCGCTACCACCGGAGTTCCCCCGGTCAGTTCCACGCACAGCAGCACCCGGGGCGGAGGCTGCGGTCCGCCCCGGGGCGTGGATGCCGAAAGCCGCGTTACGAGCGCGGGTGGGTGATCTGCGCCTGGGCTGCCGCCAGGCGGGCGATGGGCACCCGGAAGGGGGAGCAGGACACGTAGTCCATCCCCACCATGTGGCAGAACTCCACCGAGGAGGGATCGCCGCCGTGCTCGCCGCAAATTCCCACCTTGAGGTTGGGGCGGGTGGCGCGGCCGCGCTGGATGCCCATGTCCACCAACTGCCCCACGCCCTCCCGATCCAGCACCTGGAAGGGATCGGCGGGCAGCAGCTTGCCCTCCACGTAGTCGGGCACGAAGGCACCGATGTCGTCCCGGGAGAAGCCGAAGGTCATCTGGGTCAAATCGTTGGTGCCGTAGGAGAAGAACTCGGCGGTGCGGGCGATCTTGTCGGCGGTCAGGGCGGCCCGCGGGATCTCGATCATGGTGCCGTACATGTGGGGGATCTCGGCGAGGCCGTACTTGGCGCACACCTCCCCGTAGACGCGCTGGGCGATGGCCTTCTGGTGGTCCAGCTCGCTCACCTGTCCCACCACCGGGATCATGATCTCGGGGAAGACCCGCTTGCCCTCGGCCAAAAGCTCGGCCGCCGCCTCGAAGATGGCGCGGAACTGCATCTCCGAAATCTCGGGGTAGGTGACCCCCAGCCGCACGCCGCGGTGCCCCATCATGGGGTTGGACTCGTGCAGGTCATCGGCCCGCTTGGCCAGCTGCTCCACGGTGATGCCCACCGCCTGGGCGAGTTTCTCCCGCTCCTCGCGGCTCTGCGGCACGAACTCGTGCAGCGGGGGATCGAGGGTGCGGATGGTCACCGGCAGCCCGTCCATGACCGCCAGAGTGGCCTTGATGTCCCGCTTGACGTAGGGGAACAACTCGTCGAGGGCGGCGCGCCGCTCGGCCTCGCTGCGCGCCACGATCATCTTGCGCAGCAGGAACAGCGGCTCCTCCGAGCCCTTGCCGTAGAACATGTGCTCGGTGCGGAAGAGGCCGATCCCCTCGGCGCCGAACTCGATGGCCTTGGCGGCGTCCTCGGGGGTGTCGGCGTTGGTACGCACCTTCATCACCCGGATGCGGTCGGCGATCTCCATGAAGTGCTTGAAGCGCGGGTTCTCGGTGGCGTCCACCATGGGCAGGGCGCCCTCGTAGACTAGCCCGCGGGTGCCGTTCAAGGTGAGCACGTCCCCTTCCCGCAGGACCTTGTCCCCGACGTGGATGGTCTTGGCGTGGACGTCGATCTCCAGGGCGCCGGCGCCGACGATGCAGCACTTGCCCCACCCCCGCGCCACCAGGGCGGCGTGGGAGGTCATGCCGCCCCGGCCGGTGAGGATCCCCACCGCGGCGCGCATCCCCTCGACGTCTTCGGGGTTGGTCTCCTCCCGCACCAGGAGGACCTTCTTCCCCTCCCTGGTCCAGGCCACGGCGTCGGCGGCGGTGAAGACGATCTGGCCCACCGCCCCGCCCGGGCCGGCGGGCAGACCCTTGGCCAGGGGGGTGGCGGTCTTCTCGGCGGCGGGGTCCACCAGCGGGTGCAGCAGCTCATCCAGCTGCGCGGGCTTCACCCGCATCACCGCGGTGCGCTCGTCGATGAGGCCCTCCTCCAGCATGTCCATGGCCATGTTGAGGGCGGCCGTCCCGGTGCGCTTGCCCACCCGCGTCTGGAGCATCCACAGGCGCCCCTCCTGGATGGTGAACTCGATGTCCTGCATGTCCTTGTAGTGCTGCTCCAGGGTGTCGCGGATGCCCTTGAGCTGGGCGTACACCTCGGGCATGGCCGCCTCCAGGGAGGGGAGGTGGCGGTTCTGGTCGTTCTTGGTGGCCTCGTTGAGGGGGTTGGGGGTGCGAATGCCGGCCACCACGTCCTCCCCCTGGGCGTTGGGCAGCCACTCGCCGTAGAAGGTGTTCTCCCCGGTGGCCGGGTTGCGGGTGAAGGCGACGCCAGTGGCGGAGGTGTCCCCCATGTTGCCGAACACCATCGCCTGCACGTTGACCGCCGTGCCCCACTCGTCGGGGATCCCCTCGATGCGCCGGTAGGACACCGCCCGCTTGCCGTTCCAGGAGGCGAACACCGCGCCGATGCCCCCCCACAGCTGCTCCATGGGGTCGTCGGGGAAGGGCTTGCCGAGGACCTCCTGGACCTTGGCCTTGAAGCGTTGCACCAGTTCCTTGAGCTCCTCGGCGGGGATGTCGGCATCGCTGGCGTACCCCCTGGTCCTTTTCACCTCCTCCAGCATGCGGTCGAGCTGTTGCCGGATCCCCATCCCCTCGGCGGGCTCCACCCCGGCGGCCTTCTCCATGACCACGTCGGAGTACATCATGATCAGCCGCCGGTAGGCGTCGTAGACGAAGCGCTCGTTGCCGGTCTTCCTCACCAGGCCCGGGATCGTCGCCGAGCACAGCCCGACGTTGAGCACCGTCTCCATCATGCCGGGCATGGAGCTGCGCGCCCCGGAACGCACCGACACCAAAAGCGGGTTGTCGGGGTCGCCGAAGGCGGCGCCCATCACCTCCTCCACCTTGCGCAGGGCGGCCGCCACCTCCGCCTTCAGCCCCTCGGGGTAGCTGCGCCCGGCCTCGTAGTAGTGGGTGCACACCTCGGTGGTGATGGTGAACCCGGCCGGCACCGGGATACCCAGGTTGGCCATTTCGGCCAGGTTGGCCCCCTTGCCCCCCAGCAGGTTCTTCATGTCCGCCCGGCCATCGGCCGCGCCACCGCCAAAGAAGTAGACCATCTTGTCGCCCATGCGTCCTCCCGAACCGCCGCGTTGCCCGGGGCTTTCCCCGGGGTGTCGTGTCGTCTACGCCGTCGCCCCGCCCAGCCGGGACAGATCCGCCAGGCGGAGGAACACCCCTTCGAGGCGCGCCAGCAGGCCCAGGCGGGCCTGCCGCAGCGCCGGATCTTCACACATGACCATCACGTCCACGAAAAAGCGATCCAGCGGGGCGGCCAGGGCGGCCAGCGCCCGCAGCCCGGCGGCGTGGTCCCCGGCCCCCAGCGCGCCCTCCACCTCCGCCGCCACACCCTCCAGCGCTTGCTGCAGGGCAAGCTCCGCCGGCTCCACCAGCGCCCCCGCCCCACCCTCGCCGCGCTCCCCCTTGGCCAGGATGTTGCGCACCCGCTTGAAGGTCAAGGCCAGCTGGGCGAATACCGGCTCCTGCCGCACCGCCTCCAGGGCCCGCGCCCGCGCCACGTCCTCGGGGACCACCCCCCACCGCGCCTCCAGCACCCCGTCCGCCACCTCCCCCGTAACTCCCACCCTGGAGGTAAGATAGAAGCGCTCCCGCTCCCGCAGGAAGTCGGCCAGCTGGCGAATGACCTCCGCCTCCCGCCCCGCCGCGTGGCTGGCCCGGCCCGCCACCGCCCGTGCGAGGGCGGCGCGCAGGTCCACCGCCAGGGGTACCTCGGCGCCCAGGCGAATCACCGCCAGCGCCGCCCGCCGCAGGGCAAAGGGGTCCTTCGAGCCGCTCGGGATCTCGCCCACCGCAAACATTCCGGCCAGGGTATCGAGGCGATCCGCCACTCCCACCAACGCCCCCAGCATCCCCGCCGGGAGCTCCCCCTCCAGGCCGGCGGGCCGGTAGTGATCGTAGATGGCCCGCCACACCGCCTCGGGGTGGCCGTCCAGGCGGGCGTAAATGCCGCCCATCACCCCCTGCAGCTCCGGAAACTCCCCCACGGTGCCGGTCACCAGGTCGGCGCGCGCCAGGCTGGCCGCCGCTTCCACCTCCTCCGGCCTCACTCCAGCCCCGCTGGCTGCCGCCAGCCACCGGGCCAGTGCCACCACCGCGCCAGCCTTCTCGGCGTAGGACCCCAGCTTCTGGTGGAACTGCACGCGGGCGAGTCCCTGGGCGTGGTCGGCCAGCGACCTGCGCCGGTCCTGAGCGAAGAAGAAGGCCGCGTCCGCCAACCGGGCCCCCACTACCCACTCGTTGCCCTCCCGCACCAGCCCCCTGGGATCGTCGGGCCTGTCCATGACCGCCAAGAAGTGCGGGGCCACGTGCCCCTCGCTCTCCAGCACCAGACACTTCTGGTGGTGGCGCAGGGTGGTGACCAGCACCTCCTCGGGCAGCACCAGGGCGGAGACGGGGATCGCCCCCCGCACCAGGCCGGGGAACTCCAGCAGGTCCACGTGTTCGGCCATCAGGGCCTCATCCCGCCGCACCGTGCACCCCACCTGGGCGGCCAGGCTGGCAGCCGTGGCCCCCAGGGCCTGGTGGCGTTCTCCGGGATCCACCACCACCCCGGCCTCCCGCAGCCGTTGCAGGTAGTCGCCAACTCCGGCAATACCCCGCAGCTCCACCGGCCCCGGGTGGGCCACCCGGTGGCCCAGGGTGACGCTCCCCGCCCGCACCCCGAACAGGGTCAGCGGCACGACCTCGGTGAGGGCTTCGGCGCCGCAGAGCGCCACCACCCGGTGGAGGGGGCGCACGAAGGTATGCTCCCCCGCCCCCCAGCGCATGGCCTTGGGAAAGTGCAGCGACGGCACCACCGCTTCCACCGCGCGGGCCAGCACCGCCGGGGTGGGCTCTCCGCGGATCAGGCGGGTGACCGCCACCACCTCGCCCCGGGGACCCTCCACCACCCGCAGCGCCTCCACCTCCACCCCCTGGCCGCGGGCGAAACCCAGCGCCGCCGCGGTGGGCGACCCGTCGGCGGCAAACGCCGCCCGCACCGGCGGTCCCAGGACCTCTTCGCTGCGGTCCGGCTGCCGCGCCGGCAGACCCACCAGCGCCACCGCCAGGCGCCGCGAGGTGTAGCCGAAAAACTCGCAGCGAGCCTCGCTGAACCCTTCCTGGTGCAGGCGTTCCGTGAGGCCCGTGGCCAGCTCCTGGGCCGCCGGCGCCAACGCGTTGGCCGGGATCTCCTCGCACAGCAGTTCCAGCAGGAACTTCTGCCCGCTCATGGCCGCACCTCGCCCTCGAGCAGCGGCCACCCCAGCGCCTCCCGCTGCGCCAGGTAGGCCCGCGCGCACCCCACCGCCTGCCGGCGCACCCGGGCAATCAGCCCCACCCGTTCGGTCACCGAGATCGCCCCGCGGGCCTCCAGCAGGTTGAAGAGGTGCGACATCTTCAGGGCTGCTTCGAGGGCGGGGATGACCAGAGGGTCCTCCTGCTCCAGGCAGCGGCGGGCCTCCCCCTCCCAGTCCTCGAAGTGACGCCGCAGCACCTCCACGTCGGCCACCTGGAAGGCGTAGCGGGATAGCTCCACCTCGTCCCGGTGGCGCACCTGCCCGTAGGTCAACCCTCCTCCCCAGCGCATGGCGAAGCCGTCGTGCTGGCGCTGCAGGAACATGGCGATGCGCTCCAGGCCGTAGGTGAGTTCGGCAGCGATGGGCCTGAGGTCAACCCCCCCGGCCTGCTGGAAATAGGTGAACTGGGTGATCTCCATCCCGTCCAGCAGCACCTGCCACCCCACCCCCCAGGCGCCCAGGGTGGGGGACTCCCAGTTGTCCTCCTCGAAGCGCACGTCGTGCTCGCCGGGGTCGATCCCCAGGGCGCGCAGGGAGTCCAGGTACACGTCCTGCACGTCCACCGGAGACGGCTTCAGGATCACCTGCAGCTGCAGGTGCTTGCCGAAGCGAAAGGGGTTCTCGCCGAAGCGGGCGTCGGCGGGGCGGCGGGAGGGTTGCACGTAGGCCACCCGGTAGGGCTCGGGTCCCAGGACGCGGAGGAACGTCTCCGGGTGCATGGTTCCCGCCCCCACCTCGAGATCGTAGGGTTGCTGGATCACACAATTGCGCTCACCCCAGAAGCGGGTGAGCGCCAGGATCACGTCTTGGAGATCCACGCCGGCACCTCGCACATGCGGGCAGGCGCCCGCCGCGGCGAAGTCTACCACGCCACCGCTCCCGACCACGGCCCCTGGGTCAAGCCCGGGAGACGCTGCCGGATCCCGGGGCCAGCCCCGGCGCCGGCGAGGTGAAGCCCTTTGCCTCCTTCCCCCCTGCCAGCCGCTGACGAGGGGTGCGCGAGCAGGACTACTTCTTCGCCGTCGCCTTCCTGATCAGCTCCAGCGCCTGGGGGTTGTTCTTGTAGGCCTCCGCATAGGCCGCCGCGGTGTCCGGCTTGAGCCGCGCCCCCGCATCGATGAGCGCCTGCAGCCCGTCGTTGCCGGACCAGATGGCCATCTCCAGCGCTGCCAGTCCCATGGCGTTGCGGGCATCGTACTTCGCCCCGGCCTTGAGTAGCTTCCCGATCACCGCCGCGTCGCACTTGTCCGCCGCAAACATCAATGGGGTGTTGCCGGTTTCGTCCTGGCCATTGGGGTCGGCGCCGCGCTCCAGCAGCAGGTCGAGCACCGCATGGGTGGCCGCCGGGGTGGGACGGACGGCGCTGCTGCAGGCGGCCGGGAAGAAGAACAACAGGTGCAGCGGCTGCCGGGCATTGACCTCGGCAAACGAGTGAAAGGGCGACATTCCCGCGTCCAGTAACGCACTCACCAGCTCCGCATCCACCGCCATCAGTGCCCGCTGGAAGGAACTCTCGTTGAGCTGGGCACCGCGCTGCCGCAGCACCGCCAGGCCGCGCGCCTCCGCCGCCGGATCGGCCCTGGTGACCTTGGGCCTCGCCTCGGCCGCCGGCTGCGCCGGGCGCCTGGCAACCCCCGGAGGACCGGCCAGGTCGCTCTCCAGCTCCCGGGCAACGGTGCTGGCGTACTCGGCGACCTGGGGGCTCCCATGGCCCCGCAGCTCCTTGATCGCCGCCAGCACCGGTGCCGCCTCGCGCCCGCGGTTGCGCAGCGCCTGCAGCGCCTGCCACACCACCTCGTCGTCGCGGGACTGCTGGGCGATACCTGCCAGCAGCGTGACCGCCTCTTCGGCGGGCAGGGCCAGCAGATCCAGACTCTTCACCGCTTCCCGGCGAACCATGCTGTCGCCGTCCTGGGCCACTGCCCGCTCCAGCGCCGGGCGGGCCGTCGCCGCCACCTCGGCCTTGACGCTGGCCGCCACCGGCTGGTTGCGATCGCCCACCGCTCCCAGCACCTCCGCCACCCGCTGCCGCAGATTCGGGTCGGGTTCGGCGGCCAGCCGCGCCGCCAGCTGCGGGGTCGCACTGGCGGCCAGACCACCGGCGCTCCGCAGGGCGAGCAGGACGCTGCCGCGCACGCTCTCGTCGGCATCCCCCAAAAGCCTGGTGGCGGCGGGCAGCCACACCGCCACCTGCTCGGGCTCCAGGCGCCTGACCGCCAATCCCGCCGCCGCCCCCCGAGTTCGCGGGCTGGCCGAGGCCATCCCCCTGGCCAGCACCGCATCCCATTCGCTCGGGAGAGCTTTCAGACCACCCGCAGCCTCCAGGAGGGCGGCCTGGGCGGCACCGTCCCTGCCCAGACGCGCGAGCAGAGGCTGCCCCAGGCCCTCCTCCTGGGTCGCCACCAGGCGCTGCAGCGCCCGCTCGGCGCGTCTGGCGTTCGCCCGGGCGGCATCCCGGGTGCCGAAGTCGGCGCTCATGTCCTCGCCGCGCTGTGCCTCCCGCTCCAGGAAGTCGACAATCGCTGGCACCAGCGCGGGCGCCGGCTCGTGGCCGATGAGCCCCCTGGCCGCCTCGAAGCGGATGCGCAGGTCGGAGGAGCGCAACGCCCGCTGGCGCGCCGGGGCAAGTCGTCCCCCATCCACGCCCTGGGATTCCAGCGCTCCCGCCGCCAACACCACGACTTCGAGGTCGCTGTCCTCCAGCGCCGACTGCAACTGCGCGGTCGCCGGGGAGCCCTTCTCCCCCAGCCGCCACAGGGCCGAGGCCGCCGCCGCCCGCACCTCTCGCTCGGGGTCGGACAGCGCCGCCCCCAGCGGCGCCGCCGCGTCCTCCGGGTCGGCCCTCCCCAGGCGCTCCGCCGCCTCCACCCGTTCCGCCACCTTCTTGGAGGACAGTTGCTTTACCCAGCGCTGGAGGTTGGCCTGCGAGGCCTGGACAGCCACCGCCGAGAAAATGATCAGGACCACACCAGTAGCCAGAACAGCTGGCCTTGTTGTGAGCATTCGGATACCCCGATGGACAGCAACTCTGCCATCGAGGCGCCGCATTCCCGCGGTGGCAGCGATGCTTCCTGGTTCCTCGCCCCGCGGAGGGAGAGGGCCGGGTGCGCCGGAAGCCCCGGCGCACCCGGAGTCGAGCAGACGGCTAACTATGCCTCGCCCATGAACGGGTAGGCGAAGTGTCTGGGCGGCACGAAGTTCTCCTTGATGGCGCGGGGGCTGGTCCAGCGGATGAGGTTCCACTTGGAGCCGGCCTTGTCGTTGGTGCCGGAGGCCCGGGCACCGCCGAAGGGCTGCTGCCCCACCACCGCCCCGGTGGGCTTGTCGTTGATGTAGAAGTTGCCGGCGGTGTCCCGCAGGCGGTGCATGATCCTGGCCACCGCCGCCCGGTCCTGGGCGAAGACGGCGCCGGTCAAGGCGTACGGGGATCCCTGGTCGCACAGCGCCAGGGCGTGGTCGAGCTCCTGGTCGGGGTAGACGAAGAGCGTCAGCACCGGGCCGAAGATCTCCTCCCGCATGAGCTTGAAGCCCGGGTCGGAGGTCAGCACCACGGTGGGCTCGATGAAATAGCCGTGGCTGGCATCACAACCGCCACCGAAGACGATCTCGGCGTCGGGGGAGGCCTTGGCGTAATCGATGTACTCCTTGATGGACTCGAAGGCGGCGGCGTCGATCACCGCGCCCATGAAGTTGGTAAAGTCCTCCACGTCCCCCATCTTCACCTCGGAGAGCTGGCCGATGAGGCGCTCCTTCACCGCCGGCCACAGCGAAGACGGGATGAAGGCGCGGGAAGCCGCCGAGCACTTCTGCCCCTGGTACTCGAAGGCGCCGCGCACCAGCGCCGTGACCGCCGCGTCGAGGTCGGCGGAGGCGTGCAGGAAGACGAAGTCCTTGCCCCCGGTCTCCCCCACGATGCGGGGGTAAGAGCGGTAGCGGGCGATGTTCTCCCCCACCGTCTTCCACATGCCGTGGAAAACGCCAGTGGAGCCGGTGAAGTGGATGCCGGCCAGCTCCCCGGAGGCCAGCACCGGGTCCCCCACCTGCCGGCCCGAACCCACCACCAGGTTGATCACTCCCGGTGGCAAGCCGGCCTCCTCCATCAGCTTGTAGATGTAGTAGGCGGACAGCACGGCGGTGGAGGCGGGTTTCCACAGCACGGTGTTGCCCATCAGCGCCACCGAGGTGGGGAGGTTGGCGCCGATGGAGGTGAAGTTGAAGGGGGTGACGGCAAACACGAACCCCTCCAGGGCGCGATACTCCACCCGGTTCCACACGCCTGCCGAGGAGATCGGCTGATCCTCGTAGATCTGCTGGGCGAAGTAGGGGTTGAAGCGCCAGAAGTCGATGATCTCGCACGCCGAGTCGATCTCCGCCTGGTAGACGGTCTTGGACTGGTTGAGCATGGTGGCGGCGTTGAGGGTGTCCCGCCAGGGGCCGGCCAGTAACTCGGCGGCCTTGAGCATGATCGCCGCGCGGTCGTACCACGGCATGTCGGCCCAGGCGGCGTGGGCCTCCCGCGCCGCGGCAATGGCCATCTCCACCTCCGCCGGCCCCGCCATGTGGTAGCGGGCCAGCACGTGGCCGTGGTTGTGGGGCATGATACAGGTGCCCAGCTTGCCGGTGCGCACCTCCTTGCCGCCGATCAAAAGGGGAATCTCGATCTCGCGGCTGCGCATCTCCTTGAGGGCTGCCTTCAGGCTGCGCTTTTCCGGCGAACCCGGAGCGTAGGCACGCACCGGCTCGTTGACGGGCTGGGGGATGCGGAAGACGCCGTTCATGTCTCCTCCTCGCCGCCGGGCCGAAAGCTTGTGAAAGTGCGGCGCAAGCCCGGCGTCGGGCAAGCATACGGGGAGCCGCCGCCCCGGTCAACCGCCCGCCGCAGCGGCACCGCGCTCACCCCCGTAAAGGCTCCCCCGGCCGGGTAGAATGCCCCCGTGGCGAGCGCGCCCACCCTCGATGTGTCGGTGCTGATCCGCACCCGGGACCGCCCGCGCCTGCTGGCGGAGGCGCTGGAGAGCGTGGCCCGCCAGACGCGCGCCCCGCTGGAGGTGGTGGTGGTCAACGACGGCGGCGAACCGGTGGGGCACATCCTCGCCTCCTTCGCCAAGCGTTTGACCATTCGGCACGTTACTCACCCGGAGGCGCTGGGGCGGGCGGCCGCCGCCAACGCCGGCGTCCGGCTGGCCCAGGGGGAGTTGGTTGCCCTCCTGGACGACGACGATCTCTTCCTGCCCACCCACCTCCAGACCTTGGCCGACGCCCTGGCGGGCAGCGGAGCCGAGCTGGCCCACGCCGCCTGCCGGCTGGTGCGCCCGGACGGCGAGGAGGTGATGGCCACCCCGGCCGACCGCGAGGCGCTGCTACTGGCCAACACCATCCCCACCTGCGCGGCGCTGGTGTCCCGTCAGGCTATCCTGGCGGTCGGCGGCTTCGACGAGACCCTGCCTTTCCTGGAGGACTGGGACCTGTGGATCCGCCTGGCGCAACGCCGGGCCTTCGTCTTCGTGAACCAGGTGACCTCGGTGTACCGCGCTGGCCCGGCGTCGGTGGGTGGAGCGATGGCGGCGGAGCGCTGGCAGGTCATGGAGCGCCTGTTCGCCAAGCACTGGCCCCGACTCACCCCCGCCACCCTGGTGCGTCGCCTCTACCAGCTGGAGCGCGACATCGGCGAGCTGCGCCGGCAGGCGGCGGAGGTGCGGCGGTGGGCGGCCGAGCTGGAGGCGGACAACGGCCGCCTGCGGGAGGAGACCCGCTTCATTCGCGAGCTGGCCGAGGCCGGCCTGCTGGGCCCCACCTGGTGGCTGCACCGGGCCTGGCGGCGCTGGCGCCGGTGGCGCGGCCGGGAGCCAGTGTGAGTCGCCTGGGCGAAGCGTTTCTCCGCCTGGTCACCCCCTACCCTCGCCTGGCCGGGTTTCTCCACTACCTTCGCCACCCCCGCCTGTTCGCCGCCAAGGCATGGGGAAAACTCAAGCGCCTGCGGCGGGAGAGGGCGTGCCGCGCCCTGCTCCAGGGCGGCAAGCTCATCGTCGAGGTGGGGCCCCCGGGGCGAACGTTCTTCACCGTCGCCACGCCGGTGTGGCGGGTGGCCGAGGAGCACCTGCGGGCGGCCATCGACTCGGTGCGCCGCCAGAGCCACCCCCACTGGGAGCTGTGGCTCGCCGACGACGCCTCCCCCGACCCCCACGTACGCCGCATCTTGGCCGAGGCGGCGGGGCAGGATGAGCGGATCAGGGTGCTGCACCTGCCCGACAACCGCGGCATCGCCGGCGCCACCGATGAGATCCTCGCCCGCGCCCGGGGAGAGTACGTGGCGTTCCTCGACCACGACGACCTCCTCCACCCACGGGCGCTGGAGCTGGTCTCGGCCCACCTGCGCGCCCACCCGGAGAGCGACTGGGTCTTCACCGACGAGGACAAGGTGGACGAGGGCGGCCGCCACCGCGAGCCGTGCCTCAAGCCGGGGTGGTCCAGACATCTCCTGCTGACGTTCAACTACGTCGCCCACCTGCGGGTGGTGCGGCGGCACATGCTGGAGAAAGTGGGAGGGCACCGCCGCGGCTTCGACGGCGCCCAGGACTACGACCTGGCGCTGCGGGTGCTGGCGGCGGGCGGCCGCTTCTCCCACCTGCGCGGGGTGCTCTACCACTGGCGGGTGGTGCCAGGCTCCATGGCCCGCGCTGCGGCGGACAAGCCCGCCGCCCACACCCACGCCCTCGACGCCCTGCGCCAGCACGCCGAGGGGTGGCGCCAGGAAGGCGAGGTCACCGCCCGGGTGCTGCTTCCCCCGGCGTCGTTCTTCGCGGTCCGGCGGGCCGCCCCGAGCGACCTGCGTGTGGCCCTGCTGACCGATCCGCCGGCGAGCGTGGCTGCCGGCGGTCGTATCGGCGAGGTCCTGCCCCTGGCTCGGGGGGCGGCGCCCGAGGCGGTGGCGGCGGCGGTGACCCGGGTTTCAGCTCCGGTGGTGGTGCGCTGGCCCGCCGGCGCCCCCCACCCCGAGGAGCTGGAGGAGCTGCTGGCCCTCCTGCAGGTGCCTGATACCGCGGCGGTGGCGCCCCGGCTCGTGCAGCGGGGACGGGTGAGCGGCAGCGGCTGGTGGCTCGTCGACGCTGTCGACGCCAACCATGACCGGCCGGCGATGCAGGGGCTGGCCGACCCGTGGCTGGGGCTACACCTCGAAGATCCCGGCTACCTCAATCTGGCCATGGTTCCCGGCCCCAGGGTGATCCTGCCCGGCACCGCCTGGGCCGCCTGGCGCGCCACATTCCTGGAGGGCTGGCACGCCGCCCCGGACATCCCGGCGGCCTGGCGACTGGCGGCGGGGTGGGCTCGCGGGCGGCGAGAGGCGGTCGTCACACCCCACGTCCAGCTCGTGGCTCCCTCCCCTCCCCCGCCCCCCCTTCCCCCCCCCGACGGACTGCCCTGCCACGGCACTGCCTGGCTGCACCAGCTGGGCCTCGCTCCAGCCCCGGCGGCAACTGCGGGTACAATGTCCGAGGAGGGTCGACCATGACCGTACCCAGGCCGGACGCCAAGATCAGCATCGTGGTGAAGGACGAGATGGCGCTGGGGACCTACGCCAACTTCGCCTCCATCGTGCACAACTTCGCCGAGTTCATCATCGATCTGGGGCGCATCGTGCCGGGCCGCGAGCACGTCGAGGTGGTCAGCCGGGTGGTCATGACCCCCGTGCACGTCAAGCAGTTGCTGCGCGCGCTGGCGGAAAACGTGGCCATCTACGAGCGCAATTTCGGCGAGATTCCTGACGGGCCCTCCCCCGCCCCGCCGGTACAGCAGACCATGTAGAGCCCCTCCTTCACTCTCGTCCGTCGTTCACGATCCAGCCGCCGCCCAGGACCCTGTCCCCCTCGTACCACACCGCCGCCTGCCCCGGCGAGGGAGCGAGGACCGGTTCGACGAACTCCACGGTGGCCCCGCCGCCGGCCGGCGTGACGGTGGCCGCCACAGGGCGATGGCGGGAGCGCACCTGCACCTCCACCCGGCGCGGTGCTCCGCTCGGATCGACCAGCCAGACGACGTCGCGCAGGTGGATGCGCCGCCGGTGCACCTCCTCTTCACCTCCGACCACGACCCGATTGTTCCTTGCGTCCAGGTGCGAAACGAAGAGCGGTCGGCTCGACGACACTCCGAGGCCGCGACGCTGGCCGACGGTGAAGCGGTGGATCCCGCCGTGCCGCCCCAGCACCCGCCCCTGGCCGTCGACGATCTCCCCCTCGCCGGGCAGCCGCTCACCGGCCAGGTGTTGCAACAGACCCACGTAGGTTTCCCCTAGCGGCACGAAGCACATGTCCTGGCTGTCGGGAAGGGCGGCGCTGGGCAAACCCTCCTGGCGGGCGAGGGCGCGCACCTCGTCCTTGGTGTACTCCCCCAGGGGGAAGAGGACCGACTTCAGCCGATCCCGCCCCATCTCGAAGAGAAAGTAGGACTGGTCCCGCGCTCGCTCCCGAGCCCGGTGCAGCTCCGGGTCCCCTCCCGGCCCCTCCACCCGGCGGGCGTAGTGCCCGGTGGCCACATGGGCGGCGCCGAGGGCCGCCGCCACCTCCACCAGGCGCCCGAACTTGATGGTGGAGTTGCAGTGCACGCACGGGGAAGGGGTCTCCCCCCGCAGGTAGGCATCGACGAACGGAGTCAGCACGAAGTCCCGGAACTCCGGGCGCACGTCCAGGAGGATGTGAGGGATACCCAACATCCGCGCGGCCCGCTGCGCCGCTGCCACCCCGGCGGCCGAGCAGCAGCGCGAGGCGTCGAAGCCATCGGCGGCGAGATCGGCCAGCTTCAAGGTGACGCCGATCACCTGCCACCCCGCGCGAGCGAGCAGGAACGCCGCCACGCAGGAGTCCACACCCCCCGACATGGCCACGACCACCCGCCCTGGCCGCGGGCGCTCACGAGACTCTCTCACGGCAGCAAGGCGTCGTGGGTTTCAGTGACGATGAACATCAGAGTGGTGGTCCCCAGGCTGAACTCCTGGTGCGAGGCGATGGTGGTGGACTCCACCCGTACCCCCTCCACGTAAGTGCCGTTGGTGGAGCCCAGGTCGGTGACAGTGGCCTCTTCATCGCGGATTTCCAGCATGGCGTGCCGCCGGGACACCTCGCTGTCGGGCAACTGGATGTCGCAGCCGGCGCCCCTGCCCAGAATCACCCGCGGGCGGGCAAGCTGGTAAATCTGACCGGAGTTGGCGCCCAGGATCACCGCCAGCGAGTAGCGCTTGTGGGGCGGCAGCGGCGCCAGCTGGGCCATCGCCTGGGCGTTGGCCATCGCCTGGGCATCCTTGATCTCCAGATCCTTGGTGGTCTGCTCCCGGCGGGCATAGGCCGCCGCTTGCCCGATGGTGTCTTCCACGCTGCCCGGACGGTGCACATCGAACACCGCCGAGCAGCGGGAGCACTTCAACTTGCGCGTCGAGGCGCTGCCGAAACGACTCTCGTCGTAGCGGTAGCGCGCTTCACACTGCGGGCATGTCACGATCACCGCACACCCCCTCGGGTCCTTCGCACCGCAGCACCGCACGCCCCCTGGCGCCCGGCCCACCACCCTCCGGTGCGGATCGTCCCGATAGTCGCCCAAATACTTTACGATGGTTTCCGCGGTTGTCCAGGGGCGGCAGCGTTCCCCTGCCGTCGCAAGCCTCCGCCGGGACCCCCCCGGGGAGCCGGACTGCCGTGCTAGCATCTGGCCCGTGAGCGTGCGGGCATCGGGTGGTCCTCGCGCCAGGGTATCGGCGCCAGAGGCGGTTCCGCCTGCCACCCTGCGCATTCCCTCCAACCCCTCCGCCGAGCGGGCGGTGCTGGGAGCCATCCTCGCCGACGGTACCTGCTTTTACCGCATCGTCGAGCTGGTGCGGCCGGAGGATTTCTACACCCCCGCCCACCGCGTCATCTTCGAGGCCTTTGCCGCCCTGGCGGTGGCCAGCCGCGACATCGACCTGCTCACCGCCGCCGATCAGCTGCAGCGGTCGGGGACGCTGGAGGAGGCCGGAGGAATCTCCTACCTGGCCAGCCTCACCCAGGACCTGCCCGACACCGCCAACGTCGAGCACTACGCCGGCATCGTCCGCGAGCGCGCCGTCAAGCGCGATCTGCTCCGTCTCTCCCAGCAGATCATGGCCGCCGCCGGTCGCGACGAGGGTGACGCCATGGAGGCGCTGGAAATGGCCGAGATGGGGGTGCTGGCGATCTCCGAGCGCGCCACCACCAGCGGCCCGCAGCCAGTGGGCGCCCTGGCCAAGGCGGAAGTGAGCTATATCCAGCAGGTCTCCCGCACGGCCGCCCCCTACACCGGCCTGGAGACCGGGTACCAGCGGCTGGACGAGCTGACCTCCGGCCTGCAGAAGCAGGAGTTGATCATCCTCGCCGCCCGGCCGGGAGTGGGCAAGACGGCCTTCGCCCTCAACGTGGCGGCCCACTGCGCCCTGCGCAAGGGGGCCAAGGTGGCGATCTTCTCCCTGGAGATGTCCGCCTCGGCGCTGGTGCGCCGCCTGCTCGCCGCCGAGGCACGCATCGATCTGCGACGGCTGGCCCGAGGGCTCCTGTCGCGGGCCAGCGATTCGGTGGGCGGTTCGGACTGGGAGCGGCTGCACACCGCCAGCCAGGCCCTGGCCACAGCCTCGATGTGGATCGACGACACCGCCGCCATCTCCCCGCTGGAGCTGCGCGGCAAGTGCCGCCGGCTGGCGCTGGAACATGGCCTTGACCTGGTGGTGGTGGACTACCTGCAGCTCATGTCGGCCGGGCTCAAAGCGGAAAACCGCACCCAAGAGGTCTCGGCGATCTCCCGCAGTCTCAAGGCCCTGGCCAAGCAGCTCAACGTACCGCTGTTGGTGCTCTCGCAGCTGTCCCGGCGGCCGGAACAGCGCGGCGGCGACCACACCCCGCAGCTGTCCGACCTGCGCGAGTCGGGGTCCATCGAGCAGGATGCCGACGTGGTGGTGTTCATCAACCGCCGCACCATCGCCGGTCGGGGTCAGGAGGACGACCCGGCGACCGATACCAACATGGCGGACATCATCGTCGCCAAGCAGCGCAACGGCCCCACCGACACCTTCCGTCTCGTTTACCTGGACAAGTTCACCCGCTTTGAAAACCTCGAGCGGAGCGCCATGTGAGCGAGGCGACAGAGCGCCGACGCCCCATCGCGGCCCTGGAATGGGTGGGGGAACGCTCCACCCATGCCTTCGAGGAGATCGGGCGCTTCTTCACCATGCTCTACCTCACCCTGTACTGGAGCGTGCGCCCCCCCTTCGACCTGCGGCAGTGGGTGCGCCAGATGGTGCGGGTGGGGGTGGACTCCATCCCGGTGGTGGGCCTGACCGCCATGTTCACCGGGATGGTCATGGCCCTGCAGACCTACCGGGGGTTCGAGCGCTTCCACGCCGAGTCGTTCGTCGCCTCGGTGGTGTCGCTGTCGCTCACCCGGGAGCTGGCCCCGGTGCTGGCGGCGCTGATGATCGCCGGCCGCATCGGCTCCTCCCTGGCCGCCGAACTCGGCACCATGCGGGTCACCGAGCAGATCGACGCTCTCAGCGCCATGGCGGTGGAGCCGGTGCAGTACCTGGTGGTGCCGCGGGTGGCCGCCACCACCTTGATGCTGCCGCCGCTGGTAGCGCTGGCGGACGGCATCGGCATTGCCGGGGGGTTCGCCGTGGCGGTGGGGCTGATGGACGCCAACCCGGTGGTGTACTGGGAAAAGACGTTTCAATTCCTGGACCTCAACGACGTCTTCTCCGGGCTGATCAAGGCAGGGGTGTTCGGGCTCATCCTGTCGGTGACCGGGTGCAGCAAGGGGTACCACACCACCGGCGGCGCCGAGGGGGTGGGCCGCTCCACCACCGCGGCGGTGGTCATGGCCTCCCTGGTCATCCTGTTGTCGGATTTCTTCCTGACCAAGATCCTGTTCTAGAGGGACGATGGTGCATCCATGATGGAATCGCCCACCAGCGCGGTCCGGACTCCGACAGCCGAGATGCCGCCCAAGATCGCCGTGATCGACCTCTGGAAATCATTCCAGGGAAAGGAAGTGTTGCGCGGCATCAGCCTCGACATCCACGCTGGCGAGTCGCTCGTCATCGTCGGTGGCTCCGGCGCCGGCAAGAGTGTCTTCCTCAAGCACCTGATCGGCCTCATCCGGCCCGACCGCGGGCACGTCATCGTGGATGGTGAGGACCTGGCCTGCGCCGACACCGGCGTGTGCCTGGCGATTCGCCGCAAGTTCGGCATGTCGTTCCAGGAGGGGGCGCTGTTCGACTCGATGAACGTCTTCGACAATATTGCCTTCCCCCTGCGGCGCCACACCCGCATGAGCCCGGGGGACATCGCCGCCCGGGTGCGCGAGTGTCTCGCCCTGGTTCACCTGGACGGGGTCGAGCACAAGTGGGTCAACGAGCTGTCGGGTGGCATGCGGCGGCGGGTGGGGTTTGCCCGGGCCATTGCCCTGGCGCCCGAGATCCTGCTGTTCGACGAGCCCAACACCGGCCTCGACCCCATCACCGCCGCCGCCATCGACCGGGTCATCGTGGAAATGCGCGACAACCTCCCGGTGACCATGGTGACCATCACCCACGACATGAAGTCGGCACAGCGCATCGCCGACCGCATCGCCATGATCCGCTCTGGCCAGATCCTGGCGGTGGCGCCGCCGGCGGAGTTCCTCCGCCTGAGCGACCGCTACATCCAGTCGTTTCTGGCCGGCGAGCCGTACCCGGACAATCACGAGGAGGTTGCATGAGCCCCACCGCCAAGGTCGGCGCCTTCATGCTGGTGGCCCTGATCATCCTGGGCGTGTTCATCGTCAAGATCGAGGAGATCCCCCTGGACTCCGGCGGCAAGCGCCAGCGCGTCCAGGCCGCCTTCCCGTCGGTGGCTGGCCTGGACGCCAAGAGTCCGGTGCGCATCGCCGGCGTGCGGGTGGGGATCGTGGAGAGGATCCAGCTGGACCGCGACCGCGCCCTGGTCACCCTGGCGCTGGACCCGGGGGTGGCGCTCCACCAGGGTGCATGGGCGGAGGTGACCAGCCTGGGGATGCTGGGGGACAAGTACGTGGAGCTGAACCCCGGCGACCTCAACGCCCCCCTGCTGGCCCCTGGGACGGTCCTCACCGGCTCCAGTCCGGTGTCCTTCGACCAGGTGCTGGGCACTGCCAACGCCATCGGCGGCGACGTCAAGGAGGTCACGGCGGCGTTACGCAAGAACCTGGGGGGGGAAGAGGGAGAGCGTCGCATCAACGAAATCCTGGAGCACGTGCGCCAGCTGGCGGCCGAGACCCGCGCCCTGGTGGCCGCCAACCGCGCCAACGTGGATGCCACCATCGCCAACTTTCGCGACTTTTCCGAGACCTTGAAGACCGAGCTGCCCGTCCTGGCCGCCAAGCTCAATGATCTGGCCAGCCGGGTGGGAGCCGTGGTGGACGAGAACCGCGAGGACCTCAACGCCTCCCTCGCCAACCTCCGGGACCTGTCGGGCCGGCTGCGCACCTCGGCCGACAACCTCAACGAGATCACCGCCAAGATCGCCCGCGGCGAAGGCACCATCGGCAAGCTGGTCAACGAGGACGAGACCGCCGTGAACCTCAACGCCGCCCTGAAGTCGGTGGAGTCGGGCGTGCAGAGCTTGAAGGACACCCTCGGCCGGGCGCAGCGCTGGGAGCTGGCGGTCAACCTGCGCACCGAGGCGCTGCCCGGGATCGACGACGACGGCAACACCAGCCGCAGTGCCCTGGGCGTGGAGCTGCGCACCACCCCCAACCGCTTCTTCCGCTTGGAGCTGGTGGATTCGCCCTTCGGGCGGCGCAACGTCACCACCTCCACCACGGTGGTCATTCGCCCCGACGGACGGCGGGAAACCACCGTCGAGGAGGTCACCCGGGTGACCGACTCCGCCACGGTCAACGCTCAGGTAGGATGGGACTTTCGTACCGCCTCCCTGCGCGCCGGGCTGTTCGAATCCACCGGGGGCGTCGGTGTGGACACCCACTTCCTCGACAAGCGGCTCAAGCTGACCCTGGAAGCCTACGACTTCAGCCGCGACACCAGGCCGCCGCACCTCCGCCTCGAAGGGCGCTACTTTTTGACCCGCCACATCTTCGCCTACGCCGGCTGGGATGACCCCACGTGGTCGCGGCGCTCCTCCGCCATCCTTGGGGGCGGCGTGACCTGGGGCGACGAGGACCTGAAGTACCTGTTGGGCACCGCGGCCTCCTTCGGGCGGTAGGGATGGGCCGTCCCCAGGCCCTCTTCGAGTGCACCGCCTGCGGCCAGCGCAGCAGCAAGTGGCTGGGGCGCTGCCCCGGGTGCGGCGGCTGGAATACCTTCGAGGCAGTTCCCGAGCATGCCCGCACCGCCTCCGCCCGACCGGAAGCTGCCCCGGTGCCGCTCACCGCCGCCGATCTGGCCGACGCTCCCCGCTGGGCCGTGGGCCTCGCCGGGGTGGATCGCGTCCTCGGCGGGGGTCTGGTGGGCGGTTCGGCCATCCTGCTGGCGGGGGAGCCCGGCGTGGGCAAGTCCACCTTGCTCCTCCAGGTGGCGGCCCGGCTCGCCCCGGCGGGGCGTGTTCTCTACGTCACCGCCGAGGAGTCGGCGCGCCAGGTGGCGATGCGCGCCCATCGCCTGGGCGTGGTCCACGAGCACGTCCTGCTGCTGGCCGAGCCCGCCGTGGAGGCGGCCCTCGGAGCCGCCACCGCCGCCCGGCCCGCGGCGATCATCGCCGACTCGGTGCAAACCATGTATTCCGAAAGGGTTCCTGCGGTACCCGGGTCGGTTACCCAGGTGCGCGAGGTGGCCTCGCAGCTGGTGGAGTTCGCCAAGCGGCAGGGCCCGCCGGTGGTGCTGGTAGGACACGTCACCAAGGAGGGTCTGGTCGCCGGGCCCAAGTCGCTGGAGCACCTGGTGGACGTCGTCCTGGAGTTCGGCGGCGCCTCCACCCACCCCCATCGCACCCTGCGGGCCACCAAGAACCGCTTCGGCCCCGCCATGGAGCTGGCGCTGTTCGCCATGACCGATCGCGGCCTCGAGGAGGTAGCCAACCCCTCGGCGGCGCTGCTGGCCGACCGCACCCCGGGGGCCCCCGGCTCGGCGGTGGCGGTGGTTCTGGAGGGCACCACCCCCCTGCTGGTGGAGGTACAGGCGCTGGTGGCGCGCTCCCCCTACGCCAGTCCCCGGCGCATCGCCCAGGGGGTGGAGAGCGGCCGCCTGGCGCTGCTACTGGCCGTGCTGGAGAAACGGCTCGGCCTGCGCCTGGGCGACCGCGACGTCTTCGTCAACGTGGCCGGGGGGCTGGCAGTGGACGAACCGGCGGCGGACCTGGCCACGGCCGCGGCGCTGGTGTCGTCGGTGCGGGAGCGGCCGCTACGCCCCGAGGTGGCGCTGTTCGGAGAGGTGGGGCTTCTGGGCGAGATCCGCGGCGTGACGCGAGCGGCGGAGCGGGTGCGCGAGGCGGTGGCCTTGGGCTTTTCCGCCTGTGCGCTGCCGGTGGCCAACGCCGCCGGCCTCCCCGCAGGAATCGAGGTCTTCGGCCTGGGGAGCGTCACCGACCTGCCCGCACTGCTGGCTCCCCAGGATCCTGCCCGCCCGTAGCGCCCGGCCTCACTCAGGAACGTAGCCGGCAAGGGTGCGCACCTCGACCCCCGGGCGACGCACCCGCACTTCCAGGGAACGCCAGATGCCGGGCGGCGACGACGAGGAGGAGGTGTAGGCAAGCAGGTACTGGCTGCGCAGGTCGCGCTCGATGCGGGAGTACACCCGCTCCAGCGCCCCGCCGGAGGCGACGAAGAACGCTTCTCCACCGGTGGAGCGCGCCAGCCGTTGCAGACCGGCGCGGGCCCGAAGCTCCCGCACCGACAGGTCCACCCCCACGGTGAACACCGTCGCGCCGGTGCGCGCGGCGAGTTCGACGACCTGCTCGAAGGTGTGGCGCGAGGCGTTGTCCTCCCCATCGGTAAGCACTACTAGCGCCCGCCGGCCGCGCACTCCAGAAAACTGAAACAGCGAAAACACGATGGCGTCATAGAGGGCGGTGAACCGTTCGGCGCGCAGGGCCAGCAGCGACCGGCCCAGAGCGTCGAAATCCCTGCTCATCGGTTGCAGCAGCGCCGGCCGATCCGAAAAAGCCACCACGAACGCCCGGTCGGTGGGGCGCAGCAGGCTGCGCAGGAACCCCAGGGCCACCCGCTGCACCTCGGGCAAGGTCTTCTCCATGGAGCCCGAGGTGTCCACCACCAGCCCCACCCGCAGGGGAACATCGGCGTGCCGGGCGAGGTGGGTCAGCCGCTGGGGCACGCCGTCCTCCAGGACCTCGAAGTCGGCGAGTCCGAGGCCCTCCACCGGTCGTCCCCCCTCCCCCAGAACGGTCACCGGCAGCTCCACGGCGTCCACCCTCACGCCGGTCAGGAACGTCCCGCCGTCGAGGAAGGTGATGTCCTCCCCCTGGCTCCCGTCATCCAGGGTGGCGACCACCCGGGCAATGCTCCCCCCCTCCCCGGCCGACAGCCAGACCTCGAAGGGTGGTGCCGTCAGCTCGGCCACCCGGGACTGGTCGAGGAAGAACTCCACCCGCTCCAGCCGCCGCTCGGACGGCACCTGCACGGCGGCGCGCAGCCGCAGGCGGCCGTCGCGACGGTCGGCCGGCGTGATCGGCTCCATCCGCACCACGAACCGCTCCCGTCCCTGGTTGACCACCAGCTGGGCCCGGTCCACCTCGGTGCCGGCCGCATCCCGGGCCACCGCGGTGACCGTGACGGTGCGCGGCAGCGGGCCCAGGTCGATGGTGGCCTCGAAGGGCGGACGGTTGCGCGTCACCACCAGGGTCCCGTCGAGCAGGAACTCGACCCGGGCCACCTCCCCCCTCGCCACGGCGGTGAACAGCTGCAGGCCAGCGAGGACCTCGCCGTCGGGGGGCAGGAGGAGCAGTCGCCTCGCCTCCCGCTCCTCCTCCTCCGGCCTTGCCGGCGCCGGCACGGCCAGCAGCGACGGTGGCACCTCCACCTCCAGGGCGATCACCCGCTCCCCGCGGCGCCGGGAGGTGAGGTCGGCCACCTCCAGCCGCAGCTCGTAGCTCCCCGGCCGCAGCTCCCGCTCGATCACCACCGGGAGCTGCTCCTGCTCCGCTGGCACGGTGAAGGTGTACTCGAAGCTGTCTAGCACCGCCTGCTGCCGGGAAACCTCACCCCTTACCGACAGCTGTGCCACCTCCACGCCCCCCACCACGGTCCGGCCCACCTGCGCACGGCTCACCTGAAGGGCGAGCGCCACCTTCAGGCGGCCACCCTGGCGGCCGAGGACCTGATGGCTGACATCAAACTCCAGGGAGCCCTGCCGCCGCTGGATCGCCCCGGCGAGACCGGCGACGCCAGCCAACACGACGGCCGCCACTGCCCCCACTCGCACCCACCGTCGGACAGGCACCCCTCTCACCTCCCTCGGGACAGTCGCCCGGCCAGCCTAGCGGGGGAAGTACCCCGCCACGGTGCGTACCTCAAGACCCGGCCTCTTCACCCGCACGCTCACCTTGCGGAACTGATCGCGCGGCGCCTGGGAGCTGGAGGTATAGGCGAGCAGGTACTGGGTGCGCAGTTCCCGGTCGATCTGGGCGGTGATGTTGGACAGATCGGCCCCGCGCGGCAGGAAAAACGCCTGTCCACCGGTGGTCTGGGCCAGCCGGGTCAGCTGTGACCGGGTCTTGACTTCAACGAGCGACAGGTCAATCCCGATGGTGTAGATGGTCGCGCCGGCGCGCGCCGCGTAATCCATGGCGCGCTCGAAGTCCATGCGGGAGGCGTTGTCCTTGCCGTCGGAGAGGACGATCATCGCCTTGCGGCCGCGCACTCCCGAGAACTGAAAGAGCCCGTAGACCAGGGCATCGTAAAGGGCCGTTTCGCGGTCGGCGCGCAGGGCGATGAGAGCCCGCTCCAGGGCCTGGAAATCGGCGGTGAAGCCCTCGATGAGCGCCGGTCGGTCCGAAAACGCCAGCACGAAGGCGCGATCCCTGGGACGCAGGAGGTTGCGCAGGAACGACAGCACTACCCGCTGCACCTCGGGCAGCGTCTTTTCCATGGAACCCGAGGTGTCGAGCACCAGGCCCAGGCGTACCGGCAGGTCCCGCTGCAACGAGAAGTGGGAGATTTCCTGGGCAACGCCGTCTTCCAGCACCTCGAAGTCGGCCTGGGTCAGGCCCTCCACCGGTCTTCCCTGGCGATCCACCACGGTCACCGGCAGCTCCACCGCCTCCACGTCGATCCCCGAGAGGAACTGCGGCGCGTTGATGAACTGCAGGTCCTCCGCCAGCTCGCCGTCGCGCAGCACCGCCAGGGCGCGCAGGTAGCCGATGCCGCCGGTGTCCTTGAAGGGCAGCCAGACCTCGAAGGGGGTCTGGTATAGCGTCGCCAGGAGCTGTTCGTTGTGGTAGAGCTCGACGCGGTCCAGTTCACGGTCGGTGGGTACGTTGACCGCCACCGAGGCGCGAATGGCACCGTTCCGACGGTCAGCATCGCCCAGGGGCTGTAGCCGCACGAAGAAACGCTCTCGACCCACGTTGAGAGCCACCTCCGCCCGGTCCAGCTCCCGCCCCCCGGCATCGAACGCCACCGCCAGCACCGTGGCCAGTCTCGGCAAGGGGCCGAGGTCCAGGGACACCTCGTACGGCGGCTTGTTCTTGGTGAGGATGAGCTGCCCGTCGAGGAAAAACTCCACCCGGGCCACGTCCGGTCCGGTGAGGGCCGAAAACCGCTGCACCCCCACCACCCCCTCCCCCTCGGGTCCGGTGAGGCTCAAGGAGCGGGTGACCGCCTCTTCTGCCCGCGCCAGCTCGGCATCTGGCACCGGGAGCGGCCCTCCCGCCTCGGCCAGAGCGGCCGGCAGCTCCACCACCAGCTCCGATTCCTGCACTCCCGCCTGGGTGGAGTTGCTGTCGGCGATCTTCAACCGCAACTTGTAGCGCCCCGGGCGGAGCTCCCGGGTGATGAAGAGGGGGATCTCTTCCACCTCGGCGGGAAGGCTGAAGGCGTAGCGGAAGCGATCGGCCATCGCCCCGTCCCGCATCACCTCGCCCACCACATCCAGCTGGATGACCTTCACATCCCCCACCAGGGCGGTGCCCAGGGAGCCCCGGGGCAGCCGGATATTGAGCTCCACGCTCAGCCTTCCCCCGCGCCGCCCCGTCACCACCGGTGCCAGTGAAAAGCTCAGGGGGGTCGCACCCGGGGGCAGGAGGGTCGAGAACTGCAAGAAGCGCGCCGAGGCCGCCTCGCTCCCCAACGCCTCCTGGGCCGGCAGGCGCTCCAGCCGGGCGCGGGCAGTGTTGTCCCGCATCCAGTACTCGGCCACCGCCAGCAGGCGCGCGAGCTCATCCCCCTCGCCGCAGCGCAGATCGGGACGATCGAACCAGGAGGTACCGCCCTGGCGCATCAGCATCTGCCCCGGGGTGCTGTACAGCACGGCTCGGGTCTCCCCCGGGTCCCAGAAGCGAAACGGCCCCAGGCCGTAGGGTCGGTAGAAAAGGATCACGACGTCCTGCCCCAGCCCCTCGATGCGGGCGTAGTACCAGAACTCCAGGGGGTTGAAGACCTGTTCGCAGTCGATGGGTTTGCGCTGGTCGGGGGGACCGTGGAGGAGCATGGTCCGGCAGCGGTCCTCGGTGGTGTTGTTGAACTCCGCTCGACACTGCTCCAGGCGCTCCTGGTACAGGCTGCGGAAGGCAGCGCCGAACCCCGTCTGCGCTCCCCACAGCTGCCACAGCCGCTCGGCGAAGGCGCGCCGCTGCTCGTCGGTGGCCAGTTGCAAGAACGCCTTCTCCTGCTCGACGGAGATGAGGGGATACACCTCCTCGCGCAGCCAGCGGCGCCACTCCTCGGGGAGGGAGGAGGCCCTGGCTCTCTGCGACAGCGCGGTGGCCGGCGCGACCAGCGCCAGCGCCATGACGACCAGTACCCCCACCCTTTGAACCTCGCGCGCCAGTCCCAGGGTCCTCATGGTCTTTCCTATGCCTCCATGGGGGGGCGTGTGCCCAGCTGCCGGTAGGCCGCCCACGCCCTCCCTCTCCCTTGCGCCAACACTTTGAGGTCGCTGCCCATGCCCGCCGGCGAGAGCAGCCGCTTGGCGGCGGCCAGTTCGACCCACTGCCGGGGGCTCAAGCCCCCCCCTGCGCCACCGGCCGAAGGGAGCAGGTCCAGGGCACCGTGCAGCGCCAGGAACTTGCCCAGCGGCTCCAGAGCCTCGCTCTCCCAACCCACGTCGCTCCCCGCCCCCACCAGGTCATCGAAGTTGACGTGCGCCGTGATGTCGGTGTTTCCCGGGTCGGCCAGCACGTCCTCCACCAGCCGGTGGTGCCGGTAGCCCACGAGCGTACCACCCCGCCGGGCACGGGGGTTGTAAAGGCGATGGGCCGAATAGCCGTAGTCGAGGACGAGGGCCACGGCGTCTTCGCCGCACCAGCGCAGGTGTCGGGCGTGCAGCGCCCTGACCTGCGGTCGCAGCTCCGCCACCTGGCCGTCCTCCAGGGCCACATGGTGGGCCGCCAGGTAGCCGCCCAGCGTTTCCTGTGACGGTTCCCCCACGCGAAAGCACAAGCCTCCGGAGGTCTCGTCCACCACCACGAAGAGCTCCTTCAACCACATCACGCCATCACGGACCTCGGCCACCACCCGATGAGCCGGCAGCGCGTCGTACAGCTCCGAGGCGAAGATCACCACCGGGCCCAGGGGGCGGGGTGCGTCCTCCAGCCGCGCCACCACCTGCAGGCCGGCGATCCGGCGCTGCAGCCGGCGACGGGCCCAGTCGGCAACCTCCACCGCCACCCAGCGCCCCACCACACCCCCATCACCCCCCGGTAGACGCCCGACCAGCCCCTCCAGGAGCGCCCCCTCTCCCGCCGCCAGTTCAACGAACGTCACCGGTTGCCCGAGCCGGGCGGCCAACCCCTCCAGCATCCGGGCCAGCGTGGCGGCAAACAGGGGCGCTGCGGTTGGGGCGGTAAGAAAGTCCCCCCGCGTCCCGACCGGTCCCGAGCCGATGCGGGGGCGGGTGTAGTACCCCCACCGGGGGTGGTACAGGGCCAGCTCCATGAATTCGGCAAAGGTCACCTGCCCCCGCCGCCTGATCTCCTCCGCCAGCGGGCCCATGGCCCCAGGGTAGCACCAGCGAACCCGGCGCGGGTCAATCGGTGGCGACCACCGGGGTGGGGGCGGTCATGGCCAGCATGCGCTCCAGGGGGCGCAGCGCCTGCAGGCGCAGCTCTTCGGGCAGCTCCAGGCGGGGCTGCCCGTCCCGCAGGCAGGCGTAGAGGTTGGCCAGGGTGTTGCGCTTCATGTAGGGGCAGGTGTTGCAGGCGCACTCACCGGAGCCGCCGGGCACCGGGATGAAACGCTTGCCGGGCGCCAGCCGCTCCATCTGGTGGATGATCCCCGGCTCGGTGGCAATGAGAAAGGTGGTCGCCGGGTGCTCCTGCACGAAGCGCAGGATCGAGGAGGTGGACCCCACGTGGTCTGCTAGGGCGAGAATCGCGTCGGGGCACTCCGGGTGGGCGGCCACCACCGCATCCGGGTGATCCACCTTGAGCTCGGTCAGCGCCCTGGCGGAAAACTGCTCGTGCACGATGCAGGTCCCCGGCCACAGCACCATGGAGCGGCCGGTCACGCGCTCCAGGTAGGCCCCGAGGTGCCGGTCTGGCGCGAAGAGAATCGGGGTCTCCGCCGGAATTTGGCGAATGATCGTTTCCGCCGAGGATGACGTGACGATGATGTCCGACATCGCCTTCACCGCCGCCGAACAGTTGATGTAGGTGAGCGCCACGTGCCCGGGGTGCTCCTCCCGCCAGCGGCGGTACTCCTCCGGCGGGCACGATTCCTCCAGGGAACACCCCGCCTCCAGATCGGGCAACAGCACCTCGGCCCCCGGGTTCAGGATCTTGGCCACCTCGGCCATGAAGCGCACCCCGCAGAAGACGATGGTCGAGGCGTTGGCGCGCCTGGCGGCGCGTGCCAGCTCCAGCGAATCGCCGACAAAGTCGGCGAGGTCCTGGATCTCCCCCTCCTGGTAATAGTGGGCCAGCAGCACCGCGCCGCGCGCCTTCTTGAGACGCGTGATCTCGGAGATCAGCCACTGCTGGTCGTGCACTCTGTCCTGTACAGCGGAAAAGGCCGGCAGCGCCATGGACTCCCCCCGATCATTCTAACCCTGGCGCCCGACCAGAGCTTCCACCTCCTCCGGCTCGCGGGGCAGCGCGGCGCTCAGGCACTCTGCCCCGTCGCTGGTGATCAGGTAATCGTCCTCGATGCGGATACCCACCCCCTCCCCCGGGAGGTACACGCCCGGTTCGATGGTGCACACCATGCCGGGGGCCAGCGTCGGCGCCTCTCCCCCCACGTCGTGGGCTTCGAGGCCGAGGAAGTGCCCGATGCCGTGGATGAAAAAGTTCCCCAGCGAGACGCCGTCATCGCCCGTGACCCCGCTCCCCTCCAGGGAGGCAAACGCCGCCTGCCGCGCCTCGGCGATGCTGGCGCCCGGGCGCAGCACCGCCACGGCGGCCTGGTAAGCCTCCAGCACGGCGTCGTAGAGCGCGCGCTGGCGATCGGAAAAACGCCCCGACACCGGGAAGGTGCGGGTCAGGTCACCGCAGTAGTAGCCGTAGCGGGCGCCGATATCCACCACCACCAGCTCCCCCTCCGCCAGGGTGCCGCGGTTGGCGTCGTAGTGGAGCACGCAGCCGGCCACCCCGGAGCCGACGATGGGAGGGAACGCCCACCCCTCGGCGCCGGCGGCGCGCAGCGCCGCGAACGCTGCCCCTTCCACCGCCCCCTCGGTGGCCCCCGGGCGAACCGCGGCCGCCGCCGCCCGCATCCCCGCTGCGGTGGCCGCCACCGCCCGGCGCAGCAGCTCCACTTCCCCCGGCTGCTTGCTCAGCCGCAGCAAGGTCAAGATCGGCGTCAGGTCGCGCACCGCAAAGGAGGGGAGACGCTGGCGCAGGTTTTCCACCAGCTGGAGCTCCTCGCTCAGGGGGCCGCCCATGGAGGGAGCTGGAAACCGCACCCACAGATCGCCGCCCTCGGAGAGCGCGCTGGCCAGGCGAGACTCGAAGCCCGGGACCGGCCGGCGGCGGGCCTCGATCACCACCTCTGACGCCTCCCGCGCCAGCACCTGCTCGAAGCCGAGCAGCGACGCCGTTTCCGGCCCCGGGCCGAACTTGGGCCCCGTCCAGGCCTCGATGTTGGGACGTCGCTGGGGCAGGAAAAGGGTTTCATGCTCCCGCTCCAGGACCAGCACGGCGTTGGGCAACTCCACCCCGGTCAGGTAGAAGAAGCTGGGATCCTGGCGGAAGGTGCCGACGTCGCCGTAACCGCGGGCATCGGAGGCGCCCAGCAGCACCGCCACCCCCCGCTCGCCCAGATGGGCCTGGAGCGCCCGGCGACGAGCCTGGTAGACGTCGGCAGGTTCGATCTCGGCGGCGTAGTGTCCGCCCTGCAAGACTCGGTTTTCGATCATGCTCGGTCCCTTCTCTGTACACCGCCTGGATTCGGGCTAGGCTGTCCCACTGTGGGCGCGCTCCTCGGGCGATTCTCCATCCTCGCCGGCATGCAGCAGCTCCACCTGGCTCGCCGCCCGGCGAATGTAGTCCACCCCCGACAGCACCGTGAACCCCAGGGCGGCATAGAAGCACACCAGCAGCAGCGGCTCTGGAACGCGGCCGACGTTGGCGAACAACACCATCCCCACGGTGACGATGTGAAAAAAGGTGGTGATCTTGCCCAGCACCGAGGGCGGGAAGCTGCGGATGTCCGCCGCCAGGTACAGCGTGAGGGCGACCAGCACGATCAGCAGGTCGCGGGAGAGGGCCAGGACGGTCAGCCACAGCGGTATGGTGACCGCCCCCGGGTTCGGCCAGGTGAGAACCACGTAGGCGGTGACCAGCAGCGCCTTGTCGGCAATGGGATCGAGGTACGCTCCGAGCAGGGAACGCATGCCCAGGTGACGTGCCAGCAAGCCGTCCACCGCGTCGGAGACTCCCGCCAGCACGAAGATCACCAGCGCCCAGCGGTGATTGGAGGACACCACCGCGAGGGCGAAGAAGGGAATGGCGGCCAGGCGCAACAGGGTGATGCCGTTGGGGATGGTGAACGGCCGCAGGACGTCGCGCACCTCCCGCGCGGCGCGCCGGGCAACACGGCCCGCGGCGCCGCGTGGGCGTGCCGCCTCTCCCCCCAGGCGACGCTCCGCCATCACTCGCGCCCCAGGTTCTCCTCGCGCAGATAGGTCATCTTGCCGTCGTTGACGATGAGGCCGCGCTGTTCCAGCTCGGCGATCAGGCGAGTCACCGTTTCCCGGGTGGCGCCGATGGAGGCGGCGATGTCCTGATGCGTGGGGCGTCGCACCGCCACCCAGCCGTTGCCGAGCAACTGCCCATGCTGACGAGCCAGATCGATGAAGAACCTGGCCAACCTGCCCACCACGTCCAGGGACACCAGCGACTCCACCTGGGCGTTGGCCCGCCGCAGCCGCTGGGACATCTCCATCAGGAGTTTTCTGGCGATGCTGGGGTGCTCCTCGAGCAACCGCGAGAAGTCGCTGCGCCGCAACCGGTACGCCGTGGTGGGCAGCTGCGCCACCACGCTGGCCGAGCGGGGGGCGTCATCCAGCAGGGCCATCTCCCCGAACACGTCCCCCGGCCCCAGGGTCGCCAGGATCAGCTCCTTCCCCGCTGCGGTCGGCACGCACACCTTGACGCGCCCTCGGGCCACCACGTAGAGCCCGTCGGGCGCCTCGTTCATGGAAAAGATCACCTCATCGCGGGCAAAGTCCAGCCGCTGGGCGGCCGCTCCGAGGGCGGCCAGCTCATCCCGGGCCAGCTCCCCAAACAGCGGCGATCGCGCCAGCATGTCACTGACATCTATGGACATTTGTCGTCTCCTCCGGCGGCCACCTGGCGCAGCAGCGCGGACGCCACGCTGCCGGTCACCACCTCGCCGGGGGCCTCCACGCACCCGCTGCTTCGGGTCTCACCACACCACTCGGGCCGCGACCTTCCCACGACCATGGCCAGACGCTCTGCCACCTCTACCAGATCGCGTGATCGCACCCGACGATGGGGGTAAAACCGCCTGATCACACTGTCGCCATCCATCACCCCGGCCCGGACCACGGTGACCACGTCACGCCGCTCGCTCAGGTTGACGATATCCTCGAAGACGCTCACGGCCCCCCGCGCTCCCTCCACCACGGCGGGCGCTTCCCACACCACCAGTGCGGCCAGCTCTGCACGCGTCAGGCTTTCTGAACTCAAGGCCTTCTGGACGTAGGGGGGGGCCTGTGCCAGGCGACCGCGCCGCCGGGCGTCCGCCAACAGCGCGCAGCGGCCCGGGTAGTCGGCCGGCAGTCGGGCAAACATCTCCGCCGCCACGTCCCACTGCTGGCCCGCCACCGCCACCTTTCCTTTCAGCGCCAGGCCTTCGGCGTCGTCCGGGAGGGAAGGGACCAGGCGCGCCGCGGCGGGCAGGTTCCCCTCGGCGAGATGGGCGGAAACCAGCACCTCCAGTAGCGACACCGCCCCCGGCACCAGCGAAAGGGCATCGCTGGCGATGGTGATGGCTCGGGCCGCGTCACCTGCCTGCAGAGCCGCCCGGGCCTCGGCCGCCTTGCCGCCGATCACCAGCGATTCCAGCTCGCGCACCTGGCGCGATGCCGCCCCATTTCCTCCCGCCTGCAGAACCCGCCGCGCCGGCATCAGTGCCTCCCCGTAACGACCCTCCGCCTGCAACGACTGGGCGGCAAAGCCGAGCAGGGGGAGATAGTCGACCTGCTCCTCCGCCAACCGCTTCACCTCGTCCCCCACCCTTTCACCCAGGAGGAAGCGGACCTCGAGGGCGGTCAGCCGCACCGCCGGATGATCTCCGGGCAGTCGTCGCAGCTCCCGCCGCGCCGCCTCGCCGTCGCCCCGCTCGGCGGCCGCCAGGGCCCGGTAGATTGCCGTCCTCTGCGCCTCGGTCAGGGCCGCTGCCGGCGCCGGCAGCGGATCGGGTACCCGCGCTGGCCGGGGAGGTGGCGCGGCGGTGCGGCAGGCGCCCAGCAGAAATGCCAGCGCTACCATCGGGATGGCAGAGGTCAACCTACCCAAGAGCCTCTCCCTCACTGCGGGCGGCGCAGACGTTGGCGATGGCGTGTTTGAAAACCAGGTGCTCGAGGCCGTGGCTCTCCACCACCAGCACGTAGCGGTCAAAACGCCTCAAGATGCCGGTAATGCGCTTGCCGGTGAGCAAATACACGTGGATGGGCCGCGCGTCGCGGCGCATTGCATAGAAGAAACCATCCTGTACGTTGACGTTGGTCGTCTTCGACCGCTCGCTGTCCCTATTCACCGCACGCCTCCAATCGGCGCAGGGCGTCCTCGAGCAGGCTCGGCGAGGCGGCCTCCAACCACGTCACTCCAGGCTCGCTGCGCAGCCAGGTCATCTGGCGCTTGGCCAGCCTGCGAGTAGCCTGAACGGTCGCCTCACGCGCCTCTGCGGCGCTCCACGCACCCAGCACGACCCCCAGTGCCTGCCGGTACCCAATCGCTTTCAACGCATGCGACTGGGGCGGTACACCCCCCTCCAGGAGTCGGCCAACCTCCTCAACCAATCCGGTGGAAAACATCCGCTCCACCCGCGTTTGTATCCTAGCACGCAGCTCCTCCCGCGGCCGCGTGAGGGCCAGCACCACCGCGGCATGCCGCATCTCCCCGGGGTCGCCGGCCGCCCACAGCTCGGAGATGGGCCGGCCGGCCACCAGGCACACCTCCAGCGCCCGCAGGGTGCGCTGTCGATCGGTCGGGGCGCTGCGCTGCGCCGCCAGGGGGTCCAGCTCCTCCAGCCTCGCCCGCACCGCCCGGGGGTCGTGATCCCACTCCGCCTCCAATCTGGCCCGCAGGGCCGCATCCTTGGGCGGTTCAGGGAACAGGCCGTACCGCAGCGCCCTGATGTAGAACATGGTGCCACCCACCACCACCGGCCTCCGGCCGCGGGCACGGATGTCGGCGATGGCGGCCTCGGCATCCTGAATAAAGCGCCCCGCCGAGTACGCCTCCCGGGGATCGGCGACGTCCACCAGGTGGTGGCGAACCCGCTCTCGCGCCACCGCATCGGGCTTGTCCGTGCCGATGTCCATGCCGCGGTAGACGGCAAAGGCGTCGGCGGAGACGATCTCGCCCCCAATCGCCTCCGCCAGGTCAACTCCGAGGGCCGACTTTCCCACCGCGGTCGGCCCGGCGATGACGATGAGGGGAGAGGGCGTCACGGTACCTCCGGCGGCACCAGATGTACCCGCACGGGCTGCGGGGTTCCCACCCAGGCGGCCTTGTCCGAGTTCCACCACAGGTGATCGTGGCCATCCCGCTGGGCCAGCAGGAGCGCCGGCAGGGCGCGGAGACGGGCGGAAACCTCGGGGCTGGGGTAGGCCCAGCGCGGCCTGGCGCCGGTGGGCACCAGGGCCACCCGCGGCCCCACCGCGGCGAGAAAGGACGAGGTTGACGAGCTCCGCGAGCCGTGGTGGGGCACCTGGAGGATCTGCGCCCGCAGCGGCCATCCCGCGGCGAGAATGCTGGCCTCCGCCAGCTTCTCGATGTCCCCGGTGACCAGCACAGTGGCGCCGGCCACCGACACCCGCAGTACCAGACTGGCATCGTTGCGGCGCAACGAGGTCGCCCGGGGGGGCCAGATCACCTCCACGGGGACCGACCCCAGCTGCTCGCGCTGGCCAGCCACCAGCCAGCCCTCCTCCACCCCCCGGGTCCGTGCCAGTCGTCGCAGCGACGCCAACGCCGGGTCATGACGGGCTGCCCCGGGCATGTAGAGCTTTCCCACCCGCAGGCGACGCAGGATGGCCTCCCCCCCGCCGATGTGGTCCTCGTCGGCGTGGCTGAGGACCACCGCGGCGAGCCTGCGCACCCGCAGGGATGCCAGCGCCTCGGCCGCCTCGCCCGGGTGGCGGCCGTTGTCGACAAGCACTGCTGATCCGCCACTGCGCAGGAGCATCGCCATCCCCTCCCGCACCGGCAACAGGCGCACCTCGGCCTCCCCCGCCGGTCCCCGGCCGGGCAACACTACCCAGAGCACGGTGATGGCCACACCCAACACCCCCGCCAGGGCGGCGCCACGCCACCGGGCCACCGCCGCCACCCCGAGTCCCAGGAGGAGCAGCGCCAGCCAGGCGGGCGGGGAAGGGAATCCCACCGCCATCCCTTTGCTGACCCCGGCCGCGCCCGCGAGCGCACGCTGGGCGAGGGAGACCACCTGCAGCAGCAGCGCCGCCGGCGTGACCCACGTCCCCGCCAGCAGCACCGCCGCCACGCTCGCCCCCACCAGCACCACCGCCAGCGGCGAAGCCACCAGGTTGGTGAGCACGGCCAGCGGCGCGGCCGTGGCGAAATGGGCGCCCACCAGGGGAAAGGCCGCCGCCTGCGCCACCACCGGAACGGCTACAGCCAGCGCGGCGGCCCGGGGCAGCGGCAGACGTTCCGCCAGCGGGCCCACCCAGCGGACCAGCGCCAGGGTCACCCCCGCCGAGAGTTGAAACCCCGGCTCCAGCACCACCTGCGGTTCCAGCAGGGCCAGCAGCGCCACCACGCCCCACACCGCCGGCAGCGGCTCCAGCGGCCGACCCAGCTGGCGGGCGGCCAGGTAGGCGATCGCCCCACCGGCGGCCCGACGTACCGGTGGCGCCATCCCGGCGGCCAGGGCAAATACCCCCAGGCCCGCCATGACCACCCAGCGAGCCACCCCCGGCCGCACCCCCAGCAGGCGCAGGCACCCCCACAGGAGTGCCGCCACCAACCCGACGTGCAGACCCGAGACGGCCAGGATATGGGCCACCCCGGCCAGCCGCAGCGACGCCACCTCCCCCTCGGAGAGCCCCTCACGCCGGCCCAGCACCAGCGCCGCGGCCAGCCCGGCCGCCCTGATGCGCCCGGGATCCACGTCCGCCGCCCGTAGGAGCGCCTGGACCCCCGCCTCCCTCAGGGCGTCGAGCCCCGCCGCCGGCCGCACCTGGGAGAGCACCAGGGCGCTCTTGACTCCCAGGACGGGGCGCCGCCCCGCCGCCCCCTCCAGCAAGCGCAGCTCCCCCAGCCCACTGATGCGCGTCCCTGCCGACGGCAGCGCCGCGGGATCCGGGGACCCGCCCACCGTGAGCGTCACGTCGCGGGGGTGCCGCACCGGTCGTTCGTTGACCGTGGCCAGGTGTAACCGAACCCGGGTGCGCCAGCCGAAGGTGACCGGGGTCCACCCATCCCGCACCGTGGCCTCGAAACGCACCGTCAGGCGCTCGCCGTCCCGCAGCGCCTGGTCGGGGGCGGCGAAGGTCGCGGCAGCCGCGCCGGCGAGGATTCCACACCCCACCCACCACCCCCGCTGCCCCCGGCTCAGGCCCATCACCCCGGCGATGAACGCCGCCCCCACCAACCACCAGCGCCAGGCGAAGGCGGGGGGGAACCAGGCCCCGGCCAGCACCGCCAAAAGGGTCGAGGCGGCCAGGGCAACCAACTCGCCACCTACCGGGCGGACCTGGGGGTCCTGCTGCAAGGTCACGTCCTACTCGTCCTGATCCAGCTCCAGGCGCGGCAGGCCCAGCTCCCTGCGCCACTCGCGCAGCTGCAGGGCGCGTCGGGTCCTCTCCACCACCTGGGGATCACCGCTGACCTGTACCACCAGGTCCTGGACCCGCCGCTGCGCCGCCTCCCGGCAGGCCGCCGGCAGCAGCGCTGCCAGTCGCTCCACCGCCTCCGCCTCCAGGTTGGCCAGCGCCTGGTCCAGCGCCGCCGGCGGCGCGCTCGCCGGCAGCGTCCGGACCATCGCCGCCAGCGCGGCGATGCCCTCGGCCAGGGCCGGGCAGCTCTCCCACCGGCGTGCCGCGGCGTCCAGCTCGGCGGCGCACCGCGCCAGGCCGCCGGGAACATCCACGTGGATCGGTTCCTCGCCCCCCACACTGGCGCTGCTCAGCCGACGCCAGTGTCTCGCCACCGCGTGCCGGCAGAAGGCCAGCGACGACACCGGGTCGCCCCCCCGTTCCCGCCGACGGGCGAAGACCTCGGCCACGCCGGCGAGCACAGCGCCCAGGGCAACGCCCTCGCGCCACCATCTCTCCAGCAACGCCCAGTCCTTCGGAGAGAACCAGAACGGCGTGCCGCGCAGCCGCGCGAAGGCGTCCTCCACCGCCTGGTAGTACGCCGCTTCCTCCGGATTCAGCCCCTCCCAGGGCGGTTCCTGTCCCACAGCAGTCGCAACCCCTTCAGGGTGAGGTCCTCGTCGATGGCGGCGAAGAGGGAGGTGTAGCGGCCGATCACCCTGCCCAGGCCGCCGGTGGCGATCACCGTGCCACCGCCCAGCTCCTCCAGCACCCGCCGGGTGAGGCCCTCCACCAGGCCGACGTAGCCGAACACCAGCCCCGCCTGCATGGAATCCACCGTGGCCTTGCCGATGGCCCGGGGGGGTGCGGCCAGCTCGATGCGGGGCAGCTTGGCGGCGCGGGAGAACAGCGCCTCGGCGGAGATCTCCAGGCCCGGCGCGATGACTCCGCCCAGGAACTCGCCCTGGGCCGACACCACGTCCCAGGTGGTGGCGGTGCCGAAGTCCACCACCACGCAGGGGCCGCCGTACTCGGCGAAGGCCGCCACCGCGTTGCACAGGCGATCCGCCCCCAGCTCGTGGGGCGTCTCCACCCGCAACGGCATCCCGGAGCGGATCCCGGGGGCCACGAAGAGCGGCTCGACGCGCAGGTAGGTGGCCAGGGCGGCGCGCAGGGCGCCGTCCAGGGGGGGCACCACCGAGCCCACGATGACCCCCGAAATGTCCTCGATGGCGATCTCGGACCACTGGCACAGCTGGCGTAGCAGCAAGCCCAGCTCGTCGACGGTTCGATTGCGGGCGGTCGTCAGGCGGAAACGGCGCAGGATCTCCCCGTTGCGGAACACGCCAATGGTGGTATGGGTGTTGCCGACATCCATGGCTAGTAACACGCGACCTCCTCCACGCGGCCGTGGCTCGTTCTCACAGCGCCGCCACCAGGTCCGCGGCGAAGAACTCCCGCTGCTCGCCCTCCACCTCCAGGAAGAGCTGACCGGCGGGACCGAATCCGGCGAAGCGTCCCCGCACCACCTCGTCCCCGGCGCGCAGCCGCAACTCGTCGCCCGGGCGATGCACCGACCTGGCCGCCCAGATCCGCTGCGCCCTCGCCGGCGCCGCCAGGTAGCCGTGCAGGCGGGTCACGCAGTCCACGGCGATGGCCAGAGCGCTGGTCGCCGGGTCTCCCACCCAACCCCACTCCGCCGCCGACGTGGGTGCCACTCCCGGCCCGTCCACCGCCGGGGTTGTCGCCAGGTTCGACCCCAACCCGACGATCACCCCCGCCTCACCGCCCGAAACCCGCGCCTGGGCCAGCACCCCGCCCACCTTCCTGCCGCCCACCATGAGGTCGTTGGGCCACTTGAACCCCACGGCCATGGCCGGCGCTACCGCTTCCAGCGCCTCCGCCAGCGCTACCGCCGCGGCGATGGGAATCACTCCCAGCACCTCCACCGGCACCCAGCCGAACCAGGTGGCGTAGAGCCCCCCGGCGGGGGAGACCCACTCCCGGCGACCACGCCCCCGCCCGGCCGTCTGGGAACCGGCGACCAGCAGTGTCTCGCCCATGCGCCCGGCCCCCTCCCACGCCTCCAGCCGCCGCTGCAGCACCAGGTTGGTGGAGTCCACCTGCTCGACCCACAGAACGTTGAACGGCGGCGGGGGGAGGTGGAGGGGTCTCACGACGGCCTTTCCAGCGTCTCGCGCAGCAAGCTCGCCTTGCGTTCGAGCTCGTCCAGGCGCGCCCGCGCTGCCTGTACCACCTCCTCCGGGGCACGCTGGCAGAAACCGGGGTCGGCCAGTCGCTGCCGCGTGCGATCGAGCTCCGCCTCCACCTGGGCCAGCTCCTTCGCCATGCGCTGCCGCTCCGCCTCCCCCAGCGCCCCCGCCGGGAGCACGATGGCCATCGCCACCCCCCCCGCCACCGTGCGCACCGAGCCGGGGGGGACGGACGCCCCGTCCACCTCCAGGCGCGACACCGCGGCCAGCCGCGCCAGCTCGCGGGCGAGGTTCAGCACGTCGCCTCTGATCGCCTCGTCCAGCTCCAGCAGGTGCAGCCCCAGCGGCGTCCCCGGCGGCAGCCCCACCAGGTGGCGGTAGGAGCGCGTCTCCTCCACCACCGCCTGCACCACCGCCACCGCCCGGCGCGCTGCCGGATCCTGAAAACGACCCGTTGCGGCGGGATAGCGAGAGGTGATCAGTGGCTGGCCTTTCCCCAGGTGGGCGGCGATCTCCTCGGTGATGGACGGCATCACCGGGTGCAGCAAGGCGAGGGTTTCCAGCAGCACCCCCCGAGCCACCGAGCGCACGTCCTCGGCGCTGCGACCGCCACCGCCGGCGTCCTCACCCTCCGCCCCCAGCACTGGCTTGGCCATTTCCACGTACCAGTCGCAGAAGTCGTTCCAGACGAACTGGTAGAGCCTGCGGCAGCCGTCGTCGAAGCGGTAGGTGGCCCAGGCCTGGTTGACCGCCGAGATGGTCTCCTCCAGCTCCGCCAGGATCCAGCGCTCCGGCAACCCCAGCGCCGCCGGCTCCAGCTCCTCCAGGTTCCTCTCTTCGCCCGCAAGGTTCATCTGCACGAAGCGCGCCGCGTTCCACAGCTTGGTGGCAAAGGCCCGGTAGCCCTCCATGCGCCTGGGGTCGAGGGGGAGGTCACGGCCGGGGGAGGCCAGCGCCGCCAGGGTGAAGCGCACCGCGTCGGCGCCGAACTGCTCCACCAGCTCCAGGGGATCCATGACGTTGCCCTTGGTCTTGGACATCTTCTGGCCCCGCGCGTCCCGCACCAGCCCGGTGAGGTGCACCTCGGCAAACGGCGCCTTGCCGGTGAAGTGGCACCCCATCATGATCATGCGCGCCACCCAGAAAAACAGGATGTCGAACCCGGTGATCAGCAGGCTGGTGGGGTAAAAGGCCCGCATGTCCTCGGTATCGTCGGGCCACCCCAGCGTCGACAGCGGCCACAGCGCGGACGAAAACCAGGTGTCCAGCACGTCCGGGTCCTGCTCCACCGCCGCCCCGCAGGTGGCGCACGAGGCCACGTCCTCCATGGACACGGTGGTGTGCCCCTCGGCGCAGTAGAACGCCGGGATGCGGTGCCCCCACCACAGCTGCCGGGAGATGCACCAGTCCAGGATGTTTTCCAGCCAGTTGTAGTAGGTGGCGGTCCAGAACTCGGGGATCAGCCTGACTTCCCCCGAGCGCACCGCCTCCAGCGCCGGTTCGGCCAGGGGCCTGGCGTGCACGAACCACTGGCGCGAGAGGTACGGCTCCACCACCGTGTCGCAGCGCTGGCAGTGCCCCACCGCGTGGCGGTGGGTGCGCTCCCCCCGGCGCAGCCCCGCCTCGGCCAGCGCTTGCAGTACCGCCTTGCGCGCCGCCAGCCGCTCGAGACCGGCGAAGGGTCCGCCGTTCTCGTTGATGTGCCCATCCTCGGTGAGGATGTTGATCCTCTCCAGGCCGTGCCTCTCGCCGGTGGCGAAGTCGTTGGGGTCGTGGGCGGGGGTGACCTTGACGGCGCCGGTGCCGAACGCCGGGTCCACCAGGATGGCGTCGGCAATGACCGGAAAGGCGCGCGGCAGCAACGGGTGCAGCACCCGCCGGCCAATCAGGTGACGGTAGCGCTCGTCCTCCGGGTGTACCGCCACCGCTGTATCCCCCAGCATCGTCTCGGGGCGGGTGGTGGACACCACGATCTCGCCACCCCCCTCCACCGGGTAGGCGAAATCCCACATACCTCCGTCGATCTCCTTGTGCACCACCTCGAGGTCCGAGAGCGCCGTGAGGCAGCGGGGGCACCAGTTGATCAGGCGGTGGGCGCGGTAGATCAGACCCTGCTCGTGGAGCTTGACGAAGGCGTAGCGAACCGCCCGGGAGAGCATCGGGTCGAGGGTGAAACGCTCCCTGCTCCAGTCGCAGGAGGCGCCCAGGGCGCGGGCCTGACGGGAGATGTTGTCCTTGTACCTCTCCTTCCACGCCCACATGCGCTGCAGAAACGCCTCGCGCCCCAGCTGGTGCCGGGAGGTTCCCTCCCGGGCCAGCTCCCGCTCCACCATCACCTGGGTGGCGATGCCGGCGTGGTCGGTGCCCGGCAGCCACAGGGCGTTGTACCCCTGCATGCGCCGCCAGCGGATCACCAGATCCTGTAGCGTGAACTGCAAGGCATGCCCGATGTGTAACTTGCCCGTCACGTTGGGGGGCGGAATCAAGATCACGAAGGGTGGCTTGGCGGAGGGAAGCTCGGGGGTGAACGCCCCCGAGCGCTCCCAGATCTCGTACCAGCGGGCCTCGAACGAGGCAGGGTCAAATCGGGTCGGCAGCAGGTGCTCCGCGCTCACACGGCCTCCATCAGCATGCGCAAGTCTATCGGATTCCTCGTCACGCCCCACCGAGGCCGCTGGCGCGCTACGCTGAGGCAGGACGGGAGACACGCCGATGCCCTACCAGCGCGTCAACGACGTCAACCTCTACTACGAGCTGCACGGCCCCGAGCAGGCCCCCGTGCTGGTGCTGCTCAACGGGGTGCTGATGAACACCACCAGCTGGGCCCTGCAGACCCCGGTCCTGGCCCGCCACTACCGGGTGCTCCTGCACGACTGCCGCAACCAGGGGGCCTCGGACCATCCCCCCGGTCCCTGTTCCATGTCCCTGCACGCCAGGGACCTGGCGGGCCTCCTGGCGGCGTTGGAGATCGGCGACGCGCACGTCGCCGGGATCTCCTACGGCGGCGAGCTGGCGCAGCGCTTTGCCCTGGACTACCCCGGGATGGTGGGCTCGCTGTTCATCTCCTCGGCGGTGAGCGAGGTGCGCCCCCTGCTGAGGACGCGCATTCGAGGTTGGATGGAGGCGCTGCGGCGGCACGACGGCGAGCTGCTGTACCGCTGCTCCCTGGCCGACAACTTCAGCGAGGGGTGGCTCGCCGCCCACCCCGAGTGGGAGGCAGCGGCCTTGCCCCGCTACCGGGAGCTGGACTTCGAGGCCGTGCTGCGACTCTGCGAGGCGTTCCTGGCCATCGACTGGACCGCCGATCTCTGTCGCATCGCCACACCCACCATGGTGATCGTGGGGGAGCTGGACACCATCAAGCCCCTCGATCCCTACTCTCGCACCCTCGCCCGGGAGATACCCGGCGCCCAGCTGGTGATCCTGGGTGGCGCCGGCCATGCCTGCTGCCTGGAGACCCCCGCCGCCTGGAACGCGGCGTTGCTGGGCTGGCTGGCATCGCAGCCGCGGTGACTCGCGCGCTTCAGGCGCTCAGGCCCAGCAAGGCGTCCAGCTGGCTCTTGGAGGCGGCGTCCACGGTGGCGTGCAGCGACCCTCCGTGGGAGTCCATGGTGACCACCACCGGAAAGTCCTCCACCTGGATCACCCACAGCGCCTCGGGCACCCCGAACTCTTCGAGCTGAAAGACGGTTTCCACCCGCTTGACCGACTGGGCGAGCACCTGGGCTGCCCCGCCGATGGCGTGGAAGTAGACCGCCCCGTGTTGCTGGAGCCCGGCCAGGGTCTTGGGGCCCATGCCGCCCTTGCCGATCACCCCGCGCAGGCCGTAGCGGCCAATGACGTCCGCCTGGTACGGCTCCTCCCGCGCCGAGGTGGTGGGGCCAGCGGCCACGAAGCTGTAGCTGCCGTCCTCGTGCTTCTTCACCACCGGCCCCACGTGGTAGATCACCGACCCCCGCATCAGCGGCAGCACCTCCTCGCGCATCTCCTTGATCAGCCAGTGGTGGGCAGAGTCCCGGCCGGTGATCAGACGGCCCGACAGCTCCACGAAATCCCCCACCTTGAGGGAGCGGATGGTCGCTTCGTCACAGGGTAGTTGCAGCTTCATCGCACCTTCCTCCCGGCGTCGCCGCCGCCCTCACTCCAGCCAGGTGACCGACCCGTCGGGAGCGAAGTGTGCCCCGGCGCGGCGGTTGGCCCAGCACATGTAGGACACCGACACGAAGTAACTGGCCGGCAAGCGGCCCAGGTAGCCGATCTTCACCCCCAGTACGGTGGTCGAGCCGCCGAACCCCATGGGACCGATCCCCAGCTGGTTCGCCTTGTCGAAGATCTCCCGCTCCATGGCATCGAGTTCGGGGATGGGGTTGCGATCGTCCAGGCGCCGCAGGAGCTGCCGCTTGGACTCCAGAAAGCCGCTGCCCCGGTCACCGCCGAAGCAGGCGCCGATGATGCCCGGCGAGCACCCCTTCCCCTGCGCCTTGTAGATGGCATCCAGGATGCAGCGCTTGACCCCCTCCAGGTTGCGGTCAGCCTTGAGTGCCGGGTTGGGCAGCGTGTACTGGGCGCCCACGTTCTCGCAGCCGCCCCCTTTCAGCATCATGCGCACCTCGACGCCGTCCTCGTCCCACTCCTCGCAGTGCACCGTGGGGATGCCGGGGGCGGCGCCGTTGCCGGTGTTCTTGTCGCGCAGGGGATCCACCGCGTTGGGGCGCAGGAGCTGGCGGGCCGTCGCCTGTCGCACCGCTTCCTCGAACGCTCCGGTGAGCAGGCGGGTCGACATCCCTACCGGGTGGTGGATCCACACCAGCGGGGTACCGGTGTCCTGGCAGATGGGCTGCCAGGTCCCTGCCGCCAGCTCGATGTTGCGCAGTACCGTGTCCAGCGCCTTGGCCGCCAGCGATCCCTCGTCCTCGCGCTGGCGCCCTCGGCGCAGCGCCTCCACCACGTCGGGGGGTAGCTGCGTCGAAGCGCGCGCGATCACCTCCACGAACCGCGCGGTCCACTGCTCCTTGCTCGTTTCCTGCACGGCGCCCTCCTTTCGGGGGGAGTGTACGCCGCCCGTGGAGAGAGGGGGGAGAGGCGGAGACTACCGCGACAGGGCGTCGAGGTCCGTCAGGACCTCCTGGGCATGGCTGGCAGGGTCGACCTTGTCATAGGCCTTGAGCACCTTGCCGTCACCACCCACGAGGTAGGAGATGCGCCGGGCGAAGAGTCGGCCAGGCGAATCGGCGGCCCCCACCTGCACCGCCAGGGAGCGGTCGGTGTCCGACAGGAGACGGAACGGAAACTTCTCCTTGGCGACAAACTCGGCGTTGCTCCTGGGGTCATCGAAGGAAATCCCCAGCACCTCGACCCCGCGCTTGGCGAACTCGTCGAACGAATCGCGCAGCGCGCACCCCTCCCTGGTGCACCCCGGGGTCATGGCCTTGGGGTAGTACCAGAGCAGATAGGTCTTGCCGCGCAGGTCCGAAGACTTCACGGTGGCGCCGCTGTGGTCCAGCAAACTCCAGGCCGGAAACGGCTCCCCCGGGGCCAGCATCCCCCCGGCGGCAACCGGCCCCGCCAGGACCAGGCCTCCCAGGGCCGCCAGAACCGTCTTGATGGTCATGCTCACACCCTCCGCCGCCCACAACGCGCCCGGGGAGCCGGCCATTTCGCGGGACGTTGCGCTCCCTTCCCCGCTCACGCGCCAAACTTGGCCAGCTTGCCGGCAGCGGCCAGCGCCTCCGCCAGCAAGAAACGCAGAGGCTGCCGCCCCAGGCCGCCGGCCAGGCAGCCCACCTCCGAGAAGGCACCCACCCCGTCGGTGAACACCCGCCCCGGCGCCCACACCAGGGCCGGCACCGGGTGCCAGGAGTGGGCCTTGAACGACCAGGGGGTGGAGTGGTCAGCGGTCACCACCACCACCTCGAAGCCGGGGGCCAGCAGCTCCGGCAGGAGGGCGTCCACCTCCTCGATCACCTGACGCTTGCGCTCGAAGTCGCCGTCCTCCCCCGCCTTGTCGGTGTACTTGACGTGCACGAAGAAGAAATCGTGATCCGGCCAGGCGGCCCGCACGGCGGTGGGGAAGTCCTCGAGATGCTCGGGCGCCGGCGGCATGGCCATCCCCACCAGGCGGGCCAGCCCCCGGTACATGGGGTAGGTGGCGATGCACACCGGCCGCAGGCGGAACCGCTGGGCCAGCGAGGGGATCACCGGGAGGGTATCGAAACCACGCAGCAGCAGCATGTTGGCTCTCGACTCGGCAGCCAGGAGGCGCCCCGCCCGGGCGACGAACTCGGCCACGATCGCTGCGGTCCTCTCCGACTCCTCATCCAGCGCCGTGGGGGGGAGAGGCTGAGCTCCCACCCGCTGGGGATCGGTGTCGCTGACCCGGTGCCCCAGCCCCTCACCCCGCAGCACCAGCACCCCCCGATGCTCCGACTCGGTCTCCACGAACACCTCCACCCCCGGGGGGGCGGGAATGGTTCGCAACACGGCCACTAGCCGCTGATTTTCCGGGGTGGGAAGGCGGCCCGCCCGGCGGTCGGTGATCCTGCCCTCCCCGTCCACGGTGCAGAAGTTGAAGCGGGCCGCCACATCCCCCGGCCGCAGGGGAAAGTCGATCCCCACTGCCGACAGCACCCCGCGACCGATCTCGTACTCACTGGGGTCGTACCCGAACAACCCCAAATGGCCAGGACCGGAGCCCGGGGTGATGCCCGGCCCGACCGGGTCGAAGCGCCCGCAGCACCCCTCCTGCGCCAGCCGGTCCAGGTTGGGAGTCACCGCCGCCGACAGGGGGGTGTGACCGTCTCCGGGGCGGGGCAGATCCCCGAGTCCATCCAGCACCAGCCACAGGATGCGGGCGTCCGTCTGTTGCGCCTGCCGCTCCACGATCGCCATCGGATCCATGCTCGCCTCCCGCCCGGGAGCATAGCCACTCCCTGTCCCCCGGGCCAAGAGCCCGTATACTTGCCAGCTCGATGCCTGCCTCCCCTGCTACCGACAGTACCGGTGGGGTCCCCGCGCCGGGTCCGACCGACCGGGTACTCGTCCTCGCTCCCCACCCCGACGACGAATCCATCGGCGCCGGCGGCCTGCTGCTGGCGGCCCGCCGGGCGGGCGCCGCGGTGCGGGTGGTGTTTTTCACCTCGGGTGAGAACAACCCCTGGGCGCAGCGGGCCTTCGAGCGGCGGCTGATTCTCACCACGCGGGCGCGGATGGCCTTCGCCGGACACCGCGAGGGCGAGGCTCTGGCGGCGCTCGCCGCCCTGGGTGTGGAACCCCGGTCGGTGGTTTTTCTTCGTCTGCCCGATCAGGGTCTCACGCATCTCCTGCTCCGCGACCCGGCGGGGGTGTGTCATCGCCTCGTCCAGGAACTGGCCGGCTTCGCGCCGACCATTCTCGTCGCTCCCTCGGCCGCCGATCTGCACCCCGACCACTCGGCCGCTGCGGTGCTCACCCAGCTCGCCCTGCTGTCCCAGGGAGGGATGCCGCCGGCCCCCACGGCGCTGGCGTTCCTGGTGCACAACCCCGGCGGGCGCCGACGCCTCCCGGCGGGCCTGGCCATGCCCCCGGCTGACGTGGTCCGCAAGCGAGCCGCCATCCTCTGTCACGCCAGTCAGCTCATCTGGAGGCGCGGATTCCTGCCCTCCTTCGCCACTCCGCGGGAGGGGTACCACCCCTTCGCCGTGCCGGCGCCCGGCCCTCCCCACCCCGTTGCCGCCGCCGAAGACGAGGCCGGCGCCCTGGTGGTGGAGCTGGCGCCCCGGTTCAAGGCGCGGGCCTTCGGGCCGGCCGCGCTGCTCCTGCTGCCCGGCAGCCTCTCCCACCCTGGCCTGAGCGTCCCCCTGGGCGGCTACGCCAGCGTTCGGGCGGTGGCCGATCGCCTCACTCGGCTGCCCGTAGGCCGGGCGACCGTGAAACGGCGGGGCAGCGCGGTGCGGGTGAGGATCGAGCCCCCCCTGCTGCTCGGCGAGCAGAGGGTTTACCTCAAGCTGGAGCGCCTCTTCGGCTTCTTCGACGAGGCCGGGTGGGTGCGCTTTGACCGGCCCTAGAAAGACGGCGAGCCTGCTGCCCGGGACGGACCAGCGCCGCGACCGTGCGTTCGCCGGGTCGGGTGAGGCCTTGCCCGCCCGTCCCTGACCTGGCCAGGAGCCGGCCGACAACCTCATGCCAGCGCCTGCGGCGGGGCCCTCGCCCCCCTGGCGGCGAGGGCCCCTGCCTCGCCGGAGCGACCTGCAGCTTGACGGTTCGGCGGCTGATGCGTACCATCCCATGTGAATTTGGGCACGAGGGGGGATGGATGACCGCCCAGTACATCCCAGTCATCATGGCCTTCACCTTTGCCGCTGTGGTCGCCACCACCTTCGTGGTGGCCTCCAAGCTTTTGGGGCGGGGGCAGTTGCAGCCCCAGCGCAAGCTCGAGACCTACGAGAGCGGCATGCCGCTGCTGGATGCCTCGCGCAAACGAGTGTCGATCAAGTTCTTCGTGGTGGCCATGGTGTTCATCATCTTTGATCTCGAGGTGGCGTTCCTCTTCCCAGTGGCGGTGGCGGCGCGGGGCCTGCTCGCCGAGGGGAATTCCATCGTGCTCTTCGAGGTGCTGGCCTTCCTGCTGATTCTGGCCATCGGCTACGTCTACCTGTGGCGGGCCGGTGCCTTCGACTGGGCGCGCAGCGGGAGCAAGTCATGAGTACCGCGGCCATCCACGCCGTACCCGCCGAACAACTCACCCACGTCACTTTCGATGCCACGATGGAGGAGCGCATCGCCGAGCTGCTCACCCACTACCCCACCCGGCGGGCGGCGCTGCTGCCCGTCCTGTGGCTGTGCCAGGAGCGCTACGGCTGGATCGCCCCCGGGGTGATCGAGGCGGTGGCCGCCCGACTGGGGGAGAGCCCGGCGTTCGTGCAGGGCGTGGTGACGTTTTACACCATGTTCTACACCTCCCCACCCGCCCGCTACGTGCTGCAGGTGTGCGAGACCCTCTCCTGCGCCGTGTGCGGCGGCCGGGAACTGCTGGAGCACCTCAAGACACGGCTGGGCATCGACCTGGGGGAGCGCACCCCGGACGGCACGTTCCAGCTCATCGGGGTGCAGTGCCTGGGGGCGTGCGGCTCCGCCCCGGTGGTGCAGATCAACGACGACTACTACGAGAACCTCACCATCGAGCAGCTCGACGCCCTGCTGGACGAGCTGTCGCAGGGAAAGGAAGCGTGAGCATGGAGCCGATCCTGCTGCGCGCCCGCGGCGTGCCCGACTCCCGCCATATCGACACCTACCTGGCCGCGGGCGGCTACGAGGGCCTGAAGAAGGCCCTCACCATGGACCCGGACGCGGTGACCAAGGAGGTGCTGGATTCCGAACTGCGCGGCCGCGGCGGAGCGGGCTTTCCCACCGGCCGCAAGTGGACCTTCGTGCCGAAGGATCACCCTGGCCCCAAGTATCTGATCTGCAACGCCGACGAATCCGAGCCGGGGACCTTCAAGGACCGCGAGATCATCGAGTACGACCCCCACCTGCTGCTGGAGGGGATCGCCATCGCCTCCTACGCCATCCGCGCCAACACCGCCTACATCTACATCCGCGGCGAGTTCGTGCGGTGGGCGAGGATCCTCGAGACGGCGATCGCCGAGGCGCGCCAGCGGGGCATCCTCGGGGCCTCGGTGATGGCCAGCAACTATCGCCTGGACGTTTGGGTGCATCGCGGGGCCGGAGCCTACATCTGCGGGGAGGAAACCTCCCTCATCGAGTCGCTGGAGGGCAAGCGCGGCTTCCCGCGCCTGAAGCCCCCCTTCCCCGCGGTCGTGGGCGTATTCGGCAAACCCACGGTGGTCAACAACGTGGAAACCCTGGCCTGCGTGCCCTCCATCCTCACCCGCGGCGCCGCCTGGTTTGCCTCCATCGGCCGGCCTCGCAACACCGGCCCCAAGCTGTACTGCGTCTCCGGCCACGTGCGCCGCCCGGGGGTGTACGAGCTGCCCATGGGGGTGACGTTCCGCGAGATCATCGAGGAGCACTGCGGCGGCATCCGCGATGGCCACACCCTGAAGGCGTTCTTCCCCGGGGGTTCCTCGGCGCCGGTGATGACCCCCGACCAGATCGACGTCAAGGCCGACTTCGACGCCTGCGCCGAGGCCGGCTCCATGCTGGGCTCGGGTGGGGTCATCGTGCTGGACGACAGCGTCGACATGGTGGAGGCGGCTGCCAACCTGGCTCACTTTTACGCCCACGAGTCCTGCGGCCAGTGCACCCCCTGCCGCGAGGGCTCCGACTGGGCCATGGACATCCTGGATCGCATCCTGGAGGGGCACGGGCGGCGCGAGGATCCGGCCACCCTGCTGCGAATTTGCCAGTACGCCTCCCAGGGGATGACCATCTGCCCGCTCGGGGACGCCTTCGCCTTGCCCATCTCGTCCATCGTCAAGAAGTTCCCCCACGAGTTCGAGCGCCACATCGCGGCGGCGACCCCGCGTCCACCGAAGAAACTGCCGGTGCTGCCCTGGGCCGGGCCCCGCCCCGGCTTCGACGGCCAATAGGAGAGCCTGAGGATGCCCAAAGTCACCATCGACGGGACGGTCGTGGAGGTGCCCGCCGGGACCAACCTCATCGAGGCGGCCCGCCAGGCCGGGGTGGACATCCCGTACTTCTGTTATCACCCCTACCTGTCCATCGTCGGCCAGTGCCGCATCTGCATGGTGGAAATCGAGGGGGCGCCGCGCCTGGCCATTGCCTGCGCCACGCCGGTCACCGACGGCATGGTGGTGAAGTCCGAGACTTCGGCCCGGGTGAAGGAGGCCCGGGACGCGGTGATGGAGTTCCTCCTCGCCAACCACCCGCTGGACTGCCCGGTGTGCGACCAGGCGGGAGAGTGCCTGCTGCAGGACCACTCCTTCACCGAGGGGCGGGACACCACCCACATGGTGGAGACCCGCCGCACCTTCCCGGGGCTGGAGCGGCGTCTGCTGGGCCCCCACATCGTCCAGAACCAGAACCGCTGCATCCACTGCTCCCGCTGCATCCGCTTCACCCAGGAGATCTCCGAGACCGCCGCACTGACCTACAAGTCCCGGGGCAACCACGCCTTCATCGATACCTTCGACGGGCAGCCCTTCACCGACCCGTTTTCCGCCTGCACCGCCGACGTCTGCCCGGTGGGTGCCCTGACCATTCGCGAGTTCCGTTTTCGCAAGCGGGCCTGGAAGCTGCGCTCCACGCCGTCGGTGTGCCCGGGCTGCTCCATCGGCTGCAACCTGTGGATCGACCACCACGAGCGCACGGTGTACCGTTTCACCCCGCGGGAGAATCCCGCCATCAACGCCACCTGGCTATGCGACTGGGGCCGTTTCCTGCCCGAGTCCCTCAACGAGGCCCACTGCCTGCACCCGCTCCACCGGGTGGAAGGCCAGCTGCACCAGGTCTCGTGGGGGGAGGCGGTGCGCGCGCTCGCTCTGGACGTGAGCGCGGCGCGCACGCTGCGCGTCGTCGCCTCCGCCAACCTCTCCAACGAGACGCTGTTTTTGGCCCGCGAGCTGTTCGTCCGCCACCTCAAGGGAGAGCTGGTGGTGCCAGTCCACCCCGGCGAACCCCGGCGCATGAAGAACGGTAAAGGGGAGTGGCTCTCCTCCCGCGACGCCCACCCCAACAGCGAGGGGGCGCGGCGACTGGGGCTCGAACTGGTGGACGGCGAGCGCCTGGCCCGCTTCCTCTATGGGGCTGCCGACCTTACCGTCATCCTCGACCCCACCGCACATCCCTACCTTTCCACGGCCGAGGCCTTGCAGCTACTGAGAGTAAGCCCCACCCTCTCCCTGGCCCGCACCAACCACCCCACCGCCGAGGTGGCCTCCTGGCTGCTCCCCGTGGCCTCCCTGGCCTCCGACGAGGGGACCTTCACCGCCTCGGGCGGCCACGTGCAGCGCTTCCAGCCCGCCTTCGCCCCTGCCGGGGAGGCCCGACCGGCATGGCAGATCCTGCAACTGCTGGCGCGGGCCATGGGGGTGAGCGCCCTCGACCTGGACACTCCCGCCGCGGTGTTTGCCGCCATGGCCGCCAGGGAGAAGGGGTTCTCGGGTCTGGAGTGGGAGCGCCTGGGCGACGGGGGCCACAGCACCTACAGGGAGCACCAGCATGTGGGCTGAACTTGCCATCACCGCCGCCAAGCTCCTCGCCGTCGCCACCGTCCTGCTCACCTGCGTGCCCATCATGGTGTGGGTGGAGCGGCGGGGCGCGGCGTTCATCCAGGATCGACTGGGACCCAACCGGGTGGGCCCCATGGGGTTACTGCAGCCCGTCATCGACGCGGTGAAGCTGTTCTTCAAGGAGGATCTCACCCCCGGGGGCGTCAACCCCATCCTCTACACCCTCGCCCCCATGGTGTCCATGTTCGTGGCGCTGGTGACCTTCATCGTCATCCCCTTCTCCGCCGACGCCGGGGTGGAGGTGTTCGGCGTGCCGCTGAAGGGCATCCACGTCGCCCCCGACCTCGGGGTCGGCGTGCTGTACCTGCTGGCCATCTCTTCCCTGGGGGTGTACGGCATCGTGCTGGCGGGGTGGTCCTCCAACAACAAGTACTCCCTGCTGGGTGGCCTGCGGTCGTCGGCCCAGCTGCTCTCCTACGAGCTCTCCCTCACCATGTCCGTGCTGGGGGTGATTTTGGTGTCGGGCACCCTGAACCTGCAGGAGGTGATCGCCCGGCAGGGGCCGGAGATCTGGAAGTGGCACGCGGTCACCCAGCCCATCGGCTTCATCGTCTTCCTGGTGGCCGCCTTCGCCGAAACCAACCGCCTGCCCTTCGACCTGGCGGAGGCGGAAACCGAGCTGGTGGCCGGTTACCACGTGGAGTACTCCTCCATGCGCTTCGCCTCCTTCTTCATGAGCGAGTACATCAACATCGTCACCATCTCGGCGCTGACGGTGACGCTGTTTCTGGGCGGCTGGCAGGTGCCGTGGCTGACCGCCACCTTGAGCGGGTGGCCGCTCGTGCTGGTGTCGGCGGGCGCCTTCGCCGCCAAGGTGGCCTTCCTGCTCTGGCTGTTCGTGTGGGTGCGCTGGTCGCTGCCCCGCTTCCGCTACGACCAGCTCATGCAGCTGGGCTGGAAGGGATTGCTGCCGCTGGCCGCCCTCAACCTGCTGATCGTGGGGGTGGCCATGGGGCAGGGGTGGCTGTGATGCGCGCCGTCCCCGCTCACTCCGGAGGAGGTGGCTGATGGAGCTGGCCGTCTTTTTCGCGGCGGCGGTGGTGGCGGTGGCAACCGGCGTCGTCGCCGTTGCTCACCGCAACCCCGTCGTCAACGTCATGTCGCTGGTGGTGACGTTCTTTTGCGTCGCCGTGTGCTACGCCCTGCTGGCCGCCCCGTTTCTCGCCGCCGCGCAAATCCTGGTGTACGCCGGCGCCATCCTGGTGCTGTTCCTGTTCGTGGTGATGCTGCTGAACGCCCCCCTCGCCGAGAGCGACCAGCCGCGCAAGCTGCAGCGCATCTTCGGCCTGGCCGCGGCGGCCCTGGTGGGACTGGGTGGGGCGGCGCTGGCGGTGGTGGCCATCCCGGGGGCGGGTGAACCGGTGGCCGAGGGAACGGCGGCGGCCATCGGCCGCCTGCTGGTGGGACCCCACCTCTTGGCCTTCGAGCTGGTGTCGGTGCTGCTCCTGGCCGCCCTGGTGGGAGCCATGGTGCTGGTCAAGAGGAAGGCCTGAAAGATGAGCGTGCCCACCACCCACTTCGTCACCCTGGCGGCGGTCCTGTTCGCCGTCGGTGCCGGCGGCGTGTTGCTGCGCCGCAGCGGCATCTCCACCCTGCTGGGCATCGAGCTGATGCTCAACGCCGTCAACCTCACCCTGGTGGCCTTCGCCCGTCAGCACGGCGACCTCCACGGACAGGTGTTCGTCTTCTTCATCATGGCGGTGGCCGCCGCCGAGGTGGCGGTGGGGCTCGCCCTGCTGGTGGCCATCTTCCGGCACCAGCAGTCCATCGACGTGGACCGTCTCAACGTCTTGCGCTGGTAGGAGGTGGAGATGCTCGACGCCCTCTGGCTCGTCCCCGTTCTCCCCCTTGCCGGCGCGCTGCTGCTGCTGGCCGGCGCCCAGCGCTTCCACCACCGCACCACCGCCATCGTCGGCGTGGGTTCCGTGGGGCTGTCCCTCCTCGTGGCCCTGGGGGCCCTCGTCCAGTTCGCCGCGCTGCCCGAGAAGATGTTCATCCAGAAGCTGTTCAGCTGGATCGCGGCGGGCGAGGTGACGCTGGACTTTACCCTGCGGCTGGATCCGCTGTCGGCGGTGATGCTGTTCTTCGTCACCTTCGTGGGGTTCTTGATCCACGTCTACTCGGTGGGGTACATGCACGGCGAGGGGGAGCGGGCCTTTGCCCGCTACTTCGCCTACCTGAATCTCTTCATGTTCGCCATGCTCACCCTGATCCTGGGGGCCAACCTGCTGG
>Ga0226835_1000192_pt1 | contig 103773 bp, 89 predicted proteins | sample LAC_MetaG_1_FD_163627 | JGI IMG/M metagenome (GOLD analysis project Ga0226835, IMG submission 163627) | Anaerobic ammonium oxidizing microbial communities from anammox membrane bioreactor (MBR) in UC Berkley, California, United States -... | ecosystem: Engineered > Bioreactor > Anaerobic >... | reverse complement strand
CCAGCACCACTTCTGCTTTGAATTCCGCTGTAAAACTCCGTCGTGCTTTGCCCATTGTAGCTTCTCCCTTTTCTGGACTCTAGTTCCCTCTTAGCTCCATGTCCAGTTTTTGGGGTCCACTACATCTGCCCTTGCCCCCCATCCCCGACCCTTCCCCCACAAGGGGGGAAGGGAGAAAAGCGCACCCGCCAAGCCCCTCCCTCCCTGTGGGGGAGGGGCTTGGGGTGAGGGAAGCAATCTTTCAAATGGCCCCTTATGCGCTGACTGTGAATTTTCGTGAAATGCGCCCCACAGCGCGGGTGCGCGCAAACCCTGTCAGGCGGTAGGGGCGCTGCTCTGCTGCGCCCCCCTTGACCTCACCCCCGCTCGGAGAGGGAGCAAGCCAAGCGCCGCGCGGCTGGGGGTGAGGTCCCTGCCCTGCGCCCGGCGAGTCGCTGTCAACCTTTGCACGCACCCACAGCGCCCGGCAAGTGCGAATCGCCCCTTTCCATACTATAATGGTCGGAGGACACAGTCGAAGTGGCTCACGCCTGGGGCGTGGTGGGAGATGGAGCGATGCCTGAGCAAGTCTGTGGAAACTGTGGGAAGGCAAACCCAGAGAATGAGCTATACTGCGCCGCCTGCGGTTATGTGCTCTCTGGCGAGCGCACGGTGCTCAACACTCAGCCCTTGAGCATTCCGGGGATGCCCCAGCCGCAGTTGCGCTGGGGGACGGCCTTCTTCGAAGACCGCATGATCCTCCAACTGGACATTAAGGGCACCGATCAGGTGATCCAGCACGAGCTTGGGCTGGATTGCGTGGTGGGCCGCGCGCACGAGGACGTGGTGCCCGATCTCGACCTGGCCCCCTACAATGCGATGGAGCGCGGGGTTTCGCGGCGCCACGCCCGGCTGACGCGCCAAAGCCTGACCGTGATGGTGCAGGACCTCGGCAGCGTCAACGGCACGTTCCTCAACGGGACACGCCTGGTGCCGTTCCAGCCGCGCGTGCTGCGCCACGACGACGAGCTGGTGCTGGGCCGGCTGGCGCTGCGCGTCTCGTTCCTGCGCAGCCCCGCTGTGCAGCCCGAATCCGGCGAAGGCTCGCAGCAAGAGACACCCGCCGGTGAGGAGCCGCAGATCAGCCCGCCCGATGCCCCCCTGCCAGTTGGCCCGTTGGAGCCGGTCGTCAGCCCGCCCGCAGAGGTGGCGCCGCCGGAAAAAGCGCCCCCCTCGCCGCCCGTCGCCAAGCGCAACACCGATGAATTGATCGAGACATCCACAGACAATACGGAAGGCGTACCTCGCCCCTCCGCCGACGCGCCCCCTGCCGGCTCGACACCCAGGGCGACCGAAGACGGGCCATGAGCCTGGGGTTCGGGCGATAGGGGCGTCCCCCTGCTCATTATCCGGGCTTCCGGCAAAGCCAACCCACGTCACCGCGCCTTGCGTCTGTCTTTGCGCTCGCGCACGCTGATGCGGATCGGCGTGCCGGTGAAGGAGTAGACGCGCCGTATCTGGTTTTCCAGGTAGCGCTCGTAGGTGAAATGCAGCAGATCGCGGTCGTTGACGTGCAGCAGGATCGTCGGCGGGTCAACGCGCACCTGCTGGGCGACGAAAATCTTGAGCGGGCGCGGCTGCTTGGTCTGCGGGGCGTGGCGCAGCAGGGCTTCGCGGATGATCCGGTTTAGCTCGCCGGTCGGGATGCGCACCAGGCGCTCTTCCTGCACCTGAAGAGCCGTCTCCAGCACGCTGTGGATGCGCTGCCCGCTCAGCGCGCTGACGAACAGCACCGGCGCATAAGACAGAAACGCCAAGTCGCGCGCGATGGCCTCGCGGAAGGCCGTCATCGTGTGGGTGTCTTTCTCGATGGCGTCCCACTTGTTGACCACGATCACCACACTTCTGAAGGCATCGTTGATCATGCCCGCGATGTGCGCGTCCTGCTGAGTGACGCCCTCAGTGGCGTCGAGCAGCAGCAGCACCACGTCGGCCCGCTCGATGGCTTTGTGCGCGCGCAGCACGCTGTATTTCTCGATGCCCGGCTCGATTCGCCCGCGCCGGCGGATGCCCGCCGTATCAATCAGGGTGATCGGCATCTCGTTCCAGGTGATGCGCGTGTCAATGGCGTCGCGCGTGGTGCCGGCGACCGGGCTGACAATGGCCCGCTCCTCGCCCAGCAGCTTGTTGAGCAGCGATGATTTGCCGACGTTGGGCCGCCCGACGATGGCGATCTTGATCGAGTCGTCTTCGGCGTCGAGGTCTTCTTCCGTGTGGAAGGGCAGCGCAGCCACAATGGCGTCGAGCAGGTCGCCGGTGCCCGTGCCGTGCAGCGCCGACACCGCGAAGACCTCGCCCAGCCCCAGCCCGTAGAACTCGAAGGCGTGGTCGAAGCGCCCGACGTGATCGGCCTTGTTGGCGGCGATCAGCACCGGCTTGTCCGTGCGCTGCAAGGTGGTGGCGATCTCCTCGTCGGCGGCAGTGACCCCAGCCAGCGTATCCACCACGAACACGATCACGTCCGCCTCTTCGATGCCCAGCAGGGCCTGGCTGCGAATCTCGGCCACGAACTGGCGGCTGCCTTCTTCCAGGGGGCTGATCGCTTGCGTGCCGTCAGCTTTGGGCTGGTAGACCTCCAGGCCGCCGGTGTCCACCACGTCGAAGACGACGCCGTTCCAGTCCGCCTCGTCTATGATGCGGTCGCGTGTTGTGCCCGGCACATCGGAGACGACCGCCTTGCGCATCCCGACAAGGCGGTTGAACAGCGACGATTTGCCGACATTGGGCCGCCCCACCAGGGCGACAAGAGGTTTGCGCATGATCTGTCCCAACTCCAGTCTTTGCCGGGACGATTGTAACAAAGACGCGCCCCGCTGAGAAGGCCGGGTGAGCGCGAGGCGGTCGGGCTTGACCTCACCCCCGCGCGGCGAGTCGCTGTCAGTCTGTGCACGCACCCCCCCGCGCCCACTCCGGCCTGGCAACCGGATTTATGCTATACTACGCCGCAGTACGAGCATACGGGTGCGACGATCCAACCTGAGAGGGTACCTCTGTGAAACACTTCCTGGACCTTGCCGACTGGACGGCAGCGGACTTGCACTACCTGCTCGACAGCGCTGCGGCGCTGAAGGATGAGTATCGGCGCGGCGGCAACCCTCCCTTGCTCGCGGGCAAGGCGTTGGCCATGGTCTTTCAGAAGCCGTCGCTGCGCACGCGCGTCTCGTTCGAGATGGCCATGCAGCACGTCGGTGGCTACGTCTTCTACCTCAGTCCGCAGGAGATTGCCCTGGGCAAGCGCGAGAGCACTGCGGACATCGCCCGCGTTCTCGGCGGCTACGTGGACGCGATCATGGCCCGCACCTTCGACCACCAGCACATCCTCGACCTGGCGCGCTGGAGTCCCGTGCCGGTGATCAACGGTCTGACCGATTACAACCATCCCTGCCAGGCGATGGGCGACCTGCTGACCATCTACGAAGAGTTCGGGCGGCTGGAAGGGCTGCACCTGGCCTACCTCGGCGACAGCAACAACGTCACCACCAGCCTGCTGATGGGCGCGGCACACTTCGGCATGAGGATGACCATCGGCAGCCCGGAAGGATACCAGCCCAAACCGGCAGTGTTGGAGAAGGCGCACCAGCTTGCGCGCGGGCAGCTCGAAGTGGCCGTCACCGACGATCCGCTGGCCGCCATCGCCGGCGCAGACGTGGTCTACACCGACTCCTGGACGAGCATGGGCCAGGAAGCCGAAGTCGAGCAGCGCCGGGCCATCTTCCCGCCCTACCAGGTCAACGAGGCGCTGCTGAGCCACGCCGCCGAACACGCCATCGTCCTGCACTGCCTGCCGGCCCATCGCGGCGAAGAGATCACCGACGAGGTGGCCGACGGGCCGCAATCGCGCCTGTTCCCGCAAGCGGAGAATCGTCTGCATGCCCAGAAGGCGATCCTCGTCCATCTGCTCGGCGCAGACGCGGTCGTCGCCGATGAGGCAGAACAGGCCGGGCGTACTGAGAAAAAAGACAAGAAGAAGGGTAAGAAAGATAAGAAGGACAAGAGAGACAAGAAGAAATAGCGGCAGCCTGTCTGGGGGCACGACGGGCGTCGCTGGTGGTTGGGAGTTGGCAAGACAACCCCGGACAGGAGTCGCCGCCGCCAATCGCCCAATAACCAATCACCAGCAACCAACAACCAACCGCCAACAACCAGGCACCAATAACCAGACAGCGGGTGGAGTGGGATATGCCAGGGAACCGTCAGATTTACGAACAAGCGATGAATATGGGCCACTCCGCCGCCTGGGATCGCGAGTGGGATAAGGCGATTGCGGCCTACGGGCGGGCGGTCAAGGAAATCCCCGACGATCCGGCGGCCCACAACAGCCTGGGCCTGGCCCTGCTGCAAGCGCGCCGGCTCGAGGATGCGCTGAAAGTCTACACGCGCGCGCACCAGCTCGCCCCGGACGACCCGGTCCCGCTCGAACGCAGCGCCGACGTCCTGGAGCGGCTGGGTCGCCTGAAGGAAGCCGCCCAGCAGTACATCAACGTCGCCGAGCTGTACCTCGCCCAGCGCGACCTGATCAAAGCCATCGCCAACTGGGAGCGCGCCACCCAGCTCACCGCCGGGCTGGTGCACATTCACCAGCGCCTGGCGCTGGCCTACGAGAAGACCGGGCACCGGCGCCTGGCCATCCGCGAGTACCTGACCCTGGCTTTCAACTTCCAGCGCGCCAACCGCGACGACATCGCCACCCAGGCCGTCGAGCGGGCGCTGCGCCTGGAGCCGAATAACCCTCAGGCGCTCAACACCCTGCAGGCCATCCGCACCCACTCCCCGATCTCGCCAGACATCATCAAGGTGGAGGTGGATGAGACCGGCGATTTTGACGAGCTGGCGCGCGATGAAGCCTTCGGGCTGGCCGACGAAGATTTGAGCGAGCTGTTCGGCGAAGGAGAGAGCGCAGCAGGCGAGGTCAACCCGCGCGGCCCGCTCGGCGAAGCGCTCGACCGCGCGCTGGAAGCGGTCGCCACCCAGCTTTTCGGCGACGACGAGCTGGACGAGGCGGGGCTGCATGCTTCGCAGGCGATCAGCTACCAGCACGAGGGTCTCTTCGCCGAAGCGGTCGGCGCGTATGAGCGCGCGCAGGCCGCCGGGCTGCGCCACCTCAGCGTGCAGCTTGCCCTGGGCGCGCTCCGGCTGGAACTGGAGCAGTGGGACGCGGCCATCCCCCACTTCGACCAGGCGACCCACGACCCGCACCTGACCGCGGGCGCGCTGCACGGGCTGAGCATCGCCCAGATGGCGCTCAACCGTCCCCGCGTGGCGGCGCGCACGCTGATCCAGGCGTTGCGCATGGCCGATATGGAACAGGCCGAAGACGAAGACGCCGCCGCCCAGATCGGCGCCACCTACGACCGGCTGACGGCCAGCGCCGAAGAGGCCGACGAGCAGCAGCTCAAAGGTCTCACAACCCGCTTCCTGGAGTTGCTCAGCGGCCCGTCGTGGAAGGAGCGCATCGCCCGGACGCGCCGCCAGCTTGAAGAAGCGATCATGCTCGAAGAGCCGGATTCGCTGGTGAGCATTGCGCTCTACATTGACGATCGCGTGGCGGAAGGCCTCAACCTGATCGATCGCTTTGTGCGCGAGGGGCTGCACAGCCTGGCCCTGGATCAGGCGCACTACATGCTGGAAAGCGCGCCGGACTATCTGCCGATCCACTGGCGCATCGGGCAGATTCTGCTGGATCGCAATAACATTCCCGCCGCCATGACCAAGTACAACCTGGTGGCCGAAACCTATCGGCTGCGCGGCGATACCGAGCGCGCCATGAGCATCCTGCAGGAGGCGCTGAGAATCGCGCCGATGGACACGGCGCTGCACCACAGCCTGATCACCCTGCTTCAGGAAAACGAGCGTTGGGGCGACCTGCTCAGCCAGTATATTGACCTGGCCGACGCCTACTACCAACTCGCCGACCTGGACGCGGCGCGCACCACCTACCAGTCGGCCATCCAGCTTGGGCAACGCCTCAGCGTGCCGGACGGGCAGATCGTCCAGATTCTGCACCGGCTGGGCGAGATCGAGGTCAACCGGCTGGATTTGCGCCAGGCGATGCGCACCTACGACCAGATTCGGCGCACCGATCCCAGCGACGAGCGCACACGCCGCGCCCTGGTGGACCTCAATTACCGGCTGAACGACCCGATCTCGGCGGTGCGCGAGCTGGACGGGCTGCTGCGGCTTTACGCCAAACAGCAGAAGGCCGGGCAGATCATTCGCGTGCTGGAAGAATTGGTCACGCGCTACCCGAACGACATGGCCCTGCGCTCGCGGCTGGCCGCCGTCTATCACCAGACGGGCAACGTGCCCAAAGCTGTCGAGCAGCTTGACGCCCTGGCCGAGCTTCAGCTTGAGTCCGGGCTGCACAGCGATGCGCTGGTCACCATCCGCCGCATCATCACCCTCAACCCGGAGCAGGCCCAGGACTACCAACGCCTGCTGCGCCAGTTGAGCGGCTGAGCGCCGGGGCATGGGGCGCGCGACTGCGCCCTTGCCAGGGGAAAACTCTCATCTGGCCCTAATCCATGACGGGGCCGGATATGGTATGGTTGACGCGCTGGCCGAGCCAGACAGGAGGCGCGTCCTATCTCTTGTGGAGCCTTGTGCGCGAGGGCGTGTAGCGCACGGGGCAGCGTTCCCTGTGCACAACAGACTCACCACCCTTGGGGAGGTACCCAGACAGAGTGCGGTGAAGGACGCTTGGGGTAGGCCATGAAACTGATCTGGGCGCTGGAAAGCTTCCGCTGGAGCGATGTGCCGGACCTGCTTGTCGTGGCGGCGATCATCTTCATCGTCACGCTGCTCATCCGGGGCACGCAGGCTGTTCCGCTGCTGCGCGGCACCATCGTCGTGGTGCTGGTCATGACTCTGCTGTCCACCGTGTTCGAGTGGGTGGCGTTTCGCTGGCTGCTGAACCACCTCGTCACCGCTTCCATCGTGGCCATTCCAGTCATCTTCCAGCCAGAGCTGCGCCGGGCGCTGGAGCGCGTGGGGCGCACCGGGCTGGGCAATCTCTTCAGCCGACAGCCCACCTTCACCGAAGAAGAACAGATCATTGACGCCATCTGCGCGGCGGCTTCGCGCCTGTCAGAGCGGCGGCACGGCGCGCTGATCGTGCTGGAGCGCAACGACGCGCTCGATGAGTTCATCAACACCGGTGTGCCAATGGATTCGCAGACCAGCCCGCAGCTTCTGCTGACCGTGTTCTGGCCCAAGACGGAGCTGCACGACGGGGCGGTGATCATCCGCCAGGGCCGCGTGGCCAGCGCCGCCTCGGTGCTGCCGCTGTCGTCCGGGCGCAACCTGACCGACCGCAAGCTGGGCACGCGGCACCGCGCCGGGCTGGGCATCAGCGAAGTGTCGGACGCGCTGTGTGTGATCGTCTCCGAGGAGACGGGGCGTATTTCGGTGGCCAACCGCGGGCGGATGATCCGCCGGCTGGACGCCAATCGCCTGCGCACCATCCTCAGCGCCTTCTACACCAGCAATCGCCCGCAGGAGACGGCCTGGCCCTGGACGCCGCTGCTGGCCCGCGCGCGCGACGAGCTGGCCCGTCTGCGCAGGCGCGGCGACTCCGGGCGCGGGCGGCGCGCCGCCTGAGGGGCGGGCCGTACCAGCCGCGCGCAGACGCAGGATGTTGTGATGCAGAGAAGCTCGTTTCTCCAGTTCGTAGTGCGCAACCTCGGCTGGGCGCTCCTGTCTGTGTTCCTGGCTTTGGCCATCTGGGTGGCGGCGAACATGGCCAACAACCCGGTCGAGCAGGGCGAGATGCGCGGGGTGCAGGTGCGCGTCGAGCTGCCCGAAGGTTACGTGCTGACCCGCGCGCTGGACACGACAACCGTCACGGCGGTGGTGCGCGCCGAGCGTAGCCAGTGGGAGCTGCTCACCCCCGGCGACATCCTGGTCACGGCCAACCTGCGCAGCTTCAAAGAGCCGGGCGAATACCGCGTCGAGCTACAGGCCGAGGTGGCCTCGCCGCTGCACGCGCGCGTCGTCGCCCTGCGCCCAAGCACGTTCACCCTGAGCATCGATCGCGAAGTCGAAAAGCGCGTCGCCGTTCAGGTGGTCGTGACGCGCGACCCGCCGCTGGGCTACACCTACCCCGCCGATCTGGCCTGCGACCACAGTGAAGTGGTGATTCGCGGCAGCGCCGAGCGCGTGGACGAGGTGGCTCACGTCGAAGCGCGGCTGAACCTGGCCGACGAGCTGAACCCCGTCACCAAGATCGTCAGCCTGACGCCCGTTCAGGAAGGTGGGCTGCGCGCGCGCGATGTGGAGATGGAGCCGTCGTCGGTCACCTGCCCGGTGGATATTCAGTCGCGCGAGGACATCTTCCAGATGCCCGTCCAGCCCAAGATCGTGGGCAACCCGCCGCCCGGCTACAACGTGGTGCGCTACAGCGCCATCGAGCCAGACACGGTGGTGCTGACCGGCGATCTGGTGGCCATCCGCGAGATGCCCGGCCTGGTGCGCACCGCCCCTATTGACCTGACCAACCGCACCGACACCTTCACCACCGAAGTGACGATTGACCTGCCCGCCGGGGTGACCACCGTGCCGGAGAACCAGACCGTCCGAGTGACCATCGTCATCGAGCCGCAGATCAGCACGCGCCAGTTCGAAGAAGTGCCGGTCGAAGTGACGGGCCTCGATCCCACGCAGTACCGCGCCAGCGGCCTGGCCGGGACGGTCACCGTGTTTGTCAGCGGGCCGCTACACAAGCTGCCCAGCCCCCAGAATCTGCGCGTGATCGTAGACCTGAGCGGGCTGCCCGCCGGCAACCACGAGGTCACTCCGCAGGGGGTGTTGGTCGGCATGGAAGACACGAGCGGCCTGACGGTGACCGTCAGCCCGGACGAGCTGGGCGTGACTATCGAGCCGCTGGCCCCGGCGCCCACGTTCACCCCGGCGGCCACAGCGTCGGACACCGGCTGATCGGGCGCGGCGATCTTCACACAATTTCCAGGCTATTTTTATGGGGATTTAACTCCCGCGCGCTATCCTGACACAAGCAGGCTCAAAGCCTGTTGCTCGCAGTATCACCAGGACAGCGCAAAGACCCGTATGCTCTCTACCCCCATTTGAACCCTGCGCGTCGTGTCCTGTGATACGATCAGGGAAGGAGCTTCCCCGCTCCTTCCCTTTTCTTTTGGCCGCTTGTGGCCGGTCTTCGGCTGTCGGTTGTCAGAGGGGTTGTGAGGAGCGAGGGGGCGCTGCCCTGCTACGCCCTGAGGTCGTGCGCTTGCCTTTGCCCCCCATCCCCGGCCCTTCCCCCACGAGGGGGGAAGGGAGCAGAGCACACCCACTACGCCCCTCCCTCCTTGCGGGGGAGGGGTTTGGAGTGGGGGGGACAGCGAGCTACTACTGGCGGACTTCCGCCAATATGCACTAGCCGCCGCGCCCTGCCGACTGGGCCGCCTGGTCAACCGTGTAGTAGTCGTAGTGCTCGCCGCCGTAGATGCCATCTGTTTCCACCGGCGCGCTGAACCAGGGCTGGAGCAGCGTATAGCCGACGGGCATACTCAGCGGAATGATCGGGACAAGCCCGTCCGCCCCGAAGAACTGCTCCTCGATCTCGGCGTACTGCGTGACGCGCGTGTCAGGGTCGCTCTCGCTCGCCGCCGCACGAATCAGGTCGTCCACCCCCGAGCAGGGGCGCTTCATGTCGTTGTGCAGCGACCCGCAGCCCAGCACATCGTTGACCCAGTTATTAGCGTCGTTGTAGTCGGGACTCCAGCCCATCGTCCACATATGCGGACGATCGGCGGCGTCCTGACGGTAGGAGACGGCGTTGATCAGGCTTTCGAAGCCATGCTGCTCGACGGTGAACAGGGCCGGGTCGCAGCCCAGCTCGCGCTGGAGCGCGTTGATCAGGAAATTGGCCCAGTTCACGCCGCCAGAGAATGCGGCAATTTTCATGGCGGGGAAGCCGTCGCAGTTGGGATAGCCGGCTTCGGCCATCTGCGCGCGGGCATAGTCCGGGTCGTAGCCGACGCCGATCTGGTCATGGGGCGGCGCGCCGAACATGCCGGGCGGCGTGAAGTGAATCATAGGCACGCCCAGGTCATCCTGCACGTCGCGAATGAAGGCGGCGCGGTCCACAACAGCGGAGAAGGCGCGGCGGACGTGCACGTTGTCGGTCGGCGCCTTGTCGAAGGCGAAGCCCAGGTAAAAGACGGACGGGCTGAAGACCTGGTGAAGCTCCTCGGCGTAGGTGGGATCGGCCAGGATGGCCTGCACCTCGGAGGTGGGCACGCTCGTCAGGTCAACCAGGCCAAGCTCGTACTGGGTGAAAGCCGAGCCAGCATCCTCGGCGCTGGAAATGATCAGGCGCCCGACATTGCCGGGGCCAAGCAGATCGGCGGGGATGTGCGGGTTGCGCAGCAGGACGCGGCGCGTGCGGCTCAGCTCGTCGAAGACGAAGGGGCCGTTGATGGTCAGCGCGCCCAGGCGCGTCCACTCGTCGCCGTACTGTTCGACGATCTCGCGGGGCACCGGACGGAAGACCCACATCGTTGTCTGGCTGAGGAAGTAGCTCGCCGGAAAGGCGAGCGTCACCTGTAGCGTGGTGTCGTCGGGCGCGCTCACGCTGACGAGATCGCGATCGGCGTCGGTAAACTGGGCCGGGTCAATGGCCAGAGCATCGGCGCAGCCGGCCACCGTGCCCGCCACGACGTAGCCGTACTCGGACTCGACGCGCGGGTCGCAGGCCCGCTTGATGCCGTACTCGATGTCGCCAGCGGTCACCATGCGCAGGACGCTGCCCCGGTGCCGGGCCGGATCCCAGCGCACCCAGGGCACATCGTCGCGGATGGTGAACGTCCAGACCAGGCCATCATCGCTGACCGCCCAGGAAGTGGCCAGCTCTGGGTCTACCTGGCCGGGCACGAGCGGGCTGGCGTTGGTCAGGCCCAGGAACAGGTTCTCAATATAGTCAATGGATACCGAATCGGTCGCCAGCTGCGGGTCGAGCGTGGCGATCTCACCAGAATCCAGCCAGTAGGCGGTGACTGGCTCGGCCTGGCCCGGCAGACCGGCCAGCGAGCCACCCGAATTGGCGGCGCGGGAGAAGCCGATGGGCAGCAGCGCCATCACCAGCATGACTGTCATGGCGAGCGCAAACGTCCGATAGAAGTTCTTCAACATGGTCACCACCTCATCAATAGCTACTCAGAGTTGCAGGTCACGTCCCGCATATTATAACGGTGATCCGCGCTGGATGGCCGCATCCGCGACGGGGAGATCGCGAACAGGTTGTGATGGTGTTGGCGAAATGCTTCGCGAGGCGCGTCAGCGCCGGGCGGGGGTGAGGTCAACCGAGGCGCTGCTCTGCTGCGCCCCTGCGAAACCAGCGCCGGACTCTGGGGCGAAGGATGACCGCAGAGACGCAGAGAGCGCGGAGAAAAACAAAGTGTACGCTCTTCTCTGCGCCCTCTGCGTCTCTGCGGTTTCAGAATTCTGCACCCTCAGCCTCGCCCCACTCACCTTGTCCCGGCGCAGTGTCCGCGCTCACTCCGGCTGCCAGCGATATTCCAGGTGTCGGGCAGTCTCCAGCGCGGTTTCCTGGCTGGTCAGGCGGCTGACGACATAGAGGGCGGCGTCAATGCCCGCGGTGATCCCGGCGGACGTGAGGATCTTGCCATTGTCCACGTAGCGCACGTCGCGCAGGATGGTACAGGCGGGCGCAGCTTCGGCCAGCTCGTCCAGCGCGCGGTGATGCGTGGTGGCGCGCAGCCCGTCGAGCAACCCTGCCGCGCCGAGCAGCAGCGCCCCCGTGCACACCGAGAACACCAGCTCGGCCCCCTGCGCCTGCTGCCGGATGAAATTGACGGTGACGGGATTGTGCTGCTCGTGGCGCGCGCCCAGCCCGCCGGGGATGATCAGGATGTCGGCCTGGGGCGCGTTGGCGTAGGTGTAGTAGGGGGTGATGCGCAGCCCACTGCGCGTGGTCACCGGGGGAAGCTGGCGCTCGGCGACCGTCGTGACGGAGAAGGGCACCGGACCGGTAGCGCGCTGGCCAGTGATCGAAAACACTTCCAGCGGGCCGGTGAAATCGAGCGTGTCTACATCGTCAAACAACATTAGAAGCACGATTCGCGCCATATCAAGAATATCCTTGCTGGCAGGTGCGGCAGCGCCAGACGCTGCGCGCGCATCCTGCCCTCTGTTGACCCCATTGTAGCCTGAGACGCCCCGTGTGAAAAGGCCGGACTATATAGGGGCGGGGTGCACAAACAACCTGTTGCCAGGGGAGGTCATGACCGCCGGCTGAACACTTCCCCCTCAATCCCCCGCGCATCAGGTCTAAGAGACCCTCTGAGAAGCTGTTTCCCCCCACCCCAAACCCCACCCCCACAAGGAGAGAGGGGCTTAAGGCCGGCGCTCTTCTCCCTTCCCCTGGTTGGGGGAAGGGCCGGGGATGGGGGGCAAAGGCAGGCGCGCGACTTCTCCTAAGCTGGCTTACCTCGCCCCCGCCCGGCGCTGACGCGCCGCGCCGAGCGCCGCGCGGCTGGGGGTGAGGTCCCTGCCCTGCACCCGGCGAGTCGCTGCCAACCTTTGCACGCACCCGTCTTGATATACGCCTGGCGCAGGCGGGGCCGCGTGGTATGCTTGGGGTGTTGGGCATCTCCACCAGGGAGACTTACATGGGCCGCGCTGTCGCTGCTACAAGAGAGTCCGCGCCGGTGTTCGTCGTCGGCTATATGCGTTCCGGCACCACGCTGCTGCACAGCATCCTGGCCGCGCATCGCGACGTGTTCAGCAGCGCCTACGAGACCAAATACTTCGAGTACTTCGCCCTGTTCCACCACCTCTACCCCGACCTGTGCGATGAAAACGCCCGCGCCGGCCTGATCCAGACCATCGCCGACATCATCCTCAACGGCAACGTCCGCCCCATCCGGCGCGCCGCGCCCGGCTACTGCCCGGCGGAGCCGCCCCTGCCCCCCGCCGAGGTCGCGGCGCTGATGGCCGCGACGCAGCCCGATCCAGTCTACGGCGCAGTCTATCGCCAGGTGTTCGACCACCTGGCAGCGCGGGCGGGCAAGCGCCGCTGGATCGAGAAGACGCCGCAGCACACCTATTTCATAGACACGATCAAGGAAACCCTGCCCGGCGCGCTGTTTGTGGAGATCGTGCGCGACCCGCGCGACGTTTTGGCGTCCAAGAAACGCTATAAGGAAGTAATCGCCACGTCGCAGAAGTTCAGCCAAGAAGAGCGCGCCTACCAGGCCGTGCAGCGCGTCTACGATCCGTTCTGGGATGCGCTGGCCTGGCGCATGGCCATCCGCGCCGTGCGCCAGGCAGAAGTGCGCTGGCCCGACAGCCTGTTCACCGTGCGCTATGAAGGGCTGATCGCCGCGCCGGAAGAAACGCTGCGCGCCGTATGCGACTTCCTGGCGCTGCCCTTCGACGCGGCTCTGCTCGACGTGAAGTGGGTGAGCACGGGCGAAGGCGTGCGCCAGGACGTGCGCGGCTTCCAGACCGATCCATTGGGCCGCTGGCGGTCGGCGCTGCGCCCGGCAGAGGTGAGCATTGCGCAGACGCTCACCGCGCCGTACATGCGCGCCTTCAGCTATGAGCGCGCGCCGGTCGGCTGGCGCGGGCGGGCGGGGCTGGCCCCGCTGCTGGTGCGCAGCGGCGGTGAGTTCTTCACGCGGCTCTACCGGCGCTGGCGAATGGGCGGCGTGCCGTTCATGATGGCGACGCTGACCAACTACCGCCGCGAGCTGGGCAAGCTGCTGCGCCGGCGCTGAGCGGAGCGGGGCTTACGGGTGCGCTTTTCTCCCTTCCCCTGGTTGGGGGAAGGGCCGGGGGATGGGGAACAGCAGCAGGCGCACCAGCTCTCAAACGGCCATTGAATCTATCCGCGCACCAGGGGCCAAAAACACGCGGCTCCGGGATCGCATGAGGGGCGAAGCCCGGAGCCAGGAAGAAGTCGCGCGCCGGCCAGTGCGCAGTCCGGCAGCGTCGCGCCGCCGGAGAGATGATAGGAGCGCAAAGGCGGTTACATGAAGCGGGCCGCCGCCATCCCCGCCACAGCGATGATCTCCAGCAGGGCGCTGATGCGCGCGTGCTGTGCATTGCGCGCGCCCAGCGCGCGCATCTCGCCCATCTGGGCTTCGGTGGGCGGGCCGCCCTGCGCCTCGATCTGCCGGGCGAGGGCGCCCATCTTGCCGAAGCCTGGCCCTGTCAGCGCGGCGCCGTGCCCAAAGGCGAGCAGCCCGGCCACACTGCCAATGCCGAGCACAACCCCCGCGCTGGACGACATCCAGTCGCTGTTGAAGTGACCGGAGACCCGGTAGTACAGCCACAGGCCCGATAGCGTCGTCAGCAGCGGAGTGACGAGCATGACCTTGCCGAAGCGCGATTTGGCAGCGAAGCGCTGCATGAAGCGCCCGCCCTCTGCACCCATCTGCTTGATGAGAGGGACGAGCACCAGCATCATGAAAAATCCCGCGCCGACCCAGATGATGCCGGCGAAGATATGGACGAGGCGTAGAACCACCATCAGAGTGTCCATCGTGTTGTGTTTTCCCCTTATGCGTTGTCAGGGCTACAGGCCGAGCATGTACGCGATCAGGTCGGCCACGTCTTGCTGAGAGAGCTTGTCGGCGTACTGACTGTACATGACGTTGGAGTAACCGCGCACGAGATGTTTGGCCGGGCGCAGGATGCTGTAGAACGAGTAGAGCGCAGCGGACTGCCCCTTGACCCGCGTGCCAGCCGCCTGGCCATAGCCGTCCAGCGGAGGGCCGGACGAAGACGAGCCGTCGGTGCTGTGACAGGCCGAGCAGGCGGGCGAGCCATTGATGGACTGGGTGAACAGCGCCGCGCCGCGCCCGGCATCGCCGGCAGGCAGATCGCCGAGCGAATAGGGCAGGTCTTCTGGTGCGCAGCCCCACAGGGCCGCTATCACCACCGTCGTCAGAGCTATGCGCTTGATGGAGGGAGGTTTCATGTTCTGAATTCAGCTATTATAATCGTTGTTATAATAGTATAATTCTTCACATCCTGTTGTCAAGCGTGAGTTCGCCCCAGGGTAATCGCAGCAAAAAGCGCCGAGACTGGGGGTTGACCTCACCCCCGCTTGGCGCTGGCGCGCCGCGCCGCCCCTTCTCCACGCAGATGGGGAGAGGGCCAGAGCGAGCGCATCCCAAGTGTTGCAGCGCCGTTCGAATTTCGTTAGGGGTGAGTTGTGCATTCCACAAAAATCGCTATGATGATAGGCAAGCACCATGAATCTGTCTCAGTCAGGGAGTCTATGCCATGCGCTTCAAGTGGATTCTTCTCACGGTTCTTATCGCGGCCCTCGCTCTGCCCGCCTTCGCGCTGAATTCGCCCGCGCAAGCACAGGGAGGAGGGACCACCCACGTCGTCCAGCCGGGCGAGAACCTCTACCGCATCGCCCTCAAGTATGGGACAAGCTGGCCAGTGCTGGCCGCCGCCAACAACTTGGCCAACCCCAACCTGATTTACGTCGGGCAGGTGCTGGTCATCCCCGCCGGCGGGACTCTGCCCCCGGCCACGCCGGCGCCGGCCACTCCCGCGCCGGCCACTCCGCAGCCGCCCACAGGGACGTATACCGTTGTCGCCGGGGACACCCTGTCGCGCATTGCGGCGCGCTTCGGCACAACTGTGGCCGCGCTGGTGCAGGCCAACAACATTGTCAATCCGAACCTGATCTTCGTGGGCCAGGTGCTGATCATCCCCGGCGGCACCGTGCCGGTGCCACAGCCGACCGCGCTGCCCGGCCAGCCGACCACCGTGCCCCAGCCGACTGCGGTGCCCGGCCAGCCGACCACCGTGCCGCAGCCGACGCAGCCCCCCGCACCCACTCCCGCGCCTTCCACCGGCGGGTTCGAGCTGGGCGGCCATGTCGAGAGCTTCGCCTATCCTGACCTGATGCGTCAGGCGGGCATGAGTTGGGTGAAGCGCCAGGTCCGCTACAAGCTGGGCGACTCGCCGCAGGGCGTTGCGGGCATGATCAACCAGGCGCACAGCCAGGGCTTCCGCATTCTGCTGGGCATCGTCGGCGACCCGGCGCAGCTTGGCGCGGGCGGCGCGGGCTACATGGATCAGTACGCCGGGTTCCTGGGGGGCGTGGCGGCGCTCGGCCCGGATGCCATCGAGGTCTGGAACGAGCAGAACCTCGACCGCGAATGGCCGCGCGGCCAGATCAACCCAACCACTTACACGCAGATGCTGTCTAAAGCCTATGGGGCCATCAAGAGGGCCAACCCCAGTGTGATGGTCATCAGCGGTGCGCCCGCCCCCACCGGCGCAGAAGGCGCGTTCGGCACCGATCGCGTGTGGAATGATGATCGCTACATTCGTGGCATGGTGACGGCGGGCGCGGCCAACTACATGGACTGCCTGGGCGTCCACTACAACGAGGGGATCATCTCGCCCGACCAGACCAGCGGCGATCCGCGCGGCGACAACTACTACACGCGCTACTTCTGGGGCATGGTCAACGCCTACTGGAACGCCTTCGGCGGGGCCAAGCCGCTTTGCTTCACCGAGCTAGGCTACCTGTCACCGGAGGGCCTCGGCCCGCTGCCGGCGGGCTTCGAATGGGCGGGCAGTGTGACCGTCGCCCAGCAGGCGCAGTGGCTCGGTCGCGCGGCGCAGCTTGCGCGCGGCAGCGGCAAGGTTCGCCTGATGATCGTGTGGAACATGGACTTCACCACCTACGGGGCAGACCCGCAGGCAGGCTACGCCATCGTGCGGCCCGGCGGATCGTGCCCGGCCTGCTCGACGCTCGGCGCGGCGATGCGTTAGGCGCGCCCACTACGCCCAGCACCTAGGAAAAGCGCAGGGGCGGGTTGCGAAGCCCGCCCCTGCAATCATTACCCTCGAACGCCAGAGCGCATCGCGTAGCGGCGACACGCGCGCCCCACTAAGACGCTGGCTCGCTGCGGTGCAGCAGCAGCGTGCTGCCCAGGACGATCAGCGCGCAGACGATCTGCCCGATCACGTAGGCGCTCCGTCCGCGCTCCAGCGCGGCGAGCACGCTGAAAGCCACCACGCCCACCAGCGCCACTCCATCCACCACCAACAGCAGCGTGTGTACCCCCGGCGAGAGCTTCACGATCACCGCCTTTCTGTGCGTCTGTCCCCATTATAGATCACTCCGGCCAGGCACAGCACGCCTTCCGGCGAAATTGAGCGTTGATATAGTATTGAGGTTCCATTTATTTTCTGTGAGAAATCGTGCTATGCTAGAGATGCATACGGGTTTTGGTGCTGTTGGTGAAATGATCTCGCGGGGGGCGCGCTGCACGCGCCCCTGCGAAGGCGCATCGAGCAGCGCCCCTGCAAGATCGGCGTGGCGGGATTCGCCAACAGCATCGGGTATCGAAATCAGGCCCCCCTGGCTTGAGGTGTATCATGTCACAACGGAGCATCGTGCAACGCTTGATCGCATTTCTCAAGCGGCCAGACGCTTTGGGTTACCCATCCGTCGGGTCTCCGCGCCGCTCTTATGACGATTTCGCGCCGCACGAGTACGCTGCCGGGCATACGCCAGAAGGCAGCGATCCCATGCGCGAGCCGCCAGAGAGCATTCTGGCTCCGTCGCGCCCGGCTCCCTTCGGGTATGCACCGCGCCCGTCGCACTACGCCGATCTCCCGCGCGAGCCGCGCGAGCAGCCCCTGGCCGCCCCCACGCCACCCGCCCGCGAAGCGGCACGCCCATTCACCGGCCTGTCCGTCCAGGCCGAGCCGCGCCAACCCGGCTATGCCTCGCGCCTGGATGCGCTGGTCATGCGCGCCCTGCACCAGTTCAGCGCGCGCTTCGGCTTCATCATCCGTTACGATGGCAGCGGGCGCATGCGCTATGTGACCGGGCGCGACATCGGCGGGCGCTATGTGGACCATACGGCCATTGCCCCCGACCGGCGCGCGCTGGCCCATACGCTGCGCACCGGGGAATCCAACCTGTTTGTGCACCAGCAGCGAAGCATGAGCGGAGCAGTGTTGTGCGGGCCGGTGCGTGTGAATGGCGAAGTCATTGGCGTGCTGTACCTGGACGGGCCGGTGCAGGGTCGTCTGTACCGGGGGATTTTTGAGATTTTCTGCGATCAGATCGCGCGCCTGCTGGCCGACGAGGCGGCCTAGCGCGTGTTATGCACTTTCAACCCCTATCCCTCAGCCCCATCCCCCCGGCAAGGCCAGGGGATGGGGGCCTTCGACAACTGCCTGACAACTCGCTCGTAGCACCCCCTTTGCCCGCCGACTGTTGCGCCAGACGAGAATCCGCTATCATTGGCCCATAGAAGCGCACTACCCAGAGCGTGAGAGAATTGCGATGACTCGCCTGCCCACCCTGTGCCAGCGTCGCCTGGGGGCGCTGCTGGCCTTCGCCCTGTTGCTGCTGGCGCTGCCCGTCTTCGCTCAGGACGGCGCTGCCGTCTCTACGGTGAACGGCGAGCCTGTTGCGCGCGAGGCGTTTCACGCCCGCGTGCGCCTGGTACGCTGGCAGCACCTCAGGGAGCTGACGACGCTCTACGAATTGACCGGCGGCAACCTGGCCCTGGGCGCACAGTACGCCTCGCGCCTGGCCGCCAGCCTCGCAGACCCGGTGGCACTCGGCGATGCGGTGCTGACCGAGATGGAGACGGAGCGTCTGCTGTGGCAGACCGGCGAGCAGATGGGCCTGACGCCCACCGCCGAAGACGCCGAGGCGCGCGAAGCGGCCTTCTTCAGCCTGTGGACGAACGTGCCCGTGAGCAACCTGGCCGCCAGCGTGGACGCGCAGGTGTTCATCACCGACTGGTACGCGGGGGCAGAGGCGGCGTCCGGCCTGCGGCGCGACGATATCGCGGTCCTGTTCGCCACTGAAGCGCTGCGCACCCGGCTCTATGAGCACCTGGCCGCCAGCGTGCCCACCGAAGAGCCGGCGGTGCGCTCGCGGCACATTCTGTGCAGCTTCCACCCGCAGAATGTGGCCGACAGCACACCCCCCACCACCGAAGAGCGCGCCGCCGCGCAAAGCTGCATCCGGGGCGCGCAGGCGCGGCTGGCGACGGGCGAGTCGTTCGCGGGGGTGGCCGCCGCGCTGTCCGACGACCGGGCCAGCGCGCCGCAGGGCGGCGACCTGGGCTGGGTGTTGCTCAGCTTTCTGACCGAGGGCTACGCCGAGGCCGTCCGCGACGCCGCGCTGAATACCATTATCGGGCCGGTGGAGACCGAGTTCGGCCTGCACCTGGTCGAAGTGCTCGACCGGCGGGTGCAGGAACTGACGGCAGGAGAGCTTGACGCGGCGCGCCAGGGCTACTTCGACCTGTGGATCGAGGCGCTGCGCGCGGACGCGACCATCACGCGCGCCCCGGACTGGGACGCCGGCGTGCCCGCTGAGCCGGCCCTGGCCGACCTGGACGCGCCCGTGCTGGAAGCGCTGGAGCGGCTGAGGGCGCGCTAGAGGGCACGGCGCAAAATCTGCGGTTCGGCTTGCTTGCCAGACAGACTCAGGGCTTATCGCAGGAGACAAATCCGTTGCTACAGGACGACGCCGTGTATCTCGAGCTGATTCTAGAGCCGATCCAGGCGTGCGCTCAATATAAACCGAAATTCGGTCAAGGAGGGAGAACCGGAATCACCCTTGAGCAGTTCCAATCCCTCTACCAGAGTGATCTCTTCTACAGTTGGTTCGGCCTTGACAATCCGTTGATGTATGCGGCTCACAAGGCTGCGGGCGGAATGACGAGCATCTATCGTCAAATTGGGATTGGCTGTGAGCGTCTGTTTCGCCGCGTACTCCAAGATGCTCTCGGCCTGTCCTCAGAAGCGATCACCTGGTCCTACGGAATGACCGGGCCAACTGGCAAGAAAAAGGTGCTCTACCTGGATGGCCGAGTGCCCATTGCTGAAATACCGAACCGTATAGCTCGCCAACGTTTTGAAGATTGGATGAGAGCCTCAGCCAAGGCAATAGGTGTCGAAAACAATGTCCTTGAGGCACTGGCTGGCACAGTCTTCGAGATTCGCCAGGGTTACAAAAGCAAGGATGCAAAGCGCCAGAATGCCGACATAGCTAACGCTGCAACTGCCTACATCAAAGGGTACCTGCCCTGCGCTGCCATCCTCTCAGCACAGATTGATGCCGACATTCTGGCACGATACCGTATGGAAAAGTGGTCAGTGCTCATTGGCATTCTCGGTCACAATGATCCGCTTTGCTCAACTTACGACTTCATGCGTGAGATTGTTGGTTACGATCTTGCCGCCTTCTTCGAGCGTAACAAACAAACGTTGCGCGACGAGATCGGGGAAGTCATGCGCAGTCTTTTAATGCCGGGGACACTATGAGACGGTCAGCCTTCAACCGGCTCCAGCAGCGCGCCGACTACACCTACAAATACAACCTCAGAACCGGTCGTCATGGCTGGCTTCGTCTCACTCCCGCGTATTCCGTCCGTATCGTGGAGGAGCTTCTAGATCAGACACAGGGGCATCTGCGCGTCTTCGATCCGTTCTGTGGGACAGCGACTACCGCCCTGGGCGCCGCCTATCATGGACATGACGCCGTAACGATTGATATTAACCCATTCCTTGTTTGGCTCGGCCAGGCCAAAACCAGGCTCTACACGGCGCGCGCCATTGCCCAGGCAGGTGAGGCAAGTACAGAGGCCCTTCGCCTGGCCAATTCAGGAAGCGTTAAGGCGGCGTCCCCGCCGTTGATCCACAATATCGAGAGATGGTGGGCTCCAGAAGCTGTTGAGTTCCTGTGCCGCCTACAGGCCGCTTTAGATCGAACGCTGCCTTCCGAAAGCGATGCAGGCGTGCTCCTGCGCGTCGCGTTCTGCCGGACACTCATGGCCTGCTCGAATGCGGCCTTCAATCATCAATCCATGTCATTCAAAGATACAAACCAGCTTAGGTTACTGGAGCCTGACTACGCTGACTCTTTCAGAAACAGCGTCGCCTTTGTTCTTGAAGGAGCGAGTGAGAATCCCGCAAGAGAAGCACAGGTGATCCTTCATGATGCACGAGAGCTTGCCACGCTGATCACGGAACCCTTTGATCTCGTGATCACCTCTCCGCCCTATGCGAACCGGATGTCCTATATCCGCGAATTGCGCCCCTATATGTACTGGCTGCGCTTTCTCACCGATGGTCGTGAGGCTGGCGAACTGGACTGGCTGGCAATTGGCGGAACATGGGGTATAGCGACCAGCCGCCTGAATGCCTGGCAGCCAGAAGAGGAGGCCTATACTTCGGAGGAGTTTGAGAAGGTCCTCGACCGTATAGCAAACCCTATCAACTCCAACGGACCCTTGCTGGCCACTTACATTCGCAAGTACGTCGCCGACATGGAAAAACACTTTGCAGAGTTACGGGCTGTCCTCAAGCCGCGAGCAAAAATACACTACATTGTGGGCAATTCGAGTTTCTACGGTGAATTGTTGCCAGTAGAGAGGCTGTACGCCAGTATTCTGGCAAGGCTGAGTTTCAGGGATATTCATATTCAGCCGCTTCGGAAGCGTAACTCAAAGAGGGAGCTGGTTGAGTTCGATGTCTCAGCCACGTTTGAATGACGTGTACACCCCACACGGCCCTGCTTCCGAGGCCGCTACGGCATACGTGTGGGCAGCTTAGCAGAAGAGGACGGTGGACGATGCAATCGCAAGCGAGCGTTCGCCAGGGCTATGTCGCCGGAGAGTTCATGACGCGCACCTACCGCATCAGCGGCGAGACAGAGCTGCGCGGCGTCCCCCTGCTCGACCAGCTCAACGACCATAACGCCCTGTTCCTGAGCCTGGAGCGCATGTTCATCTCCCCGCTGCTCGACCCGGCCACGCTGACCGGCAGTTTCGCGCACGGCGAAGCGCGCAAGGATTCGGTGGGCATCGTCGTGCTGAGCCAGTGGCGCGATGGGCTGCCGCAGCGCGAGGGCCGCTATGCGGGCCGCGACCATGTGGATCACGAGGTGCTGATTGTGGTGGCCGGGTTCGAGGTGACGGGGGCCATCCGGCTGCACCCGTCGGTCAACGTGACCAACCTGGTGCGCACCACACCGGAACATTTCATCCCGGTTTTTGACGCGCGGGCGACGCTCACCGCCCGCCGTAATATTGTTTTCAAGGGTGGCGCCATCCTGGTCAATCGCAGCCATATTGAAGTCTTTGCCATGCTCAAAGACTGAGCCACTCGCCAGTGTAGCGTCGCGCGCAGAGAGCCAACCCAAGGACCTGGTTATGTCCCGCATACTGTTAATTGACGATGACATCAACTTGCTGCAAATGGTCAAGCTGATGCTGGAGCGCGTCGGCCACCAGGTGGAGACCGCCAAAGACGGCACGAAGGGTCTTGAGATGGCGGCGCAGACTCAGCCGGAGCTGGCCATCATTGACGTGATGATGTCCGGCCTGAGCGGCTATGACGTGGTGCGCAAACTGCGCGAAGACCCGCGCACGGCCTCCCTCCCAGTGGTCATCCTGACCGCGCGCAGCCAGCCGATGGACAAGGAGATGGCGCTGGAAGCGGGCGCGAACGCCTTCCTGTCCAAGCCCGTCACCGCCCAGGAGCTGACCGAGCGCGTGGATGCCGTGATCCGCGCCGGCGTCCACTACCGCGTCCACACCGGCCTGCTCACCGAACCGATCCCTCGGCGGGCGGGCGAGATATCGGGCGTGCTGACGCCCGTCCCGCCCCCCCTGCCGCGCCCGACGCCGCCCCCTCCCACGCCCATTGTGCGCTCGACGGGGCGCGTGCCCATTGGCGCCGAAGACCAGGCCCAGCCCGCCACTGCGCCGCCCGTCCAGTTGCCGGTGACGACGGTGATCAGTCTGCGCGGCGGCACGGGCTGCACGACCATCGCCATCAACCTGGCGCTGGCCCTGGCCGCCCAGGCGCGGCGCATTTGCATCACCGACCTGAGCGCGGTCGGCGGGCATGTGCCGCTTTACCTGCACCTCAAGCCGCAGCATTCGTGGCAGGATTTCCTCAGCCAGGGGGACTCACCCGATCTGCACGCTCTCGGCGGGCTGCTGGCCCAGCACGAGCCGTCAGGGGTTGCCGTGCTGGCAGCGCCGCCGCGCCCGGCGGATGGGACGCTGTCGGCTGCCGCTGCGCAGCACGTCTTGCGCGAGCTGACGGCCACTTACAACCCGGTGGTGGCCGATGCGCGCCAGCTAGACCCGGCAGTGCGCGGCGCGTTGCAGGTATCCAGCTCGGTCGTCGTCGTGATGAGCGACGACCCCCCGTCGGTGCAGACCACCAGCCAACTGCTGGCCATGCTGAGCGCGATGGAAATTGAGATGGGGCGCATCCGCGTGGTGCTCAACCACGTGCGGCCCACGTTCGACGTGCCCGCCGACGCCATTCAGAAGGCGCTCAAGCGCCCGATCTCGGTGGATGTGCCCTACGAGCCGGGCCAGCCCGTCGCCATCCGGCGCGGGACGCCGCTGGTCAGCGCCAGGCCCGACAGCCCATTCGCCCAGAGCATCCAGCAATTGGCCCGGACAGTTGTCTCATGACGCGCAGCCGCCGTATAACCTGATGTGCGCCACGTGCGATAGGAAAGGCACCTTATGAGCAGACGACTCACGATTGGCATCCCTGCGTTCCTCGTCCTGGCGAGCGTACTGGCGCTTGGCGCCGTCCCGCTCGCCTGGGGCAGCGACGCCGCGCGACAGGCCGATCCTACCCAGCAGCAACAGACGATTGACGCCATCGTGCAACAGCGCTTTACCCAGACGGCGGCGGTGCAGCAGCAGCTTGATCTAACCCAGACAGCGGAGGCCGCCACCCTCTTCGCGCCGACGCTGACCGCCGCCTTCGAGGCGACTGTGGAGGCGGCCTTCAACCAGGCGCTGACCGCCACCGCCGCGCCTCAGGCGACGGCAACCGCCGAAGCCTTCGTCCAGGCGATGCCCGGCGTGGTCGCCGCGCTGGAAGCCATCGCCGACGGGCGGGGCGAAGCGATCACCCGCTGGCTCGGCGAGAACCAGGTCGCCCTGGAAGCCATCCTGACCGCCAACCCGCTGACCGGGCTGGACAATGACGCCCTGGCCGAATGGCTGGAATCCTTCCTGGCCAGCCAGGGCCGCTTCAGCGCCCTGTTCGTGTACGACCTCAACGGGGCGGTGCTGGCCGCCACCGATCCCGCTCTGAGTGGCGCGCCGGTCGGCGATCAGCCCTACTTCCGCGCCAGCCTGAGCGGGCCGCTGACCCAGCCGCCCACCCTGGACGCGGCGAGCGGGGCGTTGGTCATGATCGTCACCCGTCCCATCTTCGACATCGAGGGGGCGACGGTGGGCGTGCTGGCTGGCGCGGTCAACCTGGCCACGCTCGGCGACCTGTTCGCCGAGCCGACGGCTTACGAGCGGCAGATCGCCACCTACCTTGAGGTCGAGCTAGGGGCGTCCAGCTACCTGGTGGCGGGCGCCAACCGCACCGTGCTCGCCCCGCCAGACCTGGCCGCCGGCGCGCGCGTGGACAGCAGCAGCATCGCGCGGGCGCTGGCGGGTGAGAGCGGCGTGGCCCCCGCCCACAACTGGCGCGGCGAAGCGGTAGCCAGCGCATTTCGCTGGGTGCCCGCCCTGAACGCGGCGCTGATCGTGGAGATACCGCTGGAAGGGGCGATCCAACTGGGCGCGACGCTGCCCACCCTCACGCCCACGCCGACTATCAGCCCGACGCCGCTGCCCGCCTCGCCGACGCCGCGCCCGGAGATCTTCCCGACCAATACCGTCGCCCAGGTGCAGATCGCCGAGCAGGTTTTCGAGCACGGGCGCATGTTCTGGATCCGCCACACCCGCCAGGTCTGGGTGATGGTCAACGTCCCGCAGGACAACGCGGGCGGCGACTGGTTCTGCTACAACGACACGTTCGAAGAAGGCGAAGCGGAGATTGACCCCAGCCTGGTGCCACCAGAGGGACTGTACCAGCCCCGGCGCGGCTTCGGCAAGCTGTGGCGCAGCCATGAAGAGCTGAAGAGCGCGCTCGGCTGGGCGATCACGCCGGAGTTCGAGCTGACCAGCAACTACACCTACATCGCTGGCGGCTACGTCCAGGGGATGCAGTATCTCCCCGGCCCCGGCGAGCATCGCCTGACCACGCTCTACAACGAGAGCATCTCCTTCTTCGAGTCCGACATTCGCGGGGACTGCCTGGGCGGAAGCTGGCGGATGACGACCGCGCCGTGACCGGGCGCGACAAAGTCTTACCTCATCAACCCGGCTGCACTGTTCTGCTGCGCCCTGGTTGACCTCACCCCCGCTTGGCGCTGACGCGCAGCGAGGCTGAGGGTGAGGTCAGGCCCTGCGCACCGAGATTTAATGCGATTGCCCCGCACTTGCCACCCCTGGCAGGGTTGTGCATAATCCTGCTTATCGGTGGGGTAGAGGTGTCTGTCATACCGGGCCAGGACTTCCCTGGGCGAGTCAGCGCGCGCAGGGTGCCTGCCCTGGCACGCTGATCCCTCGAAGGCTGGCCGGCGCCACAGGGGAGCAAACATGAGCGAGCCAATCGAAATCCCGCTCGAAGAAGAATGGTCATCGGACGACAACGGGGACATGCGCCCGGAGACGCCGCCCTCGCCTGACCAGGCGATGCGCGAAGTCTTGCGAGCGCCGGTGCACCCCGCCGAGCTGGACATCCCGCACAGCCTGGTGATTGACATTCTGCTGCGCATGATGTTCAACGAGGGCGAAGTCGCGCTGCGTCGTTTCGGTGAAGTGACGCGCCTGGAGCTGAAGCTGCTCGATCACATCCTGATCAAGCTGCAGGAGGAGCACATCGTCGAGGTGGTCAGCGCCGGCGGTGTGGGACGCCTGGGGTACGCCTACAGCCTGTCCGACGCGGGCGCCAAGCGCGCGCGCGACGCCCTGGCGCGCAGCCAGTACGTCGGCCCTGCGCCGGTGCCCGTCGAGAAGTATACCGAGATCATTCTGCTGCAAACGCAGCGCGGCATGGACATTTCCCCGCAGCGCGTCCAGCAGGCCATCGCGCACCTGGTGCTGCCGGAAGGTTTTCATCGGCGCATCGGCCCCGCGCTCACCGTCGGCAACTCCATGTTCCTCTACGGGCCGCCAGGCAACGGCAAGACGGACATCGCCCAGTCCATCGCCCGCCTGATCGCCGGCACCGAACCAATCTGGGTGCCCTATGCCATCACGATCGGCGGGCACGTCGTCAGCGTCTACGATCCGCTCGTCTTCGATGAAGTCCGGCTGACCAAGGACGACCTGCGCGTGTTCAAGGCGGATGCCGACAGCCAGGTAGACCGGCGCTTCGGCTACTTCCGACGCCCGACCGTGATCGTCGGCGGCGAGCTGACGATGGCCGCGCTCGACCTGCGCTTCGACCCCGTCGCCAAGTTCTACGAGGCCCCGTTGCAGCTCAAGGCCAATGGCGGCATGTTCCTGATTGACGACTTCGGGCGGCAGATGATCTCGCCCTCAGAGCTGCTCAACCGCTGGGTGGTGCCCCTCGAGTCGCATGTGGACTATCTGCGCCTGCAGACCGGGCAGACCATCGCCATTCCCTTCCAACAGCTCATCGTGTTCAGCACCAACATCGAGCCGCGCCACCTGGTGGACGACGCTTTTCTGCGCCGCATCCAGATGAAGATCAAAGTGGATAGGCCAGACGAGCGCGCGTTCTCGCACATCTTCGCCCTCTACGCGCAGCGGCTGGGCGTGCCGCTGGACAAAGAGGGATTCTTCTACCTGCTGCAGAAGTGGTATCGCGAGCCGAACCGCCCCATGCAGGCCGTTCACCCGCGCGACATCCTCAAAATCCTGGTGGCCATGGCCGATTATGAAGACGCACAGCCGCGCCTGGTGCCAGAAGCCATTGACGCGGCTTGTGAGAGCTACTTCGTGGACACCATCGAGGACGACACATCCGCTAACCGCCAGTCCGCTATGTCAGGCCCGCGCCTCACTCCCCTGCCGCGCTGAGCGTCGCAGCGGGCGGGTGTCCGGCTCAGCCTGGCCTGGCCTTAGGCCCCTCCCCGGCAGAGCCGGACCGCCAGCAGGGTAATCGCATCGAATCTCGGTGCGCACCCCGTGACCTCACCCCCGCTTGGCGCTGACGCGCCACGCCAAGCGCGGCGAGGCTGGGGGTGAGGTCAATCAGCGAGTCGCTGACGACTTTTGCGCGCACCCGCACAGGGGCAGGTGGTCAATCGGCGCGCGCGGCGTTATGCTTTGCAGAGAGCGCCACATCACAGGGAGTTATTTCGTAGCGATCATGCCACGTGTGTTCATCGTCCTGGGGCTGGCCGCCGCGCTGACCGGGGCCGCGCTGCCGCTCCCCGTTGCCGCCCAGCAAGCTGAGAGTTTCCCGGACGGCCCGCCCTTCCTGTTCCCGCTGGCCGGGCCGCCCGGCCCCACCACCTGGCTCTACGAGCAGCACTACGGCAACACCATCGAAGCGTTCAACTTCGGCGACGAATGGTATATGTACGGCCAGGGGCTGCATTTCGGGCTGGACCTCGAAGCGCCGTGCGGCACGCCCGTGCGGGCCATCGCCGACGGAATCGTGACCTCTGTGGACGCAGAGGGATGGGGCGCCGGGCCGCACAACCTGGTGATGACCCACCCCGGCACTGGCTACGCCTCGTTCTACGGGCACCTGCTGCGCCAGCCCGCCTTCGCCAGTGGGACAGCGGTCAAGCGCGGCGAGGTGATCGGCCTGACCGGCGACCCGGATCTGTCGTGCCGCTCGCGTCCGCATCTACACCTGGAAATCCGCCTCGCCCACTACCAGACGGCGCTCAGCCCGCTGCCCTTCTTCGAAATGAACTGGCACATGCTGACCAGCATCGGCCCCTTCGAGCACTCGTTCCAGCAGGACCTCAGCGCCCCCTTCCGCTGGGTGACGCTGGAAACGCAGCCGGCAGTCCGCTTCAGCGCGAATCTGCTCAACAACTATCGCCAGCCCTGGCCGCCCAAGCTCGAACAGCGACCGCCGCAGAGCGCCGCGCCCGCCCGCCGCCTGCCCGTCCTGCCCGATGAGCCAGAGGTGACGCGCACCCCCATCTCGCTGAGCGGGTGGAACGTGGGCGCGTGGTGGCACGGCGACGATCTGCAGGCCGTCTACGTGCTCGACGCGCTGCCCGGCGGGACGGCGATCTTCCGCCAGCCGCTCGACGGGTCGCCGCGCCAGCCGGTCGCAGAGACGCTGCCGTCCTATCGCTCGCCCGATGGCCGCATCCGTATCGAGCGCGATAGCGCGGTGGCCCGCCTCACCCGCCTGAGCGACGGCGCGCAGTGGGACGTGGCGACGGGCGGCGTCTATCCCGCCGTGTCGCCGGGCGGGACGCGCCTGCTGTGGCAGGTGACTTATGGCGAGACCGTGCCGGGCAAGCCGGAGCCGGGCATTCGCGCCTGGGTGAGCGAGCTAGATGGCAGCGACTCGCGCCTGGTCTATAATGGCGGTGGGCGCGTGCAATGGCTCGACGATGGCCGCCTGCTGATCGTCCGCCGCGTGAGCTACACCGCAGCGACGCAGCTTTCGATCCTCGACCTGGACGCCGAAGAGTCAGGGCCGGCGCTGCTGGGCGAATACATCAACCTGCGCGATGTGCAGGTGGCGCCCGGCGGGCAGAGCATCGCCTTCTACCTGCCCTTCCAGGAAGACCCGGCGGACAGCGGCGTATACGTCCAGCGCACGACGCCGGGATCGCCCGCGCGCAAGCTGCCCTTCTTTGGCGCGTACCGCTGGCGCGACGCGCGCTGGCTCTATACGCTCAGCTTCGACGCGGATCAGGACGCGCACGCGCTGGGCCTGGCCGACACGCTCACGGCCACGCACCGCTGGCTGACCGACCCGCAAACGCTGCCCATTCGCGTGGCCAACGGCGATTGGAGCGTCTCGCCGGACGGGTCGCGCATCGTCTACGTGGACCCGGGGGATTACGGGCTATATCTGCTGGAGTTCGCGGCGGGCCAGGCGTGCTCATCGTGCGCGCAGACGCCGATCGGCTCTCCGCCGATCACCATCGGCAACACCCCGCTGACCTCGCAGCCCTGAGCTGCGGGATCGCGGATTGCGGATTGAGAAATCTGCTTCACAGGGTGGGTTCAGGGGCCGGTTGAGAGGCCGGATGCGGCGCGATCAGGCGATGAGACAGGCCAGCGCGCGCAGAGTCACGGAAGCAGCCACACAGGGAAACCGGGAAAGGAGCCATCATGTCCGCCACACCGCTCAGCCGCAGCGCGCAGCGCGTCCAGGACGCCCTGACCGCGCTCGGCTTCAGCATGGGCCAGGTCGTCGAGCTGCCCGCCACGACGCGCACCGCCGCCGAAGCCGCCGAAGCCATCGGCTGCACCGTCGCCCAGATCGCCAAGTCGCTGGTCTTCCGGGGCGCGCAGTCGGGCGCGCCGGTGCTGGTCATCGCCAGCGGTGTCAACCGCGTGGACACGGCCCTGGTCGCCGGGGCGCTCGGCGAGCCGCTGGCCAAAGCCGACGCCGATTTCGTGCGCGCCCAGACGGGCTTCGCCATCGGCGGCGTGCCGCCCGTCGGCCACGACCGCCCGCTGCGCACCTTCATTGACCAGGACCTGCGCCAGTTCGACACCATCTGGGCGGCGGCGGGCACGCCCAACGCTGTCTTCTGCCTGACGCCCGCCGACCTGGAACAGATGACCGGCGGACTGGTCATCCGCGTGGCCTGACCTGCTCCAGCCGACCACCGGAGATGAAAGAGAAGAGCATTGCGGATCGCGGATTGCGGATTGCGAACTGGGGTCTCGGTTTCTCAATCCGCAATTCGCAATTCACCCGGCGTGACATGACGCATCGCTCCGCTCTGCCCATGCTGTGCTTGTGGGGGCTGGCCCTGGCGCTGGCCCTGACTGGCGCCGTCCGCGCCCAGGACGCCACGCCAATTTCCACGCCAACGCCCGTCAGCGCGCCGGAGATCGCTCCCGCAACGCCAGTCACGCCGCCCACGCCCACCCCGGTGCACCCGCCCGACGGGGCCATCGAGCGCCTGGCGCTGCTCCACGTCACACCGCGCAGCGCCTACTATGCGCTCACCTATTGGAGCGACGGGCTGCGCGTGACCGGCTTCCTGGGGCGGCCCACCTCGCCCGGCCCGCACCCGGCGATCATCCATAACCGGGGCGGCTATGACGGCGTGGGCGCGCTGACCGGCGTCGAGATCGTGCCCTGGGTCGAAGCTGGATACGTCGCCGTCGCCTCGCAGTACCGGGGCAACGCGGGCGGCGATGGCCATGAGGACTTCGGCGGGGCGGACGTGCACGACGTGACCGCGCTGATCCCGCTGCTGCGGGGCCTGTCCTTCGTGGACGGTGAGCGGATAGGCATGTTCGGCGGGTCGCGCGGGGGGATGATGGCCTTCCTGGCGCTCAAGGCCCAAACACTGGCCGGAGACGACGCGATCAAAGCGGCGGTGACGGTCGGCGCGATCAGCGACCTGGCCCGCTGGGATCGCGAGCGCGGCGGGACGCTGGCAGAAGAGCTGTGGCGGCCCCTTGTCGGCGCGACGCCCGCCGAAGCGCCGGCCCTGTTCGCCGAACGCTCTGCTGTCCACTGGCCGGAGCTGATCGCCGTGCCTTTGCTGCTGCTGCATGGCGAGGCAGACCGCGAGGTTTCCCCGCAGCAGACGCGCTTGCTGGCCGACGCCCTGCGCGAAGCGGGCGCGCCGGTCGAGACGATTTTCTATCCCGGCGGCGATCACGCCCTGACCGCTTACCACAACGGCGTGCCGGACGCGCTGACCTGGTTAGCCCGGTATCTCGGAGGCGACGGCGTGGATCGTTCCTTTGTCGCGCACGAGCCGGCCATCGCCGCCGTCTCGACGTGGTTCCTGGCGCGCGAGAAGTGAGCGACCATTTACCTCACCCCCGCTCGGCGCTGACGCGCCTCGCCGCCCCCTCTCCACACGCGGAGAGGGGGCAAGCCGAGCGCCGCGAGGCGGGGGTGAGGTAAAGCTCTGCTGCGCCCCGGTTGACCTCACCCCCGCTCGGCGCTGACGCGCCTCGCCGCCCCCTCTCCATCTGCGTAGAGAGGGGGCTTTGTCGGGCGGGGATCTGGCCTGAGAAGCAGAATTCTAAAACCGCAGAGACGCAAAGGACACAGAGAAGAGCGTATAACTCGTTTTTCTCTGCGCTCTCTGCGTCTCCGCGGTGATCTTTTGCTCCGGCGTCGGGTGCGTTAGGGCGTGCCTGGAAACCCCTCACCCCTGCACCCCTCTCCCTCACCGGGGAGAGGGGAAATCCTGCGCCTTGCTCCCCTTCTCCCCCTGGAGGGAGAAGGGGTTGGGGGGATGAGGGGGCTTTGTCGGGCGGGGATCTGGCCTGAGAAGCAGAATTCTGAAACCGCAGAGACGCAAAGGACACAGAGAAGAGCGTATAACTCGTTTTTCTCTGCGCTCTCTGCGCCTCTGCGGTGATCTTTTGCTCCAGAGTCCGGCGCACAGGGCGCGCCGACCTTGACGGCCCGCCGCGCAGCATGGTACAATGCCCGCCGTGTTGCGCCCCCATCGTCTAGGGGACCAGGACGTGGCCCTTTCAAGGCCAAGACGGGAGTTCGAATCTCCCTGGGGGCACACAGCCAGCGCCCGGTTTGCCGCTGGCTTTTTTGTTAGAGTGCCTGCGCGACGCTTTCCCTCCGCCCGCCGCCCATGTTATAGTCGGGCCAGCAATTTGCGCATCCTCCGCACAGCAAAGGCACGGTGACACCTCATGACGGCGAACTTCGCCCCCCAACTGGCAAAAATCCTGACAGAGTACAGCTCCCCGGTGCAGCCGGGCGAATACATCACCATCGTCGGCAACGGCTCGACCGCCGGCCCGCTGATCGCCGCGCTGGCCGAGGCCGTCCTGCGGCGGGGCGCGTACCCGAACATCCAGGCTGCCGCGCCCCTTTCGCCGGACTACAGCGACTACTTCGAGCTGTTCATGCGCCTGGCCAGCGACGAGCAGCTCGCCCGGCTGGACTCGACGGTCATGCACTTCATCGAGGCGTCCGACGCCATCTTCTTCATCAAGGCGTCGGCCAATACCAAGGCGCTCTCCGAGACAGACCCGGCGCGCATCAGCCGCTGGCGCAAGGCGACCAGTGCCGTCAGCGAGCGTTACCTGCGCCGCTACGCCGAAGGAGCGCTGCGCTGGACGGTCGTCGGCTGGCCGACGCAGGCGCAGGCGCAGGCAGCAGAGATGGGCCTGCTCGACTACCAGGATTTCGTCTACCAGGCGTGCGGCCTCGACCAGCCCGATCCGGTCGCTCACTGGCACGCCTTCCGCGACATGCAGGCGCGCCTGGTGGACTGGCTGAGCGACAAGGGGCACGCTGTGGTCAAAGGCCCCGGCATTGACCTGTCGTTCGACTTCGGCGGGCGGCCCTGGAAGAGCGCGCACGGCCAGGAGAATTTTCCCGACGGCGAAATCTTCACCAGCCCGATCGAGGACTCAGTGAATGGGACGGTGGCCTTCAACTTCCCGTGCATCTACCTGGGCAACGAGGTGGAAGGGGTGCGCCTGCGCTTTGAGAACGGCGTGGCCGTCGAAGCGAGCGCCACAAAGGGCGAGGCGTACCTGGTGCGCACGCTGGACACCGACCCCGGCGCGCGGCGGCTGGGCGAGTTCGCCATCGGCACGAACATGGGCATCCAGCGCATGACGCGCAGCATCCTCTTCGACGAGAAGATCGGCGGCTCGATCCACATGGCCCTGGGGCGCAGCTACGAGGAAACGAAGGGCGTCAACCAGAGCGCCATCCACTGGGACATGATCCACAGCATGAAAGACGGCGGCGAAATCTGGGTTGACGGGGCGCTGTTCTACCGGGCGGGGGAGTTCATGATCGGCTGAGGCCGGCAGGGATGCGCCCCTGTTTCGGGGCAGAACATCACCGCTGAGACGCAGCGAGCGCGGGCGGAGCCAGACTTCCGAAGTTTTCGAAAACCTCGGAAGTCTTTTTGTCTGCACCTCTGCGGTCCAGGACTCTCGCCCTCATCATGAAGCGCGCGCTCTGGCAGCAGCAGCGCAGCCAACTTGCAGAACTGTGCTATCATGAGGGCAGCGTTCATGGTCACACCGAGGAGGACCCTATGTCCATGAAGCAGATTCCGTATGCCCTGCTTGTTCTGGGGATCGCCGCCGTGCTGGTGGCGATCCTGATTGACCCGATCCGGGGTCACGCCATCTACCTGGCGACCAGCCAGATCATCGTGCTGGTCATTGGCGCGGTCGTGGCGCTGATCGGGGCATATCTCGCCTTCGTCCGCAAGTCCGCGCCCTGATCACTGGCATCGTCCTCATCCAGCGCGTAGTTGACGGGACGCCCCCATGCGGAGGCGTCCCGCATTTCCGGGCGGAGTCCGGCAGACGGTCTCCTGGCAGGGGGACATGGGCCGATCAGGGTGCTGTCCGTGAGGGCGCGGCTGAGCGCCGACACGGGCCTCCGCAGCCCGCGAACCCCCGGAAGTCCGGCCCGGCCCCCCTTGCCCTCAATCCGCAATTCGCAATCCCCTACCGCCCGTTGACGCGCTTCATGCCTTCCATGAGCACCTGGCTCACCTCTGGCCGGGTGAACTCGGTGGGCAACATCTCGCCGCGCGTCAGCATCTCGCGCACCTGCGTGCCGCTGAGGAAGACCCACGACTCGCGCCCGTGCGGGCACGTCTTGGCCGTGACAACGGTTTCGCACTGGCGGCAGTAGAAGGCGTGCTCGAAGAAGAGCGGGGTGATGCCCAGCGCCGCCGGGTCGAATTCGTCGAAGATCAGGTGCGCGTCGTAGGAGCCGTAGTACTTGCCCACGCCCGCGTGATCGCGCCCGACGATGAAATGCGAGCAGCCGTAGTTTTTGCGGGCGATAGCGTGGAAGATCGCCTCGCGCGGGCCAGCGTAGCGCATCGCCGCCGGGAAGACGTTGAGCAGCACGCGGTCGAGCGGGTAGTACGTGCTGAGTATCGCCTGGTAGCTGGCAACGCGCACGTCGGCGGGCACGTCGTCGGACTTCGTCTCGCCGACCAGCGGGTGCAGCATCAGCCCGTCCACCACTTCCAGCGCCACCTTCTGCAGATACTCGTGGGCGCGGTGAATCGGGTTGCGCGTCTGGAAAGCGACCACACGCCGCCAGCCGCGCTCGGCGAAGAGGCGGCGCGTCTCGGCGGGCGTCAGGCGAATGTCGCTGAAGGTGGTCACCACTTCTTTGGGGCGGTCGAAGAGCCAGATGTCCCCGGCCAGGCAGACGTCGCCCTGCTCGTAGATGCGCGCCACACCGGGGTGCGCGTCTTCAGTCGTGCGATAAACCTCCTGCGCCTCCACCGCCTTGTCATAGCGGAACTTCTCGCTGACGGCCAGCACGCCGAGCAGCCGCTCTCCGCCGGGGGCGCCGGGGTCCGGCTCGGCCAGGGCCACCGTCTCGCCGATGGCGATACGCCCGGCCAGCTCTTCCTCAACAGCCAGCGTCAGCGGCACCGTCCAGGGCAGGCCGTTGGCCAGGTGCATGTCGTACACTACCGCCCGGTAGTCCGCCTGGCCCATGAAGCCGGTCAGCGGGCTGTAGACGCCGGTGGCGATGCATTCGATGTCGGCGGTGTTGAGCGGGCTGAGCGGCACGCGCGTCATGCTCTGCGCGCGCTCGCGCATCACGTCGCGCAGCGCGCCATCCAGCAGGCGGTTGACCAGCACGCCGCCGTGCGGGGGAATCAGTCGGAACGAGTTGCTACGTTCAGTCATCTCCAAACCCTTCATGAGATCGCTGTACAAACACAGTGTGCCTTCCAGCGGCGCATTGTACCGCCCCCGGCGCGAATTGGCTATGCTGCGCCTGGCCAGGGGCAGGGCACGCACCCCACCCCCTGGCCGCGCGGGGGTCAGCTCCCCCTCATCCCCCAACCCCTTCTCCCTCCAGGGGGAGAAGGGGAGCAAGGCGCAGGATTTCCCCTCGCCCCGGTGAGGGAGAGGGGTGCAGGGGTGAGGGGTTTCCCTCGCCCCGGTGAGGGAGAAGGGGAGCAAGGCGCAGGGTTTCCCCTCGCCCCGGTGAGGGAGAGGGGTGCAGGGGTGAGGGGGGCAAGGTGTGGGATTTCCCCTCGCCCCAGTGAGGGAGAGGGGTGCAGGGGTGAGGGGTTTCCAGACACGCCCTAACGCACCCGACACCAGAGCAAAGGATCACCGCAGAGGCGCAGAGAGCGCAGAGGAAAAGCAAAGGGTACGTTCTTCTCCGCGTCTTCTACGTCTCTGCGGTTCCAGAATCCCGCATCCCAGGCCGAGTCCCCGCCCGGCAAAGCCCCCTCTCCGCGTGTGGAGAGGGGGCGGCGAGGCGCGTCAGCGCCGAGCGGGGGTGAGGTCAAAGGTCAAAGCCCGGCATCTTGCGCTGTCAGCCGAACGGGGGCACACTGGAGTCGTGTGGAATGCGCCGCAGACCTCCGCAGCCTGGCAGACATCGGGGGCCCGATCGGGCGCAGCAGAGCAGCATCCCTACTGACTCACGACCCATGACGCTCAACTCACAACTCACCGAGAAGCCCATGCCCCGCCCGCCCATCCGCCGCGCCCAGTGGCGGCGCTTGCTCAGCTATGTGCGCCCGTACAAGAACCTGCTGGGCATCGCGCTGCTGGCGCGCATGATCGCCAGCGGCGTGTTCCTGGCGCTGCCAGCCCTGATCCAGCACGTGGTGGACTCGGCGCTGAGTTCCGGCGAGATGGCCCGCCTGAACGCGAGCATCCTGCTGATGCTGGCCCTCTTCGCGCTGATCGCGGTCGCTTCGATGGTCGGCAACTACTACACGAACGTCGCCGGCGAGCGCGTGGTCAACGACCTGCGCCGCCAGCTTTACGCCCACCTGCAAAGCCTGTCGCTGCGCTTCTTCAGCGAGCAGCACGTCGGCAGCCTGGTCAGCCGCCTGACCGGCGACGTGACAACCGTGCGCCGCCTGCTGACCGCCGACCTGGTGCGCCTGACGCGCCACGTGCTGACGATCGCCGGCGGCGTGCTGGTCATGCTGCTGCTCAACTGGCGGCTGACGCTGTTCATCGTCGCCGGCGTGCCGGTGTTCATTGTCGTCTCGTTGCTCATCAGCCGGCTGGCGCGACGCGGCGGGCGGCGCGTGCAGGACCAGGTGGCGGAGACGGCCAGCATCGCCGCTGAGGTCTTCCAGAACGTGCGCAGCGTCAAGGGCTTCGTCCGCGAAAATTACGAGACGGCCCGCTACGTCCAGGCGACAGGGAATGTGCTGGGGGCGGCGCTGCGCCAGGCGCGCCTGCACGCGCTGCTCAACCCGCTGGTGGATTTCCTGTTCCTGATCACCATCGCGCTGATCGTGTGGTACGGCGGGCGCGAAGTCATGGGCGGGCGGCTGAGCAGCGGCGAGCTGGTCGCTTTCCTGGTGTATGCGGCAGTCATCGGGCAGATGTTCGCCGACCTGGCGGGAGTGGCCGCCCAGTTCCAGGAGACGCTCGGCGCGACCGAGCGCGTCTTCGAGCTGCTGGACACGGCCCCGGACGTGCAGGACGCGCCCGGCGCGGCCACGCTCGGCGACGTGCAGGGGCGCATCACCTTCGAGGGAGTCTCTTTCGCCTACGACGACCGCCAGCCGGTGCTGCGCAACATCAACCTGGACATCGCCCCCGGCGAAATCCTGGCGCTGGTGGGGCCGAGTGGCTCCGGCAAGAGCACGCTCTTCAACCTGATCCCGCGCTTCTACGACGTGACCTCCGGCGCGGTGAGCGTGGACGGGCGCGACGTGCGCGCTGTGACGCAGGCCAGTCTGCGCGCGCAGATCGCCATCGTCCCCCAGGAGACGCTGCTTTTCAGCGGCAGCATCCGCGAGAACATCCTCTATGGGCGGCTGGACGCCAGCGAAGCCGACCTGGTCGCGGCTGCGACAGCGGCCAACGCCCACGACTTCATCGCCGGCCTGCCGGACGGCTATGAGACGACCGTCGGTGAGCGCGGCGTCCGGCTGAGCGGCGGGCAGCGTCAGCGCATCGCCATCGCGCGGGCCATCCTCAAGAACCCGCGCATCCTGCTGCTGGACGAGGCGACCTCCAGCCTGGACAACGAGAGCGAGCAGCTTGTGCAGGAAGCGTTGGAGCGGCTGATGCAGGGGCGCACGACCGTGATTATCGCCCACCGGCTGAGCACGATTCGCGTGGCGCACCGCATCGCCGTGTTGCAGCGCGGGCATCTGGTCGAATTGGGGTCGCACGACCAACTGATGGCGCGCGGCGGGCTGTACGCGCGGCTGTACGAGATGCAGTTCCGCGAAACCGATCTGCTGGCCGACGGCGCGCGCTGAGTGACAAACCTCACCCCCTGGCCTCGCGGCGCGTCAGCGCCGAACAGGGATGCGGTCAAGGGGGGCACATGGCCGGCGATGCCTGAGCGACACCCACCCCCTCACACGCCCAATTCCTTGCGATCCACCCGCCACCAGGCCAGCGCGAAGTAGGCCAGCGCCGTGACCACCATCACCGCCCAGTCGCCGAGCTGCGCGCCGTCGCGGATGGTCGTGCCCATGTTGAAGTAGTGCGGCAGCAGCAGCGGCCTGACCCGCTCCAGCGACTCCACGACACCGGACAGGCCGTAGACCAGGAAAGAGCCGATCAGCAGCAGATAGGCGGTAGCTCCGGCGAAGCGGCGGCTGGACGGCACCACTACCGCCAGCAGGTAGCTGTAGCCCGCCACAACCAGCAGATACAGCAGCGCCCCGATCATGCCCAGCGCCAGGTTGGCGGCTGACGGATCGAACTCCGGCCAGAGGGTCATGGCCACCAGGAAGCCGGCCAGGCACGCCGCCAGCACCAGGGTCATGACCAGCGTCGTATTGAGCGCGCGCCCCAGCAGGTAATGGCGGCGCGAGACCGGCAGGCTGAGCAGCATATCTATGGTGTGATCGCGCTCGGCGTTGGTGAAGGCGTTGAACGCCTGAAGGATGACGATCGCGCCGAGGATGAGCACGCTGTAGCTGGCGAATTCTGTCTGCACCCACGTGCCCGGCTCAGTCATGTCGAACTCTGCCACATCTCCGCCGTAGAACATGGTCAGAACGCCCTCAGGATAAGAGTCGATCAGCTTCTGCCACTCATCGGCCTGGCTCTTGACGGCTGGATACATGGCCATCAGGAACAGCACGTACAGCCCGAAGCCGAGCGAGAGCCAGAACGCAGACCGCCGCGAGTCGTGGAACGCCTTGCGAAAGATGGCCGTCATCGCTCACGCCTCCTTCTTGCCATAATAAGCCAGGAAGATCTCTTCCAGCGTGGGATGCTCCACGTTTATGTCGGCAACTGTGTACTGCGCGGCCAGCTTGATCACGGCGTCCATGCTGGCCTCGCCGCCCACGCGCATGTGCAGCCGCGCCCCGTCGGACTCGATCTCGGCCACGCCGGGCAGCGCGCGGAAGCGTTCAGCAGGCACTTCGTCCTCGAAGTCCAGGGTCAGCCAGCGGAAAGAGACGCGCGTCAGGTCGGCGACCGTCTCGACCGCTTCCAGCCGCCCGTCGCGGATGATGCCCACCCGGTCGCAGATGGCCTCGACTTCGGGCAGGTTGTGCGACGAGAGGAAGATGGTGCGGCCCTCGGCGCGCGTCTCGCGCATCACCTCGTGCAGCACCTGCTGCATCAGCGGGTCGAGGCCTGTTGAAGGCTCATCGAGGATCAGCAGCTCCGGCTTGTGGGCCAGGGCCACGATCAGGCCCATCTTGCGCTTCATGCCCGTAGACAGCCCCTTGAGCGAGCGCCCCAGGTCGAAGTCGAGCCGCCCGGCCAGCCGCTCTGCCTCGGTGACGTAGCCGTTGGTCGCCCCGCGCACGTCCTCCAGCCAGCGGATGTACTGGATGCCCGTCCAGTTGTCCAGCAGGGCCAGCTCCGAGGGCAAATAGCCGGCGCGCGCGCGGATGGCCACGCTGTCGCGCACGCTGTCCAGCCCGAAGAGGGTCGCCGACCCCTCGCTGGGGCGGATGAAGTCCAGCAGCGTGCGGATGGTGGTCGTCTTGCCGGCGCCGTTCGGCCCCAGAAAGCCGAAGATCTCGCCCTCGTAGACCGTGAGATTCACGTCCTGGATGGCCGTCAGCTTGCCATAGCGGTGAGTCAGGTTGTGCGTCTGGATGACGACGTTCTGCCCGTGCGCCATCGTGCTCTCCCTTCGCGGCAGCCCTCAGCGCACCGGCCCGCCAGCAGAACAGGCGATGATGAGGGCGCAGAATATCTCTTTATTTAGGAAGTCCGAAAAAATCTTTTCACTAGCGTGAATTTTAGCACGAATTTCGGGCAATGCAAGCGATTCAGGCCCCGCGCCGGCCCGGCACCAGCGCGCGCCGGCCAGCGGCTTTTGCCCCTGCCAGGCCGACATTCAGCGGACAACGCGCGGACGGGACAGGGCGCGTCTGCTGCCAGCGTAGCACGGACCGTTCGCGTCCCGCCCCCCAAAACTGAGGGGGGGAAGACTCCCGAAGACCCCGCAGATTCCGGAGGTCTGGTGTTGAGCAGAGAGCCGCAGAGCAGCGCCCCCGCGAGCGCGCACTCCCCACACCCTGCCATCCGCCCCCGCGCTGGGCTATAATCTGGTGAACGCTGGCCCAGATGGCGCAGCCGCGCGGGAGGAGTCCCCATGCCTCGCACGCTCAAGGTATACTCATCCCAGGAGATCGGGACCTGGCTGGCGACGCACCCCGCCTGGCGGCTGGGCGACGACGGGCAGCTTTGGGCGACGTTCACGCTCAAGAACTTCGCCCAGGCCGTGCTGCTGCTCAATGCCATCGCGCACCTGGCCGAAGTCGCCAACCATCACCCCGACCTGCACCTGTACGGCTGGAAGCACCTGTCGGTGAGCCTGATGACCCACGACCAGGGCGGGATCACCGATCTCGATTTCGCGCTGGTCGCGCAGATTGACGCGCTGCCACGCCCGGCCTAGCACAGGCGGCGGGAGTTCGCCGGCAGTTGTTCGCTGTCCCCCCACCCAAACCCCTCCCCCGCAAGGAGGGAGGGGCTTAAGGCCGGCGCTCTTCTCCCTTCCCCTCGTGGGGGAAGGGTTGGGGATGGGGGGCTGGACCCGGCCAGGCTGTATGCTCATCTCCGCCCTGGTACACCAGGGCGTCCGCAGTGAGAGGGAACACATGACAGACCGGAAAACACTGATCGTCCTGCTGGTATTCATCGTGGCGCTGGTGCCCGTCCTGGTGATCGCGCTGCTCACTTACCGGCCCGGCGATGACGAAGACCGCGATCTCGCCGTCCCGATGGCCTCTATGGCGCACGCGCACGCCACCGGCCTGGCCGTCGAGGTCAGGGACGGGATGCAGCTTGTCTTCAATGTTGGCCCGGCGGCGCAGCTTTACCAGCTTGTGGATGGCGCGCTGGAGCAGCGCGGCGACCTGGCCGACGCCAGTCTCCGGCACATCACCGTGGACGTGAACGACGCGGCGCTGGCCCTGGGCGAGCGGCTGCCGGTGAACGTGTCGCTGCAAGTGCGCCGCCAGGACAGCGGCGAAGTCGTCGTGCAGGCCAGCGCTCCGGCCATGTACTCACCGGGGCACGGCTACCACTTCGGCGACAACTACCCACTGCCGGCGGGCGCCGCCTACGACTGGACGGTGACGATCAGCCCGGTGCTGGCCCTGCGCCAGGAAGGCGCGCAAGACCTGTGGCTGGAGCCGGTCGTGTGGACGGGCAGCTTCGCGCTCGACGCAGAGGGCCGGGCCAGCGGCCAGGCCAGCGCGCCGACGCTGATCGGCGAGCTGACGCAGGACGGGCTGCACATCATGCTCAGCCAGCAGGACGCCCGCCCGCTCTACGCGCTGGAGGACGGCACGGCGGTGCCGGAGCCGCTCGAACCGCTCAGCCGTTACTACGTGGTGGATATCACCGATCACGCGGTCAACTACGAGACCAAGCTGCTCGACGCGACGGTGACCGTCACTTTCCGCCGCTATGGGGTGGCGCTGGTCGTGCCCTTCCCGCCGGTCATCTCGCCGCAGTACGGCTTTCACTACGGGGCCAACGTCGCCCTGGAGCCGGGTGACTGGACGGTGGAGGTCGAGGTGAGCGGCCTGGACTTCCTGCGCCACGCCGGGGCCGCGGTGAGCCTGGCTCGCGCGCCGGTGCGCGCCTCGTTCAGCTTCACGCTGGACGAGCCAGCAACATAATCCCTGCTGCAATACTTGTGATGAAATGCACATTGCCTGTCCCGGTCGGATAACGGTATAACCTTTAGTAGGTGGCAGAAGCAGAGTTTCTGCCCCGGGTTATGCGTGGAGGAGCCGTGATCACCGGACACGTTGGCGATTATCATCGTCCGCGCTGCAAGCTTTGTATGCTGTCAGAGTCCGACGACGAATATCCTGGGGAATTGGTTGTGTTCACGCGCACTCTGGGGCGCAGCGGCCTCGAAGTGAGCGCGCTGGGCCTGGGCACCTGGGCCATCGGCGGCCCCTTCACCGATCCACAGGGCCAGCCGAACGGCTGGGGACAGGTGGACAGCGCCGAGTCGGTGCGCGCCATTCACCGCGCGCTGGACAGCGGCGTCACCTTCTGGGATACGGCGGACGTCTACGGCACCGGCCACAGCGAGAAGCTGCTCGGCCTGGCGCTGGGCGGGCGGCGCCAACACCTGGTGATCGCCACCAAATTCGGGCGCGTCTTCGAGGAAGGCTCGCGCCAGTACACCGGCTTCGACGCCTCGCCGCTGGGCATCGTCCGCGCCTGCGAAGCGTCGCTGCGCCGCCTGAACACCGACGTGATCGATCTCTACCAGTTTCACCTGGGCGACTACGACCCGCAGCGCGCGCTCGAAGTGCGCGAGACGCTCGAAGACCTGGTCTGCGCGGGCAAGATACGCTATTACGGCTGGAGCACCGACGACCCGCAGCGGGCGCGCATCTTCGCCGAGGGCGAGCACTGCACCGCCGTGCAGTTCCGCCTGAGCCTGTTCGAGCGCAACGACGCCATGCTGGCCCTCTGCGCCGAGCACAACCTGGCGGCGATCATTCGCGGGCCGCTGGGGCGCGGGCTGCTCACCGGCAAATTCACGGCGGACTCGCGGCTGCCCGCCGACGACGTGCGCCACGACTGGGACTTCTCCGCTGGCGAGCAGGCCGCGCAGATCGCCCGCCTGGAACATCTGCGCGCCGTCCTGACGCGCGACGGGCGCTCGCTGGCCCAGGCGGCGCTCGGCTGGCTGTGGGCCGTCTCCGCCTTCACCGTTCCCATCCCCGGCTTCAAGACGGTCGCGCAGGTCGAAGACAACGTTGGCGCGCTCGACTACGGCCCGCTCAGCGAGCGCCAGGTCGCCGAGATCGAAGCGCTGCTGGCTGGCTGAGCGCTGTTGGTGGGTGGTAATTGGTTCCTGGTGATTGGTGATGAGTGGTGATTGGTTAAGACAGGCCAGCATTATTCGCGCCCACCTGAAGATCGAAACTAATCGCCGATCACTGACAACCAACAACCAATCACCAACAACCACCCACAACCACCAACCCAGCGAGGACACCTTCATGACACGAGTTCGACGAGTGCTGCTGGTCATCTTGCTGGCCGCCGTGCTGGGCGTCCGGCTGATCGGGCGCTTCGGCGACGAGGACGACGCCGCCGATAAAGCCAATGACACCGGGCCATCCGGCGCGTCCGCCATCACCGTGCGCGATGCCTGGGTTCATGCAATCGCCGGCTCCAGCGGCATCACCGGCGCGTTCATGATCATCGAGAACAGTGGCGGCGCGGCGGATCGCCTGCTCAGCGCGGGAGTGAGCGCGGAGATCGCTGGCGCGGTCGAGATTCATGAGACGACCGTGGGTGAGGATCAGGCGATGCGCATGCGCCCGGTCGAGGGGGTGGACGTGCCAGCGGGCGGCAGCGTCAAGCTAGAGCCGGGTGGTATCCATCTCATGCTGCTCGACATGAAGCGCGACCTGACGCCGGGCGAAACGCTCACCCTGACGCTGACCTTCGCGTCCGGCGTGCAGCTTGAAGTGAGCGCGTCCGTCCGCGCGCCGGAGTAGCCCCCATGCCGCGCTGGACATTTCTGCTGCTGGCCGGGCTGCTGCTCGGCGCTGCGGCGCTGGCGGGCTGTGGTGCGGGCGGCATGGACGGCCCCACCCCGACCCCGCTGCCCGGCACGCTGCTCGATCCGCCCAAAGAAGTCAGCGACTTCACGCTGACCGATCACACCGGCCAGCCCTTTCGCCTGAGCGATCTGCGCGGCAAGGTGGCGCTGCTCTTCTTCGGCTACACCAACTGCCCGAACGTCTGCCCGACGACGCTGGGCGATTTCAAGCGGGTCAAGGCGCTGCTGGGCCAGGACGCGGCGCGGGTGGCCTTCGTCTTCGTCAGCGTGGATGGCGAGCGCGACACGCCCGACCAGTTGGCCATCTACGTGCGCGCCTTCGACCCGGACTTCATCGGCCTGATGGGCGACGACGCGACCATTCGCACCATCGCCCGCGATTACGGTGTCTTCTATCAGCGCGTCAGCTACGAGGGGGCGGCGGGCTACCTGGTGGATCACACTGCCTCCACCTTTGGCGTGGATCAGGACGGGCGGTTGCGGCTGGTCTTCTCCTATGGCACCGACCCGGCGGCCATCGTCGCGCGCGTGCGGGCGCTGTTTTGACCGGTGAGGCGCGCCAGATGCCCGAAACTCGCACCGTCTTCGCCCCCAGTCCAGCACAGCACCAGGCAGAGCCAGAGCGGGCGTCGCAGGGGCGCTGCTCTGCCGCGCCCTGGCTGACTTCGCCCCCGCCCGGCGCTGACGCGAGTCGCTGCCACTCTTGGCATACGCCCGCGAATCCGACGAATCGGTTCTTGTCGGCGCAACGATCCGCTATAATGAAGTCAGGGAGACTCGCCCGCGAGAGGCGTCATTTGAGGAGGAGACGACAATGGCTGCCAAGAAAATCCTGATGCTCGTCGGAGACTACGTTGAGGACTACGAGGTGATGGTGCCGTACCAGGCACTGCTGATGGTCGGGCACATGGTGCACGCCGTCTGCCCGGACAAGAAAGCGGGCGACTCCGTCCGCACGTCCATCCACGATTTCGAGGGCGACCAGACCTACAGCGAGAAGCGCGGTCACAACTTCGGGCTGAACGCCACCTTCGCCGACGTGAAGCCGGAGGAGTACGACGCGCTGGTCATCCCTGGCGGGCGCGCGCCAGAGTACATCCGCCTGAACGAGAAGGTGCTCGCCATCACGCGCCACTTCGCCGAGGCAGGCAAGCCCATCGCGGCCCTCTGCCACGGGCCGCAGGTGCTGGCCGCGGCTGGCGCGCTGAAGGGCAAAGTGGCGACGGCCTACCCGGCGGTGGGGCCGGACGTCGCGCTGGGCGGGGGGACGTACCAAGCCGTGCCAGTCACCGATGCGGTGGTGGACGGCAACCTGGTCACCGCGCCGGCCTGGCCCGCGCATCCCAAGTGGCTGGCGGCGTTCCTGCGGGTACTCGGCACGGAGATCGCGCCGTAAGGCACCCCTGTCCCCGACAACCGCGCCCCTGGGAAGCCAGGGGCGTTTTTGCTGCTCAGCCTCTGCGGTCTATCCCTCTCGCGGCCTATTCCTTGCGGCGCTGGCGCTGCCAGTTGAGCGCCAGCAGGATGCCGCCGATGAACCCCAGCAGCGACGTGACGATGATGACGATGGCGCCGGCGATGTCCGCCTCGAAGAAGAGGAAGCGCACGCGCATGGCGTCCGTGTTCTGCAGCAGAAAAACGACGAACAGGGTCAGCGCCAAAAGGCCCAGCACCAGCCGCAGGCGAAACCCCAGGGTGGATAGTCTCTCCCTCATAGCCGTATCCTCATCAGCGGGCAGCGCGCACTGCGCCCCCCTGACTGTAGTGTAGCACAGCGCCCCGCCGCCCTCAAACAGGGTGCATGGGTGCGTGCAAAGGTTGTCAGCGACTCGCCGCGCGGGGGTAAGCTCCCCCTCATCCCCCCAACCCCTTCTCCCTCCAAGGGGAGAAGGGGAGCAAGGCGCGTCAGCGCCGAGCGGGGGTGAGGTCAACCCGGGCGCAGCAGAGCTTTACCTCACCCCCCGCCGCGCTGCGCTTGGCTTGCCCCCTCTCCACGCAGATGGAGAGGGGGCGGCGAGGCGCATCAGCGCCGAGCGGGGGTGAGGTCAACCCGGGCACAGCAGAGCTTTACCTCACCCCCCGCCTCGCGGCGCTTGGCTTGCCCGGCGGCGAGGCGCATCAGCGCCGAGCGGGGGTGAGGTCAACCCGGGCGCAGCAGAGCTTTACCTCACCCCCCGCCTCGCGGCGCTCGGCTTGCCCGGCGGCGAGGCGCGTCAGCGCCGAGCGGGGGTGAGGTCAGCCAGGGCGCAGCAGAGCTTTACCTCACCCCCCGCCGCGCGGCGCTCGGCTTGCCCGGCGGCGAGGCGCGTCAGCGCCGAGCGGGGGTGAGGTCAACCAGGGCGCAGCAGAGCTTTACCTCACCCCCCGCCGCGCGGCGCTCGGCTTGCCCCCTCTCCGCGTGTGGAGAGGGGGCGGCGAGGCGCGTCAGCGCCGAGCGGGGGTGAGGTCAACCCGGGCGCAGCAGAGCAGCGCCCCTACCGCCCGACAGGTTTTGCACGCACCCTTGCGGCGGGATGCGTGCAAAGGCTGACAGCGATTGACCTTGCTGAGGGAAGGGGTGGGGGATGGGGGCCTGCGGCCACTGCCTGGCAACTCGTTCGTGGATCCCTGTTTTTCGCCACGCGGAGTAATTTTTGAGATAATCATCTAAGAAACATGATGCAGATTCTGTGGGGCGCGAACAGCCCATTCAGAAGCCTGTGAGACTTCCAAGCCTGTCTCCGCATCTGGCGCTATGGAACGAGCGGACACAGTCACCTCGTCAGAAAAGGATGATGAACGATGAGCAACGACGGCAAGCAGCATACCAACGGCAACGGGCACAGGCATCTCCACGAGATCGCCGGACGCATTGCCACCGCCGAGTTCGAGACACCCGACCCCAAAGCGGAGATCGAGGAGGCCGTGCGGCTCATCCTGCTCAATGTGGGCGAAGATCCGCAGCGCGAAGGTCTGCTGCGCACGCCGCACCGCGTCGCCAAGATGTATGACGAGCTGCTGGAAGGCTATCACCAGGACGTGGCCACGCTCATCAACAACGCCATGTTCGAGGTCGAATACGGCGCGGGCGAGATGATCGTCGTGGCCAACATTGACTACACCTCGATGTGCGAGCACCACATGCTGCCTTTCACCGGCAAGGCGCACGTCGCCTACATCCCGCGCGAAAAGGTCGTCGGCCTCAGCAAGATTCCGCGCATCGTGGACATGTTCGCCCGCCGCCTGCAAATGCAGGAACGCCTGACCAACGAAATCGCGGACGCCCTGCAGGAGCATCTCGATCCGCTCGGCGTGATCGTCGTCGTCGAGGGGCAGCATAGCTGCGCGGCCCTGCGCGGCGTCAAGAAGCACGGCCTGGACATGATCACCACCGCCAAGCGCGGGCAATTCCGCACCGATCCGGCTCTCGTCCAGGAGTTCTACCGCCTGGCCGGGATATAGAGTGCCCAGCAATCAGTTGTCAGCAGCCCGTGATCAGCGCGCGCGTGTGATCGAAGGCTGATGCGTCAGGGCGGAAATAGGCGCGTGGCCTGGCCTGGCCCAGCCCCCCATCCCCAGCCCTTCCCCCACGAGGGGAGAAGGGAGCAGAGCGCCGACCTGAAGCCCCTCCCTTCTGGTGGGGGAGGGGTTTGGGAGAGGGGGCCACAGCGAACAGCTACCGGCGAGCTTCCGCCCACATGCGCCAGAGTTGTCAGTTTGGACCAGGATGGCGGTACAATCCCCTGACCCCCACCCACCGATCACCAATAACCAACCACCACCCAAGAGGGAGCACCCGATGGACCTGCAAGACAAAGTCGCCATCGTGACCGGCGGCGCGCACCGCGTCGGCAAGGCGATTGCCCTGGCCCTGGCCCGCGAAGGGGCGCACGTCGTCGTGCACTATGGCAGCTCCGAGGCAGCGGCGCGCGGCACCACCGCCGAGATCAAGTCGCTGGGCGTGCGGGCCGTGCCCATTCAGGCCGACCTGCACAACCCGGCCCAGATTGACGCGCTCTTTCAGGCCGTTGACGAAGAATTCGGGCGGCTGGATGTGCTGGTCAACAGCGCGGCGAGCTTCGTCAAGCAGCCGTTCGACGAGATCGGGCTGGACGACTGGAAAGACGTGCTGCAGGTCAACCTGCGCGCGCCCTTCCTGTGCACGCAGCACGCCGCCCGCCTCATGCGTCGCACCGAGCGCCCGCCTGACGAGCCGGCCCTCATCGTCAACATCACCGATCTCAGCGGGCTGTATCCCTGGCGCGGCTACGCGCAGCACGGCGTCAGCAAGGCCGGGCTGATTCACCTGACCTACGTCTCCGCCTACGAGCTGGCGCCGGCCATTCGCGTCAACGCCATCGCGCCGGGGGCGGTGCTGCCGCCGCCGAGCATGGATCCGCGCGGCGAGGCGTGGCGATCGCTCGGCGAGCGCGTGCCGCTGCGTCGCACCGGGCACCCCGACTACGTGGGGCAGACGGTCGTCTTCCTGGCGCGCAACGACTACATCACCGGCGCGCTGATCCCGGTGGACGGCGGCGAGCACCTTGTCGGCGCGCTGAAGTAGGGAGTATCTGGATGAGGGGCGGGATTCCTGAGACGCGGCGCGCGCTGGCGCGCGCCCGGCCCGCAGAGTATGATCACGGATGAACCTGGCGGCTTTCTGCAATGGGTGAGAGACTCATGGCCCTGGACAAGATCATCGTGCGCGACCTGCTGCTGCGCGGCATCATCGGCCTGAACGACTGGGAGCGCGAGAAGAAGCAGGACATCCTGATCAACCTGACTCTCTTCACCGACACGCGGCGCGGCGGCATGACCGACCAGGCGGGCGACATCCTCAACTATCGCACGATCACCAAGGCGATCATCGCCCACGTCGAGGACTCGGCCTATTACACGGTCGAGGCGCTGGCGACGGCCATTGCCCGCCTCTGCGTGGTGGATCACGGGGCGGAACGGGCCATCGTGCGCGTGGAGAAGCCGGGCGCGCTGCGCTTCGCCCGCTCTGTGGGCGTGGAGATCGAGCGGGAGCGCGCCGACTTTGACTGATCCCCACCCGCCAACCCCCGCCCTGATCGTGCTCGGCTCGAATATCGCGCCGGAGCGCAATCTGCTTCGCGCGGTCGCCCTGCTGCGCCAGAACTACCACCTGACGGTGCGCGCCGTCTCGCGCGTCTATGAAAGCCTGCCGGTCAGCGCGAGCGGCGGGGTGGCCGAAGATCAGCCGCCGTTCCTCAACGCGGCGCTGCGGGTCGAGACCGATGGCTATTACGGGCCGCTGGCGCTGAAATTTCACGTGCTGCGTTTCATCGAGCTGCTGCTGGGCCGCCGACGCTCCGCCGACAGGTTCGCGCCGCGCCCCGCAGACCTCGATCTCGTCCTGTTTGGCGACTGCGTGCTCACCAGTCCGCACCTCACCCTGCCCGACCCGGACATCCTGACGCGCGCCCACGTCGCGCTACCGCTGGCCGAAATCGCCCCGGACTGGCCGCACCCGCTCACCGGGCAGACGCTGGCCACCATCGCCGCCGGCTTCGGCGAGGTGGCGGGGATTTTCCCTCGCGACGACCTGGCGCTGTGACGCCAGATCCCGCATTTCCCCTCTTGTGCGCGCCATGACATGGTGCTATAGTGCCAATAATTGGTGAGGGAACGTCCCTCTGGCCTGGGGAAACCACCCCGCGCCCAGCGCGCACGCGCACCACTTAGCTTCTCAGGAGGCATGACAATGGCACAGAATCAACCGCAATCACCGCGTAGGTCGCAGCTCCAGGCTGGTGACATAGGAGACCGGGCGCTGCGCGTATTGGATCAGCTTGGCATCGAGCGCGGACTGGGCCTCAGAGTGCTGATCATCGCCCTCGTGTCGGGCGTCGTCGCGGCGCTCATTGATACCGTCATTGAGCTGCCGACCGGAGCGCTGTGGTTCATGTTCGGCTGGGGTCTCATCGCCGCTCTCAACGGCCCGACCTACCTGTTCGCCAAGGGCAAGGAGAGCATCGCCGCGACCATTATGAGCGCGGTCACCGGCTTTGTGGCGCTGCTGGCCTGGTGGATCATCACCAAGATCATCGGCGAGCGCGACTTCGGCTACAACCCGGCGGACGCGCTGAACCTGCTCGAAGTGCTCGTCTGCGGGGTCGTCGTGGGGCTGCTCAGCTACGGCTGGTTCGTGCTGTTGCGCTGGCTGCCGGGCAAGGTCGGGCGCTAGGATCGCCGGGCAGGCCCATCGGGACATTTAAGGAGCCTATGGCTGTCGCCGCAGGAGCGCGATCTGGCCGGAAGACCCCTCCCCCTGAGGGTGCATGCAAAGGTTGTCAGCGATTTGCCTGACACCCAACGAGGGGAGGCTTGTGTGGGCGTATTACAATACGCCCCTTCGGGGGCGCAGCAGAGCAGCGCCCCTACCGCCTGACAGATTTTGCACACTCCCCTGACTCCCTCCCCGGCCAAGCCAGGGAGGAGGAATGTGCCGCGCCGGGCTTTCAAGTCCCCCTCTCTAGCCCGGCTGGAGAGGGGGGAGAGGCGCATGTCGGGGCGTATGGCGATACGCCCCGGCGAGCCGCTTGCCACCTCGCGCAAAAAGAGACGGGCGGCTCCCCAGCCGCCCGCCTATCCCGCTTACCCTGGCTCCATCCCCGTCACAGCAGGCTGGCGATGACTACTGCCAGCAGGACCAGGCTCAGGTAGATATTGGAGACTTTGAAGACGCTCAGCGCGCGCGCGCCGCTGTATTCGCTGCGCAGCGCCCAGGACGCGCGCCACAGCCACAGCGTGGCCGGCAGGGCCGCCAGCAGATAGGGCCAGCTCAGCGCCCCGTGCGCGGCCAGCAGCAGCCCAAAGACGCCCGTTGCGAAGGCGTGCGCCAGCATCCAGAAGACCGCGCGCTCCCTGTCGGCGACGACCGGCAGCATGGGCACGCCCGCCCGCGCATAGTCCGGGCGATAGGCCAGCGCCAGGCTCCAGAAATGCAGCGGCGACCAGGTGAACAGCAGCGCCGCCAGCCCCCATACGCCGGAATCGCTCCACGCGCCGACCGCCGCCCCGCCGCTGATCACCGCGGCGCTGCCCGCCGCCCCACCGATGACCACGTTGAGGACGCTGCGCGGCTTGAGCCAGACCGTGTACACGCCCACGTAGATGAACGCGCCCACGGCCAGCCACAGCGCCAGCGAGGCATTGCCCGCCGCCCAGGCGAGCACGCTGGCCCCGCTCACCATCCCCAGCGCAACCAGTCGCACGAGGCGCACGCTCACCTGGCCGGTGGCCAGCGGGCGGCGGCGCGTGCGCTTCATCAGCACGTCCCTGCGGCGCTCGATAACCTCGTTGAGCGCGGACGCCCCCGCCGCCGCCAGCGTCCCCGTGATCAGCAGGAGGGCCAGCTCACTGCCCGACAGGGCGCCGGCGCTGCCGATCAGCGCGCCGCCCAGCGCGGCGAAGAGCAACAGCGCGACGACGCGCAGCTTGAACAGGACGACGAGCGTTTCCAGCAGGCCGCCGGGCGCTTCTTCGCGTGTATGAGCGGTGCCAGGCTCAGCGTTCGGGCGCGCGGTTGTTGTCATGATCTCTCCCCATCGCGGCGCCGCGATGCGGCGCACAACGGGCGGTGGACAGCGAGCGTAGTCTTTTTAGAAGATTTTCATCTTGTTATTCCCGGTTATTATAACAGGACAGACATCCCTCAGCAAGGCTGATTTCTCCGAAGGGACGTGCAAAACCTGTCAGGCGGCAGGGGTGCTGCTCTGCTGCGCCCGGCCCAAAACCAGACTTCCGAAGTTTTGGAAACTTCGGAAGTCTCTTGTGGCGCGCACCCCGCCGGGCGAATCCGGGTATACTGGAAGCGAGAGAGAAGTGCATTGCGGATTGCGAATTGCGAATTGCGGATTTCAAGTTCTGATCTCAATTCGTAATCCGAAATCCGAAATTCGCAATCCAGGAGTGCCAGACCGATGACCCACCCCAACACCCTCTACTACGGCGACAACCTCGACATCCTGCGCAGCCGCGACTATTTCCCCAGCGAGTGCGTAGACCTGATCTACCTCGACCCGCCCTTCAACTCCAACCGCAGCTACAACGTGCTCTTCAAGGACGAGAGCGGCCTGGAGTCCGAGGCGCAGATCACCGCCTTCAACGATACCTGGCACTGGGGCCACGCCGCCGAAGCGACCTGGCACGGTCTGGTGGACTACGCCCCGCCGCGCGTGGTGACGGCCATCGGCGCGCTGCGCGACCTGATCGGCCCCAACCAGATGATGGCCTACCTGGTGATGATGGCCGCCCGACTGGTGGAGCTGCACCGCGTGCTCAAGCCGACCGGCAGCCTCTACCTGCACTGCGACCCGACGGCGAGCCACTATTTGAAGATCGTGCTGGATGCGATCTTCGGGCCGGAGAACTACAGGAATGAGGTCGTATGGAAGCGTACAAGTAGCCACAACGATGCCAAGCGATTCGGCAGAATACACGATGTGTTGCTCTATTATTCGAAAGACGTGCAACAAGTAGCCTTTTCGCCCGTTTATGTTAGTTACTCACAGGAGTATTTAGAGGCGGAGTTCCGGCAAGATGAACAGGGACGTTGGTACAAGACCGAGAACTTGACAGCCCCATATCGCGGTGGTTCTGGCGGCAGATTTGAGTTTCGCGGGCGAATCCCCGGCCCTTCGAGAATGTGGCGCTTGAGCCAAGAGGACATGGAGCGGCTCTGGCAGGAAGGCCGCATTATGACCGATCGCGATGGAATACCGTTATTGCGGGGCCAGATTGTATACCTGGACGAGAAGCTAGGGATGCCTGTTCAGGACTGGTGGGACGATATTCTACGTGTCGGCAACACTTCACGGGAGCGCCTGGGCTACCCCACGCAGAAGCCGCTGGCCCTGCTGGAGCGCATCGTCAGCGCCAGCAGCAACCCCGGCGACGTGGTGCTCGACCCGTTCGCCGGCTGCGGCACGGCGGTCGCCGCCGCGCACAAGCTCGATCGCCGCTGGATCGGCATAGACATCACTCACCTGAGCATCAACCTGCTCAAGTTCCGCCTGCGCGACATGTTCGGCCTCACGCCCGGCGCGGATTACCAGGTCATCGGCGAGCCGGTGACGGTGGACGGGGCGCGCCAGCTTGCCGAAGACGACCGCTTCCAGTTCCAGTTCTGGGCGCTGTCGCTGGTGCAGGCGCGTCCGCTGGGCGGCGAGGTGGGCGGTCGGACGGGCAAGCGCGGCGCGGATCGCGGGGTGGACGGGCTGATCACCTTCATTGACGACAACACGGGCCGGCCCAAGAAGATCATCGTGCAGGTCAAGTCCGGCAAGGTCAAGAGCGGCGACATCCGCGATCTGAAGGGCACGGTGGAGCGCGAGAAAGCGGCGATGGGCGTCTTCATCACGCTGGAGCCGCCCACGCGCGAGATGGTCACCGAGGCGGTCAGCGCCGGCTTCTACCGCTCGCCGGGCTGGGGGCGTGACTACCCGCGCATCCAGATGCGCACCATCGAGGAGTTGCTGGGCGGCGCGGGGATCGAGATGCCGCTGTCGTCGGTGACGTTCAGGCAGGCGGGGCGCGTCAGGGACGAGGGGCCGCGCACGCTGAGCCTGTTCGACGAGGAGTAGGGACGCTGCTCTGCTGCGCCCGGCCCAAAACCAGACTTCCGAAGTTTTGGAAACTTCGGAAGTCTTGGCCTGAGTCTGCGCGTAAAAAAACCGGGCGGCCCGTAGGCCACCCGGCCAGGCTGCCGGACCGTGAGGGTGGGAGGGGCACGGTCTGGCGGCTCGTGGATGGGAGTTCAATCCGCTTTCCAGTATAGCGAACACATGTTCTGTCTGTCAAGAAGTGCAACCTTAAAGTTTTGACGCGCTTGTTAGCCCGCCGCCCGCACGTAGAACAGCCACAGCGCCTTGCGCAGCGGCACGTCGTCGTGTGGGCTGCCCGTCACGGGGTGCGGGCCGAACGTCTCGGTCAGGCGGGCCAGCGTCGTGTTGTCGCCGGGCGGGAAGAAGATCGCCAGGTCTGCGTCGCGCGGCAGCGCATCCAGCATGGCCGTGAACTCGTCCGGCGCGGAGACGAACACCTGCAAGTCGTCGGCCACAAAGTTAAGCAGGCGCTGGGCGTCGCTCTGCGGCAGTGCCGGGCCGTCCACCAGCAGGTAGATGCGCGTGCCGGGTGGGGAGTCTGTGACGCGCAGCAGGGCATCCTCCACGTCGTAGGCCACGTGCTGGCGCACCTCGACGTTGAACGTCTCCAGGAACGGGCCGAAGTAGTATGCTGCGCCGGGCAGCGCCAGCGCCAGGGCCAGGATCAGCGCCAGCGCGGTTTGCGCGGCACCTGGCCAGCGGCGCGGCCACAGCAAAGCCAGCAGGTCGCCGACGCCCAGCGCGATCAGCAGCGCCAGCGCCGGGAAGACGAGCACGTAGCGCGCGGTGACGGCGCTCTCGACCAGCAGCGCGTTGCCCGCCGACGTGCCCAGCAGCCAGGCCAGCGGCAGGACGCCCGGCGTCCGCCAGCGCCAGGCGGCGAACACCCCCCCCAGCAGCAGCGCGGGCACGGCGCAGGGCAGCACGAGGGCGTACTTTCCCCCGTAGTACAGGTAATAGTGGTAGAGCGTGTTCTCCGGTGAATTGACGTAGTGCAGCAGCGAGTGCTGGAAGCGCGCCAGGCGTGCCCCTGGCGTGTTCGGCTCGCGCCCGCTGTCCCAATAGAGGTCGTCCAGCTCGGTCTTGTCCAGCCGGTCAAACAGCGGGTGATTGCCCCCGGCGAGCGTGATGTACGCCGGCGCGGCCACGATCACAAAGGCCAGCAGCGCCAGCAGCACGCCGCGCCCCGACGGGCGCGGTCGCCAGCAGGCGAAACCGACGGCCAGCCAGGTCGCCGCCAGCAGCGGGTAGAGGATGCGCCCGCCCTCGTAGAAGTACTGCGTCAGGCCGAGGGCCACGCCGCCGAGCGCGTAGCCTGTCCGCCGGCCCGTCCGCCAGCCCCAGCCCAGCAGTCCCAGGGCCAGCGTGCCAAAGAGCGGGTCGGCGATGTTGTTGAGCGCCAGGCGGCTGTAGTGCAGATGCGGCGGGAAGGTCAGCAGCAGCAGCGCCGCGATCAGCGCCGTGCGCCGCCCGTACAGCGCGCGGCCCAGCAGGTACAGCGCGGGCACGGTCAGCGCGCCCAGGACGGCGCTGAGGGCGCGCAGCCCGGCCAGGTTGCGCCCGATCAGCGCGGCCAGCCCTGCCTGTCCGTAGGAGAAGACGAACGGGAACGAGGCCGAGGTGGGCATCGGCGTCAGCAGCCTGACATCGGGGAAGTCGCGGAAGTACGTCGCGCCGAGCGCGAAGTGGCTCTCGTCCACCAGCACGCGCACCGCCTCGCCGAGGCTCACTGCCCGCAGGCCGAGCGCCGCCCCGCTCAGCGCCAGGAGCAGGGTGGCTTCGCGCGCGCTCGCCCCGCGCAGGGCGGGTCGCCCCACCCCGCCCAGGCCCCACGCCACGAGCAGGATGCCCCCCGCCAGCAGCGCGGCCTGCGCGTGATGCGACAGCGTGCGCAGGGTCTCGATGCCGATCAGCGCCGCGTTCGCCTCGGTGACGACGGCCAGGGCCAGCAGCCCCGGCACGGTCAGCGCCCAGGCCCAGCGCGGATGCAGCGCCGTCAGGCGGGGCGCGGCCTGACGCGGCGCGTCTCCGCGCGCGCGGCTCAGCGCCAGCGCCACGATCAGCAGCAGCGCCCCCGTCGCAAAAGCCCAGGGCGCATAGGCGGCGTAATAATCTTTGGGGCCGGGCGTGGGGCGATAGTGTACCAGGCTCTCAAGCTGCGGGCGGAAGCCGTAGGCGCTGGCGGCCATGCACACGGCGGCGAGCAGCGCCAGGGCGCGGGCAGCCAGGGCGCGGTAAGGGAGTCTGGCAGGCGGGGAGGGAGCTAAGCGCACGGTCGTTCTCTCGCGGCGGTGGCTCGGACGAACCTGCTTCGTGGGCAATGCTAGTGCATATTGGTGGAAGTCCGCCAGTAGTTGCTCGCTGTCTCCCCCCACCCCAAACCCCTCCCCCGCAAGGAGGGAGGGGCTGAAGGCCTGCGCTCTGCTCCCTTCCCCCAGCCGAGCCAGGGGAAGGGGAGAGCCGCCTGCCAGATCATCCCCCTCTCTGGCTCGGTTGGAGGGGGGGACTGAGGGAGAGGCGTATCCCTACGCGCCTTCTTCCTGCCAGGACTCGGTACCCAGGGGCACGAACCCGCGCAGATGGTCGAGCAGCTCAGCCAGCCCCGCTTCCAGGCCCACCTGGGGGTACCAGCCCAGCCCGTTGAGGCGGCTCTCGCTCACCGCCAGCGACAGGTGGGTGAGCACATCCTGCTCGGTGAAGCGCACCTGCGCCGATGGGCGCAGCGCGCGCAGGGCGGCGACCATGTCCAGCACCCGCGCGTTCTCGCCGACGACGTTATACGTTTCGCCCGCCACCTGCTCCACGTGGGTCAGCGCGAAGCGAATGGCCTGGCTGGCATCGGCCACGTGCAGCAGCGGGCGACGCTGCTCGCCCGTGCCGTACACGGTCAGGGGACGGCCCACGCCCGCCAGATAAGCCAGGCGATTGGCCACCGCGTCGAAGCGCACGGCGGGCGCCCAGCCAAACGCCGATCCCAGGCGCAGGACGGTCACGCGCAGCCTGCCCGCCGCCTGCAGAGCCAGCAGCTCGCGCTCGGCGCGCAGCTTGCTCTCGGCATATGGCCCCAGCGGGCGGCAGATCGCGCTTTCGTCGAAAGGGTGCGCTGCAGAGATGGGCGACCCGGCCACCGCGTCCACCGGGCCATAGACGGCGGCGCTGCTGGTGTAGATCAGGTGGGCCACACCCGCTTCAGCCGCGGCCCGCCCAACGGTCGCCGATCCCCAGTGATTGACCTGCTCGATCCAGCCGGGCGGCCCAAAGGCGAGCGGCGTGCGCACGATGGCCGCCATGTGCACCACCGCCCACACGTCGCGCATGGCCAGGCCCAGGCCCGCGCCGTCCAGAATGTCGCCTTCCACGAACTGGTAGCGGCCTCTCGCGGGCAGATCGAGCAGCGAGTGAAACGTCTCGCGCTGCAAATTGTCATAGATGCGGATCAGGCAGTCGTCGAAGGCCGGGTCTGCGGCCAGGTCGCGGATCAGGCGCGAGCCGAGATAGCCGGCACCGCCGGTGACCAGCAGGGTGCGCGTCATGTCTTGTGCTCCTGGTCGGGGCTGGGCGGCTGGTGCAGGGCGTCTGTGTGCAGGCCGCACTCGGTCTTGCCCGTGCCCGCCCAACGCCCGGCCCGCTCGTCACCGCCGAAGGCCGGGACGGTGCACGGCGCGCAGCCGACGCTCAGGTAGCCCTGCGCCAGCAGCGGGTGCGCGGGCAGATCGTGGTGATGGCTGTAGCGCCAGACATCCTCGCGCGTCCACCCGGCCAGCGGGTTGATCTTCACCCCCCCCTGCGGCAATGGCTCCACCACCTGAGCGCCCGCGCGCTGAGGGGTCTGGTCGCGCCGGATGCCGCTGATCCAGGCGTCGAGATCGCGCAGGGCGCGCTGCATGGGCAGCACCTTGTGCACGTAGCAGCACCGATCCGGGTCGCGGCGATAGAGCGACTCGGTGCGGGCTGCTGCCTGCTGCGGGTCCGGGCGCACAATCTGCACGGTCAGCCCGAAGCGCGCGATCAGCTCATCGCGGAAAGCCAGCGTCTCCGGGAAGTGGTAGCCGGTGTCGAGGAAGAGCACCGGCACCTGCGGGCAGACCTGGCTGATCAGGTGCAGCAGGGGCACGCTCTGCGTCTGAAACGAAGACGTGGCGGCCAGGCGCGGCATGAAGCGCCCCGTCGCCCAGGCGAGCACGGCAGCAGGATCAGCACCTATAAAGCGGGCGTTGAGCGCGCTGGCTTCGTCCGGCGACATGGTGACCGGCATGATTCTCTCCCCAGGCGAGTCCGGCAGACGCCAGAGATTATACTGCGCTGGCCCGCCGCGCGCCCCTAACACGTGGTACAATACAGAGCGTTACTCAGCCGACCGCTCAGTGAGGAGAGCCGACCGGTGTTCGAGGGCTGTAGTGGCTGCTGTCTGTCCGTCATCCTGATCCCGCTGCTGTGCCTGGGGCTGATCGCCTGCGTGGTCATCTACGCCGCGACCAGCGACAGCGGCACGCCCGTGTCCAGCGCCTTCAAGCCCAGCCTCACCGAGTCCCTCGCCTTCGAGCGGGCCATTGACGATGCCATTGCCCAGGCGCGCAGCCAGGGCTGGTGGGCGCTCAAGTTCACCGAGCGCGAGCTGTCGTCGTGGATGGCCCTCGAAGGCAAGGCGTTCGCCGAGGAGCACGGTCACGTCTACCCCTTCACGAACGTGCGAGTGAAGCTGGACGATGGCGAGATGCGCTTCTACGCTGACGTGGAAGTGCGCTTCCTGAAAGTGCCGCTCAAGGTCTTCATCAAGCCGGGGGTGGACGTCGCCGGGCAGATCGCCTTCGACGTCACCAAAGTGGACGTGGCGGGCATCGGCGTGCCGGATTTCGCGGTGCAGACGGTCAAGGCGCAGTTCGAAGACGTGCTGATCCGGCCCTTTGCAGACCTGCCGGGCAGCTATTTCCTGTATCAGCAAAGCCTGCTTGTGGACAACGGCACGTTCGAGGTGCAGGGCATCATCCGCTAATAGGGGCAGCACAGCCGGGCCATGGGCCGGCGAAAGGACGGGCACGTGAGCATCCTGGTGACGGGCGGGGCGGGCTTCATCGGCAGCCATCTGGCGCGGGCGCTGCTGGCGCGCGGCGAGAGGGTGATCGCCCTGGACAACTTCAACGACTACTACGACCCGGCCATCAAGCGGGCCAACGCCGCCGGGCTGGCTCAGCACCCGGCCTTCACGATGGTCGAGGGCGACATCCGCGACGAGGAGACGGTCCAGGCGCTCTTCGCCGCGCACAACATCCGCCGCGTGGCGCACCTGGCAGCGATGGCCGGCGTGCGCGAAAGCATGAAACAGCCCCGGCTGTACTACGCGGTCAACCTGGACGGCACGCTCAACCTGCTCGACGCGGCGCAGCGGCACGGCTGCGACAATTTCGTGCTGGCCTCCACCTCGTCGGTTTACGGCGAGACACAGCGCCTGCCCTTCAACGAAGAGGATGCCGCCGACCGCCCGCTGGCCGCTTACCCGGCCAGCAAACGCGCCGCCGAACTGCTGGCCCACACCTACCACCATCTGCACGGCATGAACGTCACCGCGCTGCGCTTCTTCAACGTTTACGGGCCGGCGGGCCGCCCGGACATGATGCCCATGCGCGTCATGGAAGCCGTGCTCGATGGCAGCGTCGTGCCCATCTTCAACGGCGGCGACATTCACCGCGACTGGACGTACATTGACGACACGGTGACCGGCGTGATCGCCGCGCTCGACCGTCCGCTCGGCTATGAGGTGATCAACCTGGGCGTCGGCGCGCCGATCTCGCTGAAGGAGTTCATTGACGTGATCGAGGAGCTGTCCGGGCGGGCGCTCAACACGCGCAGCGTGCCCACCCCGCCCAGCGACCCGCCGATCACCTTCTGCGACAACAGCAAGGCGCGCCGCCTGCTCGGCTTTGCCCCGTCCACGCCCGTGCACGAGGGGCTGGCCCGCACGTGGGCCTGGTTCAAGGCGTGGAAGATGGCCAGCGGCGGCTGGCCCGAATGAGCCGCCCTTCCCCAAAGGCAGACGCCGATGACCCTGCCCATCGCCCTGCTCAGCGCCACCGCCGCCCTGTGTGCCGCGCTGACCATTGTCGCCAAGTACCGCCAATCAAAGCGGCTGGAGTACGTCTGCAAGCCGCTGGCGACGGCCAGCATCCTTCTGATCGCGCTGCTGGCCGCTGACCCGCTCACGACGCGCTACCAGGCGCTGATCGTCCTGGGGCTGGCTGCTTCGCTGGCCGGGGATGTCTTCCTGATGCTGCCGGATCGCTTTCTGCCCGGCCTGCTCAGCTTCCTGGTCGCGCACCTCTTCTACATCGCCGCCTTCACGCTGGAGGGACGCGGCACCGCCCCGCTGTGGTACGTCGCCCCCTTTGTGCTCTACGGCGTGCTGATGCTGCGCTGGCTGTGGCCGCACCTGGGATCGCTGCGCGGCCCGGTGATCGTCTACCTGGCGGTGATCCTGCTCATGGCCTGGCAAGCGGCCAATCGCTGGATCGAGACGCGCCAGGACGGGACGCTGCTGGCCCTGGCTGGCGCGTATCTGTTCGTCACGTCGGACTCGGTGCTGGCGGTGGAGCGGTTCCGGGGCGCGTGGCGCAGCGCGCCGTTCTGGGTGCTGAGCACCTACTTCGTCGCGCAGTGGTTGATCGCCCTGTCGGTGTAGAAGCCGCTGCGGCTCAAGAATCTCACCCCTGCTGTGCCCCGCGTGAGGGTCTCACACCGGCCAGTCGCCCGCCGCATAGCCGATGTCGAAGGCCACCGTCCCCGTGTGCACGGCCAGAATCGGCCCGGCCAATGATCGTTCCAGGTGCACGCAGTCGAAGTGCTGGCGCAGCTTCTCGCTCAGCCGGTCGGCCAGGGTCGGCGTGGGATCGGTGCCATAGACGATGTGCACGCGCAGCTTCTGCCCTTCGCCCACTTCCTTGACGATCTGCTCCACGAAGGCGTCCACCGCTTTATCCAGGCGGCGGACGCGCCCCGCCGGGACGTAGGTGCCCGCTGTCTCGCCGCTCTTGCTGACGGTGATCAGGGGCTTGATGTGCAGCGCCTGGGCCACGTGATACTGCACCGTGCCGATACGCCCGCCGCGCACCAGCGGCGTCAGGTCGTCGAGGATGAAAAGCAGCCCCCCGGCGGTGTGCGTCTGTTCCAGCAGCGGCACGATCTGCGCGGTGCTGTAGCCGGCGGCGGCGGCGCGGGCGGCGGTCAGCACCTGCAAGCCCAGCGCGGCGGAGATGGTGCCGCTGTCGTGCACGGTGATGTCCTGGTCGGGCAGAGCCTGGGCCGCCTGGCGCGCCGCGTTGACCGTGCCGCTCAGCCCGGCGCTGAGATGAATGGACAGGATGGGCGCGCCGGCCAGCGATTCGTACAGCGCCTTGAAGTCGGGCACGGTGGGCTGCGACGAGGTGGGGTGCACATCGCCGCGCGCCATCCGCTCGGCGAACTGGTAGAGGTCCATATCCAGGTCGCTGCGATAGGACTCCTCGCCGAACAGAATCTTGAGCGGCGCGCGCCGGATGTTGTAGCGCTCCCAGGCGTCCGCCGGCAGATCGCAGGTAGAGTCGGTGACAATGATCGGCGAGCGACTGCCCGCCAGGGAGCCTTCTGCCATGTATAGTCTCCTTGAGTGATAGCCGCGCCAACCACCGTCAATGGGGGGAACGCACGCGGGCTGAAACGAGGCACGAAATGAGCCGGACGAGGATGATACCGCGTTTGGGGCAAAGCTGCCTGTTCTCGGCGCGGGTGCAGAAGGAGGGACTTCCGAAGTCTGCATTTGGCCAGGCGAATCCGGGTATACTTACGGGAGCAAGCCCAGGAGGTATGTCCGATGATCAGCAGTCTCACCCCCCAGCAGTTCGTCCAGAAATGGGAGGACTCCGCGCTCAAGGAACGCTCCAGCTACCAGGAGCACTTCATGGACGTGTGCCACCTGGTGGGCCACCCCACCCCCGCCGCGCTCGACCCCATCGGCGAGACCTTCACCTTCGAAGCCGGCGTCAAGAAGCTCGGCGGCGAGCAGGGCTGGGCCGACGTGTGGTACAGGGGGCACTTCGCCATCGAGTACAAGGGCAAGGGCAAGTACGACACCCTTGATGCCGCCTACGACCAGCTTCTCAAGTATCGCGAGAACCTGCTCAACCCGCCGCTGCTCGTCGTCTGCGACATCACTAACTGGGAGATTCACACCAACTGGCCCAATACCTCCAAGAAGGTCTACCGCTTCAAGAACCTCGAGATCACTCGCCCGACCGTCCAGCGGATGCTCCACAACCTGTTCTACGAGCCGAACGCCCTGCACCCCGACCGCACCACCGAGCAGGTCACCGCCGACGCCGCTAATGTCTTCAGGCAGATCGCCGAAAACATGCGTGACTGGCAGGCCGCGCCGGAGCGCATCGCCCGCTTCCTGACCAAGCTGGTCTTCTGTCTCTTCGCCGAAGACGTAGGCCTGCTGCCCATCGTGGACACGGGCAAGGGCATCTTCACCGAGATCATCGCCAAGAGCCGCCAGCGCCCCAGCTTCCTCACCCGCTACCTGCGCGAGCTGTTCGAGACTATGCGCGACGGCGGCGAGATGCTCTTCCGCGACATCCCCTACTTCAACGGCGGCCTGTTTGAGAACGTGAGCGTGGAAGAGCTGAGCCTGGAAGCGCTCACCGCCCTGGAACGCGCCTGCAACCTGGACTGGTCGGCTGTGCAGCCCGGCATCTTCGGCACGCTCTTCGAGCGCAGCCTCGACCCGGCCAAGCGCGCCCAGCTTGGCGCGCACTACACCAGCGAAGACGACATCCGCCTGATCGTCGAGCCGGTGCTGATGGGGCCGCTGCGCCGCGAGTGGGAGACACTGAAAGCCGAGGCCGCGCCCATCCGCGCCGCCTATGAGGAGGCCCTGGCCGAGCGCAACGTACGCAGGCAGGTCAACCGGCTGCGCGAGCTTGAGACCCTGCGCGACCAGATGCTGGAGCGGCTGCGCAGCGTGACCGTGCTCGACCCGGCCTGCGGCAGCGGTAACTTCCTCTATGTGGCCCTGCAAGCGCTGCTCGACCTGGAGAAGGAAGTCCGCCTGCACCCGCTCTTCGCCGACCTGCCGCTGGCCTTCCCCGGCGTGCACCCACGCCAGCTTTACGGCATCGAGAAGGACGCCATCGCCCACGACCTGGCCTCGATTGTGGTCTGGATCGGCTACATCCAGTGGTGGCGCAGCAACGGTGAGCGCTACCACAGCAAGCCGATCCTGGAGCCGCTGGACAACATCCGGCTGATGGACGCCATCCTGACTTTTGACGAGGCGGGCAACCCGGTCGAGCCGGAGTGGCCGAGCGTAGATGTGATCGTGAGCAATCCGCCGTTTTTAGGTGGGAAGAAACTGCGCGGGGAACTGGGCGACGGATATATTGACCAGTTGTACAGGCTGTGGCCGCAAATGCATGGAGAGGCCGACCTGGTCACGTATTGGTTCGAAAAAGCACGACAGCAGCTGGAATCCGACCAGGTCGAACGCGTGGGGCTGCTGGCAACGAACTCAATTCGCGGCGGAGCTAACCGCGAAGTCCTGCAGCGGATCAAGAAAGTTGGGGATATTTTCATGGCGTGGTCGGACCGCGAATGGATTCTGGAAGGCGCCGCAGTCCGGGTATCCATGATAGGCTTTGATGACGGCAATGAGCGCATCAAGACATTGAACGGTGAGAGGGTAGACAGCATAAACCCGGACTTGACGGCGTCTGTCAACATCACAATTGCAGAGAGGCTGCTGGAGAATCGCAACGTCGGCTTCATGGGAATAACACCAACAGGTCGTTTTCAACTGGAAGACAACAAGGCTCGAAGCATGTTGCACGTGCGGAATGCTGATGGGAACGCGAACAATAGAGATGTGCTCCGGCCTTATATGAACGGTATGGACGTAACTCGGCGCGCGAGTGATACATGGATCGTTGACTTCACAAACACCGCCTCACTTCTGGAGGCGTCGAGATACGAACTTCCGATGAGGCACGTTGTAAAAAATGTCAAGCCGTTCAGAGATGCGCATAAGACCGACAAGTTACGCAGGAACTGGTGGCTCTTTGAAGCTCCGCGCCCCGAAATGAGAGAGGCGCTGAAGTCTCTTGATCGCTATATTGCGACGCCTACCGTGGCAAAGCATCGGCTATTTGTGTGGTTGAGCAGGGAAATCCTGCCCGACCACCAACTGATTGTTATCGCCCGCTCGGACGACTACTTCTTCGGCGTGCTGCACTCGCGCTTCCACGAGGTCTGGGCGCTGCGCATGGGGACGCGGCTCGGCAAGGGGAACGATCCGCGCTACACGCCGACCACCACCTTCGAGACCTTCCCCTTCCCCTGGCCGCCGGGCCACGAGCCGGTGAGGCCCCCCCACCCCACACCCCTCCCCCACGAGGAGGGAGGGGCTTCAGACGCCGCTTTTCTCCCTTCCCCCCTTGCGGGGGAAGGGCCGGGGATGGGGGGGCGGTCGCCAGAGATGGGGGGCCGCATGCCAGAAAAGAACGATGACGTGCCCTGGACGCTCTCGCCAGAACAAGAGCAGGCCATGACCCAGGTCGCTCGCCTGCTGCGCAAGACCCCGACGCCAAGCGAAGGCTGGCTGTGGCAGGCGATCCGAAAAGAGCAGTTGGACGGTCGCAAGTTCCGCCGCCAGATGCCGATCGGTCCGTTCGTGGTGGATTTCTACTGCTCGTCAGAACGGTTGGCCGTGGAAGTGGACGGGCCGATTCACGAATCCCAGCGCGAGGCGGATCGCCAGCGCCAGATCATGCTGGAGTCGCTTGGGCTGCGTTTCGTGCGAGTCACCGCCGCGCAAGTGGGGCATGACTTGCCCAGTGTTCTGGAGAAGATACGCGCTGCCTTTCTTTTCGCCCCCCTCCCCCACGAGGAGGGAGGGGCTTCAGACGCCGCTCTTCTCCCTTCCCCCCTTGCGGGGGAAGGGCCGGGGATGGGGGGTCAGTCGCCGGAAATGAGAGCCTATTCCGCCTACCACGCCATCAGCGCCGCCGCCGCCCGTCTCCACGCCGAGCGCGACGCCTGGCTCAACCCGCCCGGCGTGCCGGAGAGCCAGCTCAAGGATCGCACGCTGACCAACCTCTACAACGCGCTGTCCGTCTTTCGCGGCGATCCGCCCGCCCAGGGCAAGCGTCACCCGCCGGTCAAGCGCGCCGCCGGCGACTTCGCCCCACGCTTGGCCGCGCTTCACCGCGCGCTCGACGAGGCGGTGTGCGACGCCTACGGCTGGGCGCACGACGTGCTGGCCGACGAGGAAGAGATTCTGCGCCGGCTGCTGGCGCTCAATCTGGCGCGGGTGGGGGACTAGACTTCCGAAGTTTGCGCAAACTTCGGAAGTCTGAATCTCCGCGCCCATCTCCCGCCATCTGCTACTTGCTTATTGCCGCGATTCTTTGTACCTTCATGGATGCATCCACTTTCTGATCCAGCGAGCGTGATATCATGGCGAGCGATGACCTCATCAATCAGGCGCTAGGGCGGGGCCAGTATGTAATCCGATCTGTGCTGGGCCGAGGGGGGATGGCCACCGTCTACCTGGCCCGGCAGGCTTCGATGGATCGCGACGTGGCCATCAAGGTGATGGCGGCAGAGCTGGCCGACGACGAGCAGTTCGTAGTGCGCTTCGAGCACGAAGCACAGCTCATCGCCCGGCTGCAACACCCGCACATCCTGCCGGTCATTGACTTCGGGCGCGAAGACAAGCACATCTACATCGTCATGCAATCCATTCGCGGCGGCAGCCTGGACGACCGCCTGTCGCGCGGGCCGCTGTCGCTGCCGCTGACGGCGCGGATGCTCGGCCAGATCGCCAGCGCCCTGACCTTCGCCCACGAGCAGGGCATCGTCCACCGCGACCTCAAGCCCAACAACGTGCTGCTCGACGAGCGCGACAACGCCTACCTGACCGACTTCGGCATCGCCAAGATGCTCGCCGGGACAACCAAGCTCACCGCGACGGGCAACATCCTGGGCACCCCGGCTTACATGGCCCCGGAGCAGTGGCGCGGTGAGATGGTAGATGCCCGCACCGACATCTACGCGCTGGGGATCATGCTCTACGAGATGGTGCTCGGCCAGCTTCCCTTCTCCGGCGACACACCCTACACCCTGATGTACAAGCACTTCAACGACGCGCCGCCGCCGCCGCACCTGGCCAATCCCGACCTCGATCCCGCCGTGGAAGCGGTCATCCTGCGCGCGCTGGCCAAAAACCCCGACGACCGCTACCAGTCTGCTGAGGAGCTGGCCGAGGATTTCGTCACGGCGCTGCGCGCCGGGCCGACTCGTCCCCGCTCGGCCCCCGCGCCGGATATGGAGCGGACGGTGCTCGGCGAAGAGGCCGTGCCTACTCGCGCCTCCGCACCGCCAGAGCACGCGACTCCGCCCGCATCGCCCACCCAAGCGGCCCCCCCGCCCCCGCCTGCGCCCCCGTCCGCGCCCCCGGCGCGTCGCGGCGGACTCAACCCGCTGGTCATTGGCGTGGCGGCGCTGGGCGTGATTGCCGTCGTGGTGGTGATCGCGCTGCTGGCGCTCGGCGGGGATGGGAAGAAGCCGACGGCCAGCCCCACACCGACCGCGACGATCACGCCGACCGAGACGCTCGCCCCCACCACGACGCCCACCGCCACCTCAACGGAGACGCCCGCGCCGACCGACACGCCCGCCCCAACCGACACGCCCGCCCCAACCGACACACCTGCCCCCACCGCGACGCCGCGCACCACGTTCGCCACCATCCTGTCCGAGCGGGGCAACGTGCGGCGCGGGCCTGGCTTTGAGTATGAGGTCATCGCCACGCTGAGCCGCGAGGACGAAGTCCTGGTCATCGGCGTGAGCGAAGATGGTGACTGGTACCAGGTGGTCGGCAGTGGCATCCCCGGCACGGGCTGGGTCTCGGCAGAAGTGGTGCGCATCTCCGGCAACCCGAACATCCCCGTCGTCGCTTTGCCCACCGTCACCTTCACGCCGTCGCTGACGCCGACGCCGACCGAGACGTCCGCGCCGACCGATACCCCGACGCTCACGGGCACGCCGACGGCTACGCGCACGCCCGCCCCGACCGAGACGCTCATGCCCACCGCCAGCACGGTAGACCCGGCCCTGTTCGTCCCGCAGACGTTGCAGTCGCGCAGCCTGGACACGCTGAGGATCACGCTGGACTACCCGACGACCTGGTCCGATCCCTGGTTCTTCGGCCTGACGTACTTCCTGGCACCGCTCAGCGCAGGCGATCCGCTGTCCGGCTTGTACCCGGCGATCACGATAGTGCGCGGCACGCCAGGGCAGGTCTTCGGCGCAGGGACGACGAGCGACATCAGCAGCCCGGCCAATGCCGTCGAGCACCCTCTCGGCTCGGACTTCAGCGGGATGAGCGTCCCTGCTGAGGAGTTCGTCGTCCCGGCGCGGCTGATGGACATCCGCGAAGGCGGGACGCACCTGTGGACGTGGCTGATCGAGATCGCGCCAGACGACTGGCTGCACATCATCGTGCTGGCGCCGATCGGCGAGTTTGACCTGCCGTTTGGCGAGAACATCCTGCTGCCGATGATCCGCTCGATCCAGGCGGATGGTCGCCTGCTGGTCAGCCCGCCCACGCCAACACCCAGCCCGACCGACACGCCCGCACCAACAGACTCGCCCGCCGCGCCGACGTCTCTGCCAGAGAACGCGCTCGTGCTCAGCCAGGCCCCGCTTCAGCCGGGCGAAGCCGTGCTCGACACCTTCGACAGCAATCGCAACGACTGGCGCTTCGCCAACCTAGTTGACGGGCAGTTGATCATGGAGGCGCAGAGCCTGGACTCGCTGCGCTGGGCCTTCTCCTACCCGCTGCTGCAAGGCGACGCGGCCTTCTACGCTGAGGTGACCGCCGAGCTGGTTAGCGACACGAATTACTACGAGTATGGGTTGGCCTTCCGCGTGGTGGACGATGCGAATTTCTACTACTTCGTGGTGGATCACCGCCGGCAGGTTGTGCTCTTCAAGGTGACGAATTCCGAGATAGAGGAGCCGCTCCCGGCGATGATTGACAGTGCGGTGCGCGTCGGGCCGAACCAACCGCATACGTTCGGCGTGCTGATCATCGGCGACTACATCGAGGTCTACCTGAACGGACAGCTCAAGGGCGCCGTCGTTGACAGCACGCACACGCAAGGCAGCGCTCGCCCGATCTCGTACACCTACGTGGACTCGAACACGCCCGCGAGCGTCGCCTTTGACAACTTCGCCTACATGCCGCTGACCATCGCCGGCAATCCGCTGCTGACCGAGCGGGCCAGCGCCATCATCGGCACGGTGCAGCCCGACCTGGTCAATATCCTGCTCACCGGGAGCAGCGGCGCGCGCGCCCTGACGACGCTCATCGGCGGGCAGCCGTTCGTGGCGCTGGCCCGCAGCGCCGACAACCTGTACGTCTTCGGCTATGCGCGCGGCGTCACCGGCTGGGTGCCCGCCTCTGCCTTGGCGCTGACACGCGCGGGCGCGCCCGCCCGGATCACGGCGCTGCCCGTGCTCGACGCAACGACCGAAGGCAGCGAAGACCTGCCCTGGCCGGTGACCTGGCCGGGCCAGGAGACGCCCACCCCTGCCCCATCGCCCACCGCTGCCGCGACGAGCGCGCCCACACCGGCTGAACCCGCGCCGGGCACCCTCGCCTATGGGCAGACGGCAGAAGTGGCGATTGCCGCCGGGCAGACGGTCACCGTGACCTTCGCCGGGAACGCCAGCGATCAGGTGACCGTGGCCGCCGACGCGGGCGACAACGCGGCGCTGGATACGGCCCTGCGCCTGCTGGGGCCGGACGGCGCGCTGGTCGCCGAGGACGATGACAGCGGCCCCGGCCTGAACCCGTTGCTGGAGAACACTGCCCTGCCCGCGTCCGGCCAGTACACGATCGAGATCGTCCAGGTTCGCGGCGAGGGAACGGTGACGCTGCGCCTGGACAAGACGAATTGATCGGCGGCGCAAACGCAGGCCGGCGAAGCGACGCGCGCCCGGCCAACTTCGCGCTGAACGCCAGGGCTGGCAGATTTTTCCGCCAGCCCTTGTTTCTGGCACGGCTGCCCTACGCTGGCCCTACCCTCGTTGACGCTCCCCTGGGCAGCGGTATAATTCAGCATACTCAGCATCCGGTTTTGGGGAAAAGTGGAGGAGCAAAAGGGATGTCTCGCAAGTTATCTGCCGTACTGATCATGGTCATTCTGGCGACAATGCTGATCCCGCAGGGGATTTCGGGCGCGCAGAGCGCCCCGTTGAAAGTGCTCACCTGGCGCGGAATCGAGACCTCAGCCGGGCGTTACACCATCGCCCCAGGCACGCCGGTCACCCTGATCTATAGCTGGGTTGCCCGAACCACGCAGCAAGTCGAGGAGTTCACAGCTCACGCGGATATCACCGTGCTGCTGAATGGCGAGACCGTCTTCAGCCCGCGCGCCGGTGTGGATGCCGGCTGGCAGGCCGTCGAAGTCCTCGCTGGCGGGACCATCGCGCGCGCCTACTGGAGCTTCCCACTCGCGGCGCTGCCCGCAGGGACGCACACGATTCAGACAGTCATCACGCTGGACGCGCCGGTATCGGATGGCATCGCCGCCACGCCGTTCCCGGTGGGCGCGGTCAACGACACCACGAACATCATCGTCGTGACGGGTGACCCCGCCGCTGTGACAGGGGCCGCGCCGGTCGTCGCGGCGCCGCCGGCCGCACCCGCCGTGCCAGCGGGCAAGCTGATCTGCGACCGGGCGGTTGGCACGTTTGTCAAGGACGCGGTCGGCTACTGGGGGCCGGACCTGTCCAAGCCGATTCAGCCGGACTTCGTGATGCCGGCGGGCAAGACGCTGTGGGTCTTTGGCATGGATGAGACACAGCGCTTCTATCAGGTGCTGCTGGACGCCCAGTTGTTCTGGGTTCGGGCCGACACGATGGCCCCGACCGCCGATGCGGTCTGGCACAGCACCCCGCTGCCCAACTGCCCTGTTCACTAACGATCGGTGCAGGCCGGGGGGCGCAGGCGATCATGCGCCCCCTTTTGATTCCGCTTCGCGCGCGGCGCAGCGTGGCCCATCGCGCCCGCACTTCATTCCCCAAGCGCTTCCCAGTCCAGTATAATGGGAAGACAGGCACAGCATACCCATAAGGACGGCTTGCGATGATCCCGGAAGAACCCAGGACGCCCTACGAAGACGAAGAATCCCCGCTCGACATCGCCGCGAGCGGTACCGATACGCCCGCTTCGCCCAGCGACACGGTGATCCTGCCGCCGCGCGTCGTCGCCGAGACGCCGGTCGGCGGCCTGCGCCCCGCCTATCACGCCCCCGGCAGCGCCGAAGAGACACCGTCAGCCGAAGCGGAGCCAGCCGACGAGGGTGCGCCAGCGCTCGAAGTGGCGGACGAGGGCGCAGTGGCCGAAGCGCTAGAGGTCGCCAGCGAGGAGACAGCGCCACCAGCAGAGCACGAGCCGGGCGAAGCTGCCCTCCCTGTGACAGCGCCAGAGCCGGAAGCTGAGCCAGCCGCCGCGCCAGAGTTGGACAGCGCTGAGACGTTCGCTGGCGCTGCTGAGACGACCGCGCCGGAGATCAGCGCCGAGATCGCCGATGCGACTGTCGTGGAAGTGCCCGATCTGGAAGCGCCCACGTCGGTCGTGAGCGCGGCTATCGCCGCCGTCGAAGAGGCGCGCCCAGAGCCGGAGACCGCAGCCCCGACGCCGGAGGTTGCCGAGCGCCTGGACTCGGAGCAGGAATGGGACGAGGACCTCTCGCCCGCGCTGGCTGCCGTGCTGTTCGGCTCGCCGCGCAGGCCGCCCGTCGAAGCCGCGCCGGAGATCGCTCCCGCCGCCGAATCCATCCCCGTAGCCAGGCCGCGCCCCGCCGCCAGCGCCGGGCCGATCCGCCTGAAGGAGGAGGGAGAAGCGCGGACGCTGCCCCTCACTGCCGGGCAGCACGTCGCGCCCGCGCCGGACGTGACGCTGAGCGGCAAGGTGCGCTATACGCGCCTGGAGGAGCCGCTCAAGAACGACGCCGGGCAGCGCGTTGTCGAGACCTGGGACTATTTCAAGCCGGACTATCCGGGGCTGGACGGGCAGTTGGTGTGCGCCGTGCGCAGCGAGGAAGAGCGTTTCAGCGATGGGTCGTGGCGCTGGCGCTACGAACGCCAGTACGCCGACCGGGGCCGCGACCGTCGCGAAGTCCGCGCCAACGCCGACCGCACCTATTTCGAGCGGGCTGACGAGATCGCACTGCGCGATCCGGAAACGGGCAAGCGCCAGCAGATCAAGGAGGAGGCGGGCATGATCTTCGCCCCGCCACCCCGCGAGGAGAAGCGCGGCCTGCTGAGCAGCCTGCTGCGGCGCGATGATGACAAGCCGGCTGGCCCGGCAGCCTGGCGCGAAGCGACGCCGGGCGAGATGCGCCAGGCGGGCAAAGATGGCGGGCAGGCGTTCAAGCGCGGCCTGTTCGGCTGACGGCGCGCGCCATCCTGCGCGCCTGGCCGTTCCCCGGCGGAGCCAGAGAGGGAAAACATCCCAACCGGCGGTCAAAGCCCCCGTCTCTGGTGCACCAGGGCAGACATGAGCATACAGTCTGACCTGGTCCAGGCGCGCGACCTTTCAAACGGCCCTCTCCGCCATCTCAGTTGGCCGCGTCGTCGGGCACCGGCGAGTCCTTGACCGTGCTGATCGGCGGCTCCGGCTGCGGCGCCGGGAGCACAGCAGCCAGGGCCGCAGCATCGGGCACGCTGGCCGGCTGCACGAGCACCGTGCGCGACGGGAAAGCGACCGCTACGCCGCGCTCGGCCAGCAGGCCCATGATTTTCAGGTTAATGTCCTGCCTGGCCGCCTGGAAGTCTGCCCAGGCAGGCGTGTTGATGAAGCAGATGATCATGATGTCCAGCGAGCTATCACTGAAGGCCACGAACTGCACCACCACCGAGTCCCGCTCGATCAGCTCGTGCGCGCGCAGCATCTCGCGGATGGCCTGCACCACCGAGAGCACCTGCTGCGGTGAGCTGTCGTAGGTGATGCCCAGCGTCATATCCAGGCGACGCTTGCTCAGGCGCGACCAGTTGGTGATGCTGGCTTTCATCACCGTGCTGTTGGGCACCGTGATCAGCGACTGGTCGGGCGCGCGGATGCGCGTGCTGCGAAAGCCGAGCGCCTCGACTGAGCCTTTGACCCCCTCGAAGATGACATAGTCGCCGATCTGGAACGGCTCGTCGGCCAGGACGACGAAATAGCCGAAGAGATTGGCCAGCGTGTCCTGCGCGGCCAGGGCGACGGCCAGGCCGCCAATGCCCAGCCCGGCGACCAGCCCGGCCACGTCATAGCCCCAGGAGCCAATGACCGCCGCCGCACCCAGCACGACGATCAGCGCCCCGCCGATCTGCTTGATGACCGGGGCCAGGCGCGCGTCGAGCAGGCTGGGCGCCACCGCAGGGCGCACCGTGCGCCGGCTGAGCATCAGAAACATATCCACCGCTGGCCCCACCAGGCGATAGATTCCCCAGAAGAGGCCGATGGCGATCAGCGAGTTGGCCACCGGACTCAGCGCGTCGCGGACGGCCCGTGGCGGCTCCAGGGCGAGCACCGCGCTCCACAGGCCGATCACGGTGACCAGGAAGCGCGCCGGCGGTTGCAGCGCCTCGATCAGCGGCTGGTCCCAGGTGATCGGTGTGCGGCGCAGCAGGCGGCGCACCACGCGCGGAATGACGGCGGTGATGATCTGGCGGAGGAGCCAGGTCAGCAGCAGAAGCGCGATCACCAGGGCCAGCCGGGTGATCAGGCTCGCCGCGTCTTCGCCCAGGTGGTCCTTGATGACATCGGCCAGCATGGCACTCTCCTTCGCACGCGCGGCAGGGCAGGCCCGCGCGTCTTGCCTGGGGCTGCCTGACCACGTCTGCGCCGCAGCGGCGAGCCTCAGCGTTTGCTCAATAACCAGGCTTCCGGAGTCCCTCAAGGCTTTGGAAGCCCCTACCCCACCCTTCCCTCAGCGCAAGCCTTCGACCAGGTAGGTGAGCACCGCCTCCTCGCGCCCGCGCACCACGTGCGGGCCGGTGCGCGTGGCGATGACGTGATCGGCGACCAGGCTGTACGTCGCCGCGCTGACCGTGATCTCGCTGTGGTCGCTCAGCCGTTGCAGGCGGCTGGCCAGGTTGACCGTGTCGCCGATAGCCGTGAAGTCCATCAGCTCCGGCGTGCCGATGATGCCCACGATGGCCAGGCCGGTGTTGATGCCCACGTTCACCGCCAGGCGAAAGTCCGGCTCCAGCGTGTCATAGAAGGGGGGCAGCGCGTCGCGGATGGCCAGGGCGGTGCGCACGGCGCGCAGGGCGTGGTCGGGCTGGGGCAGCGGCGTGTTGTAGAGGGCCATCACCCCATCGCCGAGGAACTTGTTGAGCGTGCCGCCGTGCGCCTTGATCTGGCGCACCATCAGCGCGTGATAAGCGTTGAGCACTTCGATCAGGCGCGGCGGGGCGGCGAGTTCGGCCAGGCGGGTGAAGCCTTCGAGATCGGCGAAGAGCACGGTGACGATGGCCTCGGCCCCGCCAAGCTGCACGCGCGACGGGTCTTCGAGAAGCTGCTCGACGATCTCGTGGGCGACGAAGCGCTCAAACGTCTGGCGAATCTGCTCGCGCTGCGCGCGCAGCGTGTCGGCCTCTTCTTTGGCGCGCAGCCGGGCGGCGATGCGCGCGATCAGCTCGCGCGGGTGGAACGGCTTGACCAGGTAATCGTCGGCCCCCACGCCCAGGCCGCGCACCCGCGATTCGATGTCCACCTCCGCCGTGAGCATGATCACCGGGGTAGAGGCCGTGCGCGGGTCGCCGCGCAGCGCCGCGCAGACCTCGAAACCGTCCAGCAGCGGCATGTTGATGTCGAGAATCACCAGGTCGGGCAGGTCTTGCCGGGCGCGTTCCAGGGCGGCGCGGCCATCGGCAACTGGAATGGCCTGGTGGCCCAGGGTGCGCACGATGTCGTAGACCAGCTCGCGGCTGTCGCGGTCGTCTTCGGCCACCAGGATTTTCATGGCTGGCGCCACCTTCGCCTGCGCTGGCATCCCTGTCAGGGCGAGAGCGTCAGCGCAAATAGTGCTTGAGCTTGCTGGTCAGCTCGCGCATGTCAACCGGCTTGGACACGTAGTCATCGCAGCCCGCCCGCAGCGCCTCTTCGCGGTCGCCGACCATCGCGTGGGCGGTCAGGGCGATGATCGGAATGCGCGCCAGGGCCGCGTCCTGCTTGAGTTGGCGCGTCAGCGACCAGCCGTCCATCCCGGGCAGCGACAGGTCCATCAGGATCAGGTCGGGCTTTTCGGCCTGAGCCAGCGCCAGGCCCTGCACGCCGTTCTCGGCGACGAGCACGCTATAGGCCAGCGACTGCAACAGGTCGGTGAGCAGGATACGGCTGTCCTGGTTGTCCTCAACTATGAGAATACGCCTGGTCATACTGATTGGGCCGCGAGGCTCTTTCTGCTCCCTTCTTCTCCGCCGGGGCGCTGTCGCGCACAGAGGACATGATAGTGGAATCTTAGCCTATTATGGGCTGCGGCGCATGTAGTGAGTGGGGGGGTGATCAGCCGTCAGCCGTCAGCGATCAGGCGCGGGGCGGCGGCAGGAGCGCGCGCGAGGCCCGGCACTGCCGCATGCCCGCAGAACTTGCGCCATCCACCGCCCTGCGCTACAGTCCGCAGCGAATTCAATCCCCATAGGCACACACTCATCACCCGATCAAAACACGAGGAACACACCCATGAGCATCGCTTTTGGCACTGACGGCTGGCGCGCCGTCATCGCCGACACCTTCACCTTCGGCAATCTGCGCCGCGTGGCCCAGGCCGTCGCCGACTACGTGCGCCAGGAGATGGCCACCAACGGCGACCACGCCGCGCCCGAAGTCGTGGTCGGCTTCGACACGCGCTTCCTGTCCGACCGCTTCGCCGTCGAGACGGCCCGCGTGCTGGCGGCCAACGGCATCATCACCTGGCTGGCGCGCACCGACGCCCCCACCCCGGCCATCAGCTACAACATCCTGTACAAGAAGGCAGCCGCCGGAGTGGTGATCACCGCGTCGCACAACCCCCCGCGCTACAGCGGCTTCAAGCTCAAGGCGGCCTACGGCGGCTCGGCCCTGCCGGAACAGTGCGCTGAGGTTGAGCGCTTCCTGGTGCTGGCCGAGCGCGAAGGGCGCGGCCCCAACCTGATGGACTACGAGCGCGCCGTTGACGAAGGGCTGATCCGCCGCTTCAACCCCACCAACACCTACTACGAACACCTGGAAACGCTGGTAGACATTGACAAGATCTCGCAGGGCGAGCTGTCCATCGTCGCCGACCCGATGTACGGCTCCGGGCGCACGGCGATTCGCTCGATTCTGTCGCGCACACGCTGCAAGGTGCACGAGATTCGCGGCGAGATGAACCCCGGCTTCGGCGGCATCCACCCGGAGCCGATCCGCAAATACCTGGATATGATGGCCGCGACGATCAACAACCTGCACGCCGATGTGGGCATCGCCACCGATGGCGACGCCGACCGCGTGGGGGCGATGGACGGCGACGGCACCTTCGTGGACCCGCACACGATCATGTCGCTGGCCCTGCACTACCTGGCCGACAAGCGTGGCTGGACGGGCGACGTGGTCAAGACGGTGAGCACGACGATGATGATCAACCGCATCGCCGCCCAGCACGGCCTGACCGTACACGAGACGCCGGTCGGCTTCAACCACATCGCCGACCACATGCTGCACGGCGACGTGCTGATCGGCGGCGAGGAGTCCGGCGGGATCAGCATCAAGGGGCACATCCCCGAAGGCGACGGGATTCTGATGGGGCTGCTGCTGCTGGAGATCATGGCCGACGCCAAAGCGCCGCTGCGAGAGGTCGTGGCCGACTTGCAGCGCACGTTCGGCCCGACTTGCTACGAGCGCACCGACTTCGCCCTGAAGAAGCCCGTGCCCAAGCGCGAGATGGTCGCGCGGCTGCAAGCCGCCGCGCCCGGCAGCATGGCCGGCCAGACGGTGCGCGAGGTGCTGACCTTCGACGGGATCAAGTTCGTGCTGGCCGACGATAGCTGGCTGCTGATCCGGCCCAGCGGCACCGAGCCGGTGCTGCGCGTCTACGCCGAGGCGCGCGACGCAGAGATGGTGCGGGCGCTGCTGGCCGCTGGCCGCGCCATGAGCGGCCTCGAAGAGCACTAGGGGGCGAGAAAAATGAGACTTCCGAAGCCTGCGGAGACTTCGGAAGTCCGCTGCGGCAGAAGGCCCTGCCCTCTGGCCGCCACCCGTAGGGGTGCTGCTCTGCTGCGGCCCCGTCGGGGCGTATCGCAATACGCCCCGACGATTCCCGCTGCGTGCTCTATGCCTGTCGCGCCGCCTCGCCATCCTCCCCCAGCGCGCGATCCAGCCCCGCCGCCAGCGCCGTCAAAAAGGCAGGCAGGAACGCCGCCCATACCCCCGGCGGCACCGCCGTCAGCCGGGCAAGCTGGACGATCAGCGGGTCCGCTGGCTCGTCCAGCGCAGCGATCACTTCGGCGCGGTGCCCGCGCAGCGCCCGCCACAAGGCCCGCGCCTGCTCCGTCACCCGCGCCCCCGCCCACAGCGAGGCTGCGACCAGGGCCAGCGTGCCGAGCAGCGCGCCCAGCAGCCGCCACACGTCGAGCATTCCCCCGGCGATCCAGGCGTCCATGCATCTCTCCCTTCTGTGCGCTATGCCCTGAGTGATTTCGGATTGCGCATTGCGCATTGCGCAATTACAGAACCGCCAGGCCCAGCTCGCCCGCCAGCAAGCGCAGCAGCGCATCCTTGTCAGCGGGCGACCACTGCGCCCAGGGCTTGCGCAATGCCTCCAGCGCTGCCCCCCGCTCGCGCTCCACCTGCTGGTCGGCGGTCAGCCGGCCTGCGTCGTGCCCGGCGACGATCTGCCCCGCCAGCTTGCGCTCGTCGGATGTAGTGGAATCGAGCAGGTGGACGCGCACGCCGCGCCCATTGCCGCTCAGCCCGACCAGTTTCCCGCCGAGCGCCGCCGTCAGTTCCTGGTGCAGCAGGGACAGGTTCACCGTCTCCCGCTCGAACGCCAGATCGATCATGCCCGCCATCAGCTCACCTCCCGCGCCACCAGCACCGCCGGCACCTCGTTGACATCGTCCAGATCGCTCGCGTCGGCGTGCAGCGAGACCGTGCCAGCGTTGGTCTTCCACAGCAGCTCGAACGTGTGCTCGCCCGCATCCAGCCCGGCGATGACCAGCGGCCCCAGGTTGACGACCTCGCCGGTAGTCGTGCCCAGGCGGTGATTGAGCAGCCCGCCAGCGTAGTCCGCCCCGACGCGCCCCGTCCCGTCCACGCGAATGTCCAGCCCGACACGCCGCCCCGCCTGGTCAGCGTGAAAGACGCCCCAGAACCAGACCAGCACATCGCCGCCGTTAGTGGTCAGCGTCGCCTTGAGATTCGTGCTGTCTACGGCCACGAAGCTGGTCGAAGTCGTGCTGTAGGCGGCCCCGTTGTCGCGGACGATGGCCTGCGACGGCGGGGCCTTGAGCGCGTTCAGGTTATCGCGCAGGTGCGTGTTGAAGTTCGCTGCCGTCAGCAGCTCGTCCACCTGCCAGGTCTTGGGTGTCGTCCAACTCATAGTCCCAGCCTCGTTGTGCTCCCCAGCTCAGCGTATCCGGCGCGATCCAGCAGGGCGTAGCGGCGCTCATCGGCGCGCTCCAGGTGCAGCGTCACCGCAAAGCCGTCCGCCGCCAGCTCGTACTCGACGGCATAGACCCAGTGCGCCGTCGCGTCCAACCCCGACGCGGCATCAGAGACGATCACCTTGTCCATCAGCTCCACGCCGAAGATGCTCGCTCCGCCGATCTGTGCCCGGTCGCGGACGCGCAGCCGCGTGGCAACCAGGGTGGGCGTCTTGAAGCGCCCGATCAGGTACTCGGCATACGCCTGCCCGAAGACGGGATCGGGCTGCATGGGCAGGTCGAGCGCCAGCGCCCGCTTCTCGAAGCTCGCCTGGCTGTCGGCGTCGCCCACGTCCAGGGTGATCGGGTCGTAGACGCGGATCGGCTTGCCGCGCACCTGCAGGCGCGTGACGTACAGCGGGCCGATGGCCGTATTGGTCAGCGTGATCGCCGCGCGCGTCGCCTCGATCTCCGCGCTCAGCGCGAAGCGCGGGCTGGCGGTGTAGTTGTAGCCGGAACCGTCGGCCCGATCGCTGACCGCATAATCGGTCGTCGCGACGGGCGCGAGCACATCCAGCGCGCCGATGCGCACCCCGTTCTCATCGTGGAACGGCGCGTAGAGGGTGCGCGTCTGCCCCGGCGCGATTCGCAGCACGGTGCGCGCCGTCCACAACACTTGCAGGCTGCCCACCGTCTCGACCGGGTAGATGGTCACCTGGGCGTGGTTGATCACCCCCTCGGCGTCGAGGGCCACATCCAGCGCGTCGAGCGGGGCCGCGCTCGCCCCCGTCCCGATAGTCAGCGCTGCGCTCACCGACGGGTCCTGTCCCTGGCGGCGCGACCAGAAAGTGACCGCCCCGGCGCGCGCCACCCAGAAACGCCCGTAGACCGCCCGGCAGATATCCGCCAGCGCGTCGAGGACGGTGATGCTCTCCGGCTCCCACGAGCGCCCGTAGTGGGCCAGGGAGTCGCCGTTGTCGGCCACATGCAGCGCGGGCGGTGTGTAGACGGCGTTCACCAGGTCGCTCACCGCCTCGTCAACGGGCATCGCGGCGGCGTGCGGCACGCTGACACGGGCGCGGGCCAGGCGAGCGATGCCGTCGGCGCAGGTGATCGTCACCAGGCCAGGCCAGGCCCCCGCCTCCGGCGCGATACGCGCGATCGTCCCGCAAAAGAGCGTCCAGGTGTCGCCACCCTCGCTCGCGCGGACGCGCACCGCCCGCCCCGGCAGCAGCTTCCCCGCCAGCGGCGACGCGGCATTGCCCGGCGAAAAGCGGCGGTCGCGGTTGTCGAGCGTCAGCGCGCAGACCCCCGGCGCGGCAACCGGCTCCCGCGCCCGCGCGAACCCGGTCCGCGTGCGCACCCGCCGGACGCGCGCTGTCTCGTCGCTCCAGGTGCCATTCGCAAGCCAGTCCACTTCGACGGTGAAGGTGACAGTCATGCGCCCTCCTTTCGGTTGATGGTGATTAGTTGTTGGTGATTGGTTCTTGATGTCCGGTTCCTGGCGGCATGGGTCTCTGCGGATAGCCACCTCTCAGGAACCAAAAACCAACAACCAGAAACCAATCACCGCTCACCCCACATGCAGCGTCCACGTGTGCGTGAAGACCGCGCCGTGATAGTCCGCCCCGCCGAAGGGCACGACTCCCGCCCGCACCGCGCAGCGCAGCGGGACGGCCAGCGCCCCGCCCAGCGTGGGGTCGGCGGCCAGCGCCTCGGCGTAAGCGTCAATCGCCGCTGCCAGCGCCGGCAGTGCCCCGCGCGGCCCAGCCCCGCCCGGCAGCGGGGCCAGCAGCAGCACATGGGCCATCGTCACGGTCAGCCGCCCGTCGCCCGCGCTGAACCCGCTCGGCTCCAGCCCCGCCGACTCGCCGCCCAGCTCCGGCACGACGATCAGCGCGGGAAGCTGCGCCCGCGTCAGTGCGCCGGGCGTCTCGTCCAGGGCGAAAGAGGTCACCCCGCCCACTGTCAGCGCGGCCAGCCTGGCCAGCGCCGTGCTCAGCGTGCTCATCAGACTCCCTCCTCCCCCTCACACCACGCGCACGCGGACCAGCGGCTCCAGAATCTGGCGCACGTCGTCGGGCAGCGCCGGCGGGACGATCACCTCGCCGCGCAGCCCGCCCGTCCGCTGGACAAAGCCCGCGTCCGGCTGCTTATAGAGCCAGTGCGTCACGCGCAGGCACGCCTGGCACACCTCCTCCGGCGGCGCGTAGAGGGCGATGGCCGCGCCCTGGGCATGGCTGGCCGCCGCCGTGCCGTTGGCCCCGCGCGTGACGGTCAGCGTATTGGTCAGCGCGTGCACGGCCAGGGCGTGCAGGTACTCCTCGCCGACGCGCAGAAGCTGCCCGACGGCAAAGCCCGCCCCGTCCGCGTCGCTCACCGTCAGCACTACGGCGTCAGCGGCCAGCGGATCATCCCCCACACTGTCGCCGGAATCCTGCCAGGCTTCTGCCCAGGCGGGGTGATAGCCCCACGTCCCTTCGACGGCGATGGCCCCCAGCGGATCGCCGCGGTGCACGAACGCGGTGCGCGTCCGATCGAGCAGCAGGCCGGCGCTCACGGCCTCGTTGGCTGGCTCCAGGTGCACGGCCTCGAGCGGGATGGCGCTGCCGTCGCCGTTGGTCAGGCTGTGCAGCGCCAGCAGGTCGGCGCCGAGCAGCAGACGAAACGGATCGCTCGCCGTGTAGCGGCGCGTCGCCCGTTGCGGGTAAAAGCGCCGTCCGGCGTAGCCCTCGATCAGCCGCGACGCCGCACCTAGCAGCATCAGCAGCAGGTCGTCGTCGCCGGTCTGGTCGGCGGCCAGCCCCAGGTAGCGCCGCGCCCCGTCGAGTGTTGCGTAGAGGTTGGTCATGTGTGCCTCCAGGAGTGCGTATATGGCCCTTGCTGCGCCCGGTGAGGCGCTGCTGTGCTGTGCCCGGCCTTGCAGAGAGGCCGTTTGAGAAGTCGTGCGCCTGTCTTTGCCCCCCGTCCCCGGCCCTTCCCCCACGAGGGGGGAAGGGAGCAGAGCGCCGGCCTTAAGCCCCTCCCTCCTTGTGGGGGAGGGGTTTGGGGTGGGGGGGACAGCGAGCACCTGCCGGCAGACTTCCGCCAGCCTGTGCTAGCCTTGCTGGGGGAAGGGGTCGGGGGATGGGGCTTTCGACAACCGCCTGACAACCCGTTCGTGCACCCCGAATGCACCCCCCAGTTGCTTAAGTTGCGGCTCTCGCTACAATGGACTGTGCGTATCCCGCGCACCCGATCCGGAGCAAGGCATGGCATCCGACTCTGCAATGCTGATCTGCCCACGCTGCGGGGCGCGCTACAGCGCCGAGAGAGAGGCCTGCCCCAATTGCACGCTAGCCTTGCTCCATGACGAGGCGAGCTACACCCGGCCCCTCAAGCGCTCGCCCACCCTGTTGTCTCAGCTTGACACAGCCAGCGAAGAGCTGACCCCACAGCACGTCGTGCTGCTGCAAGCTCTGCCGTCGGGCATGTGCATCACCCTGCCCCCCGATGCCGCCGTTATTCTGGGCCGTGCGCTGCGCGACGCCGCGCCGACGGACTACCCGCTGGTCGCCCTGAACAAACTGGACGCTCAGCGGCACGGAGTCTCGCGGCAGCACTGCCTGATCAAGCGCCGCATCAGCGACCTGATCGTCAGCGATCTGGACAGCACCAACGGCACCTTCATCAACGAGCACCTGCTCGAACCGCATCGGCCCTATACGCTGGTACATGGCGACTGCCTCACCCTGGGGACGCTGCACCTGGTGGTGTTCTTCGGCGCTCTGGGCGAATCGCCGCTGCCTCCTTGCGCGGATTCTCCATGCTGAATGATCCAGCGCAGGGGGTATGAAGATAGATCACTCGCTTCACTTCGCCCCCTGGCCTCGCTGCGCCCGGCCTGTCCCCCTCTCCGCGCGGGGGAGAGGGGGCAGTGAAGCGCGCCAGGCCGGGCGGGGGTGAGGACTCCTTTACACGGTGATGTTGTAGAGCAGGCTGGCCACGTGGTTGTCGAACGGGGCGAAGGCCAGGCGCACCGTCGCCACCATCTGGTAGGCGTCGTAGTACGGCAGGTAGTCCATCGTCGCCGCCACACGCCGCCGGTAGCCGACCACCCAGCCGGGCCGGTAGACGCATACCGCCTGACCCTTCGTGTTGCTGGTGGTGTTGGCCTTGCCGTCGGCCTGGGTCAGCGGCATCTCCGCGCTGACCAGCACCGGCACGCCGTCCACCTTGGCGATCTCGCCGGTGAGCACCGTCGCGTGCGGGCCGAACTTGTCCACCGTGGCCAGGTTGGCGTCGCTGAGCAGCTTGGCATACGTGCTGCCATCCACGATCCAGGCGCAGTCTTTGGGGCGCAGGGCGTAGCGCGACGGCATGAGGAAGCGCGCCGCACGCAGCAGGGCCACCGACGGCGCGCCGTTGGCGTCCTGAGCCTGGGTCGCCGTGGTGACCAGCGGCAGCTTGCGCAGCCCGTCGAAGACCAGGTACTTGGCCGTGGCTTCCGGCGCGGCGTTGTCGCTGTTGACATTGCCGGTCGCGCCGGTTTCCGTGTCGCCGTTGAGCAGCACATGGTCAATGGCGTCGGCCATCACGCGCAGCGCCTGCTCGCGGTAGAGCGGGATCAGCGGCAGCGCCGCATCCTCGACCAGCTCCGCCGAGAAGCCCACGCGCAGCGCCAGCTTTCTGGCGCTCAGCGTCACCTTGCCGCTGCCGATCTGGCTGTCCGGGATGGGGTTGCTCGCCCCCAGCGTCAGGTCGTCTTCGTCCTGCGTCTCCGGCACGTAGTAGACCGTCGGGTCAGTGCCGGAAATGGGCAGCTCGTAAGGGTTGGCTGGCATCTCGAAGGTGCGGAAGAGCGGCAGGATCACGTTCTCGGCGCGCGCCTTGCGCCACAGCTCGCTCGACCACACATCCGGCACCCACTCCGCCCCGTAGCCGCTCAGGCCGGTGTGCATCAGCTCGTCGGACTTGACCGGCAGATCGCGCACAGCCCCGGCGTCCAGCTCGCCGCGCTCGACGGCGCGATAGGTCTTGCTGGCCAGCTCGCGCATGAACGCCGCCGAGGGCGCCCACTGCCCGCTGCGGCTGAGCCAGGTGTGCATGAAGGCCATGTCCACCGCGTCCAGGCCGGCGTACTTGCTGCGCACCTCGATATTCGGCGTGGCTGCGCTCTGCGCCGCCGGCAGTCGTTTGATCGCGCCGCCGTTGGCGCTGCTGTCGTGCTCGTGAATCGTCATGCTCCCTCCTTGGTCGTCCGTCACCCATTCCCTGACCTGCGGTTCGTCCAAAGACAGCCGTCCCACCGGCAGCCCCAGCGCCTGGTAGGCCGCCTTGACCGCCACCGCGTCGGTGTAACGCGGCTCGGCGGGCGTCGGCGTCAGGCTGCCCTCGACGATGGGCCAGCGCCGGATGTGCCCATCCGCCTCGACCTCGACTAGGTGCGGCAGGCTGCCGCTGCTCCAGCCGAGCGCGCCCTGCCGCACCAGATCGAGCACGGCCCGCGCCCAGCGGCGGCGCAGGTCTAGCTGCGCCTCCACCCACAGCCCGACCGAGTCCGGCTGCATGGCCTCGATCTGCCCGATCAGCGCCGGGCCGAGCGCGCCATCCAGCCCGTGCTGGTAGAGGACGGGCCGGCGCGGGTACCAGTTCAGCCCCAGGTCCGTCTGCGGCGAGAAGAACTCGCCCTGCAGGTCGCGACGCGCGTCATCACCCCATACGACCAGGTAGCCGCCGACGCGCCCGTTGTCGTTCAGCATCTTGACCGCCGTGCTGACCGGCGCCGTCCGAGTTTGCTGTAGCATCGGCTCTCCTCACCTATGCCGGGATCGCCCGTCTATTGCGCTATCAGTTTAGCACGGATGTTCTGTCTCTGTCTTCGCCGCTAAGGGTTCAACTTTAAGGGGGAGAGAGCGGCATCAGGGGGAATGCTGGGGATGTATGGGGCAGTGGATTTCGGATACTCTGAAGAATCGCCCGCGACGCCCTGTCGCGCGATGGCGCAGGCCCCTCCCCCTGGCCCCCTCCCCGGCGGAGCCAGGGAGGGGGGAAGCGCGGTGCACCGCGAATCAAGTCCCCCTCTCTAGCTCGGCTGGAGAGGGGGATTTAGGGGGTGAGGTCAATCTGCTCCCGGCCAGACTTCCGCAGTTTTGGGAACTTCGGGAGTCTTGCTGTTACGCGACTCCGCTCATCGTTCCTGGCCGAGCGCCATAAACGGCCAGTCACCGGACTCGCCGCGCTGATACTGCTCGACGGCTTCGCGCGCCTGCGGCGTATCCAGGCGCGCCAGCGCCTCCAGCGCCGCTTCGCGCACAGCCGGCTGCTCGTCGTAGAGCGCTTCTTCCAGCCCGACAACCGCCGCCGCGTCGCCGATCTGCCCCAGGGCGCGCGCCGCCGCTTCGCGCAGGACCAGGTACTCGTTGCGCAGCAGCGCCAGCAGGCCCGGCACCGCTTCCGCATCGCCGAGACGAGCCAGCGCCCCGATGATGGCCAGCCGCGTACCCATATCCTCGTGCGGCGCGCGCAGCGCGTCCAGCAGCGTGGGCACCGCCGCCGGGTTGCCGCTGCGCCCCAGGGCTTCCGCCGCCCACCAGCGCACCACGCCGTCGCGGTCGCCCAGCGCGCTGACCAGGCCGGGCAACGCGCTTATGCCGCCAATCTGGCCGAGCGCGCTCGTCGCCCGCGCGCGCAGGTCGTCGTCTTCGTCGGATAATATGCCCACCAGCGCCGGGATCGCTGCCGCATCGCCCAGCCGTCCCAGGGCGTCTACGGCCAGCGCGCGCTGCTCCCAGTCGCCGCCATCCAGGGCGTGCACCAGGGCGGGCACCGCCGCCTCGCCCAGGCGCACCAGCGCCGCGACCGCTGCCTCGCGCTGCGCCCCCACGTCGCGGCGCAGCACGCCGATCAGCGCCGGAATCGCCGTCTCGCCCGCCCCGGCCAATGCGTCGGGGGCGCTGCGGGCCAGGGCCATGGCTGCGCCTTCGCGCAGGCGCGCGTCCTCATCGCCAAGCGCCGCCTGCAGCACGGGCAACGCGCTCTTGCCCAGCGCCTTCAGCGCGTCGGCGGCGGCATAGCGCACGTCGGGGCGTCCGTCCGGCAGGGCGCGCAGCAGCGCGTGCACCGCCGCCGTGCCGCCCAGCCGACCCAACACGGCCAGCAGGCGGCTGATCAGGCCGGTGTCGGCGTCTTCCTGGGCCAGCAGCAGATCGCTCATCGCGGACAGCTCGCCGGTGATCAGAGCGTGATCGTCGGCGTCCAGCGCAGGGGATGCGCCGGGCGCGGCGAAGTAGGAACGTGTCGCCTGGCCGATGCGCAGCCGCCCGATCAGCTCGTCCCAGGGCGCGCGGCGCGCATCGGTGAAATCGAGCACGCCCAGCGCGCGCAGGCGCGGGTGCAGCATGGTCGGTTCGATGGCAACCGGGATCACGTCCGCGCCCAGGCCCAGCCCGCACGCCCACTCGTAGGCGATGAACGGCGAGGTGCTCGCCGCGCGCGACATGATCACGACGACAGCGAACGCCTCGCGCAGGGCCAGGTCTACCGTCTCGCGCCATTCGTCGCCGGCGCGCAGATCGCCGCCTGTCCACACGGCGAATCCGGCCTCGGCCAGCCTGGCCCGCAGGCGGTCAACAAAGGGGCTGTTCTCACGAATGTAGGAAATGAAGATGTGCGCCATCGGCAGGCCGTCCTTATCACTTGCCTGGCAGCGATCTCTGCGGCGATCTCCCTGCTGCGCTGATCATAGCCTAGTTCCGCGCCAACGGGCGAGCGCCGCCCGCGCGCTGGAGATATTCAGGCGGCGCAGGGCCGCTTCTGCCGCCCAGCGCACGGACGGATCGGCGTCTTCCAGGCCGCGCGCCAGGCCGGGCACCACCTGGGCCGCCGCCCGCGCTTTCGGCTCGGTGCCAATGCGCGTCAGCGCCCCGATGACGCGGCGGCGCACGTCGGGGCGCGCGTCGTCGAGCGTGTCCATCAGCCGGGCGATGGCCACCGGGTTGCCGATCTTGCCCAGGGCTTCGGCGGCGGTGATGCGCACGTAGACATCGGCGCTGTCCAGCGCGCGCAGCAGGCCCGGCACGGCGTTGGGGTCGAGGGGCATACTCACAGCTCCGGGTTGAGCACGAAATAGACCGTGAACAGCACGATAGAGACGACCGTGTACAGCGTCAGCACGTTGTTGACGTAGCGCCGCTCGCCGGGCAGCCCCGCCTTCATATAGAGCGGGATGATGAACGGCGGCGGCAGCACCAGCAGCGTGAACAGCCCCGCCTCAAACGGCGCTTCCAGGCCGAGCAGGCCGCGCAGCAGCAGCCGGTTGAGCAGCAGCGCCAGCGGGACGAGAATCACCAGCCGGATGCCGATCACCGGCACGGCCTCGCGGATGCCGGCGCGATCCAGCCTGATCCCGTAGCCGACGATGATCAGGATCAGCGGGATGGTCAGGCCGCTGAGAAACTCCAGCATGGCCATGAACGCCCCGGTCACCGGGCGCTCGTAGAGGTCTTCGCGCAGGCCGAGCACGTTGCCGGCGATGCCGCCCAGGATGGCGATGATCACCGGCGAGGTGAGGAACGCCCGCAGCAGTTGGCGCGGGTCCTGGTGCCCGTCGCGCAGCATGAGCAAGAAAGCCAGGAACACAAACCAGATGAACAGCTCGTGTCCCAGGTCAATGACGGCGATGTAGCCGATCTTGTCCAGGCCGTAGGCGCTGCCGAACAGGCTGACGCCCAGCATTCCGTACTCGAAGCCGGTCATCAGGAAGGGGAAATACTGGTATTCGACGCCCAGCCGCGCCTTGAGCGAGCGCCCCAGGGCAAACAAGGCTGCGTTGATGGCGAAGACCAGGGCGAAGACCACCAGGTACTTCGTCTGGAGCTTCATTTCCAGGAAGGAAATGAACAGCACCGAGGGCAGCGCCAGGGTGACGACCAGCTTGCGCAGATCGTCCACCGTGCTCTCGGCGACGAAGCGACTGCGGCGAATCCAGTGGCCGAGGCCGATCAGGAACAGGATGGGCAGCACGCGGTTGAGGATCAGCGTGGTGTCGTCCATGCGAGGGAGTCCCCCTTCGGGTGAGCAGCGGGCGCACAGTTCCATTGTACCCGAAGTCGCGCAGGCGGGTGGGGAAGGCTTGGCAGAGCGTGATACAAGAGTCGCAGCAGACGGGAAAGAGCTGGGGACAACGGACAATGTGGAATTATGGTCAAGCCAGTTCGCTTCACCAGACATGCTCAGCAGAAGTTTACAGACCTGGCTCGTTTGGGATTCATCATCACACCGGAGCAAGTGCTTGAGGCGCCGCGCAACCCGGAGCGTGGACAGGGATCTCGACCCGCCTGTTGCTCAGAAAGCGATCAGCGACCGCCATTTGATCCGAGTGGTCTTTGTTGAAGATGAGGGTGAGGCGCGTATCGTCACGTTCTACCCGGCGAGGAGGGCGCGCTATGAGCCTGACGATGCGCTATGATCGCGAAGACGACGTATTGATGATCTGGTTCGCGCAAGAGAAGCAGGTGGATCACGCCAAGCAGTCCGGCCAGAGCATCCTGCACCTGACCGCGCAAGGTGAGCCGGTGCTGCTGGAGATCCTCAAAGCGCACGAGTTCGTCCCGGAACTGGTGCGCGCCGTGATGACCTCCGAGCCAGCAGCGGCGGCTGGTGACTGAGTGATCTCCTCGCCGCCGCAACGCAGACGCGCGGCGTAGGGGCGTATGCGATACGCCCCTACGCCGCCGGCAGACGTCCGCAGAGTCGAGCTACTCCCCAGGCCCTGGCGCGGGCGTCTCCTCACCCTCCTCAACCCCTGTTGCAACAGGTGCGGGCAGCGGCCCCAGCCCGAAGTACCGCGCGCGCAGCTCGTCCACGGTCAGCACGCCGCGTGCCAGGCGCAGCTCAGCGAGCTGCTGGGCGCGATCCTGCGGGCGGATGTCGTCGAAGCGACCGACCAACCCCGCCCCGTAGAAGGGCAGCAGGTCGGTGGTGATCTTCTCGGCCAGGCGCACCAGCTTGGGCCACAGCGTGCGCTCGACGAAGACGCGCTCGCCGACCAGGGCGTTGGCCTCGGTCGCGTTCTCGCTGAACAGCCCCACAGGGATGCCGAAAATCTGGAAGATCTCCTCGCGGTTGAAGCGGCGCGCGTTGAGGAAGTCCATGTCGTGCTGGCTGAGGCCGACGTTGTGCCACTCGACCGCCGCTCCGCGCAGGAACGCCGTCCTGCGCTCGCGCCCGCCGTAGGCCGCGCGCCACTCGCGCTTGATGCGCTCGAAGTCGGCGTCGCTCACCCGCTCGCGGATGGCGACGATGCCCGCCGGCACGGCCATCCCCTCGCCGAAGTAGCGCCGGTTCCAGTCGGCCATGGCCCGGTCGGTCTCCACCGCCAGCCGCGCCGCCTCGAGCGCGCTGAGACCGTAGTAATCGTTGGCCGGGTGCCAGCGCCGGAAGTGCACCACCTCCGCCGCATCGAGCGGCAGGTGCCGCCCATCCACCTCGTAGACGTAGCCGCGCACGCCGCGCGCGGCATCCGGCACAATCTGCACGCGGTCGGGGCGCAGCGGCCAGATTTCCTGGGGCGTGCCGCCGGGCTGTCCGGCCAGAAACCAGTAGGCGTTGCCGTGAATCTCCAGGCTGCCGACGGTGTGCTCGATCAGCTCGAAGCGGCTGAGCAGCGGATTGGGCCGCTGGAGCAAGCGCGCGAACGGATGACCAGGCAGCGCGACCTCGCCCGCCCCTGCCGGGGCGACCTCGCCCGCGCTGCCCGCGCTCGCTGCCGCCCGGCATACGCCGAAGGGCACCAGCGCCGCCGCCTCTGCAATGCGGTTGACGGCCACGTAGACCCAGGGGCTGCCCATGTAGACGCCCGCGTGACGGGCCGCTCCCGCGATCTCCGGGGCGATGGCCGGCAGCGGATCGCCGGGCGCGCCCGCCTCCACGCGGTGAATGACGCTGGCCGGACGCCACTTGATATACCCGGCGTGGCGCAGCGCCCGCTCGACAAACGATAGCCGGCTGGCAGTTGGGGGCATGTTGCGCTCCTTTGTGAGTTGCGGGTTGTTGGTTGTTGGTGATCAGTTGTCGGTGATCAGTTGTCAGTGGCCGGGGCGAGAGTGCGATCCTGCCCCACAATTCTGATCACTGACTACCGATCGCTACACAAAGCTGACGCCCGACCCGCCGTGCAGCGCGCCGTGCCAGGCCAGGGCCAGGGCGATCACCGTGTCGTCGTGCAGGCCCGGCGGCGCGCCGTAGCAGTAGCGCCCGCTGGGCAGCCGCTCCAACGTGTACGCGGCCAGCTCATCGAGCAGGGCCGGATCGCGCAGGATGGCCAGCTCACCGCGTTCCAGGGCCAGGGCCAGCGCCTCGATCAGCGGCCCCTTGCTGCTGGCCGTCGTCATGAAGGGCACCACCGGCAGCCCTTCCTCCTGCAGCGCCTCGATGTTCGGCCCGCCCATGCTGTTGGCCTCCGCCCAGATCGCGTCGGGTTGCCAGAGCGCAGCCAGCGCTGCCAGCCGCCCGCGCTGCGCCGCCCAGCCGAGGGCGTTGAAGCGCTCCAGGGCCACCAGTCGCCGTGACCTTGCGGCCAGCACGGCGATGCAGGTGAAGTCGGCGTCGCGGCCCCAGTCCACGCCGAAGACGTAGCGCTCGCCCGGCCCCGGCTCGCCGCCCGGCTCGACCGTCGCTGCCCCATCCACGCGGCGGAAGACGCGCCCGCCGTCGTCAAGGAACTCGGCCAGGTACTCCTCGCGGAAAACCCGCTCCGGCAGCAGCGCCCGCGCGTCCGCGATCTCCGCCGGATCGATCAGCGGATTGGCGGCGGTAGGGAAACGCCAGCTTTTCCAGTGCGGGTGATCGGCCTGCTGCCCGACCATCCACAGCCCCCAGAACCAGTTGCGCCCGCGCGGGGTGCTGAGGAAGAGCGCCTCTCCGCGCCGGTCGGCCAGGGCGGGCCGAATCGCCGCCGACCACACCGCCGGATGCAGGTAGGCCGCCTCGTCGAGCACGGCCAGATCGAGGCCCGCCCCGCGCAGCCCGTCGGGATCGTGCCCGCTGCGCACGGCGATCACGCCGCCGCCGGGCAGGTCAATGCGGTGCATATCTTCGTGCTTGGCCCGCCACACGCCGGCCAGCGCCGCCTTGAAGCCGCGCCATACGTCGTCGGCCAGCCGATACGTCGGCGCGATCCACCAGCAGATGCGCCCCGCCAGCGCCCGCTCAATCATCAGAATCCGCCCCGTCTCCGTCTTGCCGAAGCGTCTCCCGCAGGCTACCACCTTGAAGCGCGCCGGATGGCGCAGGATTTCGCTCTGCCCAGGGTGCGGCTGACACAGGCTTACCGTCACGGCTGCCATACTCCACACGAATGGTCTGCCCGGCCTCGCGCGCGGCCAGCGGGCCGACGCGCTCCAGCACTTCGCGGGCGGCGCGCAAGGCCAGCGCGTCGTCGTCGCCGTCCAGGGCGCGGCGCAGCGCGGCGATGGCGACCGGCGTCAGGTCGTCCAGCGCGGCCAGGGCATCGCGCGCCCGCCCGTGCTCGCGCAGACAGGCCAGCAGCGCCCGAAACTCGTCGTCACACTCCCACGCGGCCAGCGTGCGCGGCAGCGCGCCGACCGCCCGCGCCACCTCTTCCCGATCGCGCCCTTCGGCCAGCAGCCGGATCGCCCGGCAGACGCGCAGCTCGCGCACTCTCCCCTCACCTTCCCTCTCATCCGCATCTCACCCCGGCGCGGCGGGCGGGACTCGCCTGCGCGGCTCCTGCTGACGGCACCCATTCAGGCTTCTCCCGTTTTGTTTGTGGGTCCGTGCCCGCCCGCCGCGCCAGGATCATGACTCTATGATAGCACATATGTTCTGTCTGTCTTCGACGCAAACGGCTCAACTATAGGGGTCAGCGCTAACGACGAGGCGTCTCCCCGCCCGGGGGGCGTGCAAAACCTGTCAGGCGGTAGGGGCGCTGCCCTGCTGCGCCCTGGCTTACCTCACCCCCGCCCGGCGCGGTATAATGGCTCGCGATCCGCGTCTGCCGCACACGAAAGCCGAGCCAATCTCCTTGTCCGCGCTGACCACCGCCTTCTGCCAGCGCCGCGCCGACACGCTGATGTCGGGCATGGTGCTCATTTGGGGCTTTCACTTCATCGTCGCCAAGGACGCGCTGGCCCACGTCAGCCCGCAGGCGTTCAACGCGCTGCGCTTCGTCGTCGGCCTGCCGATCATCCTGCCGCTGGCCTGGCGTGGGCGGCGCGCGCTGCGCCTGTCCTGGCGCGATTTCGCCCTGGTCACCCTGCTGACATTGGCCGGCCCGGTGATCTACCAGATCGGGTTCGCCGAGGGGATCCGGCGCACGACCACCACCAACACCGCGCTTATCGTCTCCACTATCCCCGCCTGGACGGCCCTGTGCAGCATGATCATCGGCATGGTCGAAGTGCGTCGGCAATTGCTGGCCGGCATCGGGTTGACGCTGATCGGGGCGACATTGGTCGTGCTCAGCCGGTCGGAGTCAGGGCTGAGACTCTCGCACGATGACCTGCTCGGCAGCGCGCTGGTGCTCGGCGCGGCCATCAGCGGCGGCGTGTCGGACGTGTTCGCCAAGCCAGTGATCGATCGCCTGGGGGCCATGCCGCTGGCCATCTGGCGATTTTGCCTGAGCGCCGCCGCCATGATCGCGCTGGCCGCGCCCGAGCTAAGCACCCTCTCCAGCGAGAGCGTGCCGCTGGCGAGCGTGCCCAATATCCTCTACAGCGGCCTGCTGTCCAACGCGGCGGGCTTCCTGGTCATTCACCTGGCCATCCACGAGCTTGGCCCCACCCGCATGTCGAGCTACTTCAACTTCAGCCCCATCATCGCCGCCTTCGCCGGAGTGCTCATCCTGCGCGAGCCGTTCTCGCTCTGGCTGCTGTTCGGGGCCGCGCTGACTCTCTTCGGCGTGATGGCCGTGCGCCGCAACGCCTTCCTGCGCCGTCCAGCACCTTCGCCCGACGCGGCGCAGGTCGCCGAAGCCGCCGGACGCTGAGGGCGCGGAGCGCGGAGATGCGAAGGGTTCTGGGCAAGGCGCTACGGGCCGTCCATCTGCTGGATTTCCGTTAGCGCCCGGTTAGAGAATCGTTCACAATATTGCTGCGCGTTTTTCTCCCGTTGACAGCCAGCGACGCTCTCCGCTATACTGGCAATCAAACGAACAGGTGTTCTATCCTGTGACAAAGGGGTTGAGCGCGCCCCGCCAACTCAGGCGGGGGCAGCGCCCGGCCTCGTCCGGCACGACGGAGGGGCAGCAGTGAGCGAGAAGTATCCACCCACGCGCGAGCGGGTGTTCCGCTTCATCGTTGAGTACAAGCGCCAGCACGATGGTCTCTCACCGGCTATCAAAGAGATCAGCCGCGCGTGCGTGTTGCACACCTCCACCGTGAAGTACCACCTGCTCAAGCTGGAAAACCAGGGGCGCATCCGCATCAACGGCCGGCGCGCCATCGAGGTCATCGGCGGCGTGTGGAACCTGCCCGACCAGCCAGAGGCTCCCGCGCCGTGAAAAGCAGCCAGCAGCTTTCAGCAAGGGCAGCGCGCCCCTTTTGCCGCTGACGGCTGCGCCGGCCCTCCATTGCCCGTGCGCCCTTTTTGTGCTTAGATCGGCCCAGAGCAACTCACCATCAGAAAGCGACCGGCCATGACCCAGCTAACCAGCACGCTCCCTCGCCGTAAGCGCATCGCCCTCATCGCTCACGACGATCGCAAGCAGGACCTGCTCGAATGGGCGCGTTTCAACATCGGGCGGCTGAGTCGTCACGAAATCCTAGCCACCGGCACAACCGGCGCCCTGCTCAAGCGCGAATTAGGGCTGCCCGTCCAGGTGTTCTTGAGCGGGCCACTGGGCGGTGACCAGCAGATCGGCGCCAAGATCGCCCAGAGCGAAGTGGACGTGCTCATTTTCTTCTGGGACCCGCTCGAATCGCACCCCCACGACCCGGACGTGCGCGCTCTGCTGCGGCTGGCCGTGCTGCAGAACATCCCGGTCGCCATGAACCGCTCCTCAGCGGACTTCATCTTCTCCTCGGCGCTGATGGAAGACGCCTACGAGCGCCAGCTCTACGACTTCGCCGGGCGGCTGGAGCGCCGCCGCGCAGTGGATGCTCTGCGCGCGTCGGGGGAGGAATAGGCGCGCAGTGGGCGATGGCCCCAAAAGTCATGATGGTGTACAATGAGACAATAGAACGAGTGTTTCAATATTAGCATGTTTTGGCAGAAAGGACAGTTCAATGCCCGAAAAATCTCATGACTTTGGCGGAGATTGGACCACTGAGAAGCTGGAACGGGTTGCGAAGTATTTGAAAGCATACGCAACGATCATGAAGGAGAAGGCCTTCCCTTTCGCTTACATTGATGCCTTTGCGGGCACGGGATATCGGACATTGAGGCGAAGTGACGAGGCAGAACAACTGATGTTTCCTGAGCTATCAGAAGCTGAATCGCAGCAGTTCCTTGATGGTTCTGCCCGCAAAGCTCTACAGGTCCAGCCGCGTTTCTATAAGTACCTTTTCATCGAAAAGGATGAACAGCGATTCCGCGCACTACAGAAACTGCGCACTGAATTTCCCGAAGTTGCTGGGGACATTATTTTGGTCAACGCAGAGGCAAATTCTTATCTGCAAGATATGTGTGACAATAGAAACTGGAAGAAACACCGCGCAGTGTTATTTCTTGATCCTTACGGCATGGAAGTTGAATGGCAGACGATTGAGGCCATCGCACGGACTCAGGCGATTGATCTGTGGCTTTTGTTTCCGCTTGGTATCGCCGTGAACCGACTCTTGAAACGAGATTCTAATATTGGCACCGCCGTCAGAAATGCTTTGAATCGTCTCTTCGGAGCCGAAGACTGGTACGAGACCTTCTATGAGACTACGACTAGGATCAGCCTGTTTGGCCCAGAGACTCACCGGCATAAAGTAAGTGACTTTGACACAATAGCAGAGTACATGATAAAACGGTTGCGAACGGTCTTCCCCGGCGTCGCCCAAAATCCCCTGCCCTTATTGAATTCACGCAATAATCCGCTATATCTGTTGTGCTTTGCCGCAGGTAACCCTAAGGGGGCGACAACCGCTGTCAAGATCGCCCAAGATATTCTCAAGAGGTGACATCATGGCCGACCGTTCAGCAATCGAGTGGACTGAATCAACATGGAACCCGATCACTGGTTGCACAAAGGTTAGCCCTGGCTGCAAGCACTGTTATGCTGAGCGCATGGCCCTGCGGCTGCAAGCCATGGGGCAGCCGAATTACGCGAATGGGTTCGCTCTGACCCTCCACGACCATGTGTTGGAGCTTCCTCTGCAATGGAAAACGCCCAAGACCATCTTCGTCAACTCGATGAGCGATCTGTTTCATCAAGATGTTCCCCTCGAGTTTATACTGAAGGTGTTCGATGTCATGGGACGCGCTCACTGGCATCAATTCCAGATTCTGACCAAGCGAGCCGAGCGGCTATCTGAGCTTGATTGCAGTCTCTCCTGGTCTCCCAATATCTGGATGGGAGTCAGCGTCGAAAATCAGAAGTACGTCCATCGAATCGATCACCTGCGACATACCGGCGCTGTGATCAAATTTCTTTCACTTGAGCCGCTCCTGGGACCTCTACCCAATCTTGATCTCTCTGGCATTGGCTGGGTGATTGTCGGCGGCGAATCCGGACCAAAGGCCAGGCCGATGCAAAAAGCCTGGGTCGTGGAAATTCGTGATCAGTGTCTTGAAGCAAGAGTCCCCTTCTTCTTCAAACAGTGGGGGGGAGTTCGCAAGAAGAAGGCTGGGCGGTTGTTAGAGGGCCGTGTCTGGGATGAGATGCCTTCCAGCATCGGAGCGCCGGCAGCAGGACCATAGGTGCGCTCGTTTCCGCCCGGCGTATAATAAGCGCAGACACCCCTTCACCCAGGAGGCCCGCCATGCGCAACTGGCTGCCGCTGCTGCTGATTCTGGCTCTGACGCTCGCCGCGTGCGGTGACGATTCCCCCCCGCCCCCCACCCCAGCCGCCAGCCCTGCCAGCCCGGACGCCACCGCCGAGCCGCAGAGCGCGTTCGAGTTGGAGCCGCTTGTGCCCGGCCTGCGCGTGCGCAACGGGCTGACCGTGCTCGCCCACAGCGAGGGCGTTCGCGAGGGCATGGGTTACTTCTTCGCCGAGGTGCGCAACGACAGCGACCAGTGGCTCAGCCAGGTTGATGCGGTGATCTACGCGCTCGACCAAGGCGGGTTAAAGCTGGGCGAGATCTCCGCAAACCCGCTGCTCACCGACATTCCTCCCGGACAGGTCTTCTACGCCGGGCAGTCCTTTGCTCTGCCCGATGGTTACGCCGATACGCAGCGCTGGCTGTGGTACACCCCCGCCGAAAAGCCGAGTCTGCAAGGAGTCTTCAACCTGCCCGCCAGCGTGACCAGCCAGAGCGTGGGCGAGAGCGGACTCTACACCGTCAGCGGCACCGCGCAGAACACCGCCGGCGCCGATCTCTACTTCCCCGTGATTGACGTGGTGCTGATCGGCCCGGACGACGACCTGGTGGGGCTGGCCCATGCTGCGCTCCTCACCGGGCGCGACGATGGCATGTGGCCCGCTGGCGTCGAAGCGCCTTTCGACGCGCAGTTTTCCTTCATCAGCGTGGGGCCGGAGCTGGTCAGCGAGGTGCGCATCTCGGCAGTGGGCTATCTCGTCCCGTAGTGCGCAACAAAAACGCCGCCTTCGGGCAGCGGCGTGCACTATCTGACATCTGTGCGGGCGAAATCAGGGGTTAGAGCGGGTCGGGCTGCGCGCCGGCGTTGTCCTGCGCCGGGTCAATGATCGCTTCGTGCGGCACCTCGTTGCTGCTGCCATCCAGCCGCGCTTCTGGCTGGCCGGTCTCCGCGCAAACAGCGAAGATCACCCGGCGATCCGTTCCAGCGCGATGCTGCACCATCGGCGCGTCGCCTTCGGCCAGGTCAGCAGCATCCTCCGGCTCGAACGCCAGATGACTGAACGGTGTCCCATCCAGGCCGGGCATCTCGCCCTCGGGGATCGGGCCGCCGACTGCCTCCGCCTGGAGATAATCGGGGTCGTTCTGCTCGCCTGGGCCTGGCACATTGGGGAGTCGCGTCATGGCCCCCCTCCTTAACGTCAATCTTCCTACCGCCCGCGCTGACCCCATTGTGACCTGTTTGGCGGCTTGCCGCAACACATCCGGACCAATTTTTAGGAATTTTTTATTTATTGTCCGGCGCGCCGCGCACCAACACCGGCACGCTGGCGCGCGCCTCCAAAACACCCGCCCAGTCCCCCGCATTGCGCACCACGAATCCAGCGACGCCGCGCGCGCCGCCCGCATCCTCATACTCCACGCGCAACAGATTGTCGTCGAAGGGATTCTCGCCCGGCCTCGCCCCGCGCTCGGTGACCACCACGCGGCGGATGCGCGTCAGCGGGATGGCGTGCGCCCGGTCGAACAGCAGCCGGTCGGGGGCCAGGTACAGCCAGCGCGCCGCCTCCATCCAGTCGGGCGGCAGCGCGCGCGGATCGGGCTGGTCGGCCACCCCCGGACGCCAGCCCCGCTCGCCCTCTGGCACCATATACACGGCGGGCGCGGGGCCGAAATCTTCATAGGCCTCGCCCACTGCCAGCACAGGCAGCCCGGTCAGCGCGCCAAGCTGCGCCGCAAAAGCCTCCAGCGGCCCCTCGATGAAGGCGCTGACCCGCCAGCCACCCGCTTCCTCGCTGTGAATGACCAGCTCTGGCGTCTCGATGCGCCGGTTCCAGGCCGTCTTGACGCGCGTGCGCAGCCCGATCCAGCGCACCGCCTCCAGCGGGGTGACATGATCCAGCGCGGGCGAGCGGTGCCCGGCGAAGACCAGCCGCCCGTCCAGGACGGCCAGCGCGCCAAAGGCGCGATACCCCGGCTCGCGCGCCAGTAGGTCGCCCCGGCTGATCGTGCCCAGCGGCCCGGCCTGCGCTGTCTGCCCGGCGTCCGTCCACGCGGCGACAGCGCGCGCCACGTGCCGGCGCTGGGCCAGCGTATCCCAGGCCAACGCCGCGCCAACGATCATCAGCAAGAGCACCAGCAGTGCGATCTCCATGCGATCTTCCCCCCGTCTTTCTCAGCAGGAATGCCGCCCCGCTGCCACCGATTCGCCATCACAGGTCCTTCCGCTTGCGCCCCTCGTGCACGGTCAGCGGCAGATCGGCCCGGCGCACGATAGCCTCGGCCCAGCGCCCTGCGTGCTCCACCAGGAACCCGGCGGCGCTGGGCGTCCCGTCCGGCGCGGCGTATTCCACGCGCAGCAGCGTGCCCGTGCGCCGCCCCTCGCCACCGTGATACACGTCCAGGCGGGCCATTGTCACCAGCAGGATGACTTCGCGCCATTCGAACAGCAGCCGGTCAGGAGCCAGGTAGAGCGCCCCCTCACGGTCAGGAGTCCACTCACCATAGACATCCTGGATCATGTGCGTGGCCCGCGCCGGGCCGAAGTCATCCCGACCTTCGCCCGCATCGTGCAGAGGGAGAGCGCCGGCACTGCTCAGCGCCGCGGCAAGCTCCGGGATGTCCTGCCCGGAGAACGTGGCGACGCGCCACCCGTCCGGGCTGTCATAGTGCGCGGCCAGCGCCCGCGCCCGCCGTCCCGCTGGCAGCGCAATGGTGACCAGGCCCAGGCGTCGCACCTGCTCCAGCGCAATCTGCCCATCGAAGACGCTGCTGCCCTGCCCCTCGAAGGCCAGCGCCCCCCCGACGAGGCCCGCCGCGCCGAACACGCCGCGCCCGTAGGCAGCGCGCGGGCGCAGCCCATGACACACCGCCCCGATCGGGCCATAGCGCACGACCAGCCCGGCGCGCACCCAGGCCGTGCGCACACGAATCACATGGACGCGCCGTCTGCGCCGCTGCCACCACCAGCCGCCTCCGCTCACGTCTAACGCCTCCATCGCCCCCGCGACCGCTGCCGGACGGCAGCGCCTGGCGGGCCACCGCGCCCCGATCTTACCCGCTTCTGTCGCGCGCGCCATGCGCCGAACTCTGGAGCGAAAGATCACCGCCGAGGCGTAGAGAGCGCAGAGAAAAAACAAGCTGTACGTTCTTCTCCGCGTCCTCTGCGCCTCTGCGGTTCCAGAATCCTACATCCCCCGCCCCGCCCACCTTGCCCCCTCTCCGCGTGTGGAGAGGGGGCGGCGAGGCGCACCAGCGCCGAGCGGGGGTAAGCTCCCCCTCATCCCCCCAACCCCTTCTCCCTCCAAGGGGAGAAGGGGAGCAAGGCGCGCCAGCACCGAGCGGGGGTGAGGTCAGCCAGGGTGCTGTTTCCCCCCACCCCAAACCCCTCTCCCGCAGGGAGGGAGAAGCTCAGCGGGCGCGCTTTTCTCCCTTCCCCCCCGCGAGGGGGAAGGGCCGGGGATGAGGGGGAGCGAGGCGCACCAGCGCCGCGCGGGGGTGAGGTCAGCCAGGGCGCAGCACCCCCCACAGAGGCATTTCGCAACCGTTCGCGCACCTTCGCCATCCCGCACGTTGTAGCTAGCAGCGAAACGATTATAATCTGAGCAGGCGCCGACTCCAGGCGCGCCCGGCGGCTGAAATGCGCCGTCCTCTTTTCATGCGCAGCAGAATCTCATTGAACAAAGGAAGAGCCTATGAAACGCCGCTGGTTATTGGGAACGATGGTCTTGGCTATGCTGGCTGCCCCCATGCTGGCTTGTGGATTCCCCCTGCCCGCCGGGACAGCTACGCTGGCCGTCAGCAAGGCGGTCTGCGCCGAGGGTGAGGCAGCAGACTCCTGCCAGGTGCGCCAGGATGCGTACCAGTTGATGAGCAAGCTGCAATCGGTCGCCATCGAGGACCTGACCATGACCCTGCACATTGATGACGGGGAGAGCGTCACCGCGATGAGCCTCACCGGAACCTACGAGTACGTGGTCACGGGCGACGAGGTCGGCCTGGGAGCCAACATCCACGCCGTGCTGACCGAAGCCGAGATGAGCGACGCGGACGGCACGGAATCGCTCAGCGGCGCCGAGTTCATCGTCTTCGGCGACAAAGCCTACACCAAGAAGCCCGGCGAGGATTGGGTCTATGAAGAGCTGGACGAGAACGCCCTGCTCGGCCTGGGCATAATCCTCGGCCTGGGCGGCCCCACGGGGGCCGGGCTGGACCTGTTCAGCGATCCGGCCATCTTCGCGGTCAGCGTCGCGGACGGCCCGGCGGTGGGCGGCCAGGCGACGCAGGCCCAGACGCTGACGCTCAACCTGGGGGCGCTGCTCTCCAACGCCAATGTGCTGGACAGCGTGATGGCGCAGGGCTTCGGCGCCGGCGGTGAGGCGCTGGGCATGTCTCAGGAAGACCTCGGCGTGGGCGCGGCGCAGTTGGCGATGATGTCCATGCTGCTCCTGCCGATGTTCGAAGGCTCCTCCTTCACGACCACCGTCTACATCGGCGCGGAGGATGGCTACATCCACCGTATCGAAGATAACTATGTGTTCGCGATGGACACTGCCGCGTTGGGCACGTTGTCTGAGGGCGAGCCGCAGAAGATGATCATGCGTTACGAGCTGTCCGGCGATCTTGTGCGCCACAACCAGCCCGTGACAATCGCCGCGCCCGAAGGAGCAACTGAGGGCCAGGGCCTGCTCGGTGAAGAGGGTGGGCTGTTCGGCGGCGGGCTGGGCAGTGGCCTGCTGGGCGGCCAGTAGTCGCCGCATTCTCCATATCACATGCGCGGAGGGGCCGCTTGTCCAACCCAGGCGGCCCTTCACTTTGCCGGCCCCGTGTTTACGGAGATTTTTCGCCCTTTTTAACACTTTGGCATTGCCTCGCAGAGAAGTCCGTGTCATACTGGCCTCATGTGAAAGTTGTGCTTGGTCATCAAGGAGCATTTGCTATGAAGCACTTCATGCGAAGACTGCCTGTCGTACTGGTTGTCTTGCTGGCCCTCACCCTGGCTGCGCCCGCTTTCGCCCAGGCTGACAACCCGCTGTGTGCCGGTCTCAGCGATGCCGATTGCCAGCTTCTGCTGGGCACCACCACGGCGATGGCCGGCGTCACGTCGCTCACCGCTCCCGCCTGGGCTATTGATCTCAATATCAATGATGGCACAGGGGAGTATGTGCTCCAGGCCAGTGGCAGCGGCGGCTTCCAGTTCGCGCCGAACGCCTCCGAGTTTCTCATCCACCTGGTGATCGATCAGGTATCTGTTGTCTCCCCCACCCTGACGCAGTCGTTCGCGGCGGAGATCATCCTCACCCCGAACATGGGTTACGTCAACTACAATGGCGAATGGTATGGTGAGGAGATCACCGAGGAAGACCTCGCCGAAATGGGCCTGGGCGACCTGGGCAGCATGTTTGGTGGCGGCATGGCCAGCCCAAGCGATGCGGCTGAGTTGGCCGGTATTGACCTGACCGGCATTGTCACCACGACGCGCGGCGCGGATGAGCAGGTGGGTGGGCAGCCCACAGCCGTCTTCACCACCGACATCAACCTCGCACAGTTTTTCACGGCCCTGCTCACTTCTCCCATGGTAGGCGAGGCGCTGGGCCTGGGCGGTGACGAGTTGGGCCTGGGAGAAATGACCCCCGAAGACATCCAGATGATGGGCATGTTCTTCACGCCGCTGCTCGGCAACACCACGCTGACAGTCGGGCAGTGGATCGGCATCAGCGATCAGAAGCCCTACAAGTTCTCTCTGAACATCGCGCTCAACCTGGACCTGTCCATGATCGACCCGGGGATCAGCGCTGTCACGGGTAACATCTCGTTCATGTCGGAGTTCGGTGCCTTCAACCAGCCGCTCTCCGTCACCTTCCCGCAGAGCTACCGCCCGATCGAAGAACTGGAGGCGCAGCTCGAGGCGCTCGACATCGGGTTCTAGCGACCGTGTACATGCCGGCCCCCAGCGCGTCAGCAGGGGGCCGGTTGTCTTTTCCTCTCCATGTCCCTGGCGCAACCTCTTCCGTCCGCCCGCGTATAGGGGAGTGAGCATGGCCCGCATCGTTCGCCTGGGCAAGACCACCCCGCAGGAGGGAATTTGAACATGCAGCGTCTACTCCACTTTATGTCGTGCACGGCGCTCATCGCCCTGCTGCTCACCAGCCCGGCCCTGACCGCGCTGGCCCAGGGCGGCGAGCAAACCGTCAATTGCAACGGCCTCAGCGATGCCGACTGCCAGATCATCACAGACGCCACCACCGCCATGCAGGGTCTGCACGCCTTCAGCGTTCCCGAATGGGGTGTCAACCTGACGGTGGACAGCGATCAGGAGACTGTGCAGATTCACCTGGCCGGTTCTGGCGCGCTGGTGATGCCCCAGTCGCTCATGGCGCTGATCAGCGACCTGCCGCCGATGGCTGGCCTGACCGACCTGGCCCCCATCATCGCCTTCTACGAGCAGCTTGACGCCACGACTCTCCTCACCATGCTCCAGGAGACGAGCGGCTATCTTGTCCTCGACGAGATAGTGCTGCCAGAAGCGACCCGGTCGACGGACAGCTCCATCGAGATCATCTTCAAAGACATGGGCCTCTACCTGCACGCGCCCTCGCCCACCGGCACCGATGCCTGGTTCGGCGAGAAGCTGACCCTGACCCCCGCCGATCTCGACGAGCTGGAGACCAGCCTGGCCGAGTTGTTGACCAAGCTTCAGAGCGAAGAGACCGCCCAGGCATTCGCCCAGATCTCCGAGCTGTCCGGGCCGACGCAGCGCTTTTACACGCTGCTGTCCACCCACATCAGCTCGACGCGCGGCCCCGATGCCGTCTTCAACGGTCAGACCATGTTCACCTTCACCACTTCTTTCGATCTGGAAGGATTCCTGAACGACCCGAACCTGCCCTCGGTCCTGATCAGCCTGCTCAAGAACCCGGCGTTGGCCGCGCTGGAGCTGGAGATGGGCGAGTTGGAGACGCTCAACGAGACCCAGATTCGGTTCGTGCTGATGACCGCGGGGCTGCTCCTCGCCGACTCGTCCATCACGATGGAGCAATGGATCGGCGCCGACGACGGCTACCTGCACCGGTTCGGCATGGACCTCTCCCTCGATCTCAACCTGGAGCTGCTGGCCCAGGAAATCGAGACGCAGAGCGCCACTATTGACGGCTCGGTGTACCTGACGCTGGACGACATCAACACGGCGACGCTGGAGGGCATCACCGTGCCCATCGTCTACTACCCGCTCGACGACACAGAGGACTTCCTGAGCGGCACGCCCGCCATGATCAAGAGTCAGATCGTGCTGGGCCAGGTGGTCAGCGGCACGCTTTCCGGAGCCACAGAGGCCAAGGATATCTACAGTCTGAAACTCAACGCCGGCGACTCAGTGGAGATCGCGCTCGTCTCAGAAGCCTTCCCCTACCTGAGCGTGTACGGGCCGGATGGCTTTCTGGTGACTAAGTTCGATACCTACCGCAAGCAGACGGTGACCTTCACCGCCGAAAAGAGCGGCCTGTACCTGTTCGTCGTGTACGCTTACTGGAACATGGACTACGAGATGACGGTCAGCGCTCCGCAGCCGTGAGGGGAGCAGGTGATCGGTGGTCAGTGATCAGTAGTCAGTGATCGGTGATCAGTGGTCGGGAGAGGTTTAGCGGCTCCCCGCCAGAAGACTTCCGAAGTCTCCGCAGACTTCGGAAGTCTGGTCCTGCGCCCCGGCCCCGTCCGGCAATCAAAATCCCCCTCTCTAGCCCGGCTGGAGAGGGGGATATAGGAGACAAGGCACATAGGGACGTATGGCCATACGCCCCTACGGAGGGCGCAACAGCGCAGTGTCCCTTGCTAGCCGCTCGTCTGCGGCTCCAGCGAGGCGTCCTCCGCAATCAGGTCGAGGTTGCGGCCCACTGTCGCCAACCCCTTCAGGGCGCGGTCGAGGTGCTCTTTGCGATGCGTGGCCATGTAACTGGTGCGCAGCAGGGCGCTGTTGGGCGGGACGCCGGGCGACACCACCGGGTTGGTGTAGACGCCTTCCTCGATCAGCGCGTGCCAGGCCAGCACCGTGCGGTAGTCATCGCGGATGTAGATCGGGATGACCGGGGTGTTGCTCGTGCCGATGTCGAAGCCCAGCCGCTTCAGCCCGGCGCGCATGTACTCGGCATTCTCCCACAACCGGTGCACGTGCTCCGGCTCGTTCTCGATGATGTCCAGCGCCGCCAGCACCGCCGCCGCGTTGGCAGCCGGCAGGCTGGCGCTGAACGCGAAGGGCCGCGCGAAGTGCTGGATGTAGTGAATCGTCTGCTCGTCGCCGGCGATGAAGCCGCCAATGGACGCCAGCGACTTGCTGAACGTGCCCATGATCAGGTCCACTTCGTCGGTCAGCCCGAACTGCCAGGCTGTGCCGTGTCCCTCACCCAGCACGCCGATGCTGTGCGCGTCGTCCACCATGATCCGCGCCCCGTGCCGCTTGCAGATTTCGATCAGCGTCGGCAGCGGGGCGATGTCGCCGCCCATGCTGTACACGCCGTCCACGATCACCAGCTTGCCGGCGTCCTCCGGCAGCTTGGCCAGGGCGTACTCCAGGCTGTCGGGGTCGTTGTGCGAGAAGCGGCGCATCTCGGCCTGGTTCATGCCGCGCGCCATGAAGCAGCCGTCCACAATGCTGGCGTGATCGTCCTTGTCCAGGATGGCGAAATCGCCGCGGCCCACGAGGGCTGAGATCGTGCCCAGGTTGGTCTGGTAGCCGGTGGAGAAGACGATCGCCGCTTCTTTGCCCACGAACCTGGCCAGCCGGTTGTCCAGTTCCAGGTGAAAGGCCAGCGTGCCGTTGAGGAAGCGGCTGCCGGTGCAGCTCGTCCCAAAGCGCTCGACAGCCTCAATCGCCGCCTGTTTGACTTTAGGGTGCGTCGTCAGGCCCAGGTAGTTGTTCGACCCGATCATCACCACTTCTTTGCCCTTGAAGGTGGCGGTGGTGGCGTCCGAGTCCTGCAGCGGCTGAAAGAACGGGTACAGCCCCATCTCCATCGCTTCACGGGCACGGGTGAACGTGCGCGTCTTGTCGAAAATGTCTCTCATGATGATGCGATCCCTTTCCTCCTAGCCTGCAATCACAAAACGCCCTGCCTGGCAGCGCGCCTCGCGCGCAAACCGTCGCTGGTCCATTTTACGGAACGGGGTGGAATCGAGTGGGCGCCGGCACGCGCCGCCAGTGCCCACGAGTGCTCTCATTGTAGCCGACAGACCTCATCTTGGCGACAAACAACCGCCCTGGCACTATGTGACTTTCGCACAGATCGCCGGGCGCTCTCACCAATCCAGCGCGTCAGAAGGGACATCCCACTCGCCGCTGTCCGGCGCCCATTGCTCTTCTGGCGCGTCGGGGATGGCTGTGTGCAGCAGCGAGCGCCGCCGATCCTGCGCTTCGGGCGGTGTGCGCCGCCCTGCGCGCCGTTCGCCGGGCGCGGGCTGTGGGTCGGGCAGGGATCGTTCCGGGAACCAGAGCGCCTTCAGCCAGTCCACCAGCCCCGCGATCATGTCGGGTGTCAGGCGGACCGCGGCCTCGATCCCGTGCGGCGAGAACGCATACAGCCGCCCGAAACCTTCGCGCGTCACCAGGATCAGGTACGGCTGCTCCCAACGCTCGCGCGTCCAGAGCATGGTGATGCCGCTGTCGCGCCGCAACAGCTCCATCCACCGCAGGCGATCAGGCTCCAGCAGCGGCGAAAGGTGAAAGCGCAGCGCCAGCGTCCCAAACAGGGTGAAGGTGAAGACCAGCGCCGCCGTCTCGTCCAGCGCGGCGTCAACGGTCAGCGTGGCCACATCGTCGTTGCTGCCCAGGATCGCCGTCGCCTGGCGGCGCAATGGCTCGCCTGCCTCTGGCACAAGCCGCAGATGCGCGAGCAGCGGGGCGTTGGCAAAGCGCCGGGCGAGATCATCGTCGAGGTCAATCTCGCCCGCGAAGAACTGCTGTAGCATAGCCGGGGCGCCGGCCCACAGCCGCCGCGCGTCGCCAGATTCGCGCAGGGCCAGGGTCAGCCGCTGGCGATCCTGGTCGGTGATGCGCCGGGTGAGCGCGCGACTCAGCCGGATCAGCTCTTCAACCGGCATCTCGTCGAGATCGGGCGGTCGGCGGGGCAGGCCCGCGCGCGGCGACTCAGGCATCGGCAGCTCCTACGCGGACGGGTGTCTGGGGCTGATTATACGGCAGGGCGTCGAAAACCGAAAACGCCCGACGCAGCGCGCAGTAGAAGCGGAATGCCTGAACCGTCGAGGCGCAGAGGGCGCGGAGAAGAGGGAGTCCGCCGGGGTCTCGTCCCCTCTCCGCGTGTGGAGAGGGGATTGAGGGGTGAGGTAAATCCGCCCGCTTTCCGCGCCGGCCCCGTATGCCCCTGCGGCGTGTCTGGTTGGGATAGCCCTACAGCGGGTGACAAGAGGGGCCGATCTGTCCTGCGGTTGAAAAACTGGACACTTTTCGGGCCATTCATAAGAGAGGGATCGGCTGGCCCAATGCCGCCGCCTCAAACTCTGCTGGTGTAAGATAATCCAGGGCCGAGTGAATACGTTCGGT